>MTLE01000139.1_pt1 | contig 103584 bp, 102 predicted proteins | sample 1982461 | NCBI WGS metagenome assembly MTLE01 (sample SAMN05712605, study PRJNA340218) | biofilm metagenome | isolation source: sample SPL anode biofilm adapted to -200 mV | place: USA | collected 2012-02-03
TAGGAAATCAGTGGCGATTCAGAACCTTTTGTAAAAGCTTCCCAGCCTGTTAGGTTAGCAAGCAAGTTTGTTAGCTGGGCAACACCGCCAGCAGCTAATATTGCTATGAAACCAAGCCAACGGCCAATTGCAGCTCGGTCATGACCAAAAATTGCGTAATCATGCATGAATGAAACCTTTACTTATGATGTAGGGTCTGCTGTGCTTTAGTTTATAACATCTTGAATAACGACGTACAATCAGACAGCTAACAGATCTAGCACCTTAACTGCCTACGCGAAAGATGGACAAATCATTGCGGATATTTGGAAACGACAAAGGCTGGGGTATAAACAGTAGTTAAGTGAACTTCTCTAACTCGTTTTGGGGCATTTTCAAGTTAGAAATGGCAGCAAGTTGTTGCTACTTCTGCCATTCCAGTATGAAACTTTATTCATCTCCTACCGTTCTGATCACCAAAATGATTAACCGCGTAATGAACTAACCAGCTCAACCGCTTCTTTCGACAATTGTGTCACGCGTTGCCAGTCACCTTGTTTCAGCGCATCGGTTGGTAACATCCACGATCCACCGACTGTGCCTACACACCCCAGCGCCAGATACTCATGCACGTTTTTCGGGCTGATGCCGCCCGTCGGGCAAAACCGGATTTGTGGCAAGGGTGCTGAAATAGCTTTTAATGCCGGTGCACCACCGTTGGCTTCTGCCGGGAAAAACTTCAGATGATCATAACCCATACTGTAGGCCGTCATGATTTCACTCGGCGTGGCAACACCCGGAATGAGCGGTACTGCTTGCTGGCAGGCATGTTGCAGTAATTCAGTGGTAAAACCCGGCGAGATCACAAACTGCGCACCGGCGTCCACGGCAGCATCATATTGTTGCGAATTCAGCACGGTGCCTGCACCGACCAACGCATCCGGTAAGGCCTCGCGGATCGCTTTGATGGCTTGCAGCGCGGCCGGCGTGCGCAGTGTTACTTCATACACGGTAATGCCTCCCGCAGCCAGTGCTTGCGTCATCGGTACGGCTTGCTCCAGATCGTCAATCACCATAACCGGCACCAGCGGTGAGGCGGCGAAAATCGCGGCCGGAGATAAATTCCAATTCATCTTTTTTCCTTTAATTAATCAGTAGAGTCAGCAAACAACACGCAGGCACCTTGTTCGGCACTAGAGACGTTCTGGCGGAAGAGTGAAAAATACTCGCGTCCCATGCCACGGTGTTGGTTATGCAAATCGGGTTTTGCGGTAGCGCGTTGGCTGATATCGGTTAGCACTTCCAGCCGGCCTTCGGTGGCATCTAGTCGGATACGATCACCGGTTTTCAGATGCGCCAGCGGACCACCTTTGGCAGCTTCCGGGGTGACATGAATGGCGGCAGGAATTTTGCCGGAGGCGCCGGATAAGCGCCCATCAGTCACCAGTGCAACTTTGCAGCCGGCTTTCTGCACATTACCGAGGATCGGCATCAACTTGTGCAGTTCCGGCATGCCATTTGCGGCTGGGCCACTAAAGCGCACGACAACGATGGCGTCGCGATTTAATTGGCCGGCTTTATAAGCAGTTTCAACGTCGTGCTGTGAATCGAAAATCAGCGCATCGGCTTCCACGATCTGATGCTGCGGTGCGACGGCGCTGACTTTAATGACCGCGCGGCCCAGATTGCCGGAGAGCAGTTTCAGCCCACCAGAGACATGAAAGACCTGATCTTTTGCGGCAATCACATCGGGGTGTTTTGATTCACCCACTTCCTGCCAGTAAAGTTTGCCGTTATCCAAAAATGGCTGGTGGAAATGAGCACTGAAATCACCACTGAATGTTTGTGCATCGGTGTTCAGTAGTCCGCGATCAGCCAGTTGTTTCAGTAGTAATGGCACGCCGCCAGCCTGATGGAAGGCGTTAATATCTGCCGGACCATTCGGATAAACCCGAGCCAACAACGGCACCACATCGGAAAGATCACTGAAGTCATCCCACGTCAGCAGTAAACCTGCAGCGCGGGCTACCGCCACCATATGCAGGGTGTGATTGGTGCTGCCACCAGAAGCCAGTAATGCGACCAGCCCGTTAACCAGCGAGCGCTCATCGACGATCTGCCAAAGCGGACGATATTGCGAGCCGCCTGCCACTTGCGAGGTGATTAAGGAAGAGGCTTTTTCCGTCAGCGCCAGCCGCAGTGGATCATCCGGATGCACAAACGCCGAGCCCGGCAGCATCAGTCCCATGGCTTCAAACACCAGCTGGTTGGTGTTGGCTGTGCCATAGAAAGTGCAGGTGCCATGGCTGTGATACGCCTGATTTTCCATCTCTTGCAAGGCATCACGACCGAGTTTTCCCGCTGCGTATTGCTGTCGGATGTTTACTTTTTCTTCGTTGCTGATGCCAGTGCTCATCGGGCCCGCCGGGATAAACGCGGTTGGCAGATGACCAAAGGCGAGGGCGCCCATCAACTGGCCAGGGGCGATCTTATCGCAGATCCCCAATAGCAAGGTGGCGTCAAAGGCGTTATGACTCAATGACACGGCAGTGGCTTGCGCAATGACATCGCGGGAAAACAGCGACAGATCCATACCGGGCTGACCCTGGGTGACGCCATCGCACATCGCTGGTACACCGCCAGCAACTTGAGCTGAATGGCCGAGCGCACTAACCACCGCTTTGATTTGTGCCGGATAGTCGGCATAGGGCTGGTGGGCGCTAAGCATGTCGTTATATGCCGTGATGATCCCGACGTTACAACGTGTCATATCCAGCAAGGTGGATTTCTGTGCCTGCGGGCAGGCAGCAACCACGTGCGCCAGATTACCGCAGGCCAATTGAGCCCGCGGTCTTCCTTCGGCGGCTTGTTGTTGCATCAGCGCAATATATTGCTGACGACTTTGTTCGCTGCGATGACGAATACGTTCAGTTACTTGCCGGATTACAGGATGCATACTTCAGTTCCTTTTAGACAATCAACGGGCTCGGGCTGCCGGATTAACACAGTTCACCGACACATCGTTGTTGAGCGCAGCAATCAGGTTATCGACGGCACAACGTACCATCGCATAACGGGTTTCATGCGTGGCGGAGCCGATATGTGGCAGAGCGACGACATTAGGCAAAGATAGCAGTGGCGAATCAGCTGGCAGTGGTTCTTTCTCGAACACGTCCAGCCCCGCACCGCGGATCACACCTTGTTGCAAGGCATCAATCAAGGCAGCTTCATCGACAATTTTGCCGCGCGAACCATTGATCAAAAAGGCGCTCGGTTTCATTTTCTGCAGCTGTGCTTTGCCGATGAATTTTTCGGTTTCCGGCAACAGCGGCAACACCACACAGACAAAATCAGACTGCGCCAGCAGGTCATCCAGCTCGCAGCGGCGGGCTTTGAAATCCTGCTCTGCCATCGGGTTTGCTACATCGTTGTAATACAGCACCGACATGCCAAAACCGGCATAGGCACGTTTGGCGACGGCATAACCAATACGACCCATACCAAGAATACCGATAGTTTTGCCATTAACGTCAGTGCCATAACAATCGACGCCAATGCTGCGAGTCCAGCGGCCTTCCTTCACCATTTCCGCCATTTCAATCACCCGGCGGGCGCTGTTTAACACCAGCGTGAAAATGGTATCGGCGGTGGTATCAGTCAAGACACTCGGGGTATGCATCAGATTGATTTTCCGTTCCGTTAAATCAGGCACATTAAACTGGTCAACACCGACAGAGATGGTGGAAATAGCACGCAGAGCCGGGGCTGCATTCAGATAGTCGGCAGTGATGGGGCAACTTGCCCCAATCAGTCCTTCGGCGTTATGCAGTGCGCCGATAAAATCAGCCCGGTTGGCATCGGTAATGCCCTCAAAGAAAGCCACGTTGAAGTGGCTTTGCAGACGTTCCAGCTGGTCAGCAGGGATTTTTTTATACAGTACAACATTCGGTTTCATGCTAATTCCCTCTTAAGCAGCTTGTGGCAATGATTGCGCTGATTGCTCGTCAGCATTTGGTTTTACAATGATGGTCAGCAATACAGACACAAACAGCGCGCTACCCATGAAGATGTAAGACGCACCGGGGCTGCCTGTCGCACCATTCAGATAACCCACTACCCATGAACCGATGAAGGAACCCAAAGCACCCATGCTGTTGATCAGTGCCATCGCGCCGCCAGCGACGTTTTTCGGCAGCATTTCAGGAATGATGGCGAAGAACGGACCATACGGGGCATACATGGAAGCACCAGCTATTACTAACAATGTGTATGACAACCAGAAATTATCTGTACCCAGTAAGAAGGAGCCGAGGAAACAGATCGCACCGATCAGCAGCATTGGCCATACAAACAGTTTGCGGTTTTGCATGCGGTCAGACAGCCAGGACACCGTGATCATCGCGATCGTTGCAGCCAGATAAGGAACGGATGACAGCCAGCCGGTTTCAACCATGCCCATATTGGAGGCACCACGGATGATGGATGGCAGCCAGAGCACGAAGCCATACACACCGATACTCCAGCAGAAATATTGAGCGCATAACAGGATCACATTTTTGGATTTGAACGCTTCGGCATAGTTACGAACCGGTTTGATGTTTTTCTGCTCGTTTACCATGATCTCGTTCAGATCATCTTTTTCCTGCTGCGTCAGCCAGTCAACTTGCTGTGGTTTGTCACGCGCGGTTTTCCACCAGTAAAAGGCCCACAATACAGCAGGGAAACCTTCCAGAATGAACATTTCTCGCCAGCCCAAAGCCTGGATCAAATAACCGGAAAGCACCGACATCCACAACACAGTGACGGGGTTGCCCAGGATCAGGAAGGTATTAGCGCGGGAGCGTTCCGATTTAGTAAACCAGTTACTGATATAAATCAGCATCGCCGGCATGACCGCCGCTTCCACCACCCCGAGCGTGAAGCGAATGATGATCAGCATCGGAATATTACTGACGAGGCCAGTTAATGTGGCGCAGGCACCCCATAACAGCACACACAGGAAAATCAGTTTTCGGACACTGCGCTTTTCAGCGTAAATTGCGCCTGGGATCTGAAAGAAAAAATAACCCAGGAAAAACAGCGAACCGAGCAGGGATGACATCCCTTTGGTGATGCCCAGGTCTTCGTTAATACCGGCTGCCGCGGCAAAACTGTAATTGGCCCGGTCGAGATAGGCCAGACTGTAGGTAATAAACACAATTGGCATGATGTGCCACCATCTGGATGGGGCGGGGAGCTTAGTATTCATACTTGTTCCTCTTTAATTTGTTATGCAGAAACCGTAGCGGTTTCTTCTGTCATCGTCATCTCTGCAATCAGAGCTTTTCTTGTCGGAAGACCTTCACTATCACCAATTACCTGAATTGCCCGGGCTCCGATAAAGTTACCGCGAGCGACAGCATTTTTTATTGTTTTTCCTTCCAGTAATGCGCTGATAACGCCAACAGCGAAACCATCACCAGCACCTACGGTATCCACCACGTTTTTCACGAATACAGCAGGAACGATTCCTTTTTCGCCCTCTGCTGTTTTGTAATAAGCACCATCTTCACCGGTTTTAATTACGACAGCTTTAACACCACCATCGAGGTAAAAATCGGCAACCGATTCCGGTGTGGTAAAGCCAGTCAGAATGCGGCCTTCTTTCATACCGGGCAGTACCCAGTCAGCGGCAAAAGCCAGTTTGTTCAGCTGCGTCACCATCTCTTTTTCGGAGCGCCACAGCACAGGGCGCAGGTTCGGATCAAAGGAGACCGTTTTACCATGTGCCCGCATCCACTGAGCGGCATAGGCCGATAATTCGTATGACGTCGGTGACAGCGCTGCCGCAACACCACTTAAATGCAGATGACGGGCACCGCCGAAATAGGCCTCGTTAAAATCAGCCAGCGAGAGGTGGCTGGCAGCCGATCCTTTGCGGAAATACTCCACGATGGGATCGGTCCCATTTTCGGCTTTGGATTTCAGCTGAAAGCCGGTCGGGTAGGCGTTATCAATGGTCACTGCACGACGATCGACGCTTTCTTTATCCAGTGTATCCAGGATAAACCGGCCAAAAGAGTCATTACCCAGGCGGCTGACCCAGCCACATTTCAGTCCCAGACGCGCCAGACCAATGGCGACATTTAATTCTGCACCGGCGGCACGACGAACAAATTGTTCTACGCGATGCAGATCACCGGTTTGTGTGGCAACAAACATCATCATGGCTTCACCGAAGGTGACGACATCCAGTCCGGCAGATTTAGTGTGAGCTTGTGTTGTCATTTATCATTACACCTCTTTCAATTTAGCCACGTAATAACGGGTTACTTCCGTCAGATCGTTATCTTCCAGTGGGAATTCGATACCGCGTGGCACGTCGGTTGGCAGCATTGCCAGCAGGTCTTTCCAACTGCCATCGCTGTTATCCAGTGCAATGGCTTTTACTTTGCCCTGATCGGTATGGCTGGCTTTGACATGCACATAAGCAACCTGCGCGGCCAGTGCTCTGGCGGCGACAAAAGCGTCTTCATCCAGCCAGTTCCAGTTCGCCATATCAAAGGTCATGGAAACCGGTAATTTCTGTGAAACTACCATGCCGAAGAACGTGATCAACGGGCTGATGCGACCACCTTCCTGCGTTTGATCGTTTTCAATCAACAACTTAACTGGCTGTGATTTGATCACTGCAGTAATTCCGGACAAATCGGTATCGTTGGTAATTGAGCCTAGTGGCAACTTCAGCGTGCGGGCTTTCAGACGTGCGGCATTTTTCAAATGTAGTGCCAGTCGTTCCAGTTCTGGCTGACCATCGTCTGTCAGCAGCGATTCCGGTACGGAATAAACGGCAAACAGGTTATGCGCGCTGATCTGAGCAGCCAGATCATCCAGCTGGTCGGCTGGTGTTAACAGTTCATGGCGGATCTCAACCCCGTCAGCGCCGCTGGCCTTAATCATCGGCAGCAGGGCAGCTTGTCCACCAAACTGTCTGACGGTATCAGCACCATAAGCCGAGGTGACGATAACGATTTCCTTGCTCATACAAGTCCTTATTAATCAGATAAATAGAGTAAATATCATCCGGGTCTGTTCATCGGCAGAGGATATTTATGGGGAGCTGTTATGCTCGATGAGATGATTATGGGACCGGTCCCATCAAAAGATCCATTTCAGGAATTTAAAAATATGAGACGGGTCACTATTCCATGGCAAAAATAGGTGTTTTTGTTAGTTACCCGTAACAAATGAGCCCGTAAATCAGGCATCCCAACTAGATGATTTTGATAAACGTGATCCCTTTTGCACGTTTAATCTTGTTTTTGCATGTTTGTGCATTTTTGATTATGATTCATCCGGGCTGAATAGGCAGAAACGAGAAATTTATGAGTGCTATCGATGTCATCGATTGTTTACCGGAAGAGCGGCAGCGTTCCATTCTGGATTTACTGACAGAACAGGGGCGGGTAGTCGCTTCTGAACTGGCCCGTAAATTCAATACGTCGGAAGACACCATCCGGCGTGATTTACGTGAGCTCGCCGCAGCGGGTTTATGCAAGCGGGTTTATGGTGGTGCCTTACCGGTTTCTCCGGCAGCAGGTTCACTGACCGAACGGAAAGCATTGAATCCGGAGCGTAAACAGGCTCTGGCAGGATGTTTAGTGAATCTCATTAAACCTGAACAGGTAGTGTTTATTGATGCGGGTTCTACGAATCTGGCGGTAGTTCATGCATTACCGGACGATCTGAACATCACTGTGGTGACAAATGCGCCTTCTATTGCCGCGGTATTAGCGGAGCGGGAAAACATTCATCTTGTTCTACTGGGTGGAACAATCAACCGGAACACCGGTGCGGCTCTTGGTGCTCAGACTTTGCGCGATGCCGCCAATATTCGACCGGATCTCTACATTCTGGGCGTGTGTGCAGTGGATGCTGACATGGGGTTGACGGCGTTTGATTTGGAAGATGCCGAATTCAAGCGCCTCGTTGCCTCGCAGGCCAGGTCGGTAGTGACGGCCATAACAAATGATAAATTTGAGACCACTGCACCGTTCCGGATTGCCGGAACCGACATTCTGACGGCACTCGTGGCCGAAGCGGATGCCGATGAACAACTACTGAAATCGCTGTGCGGACCGGATGTTCAGATCCATCATGCAGTCTGATTATCTGAATTACTCCATGAGACAGAGGATATTTGAGAATTACATTATGAATAAGCATATTGGTAAAACAGTTTTCAACTCAGATCAAATTAAAGAAGGTGTGAGTCAGGTCGCGGATCAACTAAACAAAAAATTCAGTAATGATGATGTCGTTATTATCACGGTTGTACCGGGTGGCATTTTGTTTACTGCTGATTTGGTCAGACAGTTAAAATTTGATGTTTCCATGGATTACATTTCGTGTCCGCATACACCCGGAGAAAAAAACAACGCTTCTGCAATCATCTATCATCAAAATATAAACATAGCTAACCGGCATGTGGTTTTGGTTGATGATGCCATTGAATCTGGTGGCACCATGAAAAGGATCGTTGAATTTTTAGCACAAAATTTCAACGTGAAATCCATTTCGGTTGCGACTCTGTTTGTCAAACCGGGCCGGGTAAATATTCCGGTTGACCAGCACTTTGCCTATGAAATGGAAAACGATGACTTGCTGGTGGGTTACGGATTACCCTGGAATGATAAATATCGGAACATGCCCTTTATATCCAAGCTAATAAAATAATTTCAGCGCGGGCTTAATCGGCTATTTAAAGTCACCAGCAGTAATGTTATTCCGCAAAATCCGGCGCCCGTCAGAAAAGTGGCTGAGGCGCCGAAACTATCCCACAACCAGCCGGCAATCACACTGGCGGCCAGCAGTGCAATGCCACTGGCCAAATTGAAAAAGCCAAAGGCGGTACCGCGCAAATCATCGGGTGCGGTATCGGCAACCAGCGCAGCGAGAATGCCCTGCGTTGCGCCCATATGCAGCCCCCAGAACACGATACCCAGCAGGAGCACGCTCCAGTGTCCGTTGATGGCCAGCGCAATGTCTGCGGCAATCAGCATCAGTAAGCCATAACTCAGTAATTTATAACGGCTGATTTGATCGGACAGGTGACCAAACGGATAAGCAGAGAGCGCATACACCATACTCATCAGTACCAATACCAGCGGGATATAGGCAATCGGGATACCACTGTCGTGCGCCCGCAGGATCAGAAATGCCTCGCTGAAACGGGCGAGGGTGAAGATGCTGCCAATGCCGACAACCCACCAGTAGCGGCTGTCCAGACGACGCAGATTGGCCATAATTAGTGGATTGGTCCGTTTATGTGTCGCCGGGGTATCCGGTTCTGAAACACCGAAGATCAATAGCAATACCGATAGCATGCCGGGTATGACCGCTACCCAGAATACGGCCCGGAAATCGTTCGCCCAGAGCAACATCAACCCCACACCCAGCAGGGGGCCCACAAAGGCACCCACGCTATCCAGCGATTGGCGAAGACCGAACGCGGCCCCGCGAACTTCAGGAGGGGTCAGGTCAGCAACCAATGCGTCGCGGGGGGTACCGCGGATGCCTTTTCCGACGCGATCCAATAGACGGGCGGTCAGTACCAGATCAATGCTGCTGGCGAGCGCAAAGACGGGTTTGGTAAAAGCGCCCAGCGCATAGCCTGTTACTGCCAGCCATTTTCGTTTTCCCAGATAGTCGCTCAGCATCCCGGAGAAAATTTTCACGATCAGTGCTGTTGATTGTGCCAGGCCCTCAATAAAGCCGACCATCAGCGCACTGGCACCGAGTGAGGTGACCATGAACAGCGGGAGCAGACTGTGGATCAACTCCGACGAAACATCCATCAGCATGCTGACAAATCCCAGAATCCAGACTGCGGCCGGAATTTTCCGTAACGGAGGATGTTTCATCTCTGATTTCATGATATTTACTTCCTGAAAAACAGACGGGGTGTGAGCTGTTTTTCTGCTTCCATCAGCAGATAAATCAGCAGACAGCTGGCAATAATCATGAGCCAGTCAGACAGGTCGATGGCGGCTGTCCCGAACAGCATGTGCATAAACGGCACATAGGTCAGAGCCAGTTGCATCAGGGTTAACAGGAAAATAGCCAGTAGCGCATAGCCGTTTTCCAGCCAGCTGGTCAGCGAAAACGTCGAGCTAACTAGTGAGCGGCAACTGATCAGATACACCATTTCCGCGCCTACCAGGCAATTTATGGCAACCGTTCTGGCCCGCGCCAGATCAGGCTGCTGGGATGTACTCCAATTATAGAGCACTAATGTCAGCGCCATCAGCAATACGGAGACAAAGGCAATGCGAAACAGCAGGGCGTTACTCAGCAATGATTCGTCACTCTGTCTTGGTGCTCGCTGCATCAGGTTAGCTGCGGCCTTATCAAACACCAGCGGCAGGGACAGGGTGATGGCGCTGACCATGTTGATCCATAAAATCTGGACCGGCGTGATAGGCAGAGTAATGCCCAGCAGAATGGCGGCAATCATCACCAGTGCCTGACCGCCATTGGTGGGCAGCAGGAACACCAGCGCTTTGCGCAGATTGTCATACACAGTGCGCCCTTCGAGCACAGCCGTACGCAGTGTGGCAAAGTTGTCGTCTGCCAGTACCATTTCTGCCGCTTCTTTCGCAGCCTCCGTACCTTTCATGCCCATGGCGACGCCGATATCGGCACGCTTCAGTGCCGGCGCATCATTCACGCCGTCACCGGTCATGGCAACCACCTGCTGATCGGCCTGCAATGCGGCAACGAGTTTGAGTTTGTGCGCCGGTGTTGCGCGGGCAACAATATCCAGCTGTGCCGCTTTCTGCTGCAACTCCGCGTCCGACATGTTTTCCAGTTCCGAACCGGTAATAACCTGCAGCGGTTCACTTAATCCTAACTGGGAACCGATGGCCGCTGCCGTACTGGCATGATCACCGGTGACCATAATGACGCGGATCCCTGCCTGCTGACACTGAGCGATGGCATGGCGAGCCTCTTCGCGCGGTGGATCCATGATGCCAACGAGGCCCAGCAGACTAAACTGATAAGCGGAGAGATCCGGGGTACCGTCCGGATTATCGATCATGGCAATATCCGCGTCCGCTGTGTCGGCTTCCGCCAGCGCAAGTACCCGCTGGCCACGGGCGGCGAAACTGTCAATCGCCTGCTGCCATTCATCCATATGCAGTGGACGTGAACCGGTTGGCGTCCAGACCCGGGAGCACATACCCAGCACCTTTTCAGGGGCGCCTTTCAGCAGGAGCTGATACGGTGTCGTATTCCCTTCCGGCGCAGGATGCAGGGTTGCCATATAACCATGGCTTGACTCAAACGGGATCTCCGCCAGACGCGGTGTGGATTGTTGCACTGATGCCGGATCCAGCCCGGCTTTCGCAGCCAGAATCAGTAATGCCCCTTCGGTTGGATCGCCGTGAAGCTGCCAGGGCGACGTTTCCTGATCAAAACGGGCATCATTACAGAGAATGGCAGCAGTCGCTAACCGTTGCAGGGTCTGGTTCTGAGCGTCGGTTGGCAGTTGTTCATCCGACGTAATATCGCCCTCCGGATGATATCCAACACCACTGACCGCCAGTTCACCGGTACTGAGCCGGACCGATTGCGCGCTCATTTCGTTACGGGTCAGCGTGCCGGTTTTATCGGTACAGATGACGGAAACAGAACCCAAGGTTTCCACGGCTGGCAGACGGCGGATGATGGCATTATGACTGGCCATTCGTTGTACTCCGATCGCCAGTGTGATAGTTATCACGGCCGGTAAACCTTCCGGAATGGCGGCTACCGCCAGGCCCACGGCAGCCATAAACAGCTCATCGACCGGGTAGTCGCGCCAGATCCAGCCAAAAAGGAAGGTAAATGTGGTCAGTACCAGAATCGCTCTGGTCAGGGTATGACCCAAATCACCCAGCTGTTTCATCAGTGGTGTGGCCAGGGGTTCGACCGCACGCAGCATGTTGCCGATTTTCCCGATTTCGGTGTTATCTCCGGTACCGATGGTGACACCACGGGCGCGCCCCTGTGTGACCAGCGTTCCGGCATAGAGCATACAAAAACGTTCTGCCAGTGGTGCCTCGGCACTGACCGGATCAGTATTTTTTTGTACGCTGAACGATTCGCCGGTTAACGCACTTTCCTGAACGCCCAGGTTGATGGATTCAATCAGGCGCAGATCGGCCGGAACCCGATCGCCGGATTCCAGTAATACGATATCACCGGGGACTAACTCCTCGGCATCCACCTGCTGGCGGACACCATCCCGCAATACATGGGTATGCACCCGTAACATATTGCGGATCGAGGCCAGCGCCTGTTCGGCCTTGCCTTCCTGAATAAAACCAAAGATGCCGTTGATCACGACGACGGCCAGAATGACCGCGCCGTCGGTCCAGCGCCCTAACACCCAGCTCATCATGGCTGCCACGATCAGGACATAAAGCAGCACATTTTTAAATTGCCGGAGAAATTTTTGCCAATTGCTTTCACCTGCCGGCGGGGTCAGGCGATTGGGGCCGTATTGCTGTTGTCGCTGTTTAACTTGTTCACCGGAAAGGCCATCAGTCTGGGACTGAATATTGATTAAGACGTGTTCAGACGGTTGAGCATGAAAATCAGAAGAAGAGAATGCAGGATCAGTCATCACTCGCTCCATGTTGAGATGTATGCCAGAGAAGTATCCTCCTTAAGCATGGCATATGGGAACCGATTGATAGAAAAAATGACGCTTATTTATCAGTGAATTGCTTTCAGGTGACGTGTATGTGTGTTCAGAATGGGTGCAGAACAGGTAGCAATATAAGGTGATCAGGCAACCCTGATCACCCTGGAAAATCCTCGTGAAACTTACGGATTAACGCAATTTTTTGAGCGATCGCCGTTCAGTGCCGCCAGCAGATTTTCTACCGCCATTTTTGACATTTCATAACGGGTTTCGTGGGTGGCAGAGCCGATATGGGGCAGGGCGACGACATTCGGCAACGACAGCAATTCCGAGCTGACTGGCAGCGGTTCTGTTTCAAACACATCTAACCCGGCACCTTTGATCTCGCCTGATTTTAAGGCGTCAGTCAGCGCAGTTTCATCTACGGAAGCACCCCGGCCGCCATTAATGAAAAAGGCAGACGGTTTCATTTTCGCCAGCGATTCACGATTAATGATGTGGCGGGTTTCCGGCATGAGCGGCAGTACGTTACAGACAAAATCCGCTTCGGCCAGCACTTCATCCAGTGAGCAACGACGGGCGTTTAATTGCTGTTCGGCCTCCGGTTTGGCGGAACGGTTGTAATAGATCACGTTCATATCAAAACCGAAATGTGCACGTTTCGCCACGGCATAGCCGATACGTCCCATCCCCAGGATACCGATGGTTTTGCCATGCACATTTGACCCGTACCAGTCAGGCCCTATACTGCCTTGCCATTCACCGTTTTTCACTTTATCTGCCAGTTCGGTGATACGGCGGGCCGCGCAGAGCACCAGCGTAAAAATGGTATCTGCAGTAGTTTCGGTCAGCACACCGGGAGTATGCATCAGCGCAATACTGCGTGCAGACAGTTTTGCCACGTCAAAGTCGTCATAACCGACTGAAATAGTCGAAGCGGCCCGGAGTTTTGGCGCGGCGGCCAGCACTTCATCGGTAAATTTGACACCAACACCGATAACACCTTCTGCCTCAGCTAACGCTTTGATAAAAGCAGCACGGTTATCTGCATTGATGCCATCGAAAAAAGTGACCTGACATTGCTCCTGCAATTTTGCTAACAGGTCATCGGGAATTTTGCGGTAAAGCACGACGTTTGGTTTCATTAATACCTCGGCAATAAATTTGCCTGATCTGCATCAGGCATGACGATGAAGAATCGGTTCTCCGGCTTGTAACCGGCGGATATTGTCACATGCGGCTTCGAATATCCCTTGTACGGAAATATCTGTCACTCCACCTATATGCGGTGTCGCAATGATGTTTTGCTGGAAGATCGGATCGGCCGGATCCGGCGGCTCCTGCCAGAACACATCCAGCCCGGCACCGGCAAGATGCCCGCTTTTCAATGCAGCTTCGAGCGCATCTTTCTCAATTAAACCACCTCGTCCGAGATTGACCAGAAAACTTCCCGGCTTCATCTGGCTGAAGGTTTGTGAATTCAGAATATGATGGGTCTCCGGACTATCCGGCAGACTGAGCACCACAAAATCGGCTTGCTGCAGTAAGGTTGGCAGTTCGTTCAGTGTACCGAGCCACTCCAGATGATGGGCTTTGGCAAAATCAGGATCAATATGCTGTTTGATGCCGATCAGTCGCATATCAAACGCAGCCAGGCGTTTCGCCAGTGCTTTACCGATGCCGCCTAAGCCGATCAGACCGACAGTTTTGCCTTTCAGCCCGAGGCCCATGGGCCGCCCTGATTCACGTTGCTGAAAATGGCGGGGAATTCCATGTGCGTTACGCGCCAGCGCCAGCATCATGTAGATGCCTAACTCCGCGACAGAATCGGCATTACCGGAAATATCGGTCGGCACATTTGCCACGGCGATTTGATGCTGTTTGGCGGCATCAAGGTCGACACCTTCCAGACCGGCACCAATCTGTTGAATAAGCTGCAACTGGTCAGCGGTTGCCAGCAAACGGGCGTCAATTTTGGTCATGGTGGGGATGAGCACATCAAAACCTTGCAGTGACTGCGTTCCGTAACCACCTGCTGCCACAAACTCCACATCGGGCAACGCCTGACGGAATTTACCAAGGATACCGCCCCAGGCGTGTTCTTCCGCAGCAAAGAGCACTTTCATTGCTGAACCTCTTTATCTGGTTGATTTTAAGACCACTATAAAAAGAATTGCTGCAGAGTAACAGTCTCAGTGGGTGTCATTTGTGTGGTTTAGTGCTATCTGCTTTCATGTGCGGGCGAAACCGGCTTACTGTTGATGCCGGTTTGAAAGAAGGGTAAGGCCGGCAGCTCTGACGAGCGACGGCCTTGAACATACTGTCTTGCACGTACTAATGAACTAGTGCCGATTTGGCTACGCTATTTCATGTTCTCGTCACCGTGCCATACATGCCCGGCATGACATGCTTTGGCAACCTCATGACAAGGGTCATCGCAGTGGACCTGGAAGAAGTGCTTGTCGTCCTGAGTCAAGTACATCGCCATATCAGGTGTTATGCCGATAAAAGCTTCACCGGCGGTAAGGCCATTTACGTGGTAATCGGTGGCCAGATAATCGAGAACCTTTTCACGACTGTTCATACTCGCCTCCCTAAGTGGATGGATCCTCTCTTTGAAGATAGCAGCAGACGACGGACTATTCCAACATTGCCCGGGGTGCATCACCTGCAAGGATTTCCGCTACCCGATTTTGCAGCAGTGGCACCAGTTCTTGCTCAAACCAGGGGTTGTGCTTGAGCCAGAGATTATTTCGCGGGCTGGGATGTGGCAGGGGAACAGTATGCGGCCAGTATTTGTGCCAAGCCTGAACGATCTCTGTCAGCGTCCCTGTTGCATCCGGAAAGTGATAGGCCATGGCGTACTGGCCGATGACCAGTGTCAGCTTGAGATTTTTCAGATGCGACAGCAATGGTGCCCGCCAGGCCAGAGCGCATTCCGGACGCGGCGGCAGATCACCGGATTTGCCGGTTCCGGGGAAGCAGAAACCCATCGGCAAGATGGCGATCTGACTGGCGTCATAGAATACGTCACGCGAAACGCCCAGCCAGGTGCGCAGCCTGTCACCACTGGCATCATTGAATGGAATACCTGTTTCGTGCACCTTTCTCCCCGGTGCCTGTCCTGCGATCAGAATTCGTGCAGATTCGTGGATCTGCACTACCGGACGAGGGCCGAGCGGCAAGTATTCCGCGCAAAGCGTGCAGGCACGGACATCGGTGAGCAGTGATTCGAGAGAGGTCATGGGGGGCTAACGATCAGAGAGTTATATATGTCTAATATATCTGTTCAGAGACGCATTGCGTAATGAAAGGATAGCGGAATTCGTGCTCCCGTAGGGCGCGCCCTCCTTTTTATTGTTCAATTCTGGTGCATTTTCTTTCCTTTCCTCAGAAAAATCCTGTGTTATCAGCTTGTTTAAATCAGGCATGAAACTTGTATCTAAAATATTAAATTAGATTTGGGACATCGACGTCCGCGCTCTCTTGAGGGGCCGGGCGTTTTTTTATTCTGAGAGGCAAGGATGAGTCGTGTTCATACCAGTTGCGCTTATTGTGGAGTCGGTTGCGGCATTACGGTCGATGATGCCAAGACCTTAGCTGGCGATACGGAACACCCGGCGAATGGCGGGGCGTTGTGTGTCAAAGGCGGCAGTTTGATGGAAACGCTGGCTTTTCCGAACCGGCTGCTTTATCCGCGTTTGCATGGTCAACAAGTCAGCTGGGATACGGCGCTGGATGAAATGGCCGCGCAGTTTGGTCGTATCATCGCTGAAACCGGGCCAGAGTCCGTTGCTTTTTATGTCTCCGGCCAGTTGCTGACCGAAGATTATTATATCGCCAACAAGCTGATGAAAGGTTTCATCGGCGCGGCCAATATTGATACCAATTCCCGTTTGTGTATGTCATCCGCCGTCATGGCACACAGCCGTGCTTTTGGTGAAGATGTGGTGCCGGGCTGTTATGACGATCTGGAAATTACCGATCTGCTGGTGATCACCGGTGCCAATACGGCTTGGACACACCCGGTAATTTTCCGTCGCATCCAACAAGCGCGGGCACGTCGTCCAGAAATGAAAATGGTGGTGATTGATCCACGCAAGACCATGACCGCGGAGCAGGCTGATCTGCATCTGGCGCTGCAACCGGGCAGCGATGTCTGGCTGTTTAACGGTTTAAGCCGTTATTTGTTGGATCATGATCTGATCGATAACGCCTATATCGAAGAGCACGTTAACGGTTTCAGCGAGCTACATGCCCAGCTGATGACGCCGGATTATGAACTGGCGAATGTGGCGCAAAAATGCGGCTTGAGTGTCAGTGAACTGCAAACCTTCTATCGCTGGTTTGGTGAGAACGAAAAAGCAGTGACGTTGTTCTGTCAGGGGATCAATCAATCCAATCAGGGTACTGATAAAGGCAATGCGCTGATCAACACCCATCTGCTGACCGGGCGGGTGGGTAAGCCGGGGGCATCACCGTTTTCGATGACCGGCCAGCCGAATGCGATGGGTGGCCGAGAAGTGGGTGGGCTGGCAACTCAGTTAGCATCACACATGACTTTCAGCGATGAAAACTGCGATCGGGTTGCCCGTTTCTGGAATGCACCTAATATTGCCCGCAAGCCGGGTTTGAAAGCGGTAGACATGTTTGAAGCGGTGCGCAGCGGTAAAATTCGCGCACTGTGGGTGGTGGCGACCAACCCGGCGGTTTCTTTACCGGATTCGGTGATGGTGCGCGAGGCCTTAGCCAAGTGTGAGTTTTTGGTGGTTTCTGAAATGACACCAAAAACCGATACTGCACAATTTGCCGACTTGCTGCTGCCTGCAGCAGGTTGGGGGGAACGCGGCGGTACGGTGACCAATTCTGAACGTTGTATCACTCGTCAGCGTGCCTTTACCAACGCGCCCGGTGAAGCGAAACCGGACTGGTGGGCCATGGCAGAACTAGGCAAGCGCCTCGGTTTTGCTGATGCATTTAACTACAATGATACCGTCGATATTTTCCGCGAACATGCGGCGCTATCAGGTTTTGAAAATAGCAGCCGTCAATTTGATATTTCCGCACTGGCAACGCTGACCGATGACGAATATGAACAATTCACACCGCGGCAATGGCCGTTACCGGCCGGTAAAAATGCTGCCAGCCAGCGTTTATTCGGTGATGGCTGTTTCTCTACGCCGAATGGCAAAGCTAATTTGTTGACCGTTGTGCCGCAGGAGCCGGTTCTGAAGCGTAAGGCGGAGCGACAGGAAGGTAGCTGGTTGTTAAATACCGGTCGCCTGCGTGATCAATGGCACACCATGACACGTACTGGGCATCTGCCGCGTCTGATGGAAACTGAACCGCTGCCGAAAGTCTATGTCAATCAGCATACGTTACAGGCGAGCGGCTTTAGCGAAGGTGCGCTGATCCGCATCAATTCGCTGCAGGGATCGGTGATGACCTTGTTAGGCCGTGATGACGGCCTGCGTGATGGCGAAGCATTTATGCCGATGCACTGGTCGGATGATTTTTCTTCCTGTTCCGGTGTGAACCGGTTGGTAGCGCCAGTTGTGGATGCTGTGTCTGGTCAGCCACAATTCAAGCAAACCGAAGTAATGGCGGAAGCGGTCAATGTGAAATGGCATGGCCTCTGGGTCGGTCAGCATGAACCGGAATTAGAGGTAAGCTGGTGGGCGCGTCGTCCGCTGGATGCCGGTGAATGCCGTCGTCTGACCGATGAAACCCGTACTGCCGAGCAAGTCTGGTTCCAGTTAGCCCAACAGGGTCGCTGGTTACGTCTGCCACTGAAAGGCGGCTGGCTGGCCGTGAAACTGAACCAGGGACGCATCATCGGTTTATTGCTGGTTAGCACCACGCATCAGCAGGTGAATATCGATTTATTGGCCGGATTACTCGGTCTGCCGATGAATAGCACGGCGCTGTCCACCACCTTGGAACAGGCGCTGGCGGGTGATAGTCGCATGATTTGTTCCTGCTTCCGTGTCAGTGAAAAACAGATTGTCGATGCGATTGGCGAACAGGGCATCAGTGAGCTGAGCGGTTTGCAGAGTCTGCTGCGTTGTGGCACGAACTGCGGCACCTGCGTGGTGGAATTGAAGAAATTGCTGCATAAACACACCAGCAGCAATGAAGCCTGATAACGAAGCAAGAGGAGTGGGCATGATGAACGGTTTTGTTTCGTTAGTGGGCGCCGGCCCCGGAGATCCGGATCTGTTGACAGTTAAAGCATTGCGCAGCATTCAGCAGGCCGATGTCGTGGTGTATGACCGACTGGTCAGTGATGAAATTCTGGATCTGATCCCGGCTTCGGCTGCCCGTTATGACGTGGGTAAACGTTGCGGGCAACCCAGTTTGAAACAGGAAGCCATTTCAGAACTGCTGGTGACACTGGCCGGGAAACACAAACGGATTGTGCGTCTTAAAGGTGGCGATCCCTATGTGTTCGGTCGTGGTGGTGAAGAAGCGCTATTGCTGGTGGCGAACAATGTGCCATTTGAAGTAGTACCAGGGATCACGGCGGCGATTGGCTGTGCTGCCGCAACCGGTATTCCGTTGACGCATCGTGGTCTATCTCGTTCGGTCACATTGGTGACCGGGCATGTGCAAGACGGTGGTGAATTTCACGGCTGGAGTGGGTTGGTTAAAAGTGGTGGCACCCTGGTATTTTACATGGGGTTAGAGCGGGCAACGGAATTGCGCCGCGGCTTATTGCAGGCCGGTGCGCCGGCAAATTTGCCAATTGCACTGGTAGTGGCAGGAACGACACGTCAGCAGCGCGTTGAAGTGACGACACTCGCGTGTCTGGAACAAACCACTCATACTTTAAGCGGATTAACGCCCGTTTTAATGATCATGGGTGAGGTGGTTCAGTTGCGTGCTGAGTTAGGTGATATGGCGGAAACTTTGCTGCAATCGGTAGCCTAGATCTTCTATTTAGGAATCATGGATGAGTTATTCGAAGATCCTGATTTATAGCGACGATATAGCCCAGGCCAACCGCCTGGGTTTGCTATTGAGCCGCTATGGTCATGAGCCTTATTTGGTCAAACAGATCGATCCTATGCACCCGCCGGGTGATATCCATGGGGTGATGCTCGATTGCCGGCGGTTAACGGCGGAATGGCGATTAATTGCGACGACACTGGCCAGTCAGGGCTTGCCGGTGGTGTTGTTTATGGAAAACCTGCCGGAAAATCAGCAGCAACTCTTATTGGAAGCGGGCGTGACGCTGGTGCCGCACCGGGTCGAAGAAAAAGAGCCGGTAGAAGGTTGGCTGAAACAGGCGCGTCTGCAGCAAGAGGTGATGCGTAAACAGCAACTGGCGGTCGATGATCTGACGCAGCGTCTGGAAGAAAACAAACTCATCCAGCAGGCCAAAGCGCGCCTGATGAAAGTGCAGGGGCTGGATGAAGAAACTGCCTATAAAGTGATGCGTTCTACCGCGATGAAAAACAGCCAGTCGATGGCTGATCTGGCGCGCCGAATTCTCGCCACACTGGCTGACTGATCCGGTGCGGCTGCACCGTTCTGAATCATGGGAATCCATTAAATCCACTAAAAATGCATAAAAAAGCCATGTTTTGACAACTTTCAAAACTGGCACGAATGCTGAATGTATCAAATATGTTAACGGATTAGCCAACGGCGGCTGCCCAACAATTTGGTACTCAGGCAATGACGCCTCACTGGAATTAACCAGTGAGGCGTTTTTTTTGGAGCAATGGAATGATCACATTAAAACGCAATGCAGTAGCTTGGATGGTAAGTGCGGTGCTGGCTTCAACGGCGGTGCAGGCACAGACAGGTGCCCCTGAGAAAGAAGAGCTGAAATTAGGCTTTATCAAGTTAACCGACATGGCGCCACTGGCCGTCGCTTATGAGAAGGGCTATTTCGAAGATGAAGGGCTGTATGTCACGCTGGAAGCGCAGGCCAACTGGAAGGTGCTGCTCGATCGCGTGATCACCGGTGAACTGGATGGTGCGCATATGCTGGCTGGTCAGCCGCTGGGTGCTACTGCAGGCGTAGGAACAAAAGCCGATGTAGTGACTGCCTTCAGCATGGATCTGAACGGTAATGCCACCACCGTTTCCAACAAGGTGTGGGAGGCGATGAAAGCCAACGTACCAGTGGGTGCTGATGGTAAACCAGTGCATCCAATCAAGGCGGATGCGCTGAAACCGGTCGTTAAGTCTTACAAAGATCAGGGTAAGCCGTTCAACATGGGTATGGTGTTCCCGGTCTCTACTCACAACTACGAGCTGCGTTACTGGCTGGCGGCGGGTGGTTTGAACCCTGGCTTTTATGCGCCACTGAAAGGTGATAACACCGGCCAGCAACAGGCCGATGTGCTGCTGTCGGTAACGCCACCACCACAAATGCCGGCTACCTTGGAAGCAGGCACTATCCTCGGTTACAGCGTTGGTGAGCCGTGGAACCAGGCTGCGGTCTTTAAGGGAATTGGCGTGCCGGTCGTGACTGACGATGAAATCTGGCATAACAACCCAGAGAAAGTATTCGGGGTTTCCAAATCATGGGCAGAAAAATACCCGAATACGCACATTCATCTGGTGAAAGCACTGATCCGTGCCGCTTACTGGCTGGATGAAAACAACAACGCTAACCGTCAGGAAGCCGTCAATCTGCTGGCAAAACCGGAATATGTCGGCGCCGATGCCAAAGTGATTGCGAACTCCATGACCGGCACCTTTGAGTTTGAGAAAGGCGACAAACGTCCGGCTGCCGACTTCAACATCTTCTTCCGTCATAACGCGACCTACCCGTATTACTCCGATGCGATCTGGTATCTGACCCAAATGCGTCGCTGGGGACAAATCCCGGAAGCGAAACCAGACAGCTGGTATGCCGATCTGGCGAAGCAGGTTTACAAACCGGAAGTGTACCGTCAGGCCGCAGAAGAGCTGATTGCCGAAGGCAAGATGAAGGCGAGCGACTTCCCTGATTTTGCCAAAGAGACCGGCTACAAAGCGCCAGACAACAAGTTCATTGATGGCATTACCTACGATGGTCACAAACCGAACGACTATCTGAAGCAATTCCCGATTGGTTTGAAAGGCGATCAGAAACTTTAAATGTCAGGTATAGGTTGAGATTAGGGTTAAGGCTGAAGCTGAGGAGATTTAAACCATGTCAGCATTATTGAAAATCAAATGGCAAAACATGGCGTTCCCGTTGGTGGGTTTGCTGGCCTTCCTGTTCTTCTGGCAAATCGCGGCCAGTCAGGTAACGACCACGCTGGGCTCTTTACCGGGCCCGGTTGCTACCGCCCAGCAGTTTATGGGGCTGGTGGATGAACATGAGACCGAACAGGATAAAAAGTCCGCATTTTATCAGCGGCAGGAACAGCGTAATGCGGACAAGCTGAAAGCCGATCCGACGGCGAAAGTCACCATCCGCCCGTATACCGGACGGCCAACCTTCTTTGATCAGATCAAAACCAGTCTGATCACGGTAGCCACCGGCTTTCTGGTCGCGAGTCTGATCGCGATCCCGATGGGCATCATTCTGGGTCTGAATCAGTGGATGTATCAGGCGTTGAATCCGGTGATTCAGATCCTGAAACCTATCTCGCCGCTGGCCTGGCTGCCGCTGGTGACCATGGTGGTGAGTGCGGTCTATGTCAGTGACAGCCCGGTGGTGGCGAAGTCATTCATCAACTCGGCGTTCACCGTCACGCTGTGCAGCCTGTGGCCGACACTGCTGAACACCACGGTTGGTGTTGCCAATATTGATCCGGACCTGAAAAACGTCAGCCGTGTGCTGAAACTCGACCCAATCACTCATGTTCGCAAAATCATTCTGCCGTCAGCGGTGCCAATGATCTTCACCGGACTGCGTCTGTCTCTGGGGGTGGCGTGGATGGTACTGATTGCTGCCGAGATGCTGGCGCAAAATCCGGGCTTGGGCAAATTCGTGTGGGATGAATTCCAGAACGGCAGCTCGCAATCGCTGGCGCGCATCATGGTCGCGGTCGTCACCATCGGTGTCATCGGCTTCATGCTGGATCGCGGCATGCTGCAACTGCAGAAATGGTTTTCGTGGGATAAACGCAGTGAACTGCGCTGATTAATGGGGATATTGAAAATGAGCAAAACCTATCTCGATTTAAGTGCCGTGGGCATGCGTTTCAAAACCGACAAGGGCTTCTTTGAAGCATTGGTGGATGTAAATCTAAAGATTGCCAAAGGTGAGTTTATCTCCCTGATTGGCCACTCCGGTTGCGGTAAAAGTACGGTGCTGAATCTGGTCGCTGGTCTGACCGAAGCGACTTCCGGCGGCATCATTCTCGATGGTCGTGAAGTCGATGGTCCCGGCCCGGAGCGCTCAGTCGTCTTTCAAAACCACGCACTGCTGCCATGGCTGACTGTGTATCAAAACGTCGAGCTGGCGGTACGTCAGGTGATGAAAGAAGCCAGCAAAAAGGACGTAGACGAGAAAGTGCGTTACTACCTGTCGCTGGTGCAGATGGACCATGCGTTGGATAAGAAACCACATGAGATCTCCGGCGGGATGAAACAGCGCGTCGGTATCGCCCGTGCATTGTCACTGTCACCCAAAGTGTTGCTGATGGACGAACCGTTCGGTGCGCTGGATGCACTGACTCGCGCTCATCTGCAGGATTCGGTGATGGAGATCCAGGCCGAGCTGAACAACACCGTCATCATGATCACGCATGACGTCGATGAAGCCGTGCTGCTATCGGATCGCATCGTGATGATGACCAACGGTCCGGCCGCGACCATTGGCGAGATCCTGCATATTGATCTGCCGCGTCCGCGTGACCGCGTCGAGCTGGCAGATAACCCGCATTATCACCATTTACGCCAGCAGGTACTGAGCTTCCTCTATGAAAAACAGAGCAAGGTTACCCGGCTGAAAAGCAGCAAACACAACCAAAGCAGTGCCGTAGCTTAGGGAATCATTATGAATCAAGATAATAAATTTAATATGCTGTCATTTACCGGCAAAATGAAGATTCTTCATCTGAGTTGGATGGCCTTTTTTATCACCTTTGTGGTGTGGTTTAACCATGCACCGTTGCTGGGTTTGATTGCAGAATCCCTCAATATCAGCATGGCGGAAGTAAAAACGCTGCTGATCCTGAACGTGGCGTTAACTATTCCGGCCCGTATCATTATCGGGATGCTGACCGATAAATTCGGCCCGCGTCTGACCTACAGCTTTTTGCTGTTTGCAGGCAGCATTCCCTGCTTCTGGTTTGCTTTCGCGACCGATTTTGCGCAGTTGGCGATGGCTCGTTTGCTGCTTGGCTTTGTCGGTGCCGGCTTTGTTATCGGCATCCGCATGGTCAGTGAATGGTTTCCGGCCAATGAATTAGGGATCGCCGAAGGGATCTACGGCGGCTGGGGCAACTTTGGTTCCGCTGCTGCTGCGATTTTGCTGCCAACCGTTGCGTTATTCTTTGGTGGCGATGACGGCTGGCGTTATGCGGTCGCCATGTCAGGTCTGGTTTGTCTGGCGTTCAGCTTTATCTGGTATTTCAACGTGTCTGATTCACCGAAAGGTTCCACCTATTTTAGATCCAAAAAAATGGGTGGACTGGAAGTGACCAGTAAGGGCGATTTCTTCTTCCTGCTGCTGATGAAACTGCCGATGTATATCGCGCTGGTGCTGGTGACCTGGAAATTGTCACCGCACGGTGTCGCGCTGATAACTGATTCCATGGCCTCTGGTGTGTATGCAGTTCTCGCGGCGATTCTGGTTTACGACTGTTTCTGTGTTTATAAAGTCAATAAAGAGATCTTTCATACACCCGTACCAGAAATTCAGCGTTACCAATTTAAGCAAGTTGCGGCAGTTAACATTCTCTATTTCACCACATTTGGCTCTGAGTTAGCGGTCGTTTCCATGCTGCCAATGTTTTTTGCCGATGTGTATAAGCTAGATATGGTCTATGCCGGTTTAGTCGGGTCGTTGTTTGCCATTATGAACCTGATTGCGCGGCCTTATGGTGGCTGGTTGAGTGACCATTTTGGCCGTAAAAAGACCTTGATGTTTGTCATTGCTGGGCTAGCGGCGGGTTATTGCGCGATGTCGATGATCACGAGTGCATGGCCGTTATTGCTCGCGGTGCTGGTGGTGATCACCTGTTCGTTTTGTGTGCAGGCGGGGTGTGGTGCCGTGTTTGCGGTGGTGCCACTGATTAAGCGTCGTCTGACCGGCCAAATCGCGGGTATGACCGGTGCGTATGGCAATACCGGTGGTGTGTTCTTCCTGACGGTGCTGTCGTTCGTTGATTACGCAACCTTTTTCATCGTGATTGCAGCAACTGCGATTCTTGGCATCATCGCCATCCTGTTCATGAATGAACCGCGTGGTCATATGGCTGAAATTAACGATGACGGTTCGGTAGAACTTATCAAAGTGAGTTAAGTTATCGGGATAAAAGCGGCTATTCTCATGAATAGCCGTTTCTCTTTTCAGAAATCATGGGCAAAGCAAAATGGCAAAATCCCTTCAGATCCGGGTTGGCGGGTATTCAATCGCCGGACAAAAAGCCAGCAATCAGGATGCGTTTGCCGTCAAGATCCCCGACAGTCATGAATTAGATTATAAGGGGATAGTCGCAGTTATTGCTGATGGCGTCAGCAGCTGTGAAGACTCGCATATTGCCAGCCAGACTGCCGTCACCAGCTTCATCAATGATTATCTGAGCACCTCACCAAACTGGAGTGTCAGCACCAGCGCTTCCAAAGTGATCACCAGCCTGAATCGCTGGTTATATCAAAAAAATCAGCAAAACCACGGCATCAAAGACAGCATGCTGACCACCTTCACCGCTGCTGTGATTAAATCGTCCACGCTGCATGCGTTTCATGTCGGCGACACCCGCATCTATCTTTATAGCAATCAACAACTCGAAAAACTAACCACTGATCATGTTGCAACCAGCGGCAAACGCACGCATCTGACCCGCGCACTAGGGGCTGATTCTCACCTTGAAGTTGATTATTTAAAACGTCTGCTCAGTGAAGGTGATCGCATCATTCTCACCTCCGATGGTGTGCATAGTGTGCTGACACCGGAAATGATGCGGGATGTACTTGACCGTGAACATGACCCGGAGGCACAAGCCAAGGCGTTGGTCAATCTGGCGTTGTATAAAGCCAGTGACGATAATCTCACGGCACTGATTCTCGCGGTGGATTCGCTGCCTAATGAAACACTGGATGAAACGCAGCAGCGGCTGACGCAATTGCCCATTCCGCCTGTACTGCAAGTGGGCAATAAAATCGACGGTTATGAGGTGCTGGATATTATCTTCAGCGGCACCCGCAGTCATATGTACAAAGTCAGAGACATGGAAACCGGTGCGCTGTTTGTGCTGAAAGCGCCGTCAGAATATTTCACCGAAGATCTGCTGTATCTGGATGGTTTTATCCGCGAAGAGTGGGTTGGGCTCACCATCGATCATCCCAATGTGATGAAGACCTATAAGCCGCTGCGACCGAAACAGTTTATGTATTATCTGGGTGAATACATCGTGGGTTGTGATCTCAGAACCTGGATCAACGAACACCCGGAACCGGCATTGGCCGATGTTAGAGACATCACCAAACAAGTCATTGCCGGATTACGCGCTTTTCAGCGCAACGACATGGTGCATCAGGATCTGAAACCGGAAAACATCATGCTTACCACCGAGGGCAAGGTCAAAATTCTCGATTTTGGCACTGTGCTGATCGCGGGCAGCCAAGAGATGAATTCGCCATTGGATAAATCGATCCCGCAGGGCAGTGTGAATTACATCGCGCCGGAATACCTGATGGGGTTCACTGGCAGTATGCGTTCAGATCTGTTCTCGCTGGCCGTCATTGTCTATGAAATGCTAACGGGCAAACTGCCGTATAAAGAACGCTCACCACGTGCCGGAAAGCTTAAAAGTTATGCTGAACTGACTTACACCCCCGCAAAGTATTTTCGCCAAGATCTGCCGGTCTGGGTCGATGCTGCGCTTCAAAAAGCGCTACAGCCTGATCCGGAAAACCGCTATGAGGCATTTTCCGAGTTTTTTACTGATATATCGGCACCCAACCGGGAGCTGGAAGCCGATTTACAGCATCGGCCGATCCTGGAACAGAATCCGGTTTTATTCTGGAAGCTAACTGCGCTGATTTTGCTGCTGGGAAACTTGATTCAGCTGTTTTACCGGATTTTCCATGCTGGCTAAAACACACTTTTCGTGCGATCTGACTCACAAAAACTTCGCCATGCTGGTTGACTGATCTGGTGCAGTTGCACCGTCGTGAGTCACGAAAACTCCGTAAAATCGTTAAAAATACATCTAAATGCCATGTTTTAAGAGACTTTAAAAACTGGCATGAAAGCTGAATGTATCTAAATTGTTAACGGATTAGTCAAACGGGCTACCCAACAATTTGGTCACTCAGGCAATGACGCCTCACTGGAATTTACCAGTGGGGCGTTTTTTTTGAGTATTACACCAACAGGGGGAACACCACTGAAACGGACCCCCTGAAACGGATCCACTGAAAATAGTGCCGTAGTTTAAGGAACATAAACATGAGCAAGCAACGTCTGTTAGTCGTCGGGAACGGCATGGTTGGTCACCATTTTGTGGAACAGCTGGTCAACGCCGGTGGTCTGGAACAATTCGAAGTCACCGTATTAGGCGCAGAGCCAGACAGTGCGTATGACCGGGTACATCTGTCCGAAGTTTTCGGCGGTCGCGCACCGAAAGAACTGCAGATGGCCGATCCGGAATGGTATGCCGAAAAAGGTGTGTCGCTGATCCTGAGCTGCAAAGCGGAATCGCTGGATCTGGCAAACAAGACAATTATTTCCGAACAGGGCGAATCTTATGTTTTTGACAAAATGGTACTGGCAACCGGTTCTTATCCGTTCGTTCCACCTATTCCTGGTCACGAGCGTAAGGGCTGCTATGTCTATCGCACACTGGCTGATCTGGATGAAATCCGTGATGCCTGTGCTGGTGGCCGCACCGGTGTGGTTGTTGGTGGCGGTCTACTGGGTCTGGAAGCGGCTAATGCGTTGCGTCTGCTCGGGCTGGAAACGCATGTCATCGAATTCGCCCCGCGTCTGATGCCGGTGCAGCTGGATCCAGTCGCCGGGGACATGCTGAAAAACAAAATCGAAAGCCTGGGTGTAAAAGTGCATGTTGATACCGCGACCGACAAAATCGTCGATGGCGAAGGCGCGCTGCATCGCATGATGTTTAAAGACGGCACTCATCTCGAAACCGATGTCATTCTGTTCTCTGCCGGTATCCGCCCGGAAGATCGTCTGGCACGCCAAGCCGGTCTGACCGTGGGCGAACGCGGTGGTATCACCATTGATGAACAGTGTGTGACCTCGCATCCTGATGTACTGGCTATCGGTGAATGTGCGCTGTGGTCAGGTAAAATTTTTGGTCTGGTCGCGCCGGGCTACCAGATGGCACGCTCTGCGGTCAGTACCCTTCTGGGTGGTGAAACCCGCTTTAAAGGTGCCGACATGAGCACCAAGCTGAAACTGATGGGCGTTGATGTGGGCGCCATCGGTGACAGCCATGCCGCCACTGCGGGCTCACAAGAGTTACTGCTGCTGGATCGTCCATCCGGCATCTACAAAAAACTGGTCACCGATGAAACCGGCAAAATTCTGCTCGGTGCGATCCTGATTGGTGATAACAGCGATTACGATCAACTGCTGCAATTCTATCTGAACAAGATGGAACTGCCTGATCCTGCACTGTCATTGCTGCTGCCGGAAGGCGGTAGCGCGAAACCGACTTCTCTGGCGCTGCCCGATACCGCGACCATCTGTTCCTGCCATAACGTCACCAAAGGCGATGTAGTGGCGGCCGTTAAAGCCGGCAATCACACCGTGGCGGATATCAAAGCTTGCACCAAGGCCGGTACCGGTTGTGGTGGTTGTTCAAACCTGCTGAAACAGGTGGTTGATCAGACGTTGACCGAAATGGGTATGGAAGCCAACAACCATGTCTGTGAACACTTTGCTTTTACCCGTCAGGAGTTGTTTCATCAGATCCGTGTTGGTGAGCTGAAAACGTTTGAACAGGTATTGAGCAAGCATGGCAAAGGTCGTGGCTGCGATATCTGCAAACCAATGATTGGTTCCATCATGGCGTCATTGTGGAACGACCATATTCTGGAAAAGCCTCATCAGCCACTGCAGGACACTAACGATGCTTTCCTCGGTAACCTGCAAAAAGATGGCACCTATTCCATCGTGCCACGTATCGCCGGTGGTGAAATCACCCCCGACAAGCTGATCGTGCTGGGGCAGGTGGCGAAGAAATACAACCTCTACACCAAAATCACTGGTGGTCAGCGTGTTGACTTGTTTGGTGCCCGTGTCGATCAACTGCCTGTGATCTGGAAGGAACTGGTTGATGCCGGTTTTGAAACCGGTCATGCCTACGGCAAATCACTGCGTACTGTGAAATCGTGTGTTGGTTCAACCTGGTGCCGTTACGGCGTCAAAGATTCTGCCGGCATGGCAGTCACACTAGAGAACCGCTACAAGGGCATCCGTGCGCCGCACAAAATCAAATTTGCCGTTTCCGGTTGCACCCGTGAATGTGCCGAAGCGCAAAGCAAAGATTTTGGCGTGATTGCCACCGAAAAAGGCTGGAACCTGTATGTCTGTGGTAACGGCGGGATGCGCCCACGCCATGCCGACCTGTTCGCCACCGATCTCAGCGATGAAGATCTGATCAAATACATCGATCGCCTGATGGTGTTCTACATCCGTACCGGCGACCGTCTGCAACGTACTTCCGTATGGATGGAAAACATGGAAGGCGGTCTGGATTACCTGAAATCGGTCATCATCGACGACAAACTCGGCATTGCGGCGGAACTGGAAGACCAGATGCTGCACCTGATTGACACCTATCAATGCGAATGGAAAACCACCATTGAAGATCCCGAAAAATTGAAACGTTTTGCGCCGTTCCTCAACAGTGACGAGGCGTATATGCCACCGCGTCAGATCGTGCGTGAGCAGGCGATCCCTAAAGCTGACGAAGAGTTAATTCTGATCAAGGAGTTGGTATGAGCTGGCAGAAAATTTGTGAATTGAACGACCTGGTTGAGCATTCCGGCCGGACAGCCCTGGTCAATGGCAAGCAGGTGGCAGTGTTTTATATTCCGAATGAAATTCCATCGGTGTATGCACTGGATAACTGGGATCCGCTGGGTGAAGCCTTCGTGCTTTCCCGCGGCATCATCGGCGATATTCAGGATGAACTCTGTGTGGCATCACCGCTGTATAAGCAGCATTTCGCACTGGCCGACGGGCGTTGCCTAGATGCACCGGGGATCGCCGTAAAAAGCTGGCCGGTAGATGTTCGCGGTGACGAAGTCTGGTTAAAAGCGGAATAAGGAAGTCGTTATGAGTTGCTGTGATGCAGGTGCAATGAGCGTTCAGGACGCATTAACGACCATGCTGGCGCAGATAGCACCAACTGATACGTTTATGACTGTGCCACTGGCAACCGCACAGGGGCATATCTTAGCGGAGAACGTGTTGTCTCCGCTGAATATGCCTCCGTTTGATAATTCCGCCATGGACGGTTACGCCTTCCGTTTTGCTGAATGGCAGGATGGTTGTGCGATGCCGGTTGCTGGCACCGCTTTAGCCGGACAACCCTTTAGCGGTGAGATCCCAGTTGGTGCTTGTCTGCGGATCATGACCGGTGCACAGGTGCCTGACGGGCTGGATTCGGTGATCATGCAGGAACAAACTGCGCAGACACTGGAGGGGGTGCTGTTTACTCAGCCACCCAAAGCCAAAGCGAATATCCGTTATCTGGGTGAAGAAATTCGTACCGGTGATGTGGTGTTAAAAGCAGGCTCTCGTCTGCATGCCCGCGCGTTACCGTTACTGGCGACGCTGGGGTTGCCGGAATTGAAGGTGGTACGTCGCCTGAAAGTCGCGATTTTCAGCACCGGCGATGAATTAAAAGTGCCGGGAACAGCGCTGCAAGATGGTGAAATCTACGATTCCAACCGTTACGGCATCGAAGCCATGCTGAATCGGATGGGCATCGAATGCCTGAACTACGGCATTATTCCGGATGATCCGGCGCAACTGCGGGACACTTTTATTCAGGCGGCACAGGAAGCCGACGCCATTATTACCTCCGGTGGAGTCTCAGTCGGTGAGGCGGATTACACCAAAGATCTGCTGCTGGAGTTGGGCGAAGTGGGGTTCTGGTCGGTGGCAATGAAACCGGGCAAACCGTTCGCGTTTGGCTCGATCCGCAATAAACATTTCTTTGGTTTGCCGGGGAATCCGGTATCGGCGTTTGTCACTTTTTACCAGCTGGTTCAGCCGGCGCTGCGCAAACTGGCGGGTGAAATTTCTGTCTCGCCATTACGCATTCCTGCCATTGCGGAACACCATTTCCGCAGTGCCAAAAATCGTGTCGACTTCCAACGTGGTGTGATCAGTGTGAATGCCGAAGGGCAGATCAGCGTACGTTCGACCGGTGCTCAGGGCTCCGGCATGTTTACCTCGCTGTGTGCTGCCAATTGTTTCGTTATCGTGGAAAAGGACGTACCCGCAGGGGCGTCAGTCACTGTTGAATTGTTTAACGAGATCGTGAGCTGAGGTGACGAATGAAAGAACTGACTGATCAGGAACTGCTGCGTTATCACCGTCAGATCAATCTGCGTAGTGTGGATATTGATGGTCAGATGGCGTTGAAAAATGCGCGTGTGCTGGTGGTCGGTCTGGGCGGTCTTGGTTGTGCTGCCGCGCAATATCTGACCACTGCCGGTGTCGGGCAACTCACGCTGGTGGATGGCGATACCGTTGATGTGTCTAATCTGCAACGGCAGGTATTACATCATGATGCCCGGATCGGCATGAACAAGGCGGAATCCGCGCGTCAGACCTTGGCGGTTTTGAATCCAACCTGTCAGTTTGAAGTGATACCGCGTTATTTGGATGAATCCTCGGCTTTGTCACTGGTAGCTGCGCACGATCTGGTGCTCGATTGCAGTGACAATCTGGATACCCGTAATTTATTAAATCTGACCTGCTTTCATCAGCAAACCCCGTTGGTTTCTGGTGCGGCGATCCGCTTTGAAGGTCAGGTTGCCGTTTTTCGCTGGCTGCAAGACGAACCCTGCTACCACTGCTTCAGCCAGTTTTTTTCTTCTCCATCTTCCTCCAATCAAGGCCAAAGCTGCGTCGAAGCTGGCGTGCTGGCCCCGATAGTGGGGGTGGTCGGCAGTTTACAGGCGATGGAAGCGTTGAAACTGCTGACGAAGGCCGGAACACCAATGAGTAGTCAGTTGTTGGTAATTGATGGATTAAACGGGCAGTTCCGATCGATGAAATTAAAGAAAAATAGTAGCTGTGCAGTATGTGGGGATCAGGAATTAGATACTCAAACGAGATGAATCTGTTGTCTTTACAAATAAGACAACGGATTCAAAACAAAACACACCGAGCTGCATCGCCTAAGTCTCTGATAAGGCCATGCAGCCGAGCAGTTGCCCTGCGAGGGTCAGTAAAGAAATGCACTGGCCTCCCGAATTTGGAAAGGTGTATATGATGTTACAAGACGGTTTTTCTCGCCGCTTTCATTACCTGCGTCTGTCAGTAACAGAAGCCTGTAATTTTCGCTGCACCTATTGTCTGCCGGACGGCTATCGCCCCGACGGACGCAAATCCTTCCTCACTGTCGACGAAATTCGACGGGTGGCGACTACCTTTGCCGAATTGGGCGTAAAGAAGATCCGCCTGACCGGCGGTGAGCCGTCGATGCGCCGTGATCTGCCGGCGATTATTGAAACGGTCGCCAATATCAGCGGCATTGAAAACGTGGCGATGACCACCAACGGCTATCGTCTGAAAGATCGAGCGCGGCAGTGGTTTGATGCCGGGTTACGTTCCCTCAATGTCAGCATTGACAGCCTCGACCCACGCCAGTTCCAGCTCATTACTGGTGAAAACAAACTGGCTGAGATCTTAGCCGGGCTGGATGCCGCACAGCAGGCTGGGTTTCGCAAAATCAAAGTGAACACCGTATTGCTGAAAAACCTCAATGATCATGAGCTGTCGCAATTCCTGTTCTGGCTGAAAAATCAGCCGATCCAACTGCGTTTAATCGAACTGATGCAAACCGGCGAAATGGATGCCCGTTTTCAGAAACACCATCAGAGCGGCCTGCCGGTAAAAGCGCGTCTGTTACGCGAAGGCTGGATTCAGCAAAGCCGTGATCTGACTGATGGCCCAGCTGAAGTATTTTCCCATCCCGATTATCAGGGGCAGATCGGTCTCATCATGCCGTATAGCAAGGATTTCTGTACTAATTGCAACCGCCTGCGGGTTTCGTCAGTCGGCAAATTGCACCTGTGCCTGTTTGGTGAAGAAGGTGTGCCACTGCGCGATTTGCTGCAAGCCGATGAACAAAACGATGAATTACAACACCGCATTTTGCAGGGTTTAACCCATAAACGTGAAACCCACTTCCTGCATGAAGGAAACAGTGGTGTGACACCACATCTGGCATCAATCGGGGGCTGATATGCACAACGTAACTGGATTAGTGCTCGCCGGCGGTCGATCCAGCCGGATGGGCACCAACAAAGCCTTACTGGAGATTAACGGAGAGACCTTACTGCACAGAACAATGCGGTTATTGGAACAAGCGGGCTGTAGCCAGGTGCTAATCAGTGGGAACTATGATGGTTATCGCTGTGTCATTGATACCGCGCCACTCGGGCCACTTTCCGGGATCGCTGCCGGGTTGGAAGCCTGCCAGACGGAGAGATTACTGATCCTGCCGGTCGATATGCCATATATGACCAGTGCGCTGGTGCAACTGTTGATGCATTTTCGCTTTGAAGGCAGTGGCGTCAGCTACGCGGATGCCCAGTTCCCACTGTTGCTGATAAATAATGAAAGCAACCGCGAGATCCTCACCGAATTGCTGTCATCCGATACGCCGCCTAACCAACGCAGCATCACGCAATTTTATCGTAACGCACATATCACCAAATTACCGGTATCACCCAAATACCGCCATTGCTTCAACAATACCAATACCCCGGAAGAGTGGTGCCAGTGCCAGCTTCTGTTAAATGGAACTTATCAAGGAATATCACTATGACGCATGCTGCTACTGAATTTGTACCACTGAATATTGCTGTATTGACCGTATCGGATACGCGTAACGAGGAGACCGACACCTCCGGTCGTTCGCTAGTCGATAATCTGCAATCTGTCGGCCATCATCTGATCGAAAAGCAGATCGTCATTGATGACAAATATGATATCCGCGCCATTCTGTCACGCTGGATCGCGGATAAAAATGTACAGGTAGTGCTGGTGACGGGCGGCACGGGTTTTACCGGTCGTGACACCACGCCTGAAGCAGTCGCTCCGCTGTTTGATAAAACTATCGAAGGCTTTGGCGAGCTGTTCCGTCAGGTTTCTTTCAATGAAATTGGCACTTCCACCATCCAGAGTCGTGCGCTGGCTGGCATGGCCAATAAGACACTGATTTTCTGTATGCCGGGTTCGACCAACGCCTGCCGTACGGCGTGGGATCACATCATCCAGTCGCAACTCGATTCTCGTCACAAGCCATGTAACTTCGTGCCTCATCTGCGTCGCTAAAGGATCATTATGCAGCCGAATCAATTAACGCATATCAACAGTAGTGGCGAAGCGCACATGGTGGATGTCAGCGAAAAAGCGATCACCACCCGTACAGCACGCGCCGAAGCCATTGTATCCATGTCGGCCGAAACACTGCGCGTCGTGATGGCAGGCGATCATCATAAGGGGGATGTGTTTGCCACTGCCCGTATCGCCGGCATTATGGCTGCGAAAAAGACCGCGGATCTGATCCCGCTGTGTCATCCGTTGGCACTGAGTAAGGTCGAAGTCGATCTCACCGCCGACACGGAGCGTAATCAGGTGCGGATCGAAACGCTGTGCAAACTCAACGGCAAAACCGGCGTGGAGATGGAAGCGCTGACGGCAGCCTCAGTCGCCGCGCTGACCATCTATGACATGTGCAAGGCATTACAGAAAGACATGGTGATTGAGTCAGTGCGGCTGCTGAGTAAAACCGGCGGTAAATCCGGCGATTTTCAGGTTTAGTAACCCGATCACCTAAAAGTAGGCAAGCCGGAGGAAGATATGAAAGTACTGTTTTTTGCCCAAACCCGCGAACTGGTGGGCGTTGATGGACTCACGATCGATGAACCTTATTTCACCGCACAACAGCTGAGAGATGCTCTGGCCGGTCGCGGCGATAAATGGCAACTGGCCTTACAGGATTCGGCGCTGCTGGTGGCCGTCAATCAGTGCCTGGTGCCGTGGAATACACCTTTATCCGCTGACGATGAAGTCGCCTTTTTCCCTCCGGTAACGGGAGGCTGAGATGACCGACAGAATTCTGGTGCAGGTAGCAGATTTTGATGTGGCGGCAGAATATGCGCACCTTAGTGATAACCCGGAAACCGGCGCTATCGTCAGCTTTATTGGGAAGGTGCGTAACTTTAACCAAAACAGCGATGTAGCCGGATTACATCTGGAACATTATCCAGCGATGACACAGTTAAGTCTGGAAAGGCTGGTGGCACAGGCGTATGAACGCTGGCCGATTCAAGGCTGCACATTGATCCATCGGGTAGGGGATCTCACCATCAATGACCAGATAGTGTTGATTCTGGTCGCCAGTGCGCACCGCAAAGCGGCGTTTGCAGCTTGCGAGTTTCTGATCGATGAGCTGAAAACCAGTGCGCCGTTCTGGAAAAAGGAACGCTTGACCGACGGCTCGTTGCGTTGGGTGACACCGGCGTGATTGGTGGTCTTTTCGCACAATTAACCATAGCTGTTTTGCATCCTCAGCGTCCTCGCAGATATAACCTATAATAAATCTGATTCTCATTCAGATTCTGCGAGGTTTCACATGCGCCAGTTCATATCAGCACTTGCCCTGATATTTTTTTGTGCAATATCGGTGAATGCTCAACCGTTAAAACTCCCACCAGTAGAAGTGGATGCAATGGCAGCTTTGAAGGCTTCACCACGTCATGGTGAATGGGTGAAATACGATGCCGGACAAGGCGACAAAGTTGATGCGTGGGTGGTTTATCCGGAACGCGGCGATAAAGCGCCAGTGGTGATTTTGATCCATGAAATCTTCGGTCTGACTGATTGGGCCCGGGCCACCGCCGATCAACTGGCTGCCGAAGGGTTTCTGGTGATTGCGCCTGATTTCCTCAGCGGCAAAGGTGAGGGCGGAGCCGGAACACCGTCATTCAAAGGCGATGATGTGCGTACCGCAATCCGTAATCTTGATCCGGCAGAGCTGAAACGTCGGTTGGATGCTACCGCAGCATGGGCAACCAGCCAGCCGGCAGGAGGTAAAAAATACGGTGTAGTCGGTTTCTGCTGGGGCGGCGGTGTGGCATTTAACTGGGTGACTCAGCAGCCGGAACTGGGGGCATCCATCGTCTATTACGGCGTATCCCCGAAAGCGGAAACACTGAGCACCATCAAAGCACCCGTGCTCGGCTTATATGGCGGTGATGATGCCCGCGTCACCAATACCGTGCCACCGACACAGGAAGAAATGAAACGACTGGGCAAACGCTATGATGTGAAAATCTATGAGGGAGCCGGACATGCCTTTTTACGTCAGCAAAACGGCATGAATGGCGCCAACCTCAAAGCAGCGACAGATGGCTGGGCGAGAACAGTCGCGTTTCTGAAAGAAACACTGGAAGAGAAAACAAATTCCCTCCCTTGAATCAGGGGAGGGTTAAATGCATTTTCCTGTATTGGTTTGGAGTCAGCCTGAACATTTGTTTAAATGCATGGATATACGCAGAGTCAGATTGATAGTCAAAATCAAGAAACGGATGAGGTAAAAAGATGCGTGTTCATTTTGTCATTCATGAGTCGTATGAAGGCCCCGGTGCATTCAGCCAGTGGGTGGAACGTAAAGGTTTTCAACAAACGGCGACCCGGCTCTATTGCGGTGAAACCCTGCCGCAGGATTTGAATTTTGATATGTTAGTGGTGTTAGGCGGCCCGCAGTCACCTGACACACCACAGGCAGAATGTGCGCATTTTGATGCAGAAGCAGAGAAGAATTTGATTGTCCGGAGTATCAGTGCGGGTAAAGCCGTGATTGGTGTGTGCTTAGGCGCGCAATTGATCGGTGATGCACTGGGGGCGAAATACAGTCACAGTCCCGAGAAAGAAATCGGCTATTTTCCGATTGAGCTAACTCTGGAAGGCCGGAAGGATCCGCTGTTGAAACACTTCAAAAATACTGAATTAGTCGGACACTGGCATAACGATATGCCGGGATTATTACCCTCATTCAAAGTGCTTGCGGAAAGTCAGGGATGCCCACGACAAATAGTGAAGTTCATGGATCTGGTTTACGGATTTCAGTGTCACCTGGAGTTCACCAGAGCGAGCGTTTCCGAACTGATTGAGTTTGCTTTCGAACCTCAACACGTTGGCCACAAAAAGTGGGTTCAGGATAAAGAAACTATTTTGAATAGCGACACGAAAAATATGAATGAATTACTTTTTACCTTTCTGGATAATCTTGTCGCACATATACATGAAAAGACGATAAATCCGAAACCCTATCAGTGCCGGTAACCCGGCACTGTATTCTTCCCCGATTCTGCTTACTTCAGCGCCGCAATATCCGACAGTGTCCAGGCGCTGTGATGCTGTGTCATACCGATTTTCGGGTAATAGTTGACCGCCTGTGGCGCAGCGACAAGGTAAAGCGTACAGCCTTCTTTTAATTCAAGAAATGTTTTACGGATCAACTCTTTGCCGATACCGCTGGCCTGAACGGTTTCTGATACCGCCAGGTCGGAGAGATAACAACAGAAGTTAAAGTCGGTCACTGAACGGGCGATGCCAACCAGTTTTTCACCGGCCCAGGCAGTGACAATCAGATCGGCGTTATCCAGCATGCCCTGAATGCGATCGAGTTTATCGATGGGACGGCGACCACCTAGCGTGGTTTCTTTTAATAAACCGATAAACTGCGCTGCGGAAATGGGTTTGTTTACCGCGTATTGAATATCCATATATCTTCGTCTCCTTGTCTTCAGCGTATCAGCCCGGATGCCCATAATTCAGAATAAACGAAACTGTCATCCTGAACGATGGGCTCCGGTCAAAATAAACATTAACCGGTAACTACTTAAACCGCAGCAACCGCAAGGCATTCGCCACCACCAGCAGGCTGGTTCCCATATCGGCAAAGACAGCCATCCACAACGTACCAAATCCCAGCAGTGTCGCCAGCAGGAATCCGACCTTGATTCCGAGCGCCACGGTGATGTTTTGCACTATGTTGCGCCAGGTTGCCTGTGACAGCCGGACAAACAGCGGCACTTTGCGCAAGTCGTCATCCATCAGCGCAATATCTGCCGTTTCGATCGCGGTATCACTTCCCATGCTACCCATCGCGAAACCGATACTGGCACGCGCTAACGCAGGCGCATCATTGATCCCGTCACCCACCATGCCGACGATCTGCTGTTTACTCATGGCATCTATCTGATTCAGCTTGTCTTCCGGCAACTGATTACTGTAAACCTGATCTATGCCGGCTTGCGCCGCAATCCGGGTCGCGGTATGGGCGTTATCGCCGGTCAGCATGACAGTATGAATATGCAGGTGATGTAATTCGGCAATGGCCTGCTGACTGCTGGTTTTTATCGTATCAGCGACAGCAAACAGCGCCAGAGGATGACTGCCTTTCACTAACAAAACTACCGTTTTACCTTGTGCTTCTGACTGGCCGATCTGCTGAGCAACCTGAGGCATCAGCGTGTCATTAGCGGAAAAAGCTCTCGGGCTGATTAAGCGAAATGTTTCTCCGGCGATGATACCTTGAATACCCGCACCGGTTAATGACGTAATATCCTGAACCGCTAAGTCTGCGGTTTGCGGGTAGGCACGGACAATCGTCTGTGAAACCGGGTGGTCGGAATGTGAAGCCAACGCCACGGCTATCTGCTGACATTCTGTGATGCTGATATCAGCTAGCGGAATCATATCCGTGAGTTCGGGTTTTCCGGTAGTGATCGTGCCGGTTTTATCCAGCGCCAGCACCTGCAGTTTACGCCCCATCTCAAGGTAATGACCGCCTTTAATCAGGATGCCATGACGCGCGGCAACCGACAGCGCGGTAACTATCGCTACCGGTGTAGAGAGTACCAGTGCACATGGGCAGCCAATCACCAGCAATACCAGTGCTTTATAAAGCCAATCAAACCAGGGCGCCGCAAAGAATAATGGCGGAACTAGCGCCACCAATAGCGCAATAGTCAGAATGATTGGCGTATAGATACGGGCAAAACGATCAACCAGACGTTGGATCGGGGCACGTTTTCCCTGTGCCTCTTCCACCGAGTGAATTATCCGGGCGAGCAGGGTATTTTTCGTTGTTGCAGTGACCCGGTAATCGAACGATCCTTGCTGATTAATCGTACCGGCATACACCACATCGCCTTCATTTTTTTCAGCAGGCAGACTTTCACCGGTAATAGGGGCCTGATCGATACTTGAACTGCCACGAATAACAATTCCGTCCAGCGGAATTCGCGCGCCGGGCTTGATTCTTATGACCTGATTGACGCCTACTGTATTTATATACAGTTCTTTCCACGTGTTGTCAGATTGTTGCACCAATGCCTGTTCCGGCGTCAGTGTCATCAGTTCCTGTATTGCGTTACGGGCCCGTTCCAGCGATTTGCTTTCCAAAAATTCGGCAATATTAAACAGCACCATGACCATCGCGGCTTCCGGCCACTGGCCAATCAGAAAGGCTCCCGTCACGGCAATACTCATTAAGGCATGCATGTTAGGGTCAAAACGACGTAATGCCTGCCAGCCTTTTTTGTAGGTCGCTACACCGCTTAACGCAACGGCGATCAAGGCAAAGAGCGCAGCCAGCCATTCAGACAAACCGAACCAGTCGATAGCCTCGGCGGCGATCGCAAAAATACCAGCTAATACCAGTTTCTGATTAGATGTGAGAAGTTGGGAATCACAGCCACAGCTGATCGTGCTGGTGAGCTTTGGTTCAGAAGGCGGTAGTTCCTGCTTTGGTGTTTCAGTCTCGCAAGAGCCGCATCCGCAGGCGATCCCGCTGATTTTAAGCGCAGGTTTTTTTCCAGAGGCGGAAGCTGGGGAGGGATCCCGGCGAACAGCAGTGTTTTTTCCGGGAGATAGCGGTGTGATCCTGCTGATTTTCTTGATTTCCGATTGTCCCATACCACGTCTCCTGAGAATACAAATTTACATATAAATGATAGCTTTTATCATTTAACACCCTATAGTAACTACAGGGTCAAGTTTTCTGCGGAGAAAAAAATGAAAATCGGTGAATTAGCCAGACTGACCAATTGTCCGGTAGAGACGATTCGCTTTTACGAGAAAACAGGGTTATTACCGGAAGCGTTGCGTACGGAGAGTAATTACCGTGATTATGAGCCGCTACATTTGGAACGACTGCGGTTTATCCGTAACTGCCGTGCTTTCGATATGTCGCACGATGAGATCCGTCAGCTGATCGCGCTGGTGGATGCTCATGCCGAGAGCTGTCAGTCGGTCAATGAGATCCTGGATGAGCATATCCATCATATTGAAGATCGGATATCCGAACTGACGATGCTGGTGGGGCAACTGAAAACACTGCGTCAGCAATGCCATCAGCAGCAAGGGGTGGATGAGTGCAGGATAGTGCAGGGGCTGGCCAACCTGACGTTACCTGAACGTACAGAACGGCACAGCCACCTCGGTTAACTAATGTGCGGCACCACCATGCGCCGGTGCAGGCCGTGGGCGGACAGTGAGGAACACAAACGGGATCAGCACGACAAACATCCACATCAGGATATTAAACAGATCCAGTGTGGACAGCATGTAGGACTGATGATCGATCGTATTGTTGATACTCATCAGCGCGCTGGTTGAGTTCTCACCACTGAATGACGCGGCTAGCGGGTTATACGGATTAATATGCTCTGTTAATACCGAATGATGCAGGCTGGCGTTATGGGTCCAGAACCAGGTCGTCACCGATGACGCAAAACTGGCGCCCAACGTCCGGATAAATGTGGAAAGCGAAGCCGCATCCGCAATAGCCGGACCATTCAGATCAGACAGCAGAATGGTAGTCATAGGCATGAAGAACAGTGAAATACCGATCCCCATAAACAGCTGGATGCTTGCGATCGTATAAAAGTCCACATCGGTGGTGAAATTCGACCGCATAAAGCAGCTCAGACTGATCACGACAAATGACGATGCTGCCAGTTTGCGCATATCCAGCCGCGGGCCGAGACGACCCAGGATTGGCGTCAGAAACAGCGGGATCATACCCATCGGCGCCGCTGCCAGACCCGCCCACACCGAGGTATACCCCATCTGGCTTTGCAACCACTGCGGCAGGATCAGGTTAATACTGAAAAATCCGGCGTAGCCCAATGTCAGGATGATCGTACCCAGCCGGAAATTCCGGTTGGCAAACAGACGCAAATTAATGATCGGATGATCGTCGGTCAGTTCCCAGATCACCAGGAACACCAGCATGATGGCCGCGAAGACGGAGCCTCCAATAATCCACGGATCACTGAACCAGTCCAGATCATTCCCTTTATCCAGCACAACCTGCAGCGCACCGACACCTAATACCAGCGCGGTAAAGCCAATGTAATCCAATGGCGCTTTGACAGGTTTATGCGGACGATCCTTGAGCTGAGACAGCACTACCATTACCGCAAAAATACCAATCGGAATGTTGATGAAGAAGATCCATGGCCAGCTGTAATCATAGGTCAGCCAGCCACCCAGGATCGGTCCGACAATCGGACCGACGACGGCAACCATCCCCAGCAGTGCCAGTGCCATACTGCGTTTAGCTGCCGGGAAGATAGACATCAACAGCACCTGGCTCATCGGAAACAGCGGCGCCGCGGCAAAGCCCTGTAGCGTACGGTAGATCACCAATTCATTCATGGACTGTGCAATGCCGCATAAGAATGAGGTGATCAGGAAGAAAATCAGGGCGCCCACATACAGATGTACTTCACCAATCCGGCGGCTCAACCAAGCGGTGACAGGTAACCCGATCGCATTACTCACCGTAAAGGAAGTAATAACCCAGGTACCCTGATTCAGGCTGACGCCCATGTTGCCGGCTATCGTTGGCAGAGATACGTTTGCGATAGTGCTGTCGAGCACCTGCATGAAAACACCCAATGCAATCGCAAATGTACAGAGCGCGAGATTCGCCGGCTGGAATCCTTGTTGCTGACTCATACTGAAACCCTGTTATTGCTTGGCGTACAGGCTGGATGAGGCAGTATCGTTGGCCGCGATGATCTGCGACACAATACTGTCAATGCCATCCAGCTGACGGGTATACACATCCGTCTGATAACGGGGTTTGGCCGGCGCTGCCCGGGATAACAATTCACCCTGTGTATCCTGAGTATCGACATCCACCATCATGGATAAACCAATCCGCAGCGGATGTTCTTTCAGATCTTTCTCATCTAGCTGAATACGGACAGGCAGACGTTGTACGACTTTGATCCAGTTACCGGTCGCATTCTGTGCCGGCAGTAAGGAGAAGGCACTGCCGGTACCGATCCCCAGACTTTCCACTTTGCCGTGATACTCGACTTTATCACCGTACAAATCGGCAATAATGGTTGCCGGCTGACCGATACGCATGGTTTTCAGCTGCGTTTCTTTAAAGTTGGCATCCACCCAGACCTGATCCAGCGGTACCACCGCCATCAGTGTCGCGCCCGGCGTCACACGCTGACCGACCTGAACATTCCGGCGGGCCACGTAACCGGATACCGGCGCAACCAGACTGGTGCGCTGTTTGGCCAGATAAGCCTGACGTAACTGACCAATCGCACTTTTAACCAGTGGATGAGTCTCCACGGTGGTATTGCGGACTAACGCTTCCTGTGATTTCAGTTGCTGTTCCGCGACCGCCAGTGCTTTTTCGGCGGAATTCGCCATTTCCTGCGCGTGACTTAACTCTTCCTGCGATAAACCGCCGGCTTTCACCATATTTTTACGACGGGCCAGATCAGACTCGGCCTTGCGTAATGCGATTTTCTGTTCTGCCACGACGGCCCGGGCCTGCTCGGCGTTATTGAACATGGCCCGTACCTGACGGACTGCCTGTGCCAGACTGGCTTCGGCATTATCAAAAGCGATATCGGCATCACTGCTGTCGAAACGCACCAGCTCCTGTCCCTGCGTGACATAATCGCCATCATCGGCGGCGATACGGGTGACGGTACCGGCTATTTCCGGAGTAAGCTGAACTAAATTGCCATTTACATAAGCGTCATCGGTCGATTCCGAACCTGTACCAAAATTCAGATACCAGTAAGCGGAACCGGCACCTGCGATCAGCAGCGCTGCGGCAAAGATTGTCAGGCCTTTTTTACGTTGTCTGGCATGTGCCGCGACGTGTTTTTCAGATGTTGTCTGATTCATAGGAAACCTCAAAAACTAGCTATTCTGTTTATTATTTGCGGAAGTTGTCTGCTGCTGATCCGAGAATCCGCCCCCTAAGGACTGGATCAACCGGACCTGCGTTGTCTGCTGCTGATTTTTCAATGTTGTAAATGCCGATTCAGCCTGCAGCAACTGTTGCTCTGCCATCAGCACTTCCAGCTGGCTTCCCATTCCTGCCTGATAGCGTTTTTCCGTGATTTGATAACTTTTCTCTGCCAGGTCCATACTCTCTCTGGCATCTAGTAACTGCTGTTCCATTGATTGCAGTGAAAGCACGTTATCGCTGACATCATTCAGTGCGGTGATTAAGGTCTTGTTATATTGCGCGACGGCCGCATCGTAATCCGCGGTCTTGGACATCAGATCGGCTTTCAGATCGGACGTAAAGATCGGCAGAGAAATAGCGGGCGTCACATTCCAGGAACGACTGACATCGGCAAAGACGGCATCGCCCAATACTGATTTAAACCCGGCCATCGCGGTCAGATTAAAATCGGGATAGAAACGGGTTTTAGCCGCATCGATCTGTTTGCCAGCCGCTTCTGCACGCCAGCGGGCAGCGGTAATGTCAGGTCGGTGACTGAGCAAAGATGCCGGCAGATTTTTTGGTAAACGGAAATCGGCCTGAACAGAAATCGCCGGGCGAGGGATGCTTTGCGCGCGGTCCGGCCCTGTTCCGGTCAACGCAGCCAGGGCATTTTTAAGCTGAGCGACTGTCAGTGAATGTTGTTTCAGCGATTGTTTCGCACTGGCGGCGCCGCTTTGTGCAGCGTAAAGCCGATCCTCGGAAGTCAGACCATTCTTGAGTAACCGCTCGGTGATATCTGCGATACCCTGATTTCGTTCCAGATCCTTTTTCGCCAGATCTTCCAGTGCATACGCATTAGCCAGTTGCACATAAGTCTGGGTAATACTGGTTGAAAGCGCGATACGGGCCGCTTGTTGATCGATCTCGGCCGCTTTCAGGTTATTGACGCTAGCTTCCCAGGCTGCACGCTTTCCGCCCCATAAATCGAAACTGTAGTTAAACGTTAACCCGAGTGAACGCGTCGTCGAGTAACGGTTGCCTTCACCCTGAGGGTCTTCCAGACGAGAAAGAAGGGCACGCTGCAGACTGGCATCGGCGCTCAAAGTTGGATCAAAACGGCTATCTGCGGCAGCGACCTGCGCATTGGCCTGATTTAACCGGGCGGCGGCCAGTTGCGTGTCCGGACTGTTTTTCAGCGCTTCCGTAATCAATGCGTTCAGATTCTGATCACCAAAGCTATTCCACCAATCCTGTTGTGGCCAGTTCGCCGGTGACAGCGTGCCCGTGTTCAGGCTCTGGCTGTGATTCAGAATAACGGTATCCGCTAAGGTATTTTGCGGACGGATATCATCAGGTGCTGCACATCCGGACAAGAGAATCGCGGCTGTAAATGAAGATAAAAGAAAATACGGACGCATTTTTTATTCCTGCGGATCGGATGATTCTGGTACTGAATAGTGTTCTTTCGCGAACGCACAACCCGAGGAGGCCAGAATTTTTCTCAGACAATGTTTCAGCTGAGATTTCTCTTCTTCTGTCAGGCTATGAGTTAATTCGGCAATGGCATCGACGGCTAATGGCTGAGCGCGACGAATCGTCTCATACCCTTTATCGGTTAATCCGATGAGCTGGGCCCGGCGATCTTCCGGTGCCGGATAACGACAAATCAGCTCTTTCTTTTCTAGGCGGTCCAGCATTCTGGTTATGGCGCTGTTATCCACGCCGAGTGATTTACCGATATCGCTGGGACGGTTTTTATTAAACCGATAGATATTAAATAAGGCTTTAGCCTGACCCGCAGTAATGTCTTCCGGTTCCAGATGTTTATCCAGTAAGCGATCTTTCAGCAGGTTAGTGTGCCCGATCAGAAAACCCAGGCTTTCCGATAAAGGTTCCATCTTTCCTGATTCTTGCTTAGACATTAGTTGACCTCACAATAATTGATTAGGCATTAGTTGCCTATGCAACTAATTATGCGCTTCTGTTTCGGGCATAGCAATACACAAGAAAGCAATATTCTGTCTCGGAAGCTGCGCGACAGGATAATTCACTGGTATTTCGCAATTTTTCCCAGATTTCGAGAAGAGGCAGAGGAGTAAGCCGATGGTTCCTTAAAGAGATGGCTAGTGGATATCACTGTAACGCTGGTGGCCGTATCAGGCTTTGGACTGCGGATCTGACCGTGATGCGCAGGGGAGAGTGATATTCAGTGTCGCAAATGTTATGTTCAATAATGTAGGCCTTCACCCAAGCGGCTCTCCGAACACTCCCCACATCTTCCCCTAGAAAATCGATAATCTCCGTCTTCAGGCAATGTCATCATGAGCACAGAAAACCGGTGACATCGATAGGAAAAACTTTTCAGATAAATAGGCCAAATAAAATTGCTTCTCATTTACGTTATTGATAATAATTATCATTAAGAAGGGATAGTAATGAGAGGCAATATTATGGCGATCAAAAAATTAGTATTAATCCGTCATGGTGAAAGCACCTGGAATCAGGAAAACCGTTTCACCGGCTGGACCGACGTGGCGCTTTCCGCGAAAGGGGTAGAAGAGGCCCATCAGGCCGGAAAACTGCTCAAGGCAGAAGGGTATACCTTCGACTACGCCTACACGTCTGTGCTTAAACGTGCCATCGCCACACTCTGGTATATTCAGGAGGAGATGGGGCTGGAGTGGATTCCGGTCGAAAAAGAGTGGCGGCTGAATGAACGTCACTACGGAGCGTTGCAGGGCCTGAACAAAGCGGAGACCGCGCAGAAATATGGAGATGAACAGGTGCTGCTCTGGCGCCGGGGCTTTGCGATCACACCGCCGACACTGACGGAGGATGATGAACGCTTTCCCGGACATGATCCCCGGTACAGCCAATTGAACCGGGAACAGTTGCCGCTGACCGAAAGTCTGGCGATCACCATTGATCGTGTCATCCCATTCTGGAATGCAGTCATTAAGCCTCGGGTGGCATCAGGCGAACGGGTCATTATTGCTGCTCATGGCAATTCATTACGTGCGCTGGTGAAGCACCTCGATGGCATCAGCGAGAAAGACATTCTGGAATTGAATATTCCGACAGGCGTACCGCTGGTGTATGAGTTCGATGACAACATGAATCCGGTCAAACACTATTATCTGGGCAATCCGGAAGAAATTGCCGCGAAATCCCATGCCGTCGCCAGCCAGGGCAAAGCTGCGTGATGAACATTAGTCTGTATCTGTATTAGAACAGACCTGATCTCGGCCTTGTTGTTTCGCCAGATAGAGCAACCGATCAGCCGCCTGAACCATGTCATCCAGCTTGTCGGTTAGCTCATCGGTGATCCCGAAACTGGCGGTCACGTACACCGGATGTCCAAGATCCATCGGTGTGTTCTTCAGGCTGGTTCTGAATTGTTCAATCCGGTTCAGCGTAAGTTCAAATGAGGTATTGAATGCAATCAACCCGAATTCTTCACCTCCTAAACGGAAGGTAATAAAGTCGGGAAAGTGTTTTGCAAACAGCGCAGCAATGGTTCGCAGGATGGTATCGCCGGAGTGAGAACCATAGGCGTCGTTGATCCGTTTAAAGTGGTCAATATCCATGACACAGAGCGTCACCTGTTGGCCTGCCGATTTGGCGGCATGAAATTGTTTTTCAACTTTTTCAAACAGATAACGGCGATTGAATAATTGTGTCAGGTAATCGCGATATGTCATCTCACGTAACTTTGTAAGCAGTTCAAGCTGTTCCAGGTTCTGATTTACCCGACACAGCAGTTCTTCCGGCGCAAAAGGTTTCGTCAGAAAGTCGTTCGCGCCGTACTTGATAAAGCGGGCAGCCAGTGATTTTTCATTAATAGCGGAAATACCGATAATGGCTAAATCCTCTTTGCTCCGCTTTTCCCGTAAGCTTTTTATCAAATCGGTCCCGTTCATACCCTGCGTATGATAATCGGTAAGGACCAGTTTGATTTCCGGATGTTTACCGAGAATAGCAAGTGCATCCGCCCCCGTTGCTGCCTCATGCACGATGAGTTGCCAGTGTCTTAGCTGTCGCGTAACAAATGGCATACTGTTGAAGGTATCTTCCACAACCAGCACAGAAATAAACCGGTTAAGGAAAAGCCGGTGTAACAGGTTAATCACATAATGAAATGACGTTTTCGTGCCTTTGATAACGTAATCCAGCACGCCGCGATCCAGCAAATCATCACGCTTTTCTTCACTAAAACCGGTGGCCATGGCAATCACCGGAATATGCCACTGCAGCACTTCGTCCAAAATGTCACTTTCGGTTGCATCGGGGAGCGTCAGATCGGCCAGTATGACGAAGTACTCATGATTGGCCGCCAGCAGGGCGCTGGCTTCCGACAGGGTATAAGCACAGTCCACTTTGGTAGTGAGCTCCTGAGTGATCCCCGAACTGAGAGCACGGGAAAACATCGGGCTATCTTCAATCAATAATATCTTGTTCATAGACTCAGAATACGGTCAGCAAAATTGAGTGATCTATTAAATTGATTATAAACTCACCAGCAGGAAGTGCTTACCTTGAATCCCCGGATTTTGCATAGAGAATTAAAGGGTTAAATATAATTTATTGAAAATAAAGGAATAAAAAGAGAGGGAAGGGATTTGAAAGGCAGAACAGAAAAATTCTGTTCTGCCTGGATAATTACTTGTGACGCTCTTTCAGACAATTCACGACGTCAGCCAGTTGCAGGCCTTCGTTTTGCAGCAGAACGGTCAGGTGATACAGCAGATCGGCTGATTCATTGATCAGTTCTTCACGATCTTTTGCCATGGCCGCCAGAGCAACTTCCACACCTTCTTCACCCACTTTCTGAGCAATACGTTTGGTGCCTTTGGCATACAGACGTGCTGTATAGCTGGACTCCGGATCCGCATTTTTGCGACCAGCCAGAATCTGTTCCAGTTCAGCTAAAAAGCCCAGTGGCAGAGCAGGGTGTTCATCAAAGCAGGACGGGCAACCACGGTGGCAGGTTGGGCCGATTGGATCAGCCGCAACCAGCAAACTGTCGTTATCGCAGTCGGTGGTGATCGCGCGCAGTTGCAGCACATGGCCGGAAGTCTCGCCTTTAGTCCACAGACGACCTTTGCTGCGGCTGAAGAAAGTCACATGTCCGGTTTCGATGGTTTTTTCCAATGCTTCACGGGTCATGTAGCCCTGCATCAGAACTTCGCCGGTATAGACATGCTGCACAATCGCCGGGATCATGCCGTCAGTCTTTTCCCAATCCAGACGATTTGGATCAACAATTTTCATCTCAGTCACGGATCTGCACTCCTTCGCTACGCAGATAAGCTTTTAATTCAGGGATCGGAATAATGCCCTTATGAAAGACGGAAGCGGCCAGCGCGCCATCAACATCGGCAATCTGGAACGCATCGCGGAAATGCACCATTTCGCCGGCACCACCTGAGGCAATCAGCGGTACTTTGCACAATTCACGGATCAGTTTGAGCTGCGTCAAATCATAGCCCTGACGCACGCCATCCTGGTTCATCATATTCAGTACGATTTCACCGGCACCGCGTTTCTGTACCTCGACTACCCAATCTGGCGTAGTCCATTTGGTAATGCGGGTGCGATTCTCGTCGCCAGTATATTGTTTTACCTGGTACTGACCAGTAGCGGCATCGAAATAGGAGTCAATACCGACCACGATGCACTGCACACCAAAACGATCCGCCAGCTCGGTGATCAGCGCCGGATTTTCCAGCGCAGGGGAGTTGATGGATACTTTATCCGCACCAAACTCCAGAATGCGTTTGGCATCTTCCACCGATTTGATCCCGCCTGCAACGCAGAAAGGAATATCGATGACTTCAGCAACACGGCTCACCCAGCTTTTATCCACCACGCGGGCATCAGAAGAAGCAGTGATATCATAAAATACCAGCTCATCGGCGCCTTCATCTGCGTAACGTTTTGCCAGCGGAACAATGTCACCCATCACTTCGTGATTACGGAACTGTACGCCCTTAACAACGACACCGTCTTTAACATCCAGACAGGGGATTATGCGTCTTGCCAGCATGCAATCGCCTCCTTCACGGTGAATTTGCCTTCAAGCAGTGAACGGCCAAGGATCACACCACCAACACCGGTACCTTTCAGCGCTTCGATATCTTCAATACCACCGATACCACCAGACGCTTGCCAGCTGATCTGCGGGAACTGGGCTGCCAGATCGCGATACAGGGCGACATTACTGCCTTTCAGGGTGCCGTCGCGGGAAATGTCTGTGCAGAGCACGTGTTTCAGACCAACCGGCAGATAATGCGCCAGCAGCGCTTCAATGGTGACACCACTGTCTTCCTGCCAGCCAGCGACCGCAATTTTACGGTTACCGTCTGCATCAATATTGACGTCCAGTGCCAGTACAATCTTGTCGGCACCGTATTTCTCAACCCAGCCAGCAACCGTCGCCGGATCTTTGACTGCAGTCGAACCAATCACCACACGATTGGCGCCAGCATCCAGCAGGTCTTTAACGTCCTGCTCGGTACGTACACCACCGCCAATCTGAACCGGAGCGTTGGTATTGGCCAGCAGTTTACGAATAACAGTCAGCTGACGTTTGGTGCTGTCTTTGGCGCCGTCGAGGTCAACCAGATGCAGCTGGGTTGCGCCCTGTGCCACATAGTCATCAAAGCGACCTTGCGGGTCGGCGGAATATTCAGTTTTCTGACCGTAGTCTCCCTGATAGAGGCGAACTACTTTACCGTCGATTAAATCAATAGCCGGAATAATCATCACATCTCCAGGAAATTACGAATCAGTTGCGCACCCAGTTTGCCGGAACGTTCCGGATGGAATTGCGCACCAAAGAAATTATCTTTACCTACTACGGCACTGAATGGCTGGCCATAATCACAGCGTGCCAGAGTGGCGTCTGTGATTTCCAGTGCATAAGAGTGTACGAAGTAGAAATAGCTACCGGAAGGAATGTCCTTGAACAGCGGGTGAGTACCATCATGTTCAATCTGGTTCCAGCCCATGTGAGGCAGACGCAGATTGCCTACCTGCATCAGTTTTACTTTGCCCGGAATGATGCCCAGACACTGGATATCACCTTCACCGTCCATGCTTTCTTCAGATGCCTGCGCCAGCATCTGCATACCGAGACAGAAACCCAGCAGTGGCTGTTTGGCTTCACGGATCAGGTCAACCAGATTGCGTTCCTGCAGATTGCGCATTGCCGCTTTGGCTGTACCCACACCCGGAAGAATCAACTTATCGGCAGATTTGATGTCAGCCGCATCGCAGCTGACAATCGGCTCAACGCCCAGGCGTTGGATCGCCATTTTGACCGAAGACAGGTTGGCACAACCGGTGTCAATAATGGTCAGTTTCATGCTGAACTCCTTACAGAACACCTTTGGAAGAGGGCAGTTCGTTGCCTTCTACCTTGATTGCCTGACGCAATGCACGACCAAAGCCTTTGAACAGCGCTTCAACCTGATGATGCGTATTACCTTCAGTGACAGACAGATTCAGCGTGATCGCCATGGCATCTGTCAGTGAGCGGAAGAAATGTTCAACCATTTCAGTGTTGAATTCACCCACCTGCTCACGACCAAAGTTGGCTTCAAATACCAGGAAAGGACGACCCGACAAATCAATTGCGACCTGAGCCAGGCATTCATCCATCGGCAACAGGAAACCAAAACGACCCACACCGCGCTTATTACCGAGTGCTTTTTTCAGCGCTTCGCCCAGTGCAATGGCGGTATCTTCTACCGTGTGATGATCATCAATGTGCAGATCGCCTTTCACGCTCAGTTGCAGGCTGAAACCAGCGTGCGTCGCGATCTGATCCAGCATGTGATCAAAGAAGCCAATACCGGTATCAATTTGATTTCCAACGGATTTATCCAGATCGACATCCACGCTGATCTGGGTTTCCTTGGTATTTCTGATCACATGTGCCTTGCGGCCTTTATTCAGCAGCATGTCACGGATCTGAACCCAGTTGCAGGTTTCCGGATTGTAACGGATACCATGGATACCCATGTTTTCCGCCAGTTGTACATCAGTGATACGATCGCCGATCACATAGGAGTTAGCATGATCAATGCGACCAGAGTGCATATAGTCTTTCACAATACCCAGTTTCGGTTTGCGGCAGGTACAGTCATCATGCGGGAAGTGCGGGCAAATCAGTACGGCTTCCCAGGTCACGCCCTGCGATTCAAAGATATGCATCATCAGGTCTTGTGGCGGCTGGAAGTTTTCCAGTGGCAGACTCTCAGTGCCGAGACCATCCTGATTGGTCACCATCACTAATACATAGCCAGCGGCTTGTAAATCACGCAGCGCCGGAATGACCATCGGTTCAAAACGCAGTTTATCCAGGCTATCTACCTGTTTATCAATCACAGGCTCTTCAATCAAAGTACCGTCACGGTCAATGAATAGAAATTTTTGTTTTTGGCTCACGGCGTTCTCCCTGTCAGGCCAATGATTGCAGCACGGTTAATACCGCCTGCATTTCCGCTTCGTCACCGATAGTGACACGCACGGAATTATCCAGCATCGGCTTATTAGCGAAATCACGCAGAATAATGCCTTGTTCGACCATAGCGGCAAACACTTTTGCGCTGTCGGTAAAACGAATCAGAACAAAGTTACCGTTATCGTCATAAATATCTTTCACGCATGGCAATGCTGCGATGTCGGCTTTGAATTTCTGTTTCAATCCGTTCAGCCACTGAATACGCTGACGCATCGTTTCCAGACCGGCAGGACTTAACGCCTGTGCCGCGATCTGAGCGACCGGTTCCGCAATAGGGTAAGGCGCGATCACTTTCAGCAGCAGTCCGATCACTTCCGGATTGGCAATGGTGAAGCCACAACGCAGGCCAGCCAGCGCAAAGCCTTTGGATAAGGTTCTGGTGATCACCAGGTTAGGGTAATTGTTGATCAGATCGATCATGCTGAACTGCGGACAGAACTCGATATAGGCTTCATCCACTACCACGATGGCTTTATCCTGAGTGGCATTCAGTACCGTGATCAATTTCTCGCGATCCAGCACAGTGCCGGTTGGGTTATTCGGTGAACAGAAGAAAATAACCTTCACACCATCCAGCTGTTCCAGAATAGCAGGCACATTCGGTTGAAAATCTGGCAATGGCGCAACAGTACGGATGCCGACACCGCATGTTTCGGCACTGATGGAATACATGCCGTAAGTCGGCGGGCAAATCAGGATCTCTTCTTTTCCTGGTTCACAGAAGGTACGAACCAGCAGCTCAATCGCTTCGTCAGAACCACGGCTGACCAATACCTGATCGGGTTTAACACCGGCATAGGCAGCATAGGATTCAATAACCTGTGGTGGCTGACATTCCGGATAGCGGTTCAGACGGCTGCTATCCAGCGTATATTGTTCACTTTTAGGTGCTTCATTGGCGTTCAGGAATACATGACCTTTACCGCCGATACGGCGCGCGGAAAGATAAGGAGTCAGATCCTGTACACGCTGACAGGCCAGTTTGGTTAAGCTGGTTGGAGCAGTACTCATTATTTCGCCTCCTGGCTGTTAATGCTGTCCATACGAATAGTTACGGCACGTTTGTGCGCAGTCAGACCTTCAGCGTCTGCCATGGTGGTTACCGTCGTCGCCAGACCTTTAAGACCATCCGCGCTCAGTTCCTGCACGGTATAACGGCGCTGGTAATCGGCCAGGCCGAGGCTGGATGCCGTTTTGGCATAACCATAGGTTGGCAGAGTGTGATTGGTACCACTGGCATAATCACCGACAGATTCAGGCGTCCAGTTACCCAGGAAGATGGAACCGGCATTCTCCAGTTTGCTCAGCAGGGCGCGAGGCTCCGCCGTCTGCACAATCAAGTGTTCCGGCGCATATTCATTGGAGATCGCACAAGCTTCTTCCAGATCGGCACAGATGATAGAGCGGCTGCTTTCCAATGCTTTGCGGGCAATCTCAGCACGGCTCAGTTCGGCCAGCTGTTTTTCCAGCTCTGCATCGACTTTATTCGCCAACTCAACAGAAGGCGTTACCAGCACTACCTGAGAATCCGGGCCATGTTCAGCCTGAGACAGCAAGTCGGCGGCAACAAATGCAGCATTCGCGGTATCATCCGCAATAACCAGCACTTCTGACGGACCGGCAGGCATATCAATCGCGGCACCACGGAAGTCCATGCTCACCTGACGTTTGGCTTCGGTTACCCACGCATTACCAGGCCCAAAGATTTTATCGGTTTTCGATACGGTTTCTGTGCCGTAAGCCATGGCAGCAATTGCTTGTGCACCACCCATGGTATAAATCTCGTTTACACCACACAGCGTGGCAGCATAGATGATCTCGTCGGCAATCGGCGGAGGAGAGCACAGGATCACTTTGCGGCATTCTGCAATTTTCGCCGGAATAGCCAGCATCAATACGGTGGAAACCAGAGGAGCACTGCCGCCCGGTACATACAAACCGACCCGGTTGATTGGTTGATAGTGCAGTTCGCAACGGACGCCCGCTTGTGTATCTAAAGACAGCGGTGCGGATTTTTGTGCCTGATGGAAAGTGGCAACGTTATTGTAAGCATGCTGGATAGCCGCTTTCAGCTCAGGAGTGGTACGCTCGCAAGCGGCTTTGATAGTGGCATCGCTTAAACGCAGGTCACCATCACTGACCTTATCGAATTTCGCGGTGAATTCGCGCAGCGCGCGGTCACCTTCGATCCGGATGCGATTCACGATGTTGCTGACAATACTTGTGATTTCAGCTGAGTTACTCATTGCCGGACGGGTCAGCGTCTCACGACGCTGTTCCGCATTCAGATTTGCCCACTGAACGATCTGCATAGTCTGCCCCCGTTACATCATCATTTTTTCGATTGGCAGTACCAGAATAGAGCTGGCACCCAGCGCTTTCAGTTTTTCCATGGTTTCCCAGAACAGGGTTTCGGTAGCAACAACGTGCATCGCGACATGCGTGGTATCGCTGGCCAGTGGCATCACAGTTGGATTTTCAGCGCCCGGCAGCAGCGCGGTGATCTCAGCCAGTTTGTCTTTTGGTGCATGCAGCATGATGTATTTGCTTTCACGGGCCTGCAGCATGCCTTCCAGACGTGGCAACAGACGGTCAACCAGTTTCTGTTTTTCCGGATACAGTTCAGTGTCCGCCTGAATCAGGGTGGCTTTGGAGCGGTAGATAACCTGAACTTCTTTCAGACCATTGGCTTCCAGCGTGGCACCGGAAGAAACCAGGTCACAGATAGCATCGGCCAGGCCGGCGCGAGGAGCGACCTCAACAGAACCAGTCAGCAGTACCGGTTTGAAGGTCACACCCTGTTCAGCCAGAAAACGTTTCAGCAGGTGAGGGTAAGTAGTGGCAATTTTTTTGCCTTGCAGAGCAGCGACACCGGTCCATTCCTGTTCACGAGGAATGGCCAGAGACAAACGACATCCGCCGTAATCCAGATCTTTCAACTTTTTGAATGCAGTAGCCAGGCCCTGAGACTGGCGTTCCAGCATGGTTTCTTCTAGTACGTTTTCACCTACAATACCCAGGTCGACAACCTTGTCCATTACCAGGCCAGGAATATCATCATCACGAACACGCAGAATATCGATTGGCATGTTTTCAACATGCGCAATCAGGCGGTCTTCACGCAGATTGATTTTAAAACCACAGCTTTTCAGCAGTTCTTGAGAATCCTGACTCAGGCGACCTGATTTCTGCATCGCGATGCGCAGACGTTTGCTATCCATAGTTATATCCTTGTAAATGAAAAAACCCTCGGAAGTAGTGGCTTCCGAGGGTTTAGTGATTGGCTTGGGAACCACTGGGAAGTCACGTTTGTGTCTTCCAGCAGCAATCCTCCTGAAAGACTATTCCGGATGATGGCGGTGATGGTGATGCACAGTCTTCAGTAAGGTCATGATTGCTAATTTGCTTCTTTATTGTCCCAATGCCTAACAAAATACCGTGCCTGATAAAAAATGCAAGCACAGATTACAGGTATGAAAGAGATTCGGAATCACAAGTTCGCGGATAAGCCTCGTAATGATACAATTACCGTTCTGAATTAAAGCTGAATTGGATCCGGCTCTGTGTCATTGCAAATAATCAGACATCAACAACGCTGGCGGCGTCAGCTCTGGCTGACGGTCCTATGCTGTTCTTTATTACTTGCTGTCATCATCAGTTTGTCATCCGGCAGTTATCATATTGGCATGACCGATTGGTGGCAGGGGTTAACACAGATACAGCAACAGATAATCCTTGAGTTGCGTCTGCCCCGGACCGTTCTTGCTATCGCCGTGGGCGGCGGGCTGGCTCTTTGTGGCGCGGTATTACAGATATTATTGCATAACCCGGTCGCAGAACCGGGTCTGATCGGCATTTCCGGTGGGGCCAGTTTATTAGCTGTATTACTTATTTTTGCCGGTCATCAGTTTGGTATTTCAATCCCAGCCTGGGGCGTGAGCGTCTCTGCATTCTGTGGTGCCTTATTAGTAACCATGCTGCTTATCCGGCTGTCTCATCAGGGGCAAATGGGTGGAAGCCGGCTACTTTTGCTTGGTGTTGCTGTTGGTATCGCCAGTAATGCGCTGACTACTTGGCTGCTGTATTTTTCCGATGATCAGGCATTACGCGAGATCATGTTCTGGATGATGGGAAGTCTGGCCTATGGTCAGATTCACCCGGCTTACTGGTGGTTACCGTTTATCCTTGTCTGCGGCTGGCTGGCTTGTCAGCACCGGAAACTGGCATTGCTGCAACTCGGTTCATATCAGGCACAGCTAATGGGGTTAGATCTGCAAAAAACACAACGTAAATTGGTTTGGGCGGTCTGTTTTATTAGCGGTATGTGTGTTGCGCTGGCCGGCGTTATCGGATTTATCGGACTGGTTGTACCGCACTTATTACGGCTTGCCGGTAAAGATGGTCCTGCCTTTACTATTCCTGCCTCTGTGCTGGCGGGAAGCCTGTTGTTATTGGTCGCCGATATATTATCCCGTTCGGTGGTCAGTGCCGGCGAGCTGCCGGTAGGGGTTGTGACCGCGACTATCGGCGCGCCCGTGTTTATCTGGTTATTGGTGCGTCGTCATGCTCTCTCTGGTTGATTTTTCGGTCGCAAACAGAGTCGGTCCGGTTACCGCCTCGGTGTCACCGGGTCAGCACATTGCTTTGCTTGGGCCGAATGGCAGTGGTAAATCCAGCCTGTTACTGGGTATTGCAGGGTTAATTGCATCGCAAGGCCAGCTACAACTGGAAAAACAGGATATCCGGCAATGGTCAATGCAGCAGGCCGCAGTTAAAAGAGCCATGTTGCCGCAGCGAACCGCGCAATTGCTACCGATCGCCTGTCATCAGGTCATTGCATTGGGCGCAGCGCCCTTGAATCGTCATGAGTCGGTTGTAGAGTCAGCGATTGAACAAGTTTGCGCCCGTTTAGAACTGGCGGATTATCTGAGCCGTGATTTTAGCCAGCTCTCCGGTGGGGAACAGCAGCGGATTTTACTGGCAAAGACGTTATTGCAGGTCTGGCCATCACTCAATCCGCAGGCACGTTTGTTGTTGCTGGATGAACCGCTCGCCGGGCTGGACTGGCATCATCAGCTTATATTGCTGGGCCTGCTCAATGAGCTCAGATTACAGGGGCTCACAATCATGACATCAATTCATGATTTTAATCTGGCTGTTGCCCACTGTGATGTTATTTGGTGTTTACAGCAAGGAAAGCTGGTTTTTTCAGATGTGGTGACGCAATTTGATGAGCATCTGATCGAACAGGTTTTCCGTCTCAAGACAATTCGTAGTCAGGCAGAAGGCCAGACATTGTTTATTCCATGGCAAGTCAGTGATGAAGCCTGTCAGAAGAGGAAGTGAGTGTGAAGCCGGGAAACAAAGGGTTATACCGTGTCTATAAAGCAAGCATTTATAGCATGCAGGGAATAAAGGCCGCATGGAAACATGAAGCGGCGTTCCGGCAGGAAGTCATATTAATGTTATTGCTGACGCCGACTGCATTTATTGTTGGCGCAGGCCTGACTCAGCAACTCCTGTTGCTGGCGTTGGCGTGGCTGATTGTCATTGTTGAAATACTAAACTCTGCTGTTGAAGCGGTGGTTGATCGGTTTGGTGGCGAAATGCATACGCTGTCCGGCCGGGCAAAAGACATGGGATCTGCTGCGGTGTTTATCACATTAGTGCTTAATGGCGTGGTTTGGGGCGCCGTCATTGGCCAGAACTGGCTGGGCCTGTGGTAACAGTTTTACTTGTTGCTATCGTAAATGAGTGGTAGTATCCGCGCCGCTATTAAACAGGTATCGAACGGTCGCATTCGGTGCCATACATTCATTTATATAAGAAGTGAGATAACTATGTCTTTTTCATTCCAAGCTGAAGTTCGTAAAGACCTGGGGAAAGGTGCGAGCCGCCGCCTGCGTCGTGCTGAACAAGTTCCTGCAATCCTGTACGGTGCAGGTCAGGAAGCCGTTTCTCTGGTTCTGGACCACAACAAAATCATCACTGCTCAGCAAGAAGCTGCATTCTACAGCGAAGTTCTGACTCTGGTTGTTGATGGCCAAGAAGTTAAAGCTAAAGTAGCTGCGGTTCAACGTCATCCAGTTAAGCCAAAAGTAGTTCACCTGGACTTCATCCGCGCTTAATTGCTTGGACAGTGAAATAAAGGCAGCTTCGGCTGCCTTTATTTTTAGGGTCAAAGGCAGCATCTTTGTTTGCACCCGTATTCACATTTCATTAGACTCTTGCCCGACATGTCCGAATGTAGCGGACATTGCCTTTCAACTTAACCTCACTATCAACAAGTGACACTTGGTGTGTGTCACCACTGTAAGGATACATCATGCCTGTAATTACACTTCCCGATGGTAGCCAACGCGCATTTGATCATGCTGTTTCCGTGTATGACGTTGCTGCAAGCATCGGTGCTGGTCTGGCGAAAGCCTGTATTGCTGGTCGCGTTAACGGCGAACTGGTTGATGCCTGTGAACTGATTGAATCAGACTCTACTCTGTCGATCATTACCGCCAAGGATCAGGAAGGTCTGGAGATTCTGCGTCACTCTTGTGCGCATTTATTAGGTCATGCTATCAAACAACTGTGGCCTGAAACCAAGATGGCTATCGGTCCAGTCATTGATAATGGCTTCTATTATGACGTAGATCTCGATCGTACCCTGACCGAAGAAGACATTCAGGCGCTGGAAGCTCGTATGCTTGAGCTGGCGCAGAAAGATTACGATGTCGTGAAGAAAAAAGTGAGCTGGCAGGAAGCTCGCGATGTGTTTGAATCCCGCGGCGAAACCTACAAGGTTGCGATTCTGGATGAAAACATCGCCCGTGACGACCAGCCGGGTCTGTATCACCACGAAGAATACATTGATATGTGTCGTGGCCCGCATGTGCCGAACATGCGTTTCTGCCATCACTTTAAACTGCAGAAAACCTCCGGCGCATACTGGCGTGGCGATGCCAAAAACAAAATGTTGCAGCGTATTTATGGTACCGCATGGGCTGACAAGAAACAGCTGAATGCGTATCTGCAACGTCTTGAAGAAGCGGCTAAACGCGATCACCGTAAAATCGGTAAACAGCTTGATCTGTACCATATGCAGGAAGAAGCGCCTGGTATGGTGTTCTGGCATAACGATGGCTGGATCATTTTCCGTGAGCTGGAAACCTTTATTCGTCAGAAACTGCGTGAATACGATTATGAAGAGGTTAAAGGCCCGTTCATGATGGATCGCGTACTGTGGGAACGTTCAGGCCATTGGGACAAATATGCCGATGCCATGTTCACCACATCATCTGAAAACCGCGAATACGCGATTAAGCCGATGAACTGCCCGGGTCATGTTCAGATCTTTAACCAGGGTCTGAAATCATACCGTGACCTGCCGCTGCGTATGGCTGAATTCGGTAGCTGTCACCGTAATGAACCATCAGGCTCTCTGCACGGCCTGATGCGTGTACGTGGTTTCACTCAGGATGACGCGCATATTTTCTGTGCGGAAAATCAGATCCAGGATGAAGTTTCTTCCTGTATCCGTATGGTGTATGACACCTACAGTACCTTTGGTTTCCAGAATATCGCAGTAAAACTGTCTACCCGTCCGGAAAAACGTATTGGTAGTGACGAAATGTGGGATCGTGCAGAAGAAGCACTGAGCGAAGCATTAAAGCACAACAATATCGAATTTGAGCTGCAACCAGGCGAGGGTGCGTTCTACGGTCCTAAGATCGAGTTCACGCTGCATGACTGTCTGGATCGCGCATGGCAGTGCGGTACCGTTCAGCTGGACTTCGCATTACCGGGCCGCTTAGGTGCGACCTATGTCGGTGAAGACAACGAACGCCATGTGCCGGTGATGATTCACCGTGCAATCCTGGGTTCACTTGAACGTTTCATCGGTATTCTGACTGAAGAGTTCGCGGGTTATTTTCCACTTTGGCTGGCTCCTTTGCAGGCTGTCGTGATGAATATCACCGATAATCAGGCAGAATATGTGAAACAAGTAGTTAATACTTTGAATGAATCAGGTATTCGCGCAAAAGCGGACTTGAGAAATGAGAAGATTGGCTTTAAAATCCGCGAGCATACTTTGAAACGCGTTCCTTACATGCTTGTCTGCGGTGATAAAGAAATGGAAGCAGGCGAAATCGCAGTAAGAACCCGTAAAGGTGTTGATTTAGGTAAATTCAAAGTAACTGACTTAGTAGAAAAGTTACGCAAAGAAATCAGCACTCGTGGATTAAATGTTGTGGAGGAATAAGCTATAAACGGCGCAAAGAAAACTGGAAAACAAGCACCACGTACCCGTATCAACGGCGAGATTCGTGTTAAAGAAATTCGCTTAGTTGGTCTCGATGGTGAAGCGCTCGGTATCGTCTCTATTGAAGAGGCATTGGATGCTGCGATTAAAGCCGGCGTCGATCTGGTAGAAATCAGCCCAACTGCTGAACCGCCAGTTTGTCGTATTATGGACTTTGGCAAATTCCTCTACGAAAAGAGTAAATCTGTTAAAGAACAGAAGAAAAAGCAAAAACAGGTCCAGATCAAGGAAATCAAATTCCGTCCTGGAACTGACGAAGGCGACTATCAGGTAAAACTACGCAGCCTGATTCGCTTCTTAGAAGAAGGGGACAAAGCCAAAATCACACTACGTTTCCGTGGTCGTGAAATGGCACATCAAGACCTCGGCATGAACGTTCTGGAACGTGTAAAAGCGGATCTGGAAGAGATTGCTGTAGTGGAGTCCTTCCCGAAAGTGGAAGGTCGCCAGGCTGTCATGATGTTAGCCCCTAAAAAACGGTAATCAGGCCATACAAGTAAGAAGACCATCAGATTTCGGTCTGATGGTTTTTTTCGCCTGATTTACATAACTGGCAAAAACAATGCGGAGTTCGTAAATGCCAAAAATGAAAACAGACCGTGGTGCTGCTAAGCGCTTCAAAAAAACCGGTTCCGGTGGTTTTAAGTGCAAACACGCCAACAAACGTCACATCCTGACCAAGAAAACTACCAAGCGTAAGCGTCACCTGCGTGCGCCAAGCATGGTTGCCAAATCTGATTTGGCTCAAGTTTCAGCAATGCTGCCATACGCATAAGGGAAGGATTGATAAATGCCAAGAGTTAAACGTGGTGTGACTGCACGTGCGCGTCACAAGAAAGTTCTGAATGCAGCTAAAGGTTACTACGGTGCTCGTTCCCGTATTTACCGCGTAGCTGTTCAAGCAGTTACTAAAGCTGGTCAGTACGCTTACCGTGACCGTCGTCAGAAAAAACGTCAATTCCGTCAACTGTGGATTGCACGTATCAACGCTGCATCTCGTCAAAACGGCCTGTCTTACAGCCGTTTCATCAACGGTCTGAAGAAAGCTTCTATCGAAATCGATCGTAAGATCCTTTCCGATATCGCAGTTCATGACAAAGCAACCTTTACCGCTCTGGTAGAGAAAGCTAAAGCCGCTCTGGTTTAATTGAACAAGTGCGAAGGAGGGAGGCAATTTGCCTCCCTTTTTTTATTTTTTCGCAATATGAATTCTCTCTGCCGCCATAAGCCAATCTGTTTTAACTGATCCAGTTAGCGATCAAGCAGTTAATTGTCATCAACCTGATCTAATCTGTGATTCATCCTTTTGATCACATTATTCCCGATTTATACTAGGGGGTTATGATCAAAGCGTAATTGGTTATCGCTCGAGAGAGCAAAAATCTGCAGAACAAAACCTTGTACGGACAAGGGTAATGAGGGAAACATGCAGCAACTAGAAGAAGTCGTCGCCAGTGCACTGGCGAAAATTGCCGAAGCTACGGACAACAATGCCCTGGAAGCATTACGTGTTGAATATTTCGGTAAAAAAGGTGTCTTTACTGAACAGATGAAAGCGTTAGCGGGTTTGTCTCCGGAAGAGCGTCCTGCCGCAGGCCAGCTGATCAATCAGGCAAAAGAAAAAGCACAGAATGCATTAAATGATCGTCGTGAAGCATTAACTACTGCTGAGCTGGCGAAAAAGCTGGCAGCGGAAACCATTGATGTTTCTTTACCTGGTCGTCGTTTTGAAAATGGTGGCATTCATCCGGTTACCCGCACCATTGAACGCATTGAGCGCATTTTTGGCGAGTTAGGTTTTAGTGCTGAGTATGGTCCTGAGATCGAAGATGATTTTCATAACTTCGATGCGCTGAATATTCCGGGTCATCATCCTGCGCGTACTGATCACGATACCTTCTACTTCAATCCGACACTGATGCTGCGTACTCATACTTCTGGTGTGCAGATCCGCACTATGGAAAAACAGCAGCCACCAATTCGGATCATCGCACCTGGCCGCGTGTATCGAAATGATTACGATCAGACTCATACACCGATGTTCCATCAGGTAGAAGGTTTGATGGTTGATGAGAATATCAGTTTCTCCAACCTGAAAGGGATTCTGCACGATTTCCTGCGTAACTTTTTTGAAGAAGATTTACAGATCCGTTTCCGTCCTTCCTATTTCCCGTTCACCGAGCCAAGTGCTGAAGTGGATGTGATGGGTAAAAATGGTCGCTGGCTGGAAGTGTTGGGCTGCGGCATGGTACATCCGAATGTACTGCGCTCAGTTGGCATTGATCCTGAAAAATACTCTGGTTTTGCCTTCGGAATGGGGGTAGAGCGTCTGACAATGTTGCGCTATGGCGTTAACGATTTGCGTGCGTTCTTCGAAAATGACCTTCGTTTCCTCAAGCAGTTCAAATAAGGATCAATCAACATGAAATTCAATAAAGCCTGGATTGATGAGCTGGTTCCTACCTCCTTGTCTGCAGAAGAGCTGGCTGCGCAGATCACTATGGCCGGTCTGGAAGTTGATGGTATCGAGCCTGTTGCCGGTACATTCAATGGCGTTGTGATCGGTGAAGTTGTTGAGTGTGCTCAGCATCCTGATGCTGACAAACTGCGTGTTACTAAAGTGAACGTGGGCGAAGCTGAACTGCTGGATATCGTCTGCGGTGCGCCAAACTGCCGTCAGGGCCTGCGTGTTGCGGTTGCTACTGTTGGTGCGGTGTTACCTGGAGATTTCGAGATCAAGAAAGCGAAACTGCGTGGTATGCCTTCACACGGCATGCTGTGTTCATTCTCGGAACTGGGCATTGGTTCTGATCACAGCGGTATCATCGAATTACCTGCTGATGCGCCGATTGGTACGGATCTGCGTGAATATCTGTCACTGAATGATTCCTGCATCGAAGTTGATCTGACCGCTAACCGCGCTGACTGCCTGGGTATGCTGGGTCTGGCGCGTGAAATTGCCGTATTAAACCGTTGTGAACTTAAAGAGCCGGAAATCAAAACTGTCAACGCAGCGCTGACAGATACCTATCCGATTAATGTACAGGCTCCCGCTGATTGTCCACGCTATTTAGGCCGTGTTCTGCGTGGTCTGAATGTGAAAGCGGATACACCATTGTGGATGCAGGAGCGTCTGCGTCGTTGTGGCCTGCGTTCTATCGATCCGATCGTTGACGTAACCAACTACGTTCTGCTGGAACTGGGTCAGCCGATGCATGCGTTCGATCTGGCCAAACTGCAGGGCGCGATTCAGGTTCGTCGTGCAACTGCCGGTGAGAAGCTGACACTGCTGGATCAGACCGAAGTTTCCCTGCGTGATGACACGCTGATCATTGCCGATGACCGTGGTCCGATCGCTATGGCGGGTATTTTCGGTGGCGCAGATACCGGTGTTGATGCTGAGACTACTACTGACATTATGCTGGAATGTGCCTTCTTCCAGCCGCTGTCTATCACTGGCCGTGCTCGTGCCTATGGCCTGCGTACTGATTCATCCCACCGTTTTGAGCGTGGCGTTGACTCAAAGGTGCAGTATAAAGCCATGGAACGCGCTACTGCGCTGTTGCTGGATATCTGTGGCGGTAGCTGTGGTCCTGTTATCGATCAAACCGCTGCAGAGGCATTGCCTGCGGTTAAAACAGTGTCACTGCGCCGTGAAAAACTGACCCGTCTGGTTGGTATGGCATTTGATGATGCCGAAGTCACCGATATTCTGACTCGTCTGGGATTGGTTGTTACTGCGACAGAAGCTGGCTGGCAGGCAACTGTGCCAAGCTGGCGTTTCGATATTGCCATTGAAGAAGATTTGGTTGAAGAAATCGCCCGTATCTTCGGTTATGACAATATTCCGAACATTGCTCCGGAAGCACACCTGACCATGTCAGAGCATAAAGAAGCAGAGCAGCCGCTGAAACGCTTGCGCGATCTGCTGGTTGATCGTGGCTTCCAGGAAGCGATTACTTACAGCTTTGTTGATCCTAAAGTGCTGTCATTACTGGAACCCTCTGCAGATCCAATCGTTCTGCCGAATCCGATTGCGTCAGATATGTCAGCAATGCGCGTATCTTTGCTGCCAGGCCTGCTCGGTGCTGTGGTTTATAACCAGAACCGTCAGCAGCCCCGTGTTCGCCTGTTTGAATCAGGTTTGCGTTTTATCCGTGATGCAAATGCGGAAAACGGCATCCGTCAGGAAGAGATGCTGGCTGGTGTCATCACAGGTAATGCGGCTGATGAAAACTGGACAATTCCTAGCCGTGCTGTTGATTTCTTCGATCTGAAAGGCGATGTTGAGGCTCTGCTGGAGCTGACAGCCAATGCGGATGCTTACCGTTTTGTGCGTTGTGAACACCCGGCTTTGCACCCTGGTCAGTCTGCTGCCATTGAATTCAATGGAAAATCAGTGGGTTATATCGGTGTGATTCATCCTTCACTGGAGAAAAAACTGGGTCTGAAGAGCAAAGCCATTGTTTTTGAACTGGAATTGGCGGCTATTCTGCAGCGGAATATCCCGTTATTTGCCGAAGTTTCCAAATTCCCGGGCAACCGCCGTGACCTGGCAATTGTGGTAGACCAAGCAATTTCTGCAGATGATATTCTCCGATTAGCAAGAAAAGTTGGCGGAAATCAGGTAGTTGGCATAAACTTATTTGACACATACCAGGGTGCTGGTGTGCCGGATGGCAAAAAGAGTCTGGCCTTCAGCATGATTCTGCAGAATGTAGAACGCACTCTGGAAGATAAGGAGATTGCGGAAACAATGGAACAAGTTGTTGAAGCGCTCCGGGTAGAGTTCAATGCTACTTTGAGGGACTAGCTATGGCCTTGACCAAAGCCGATATTGCAGAACATCTCTTTACTGAGTTGGGAATAAGCAAACGTGACGCCAAAGAGTTGGTAGAGACGTTTTTTGAAGATATCCGCTTGGCCCTTGAAAATGGCGAGCAGGTTAAAATATCTGGCTTTGGTAATTTCGAACTCCGGACGAAAAACGAGCGTCCGGGGCGAAATCCTAAAACAGGCGAAGATATCCCGATCACTGCCAGACGGGTCGTTACTTTCCGTCCGGGACAGAAACTGAAATCGCGGGTAGAACATGCCCGTCCGGTTGAAGAAACCGATGGCGGTGAGGGTGATGAGTAAATAAAAAGCCGGTCATAACGACCGGCTTTTTGTTATCTAATATTCAGTAACTGAACTCATCAAACTGGTTTTCAGACACAGGGGTTACCGTTTTGATAACCCGTGTACGGCGTAATTTCTTAATTAATTTCCGGCCGTTCCATGTCATTTCACAACCACTGAAACAGGCTGCCTGCAATTCGTCTAATTCATTTTTCAGATGAGAGTAAAAAGGCAGTTGCTCAATACCGGTAAAGGCTTGTTTCCAGCGATGAGATGCCCAGAACAATAGCATCTGGTAAGCCGTCATCGCATCATTCACGCTACAGGCATGCTGCAGGCCTTGCCATAGCTTATAACATTCATAACGAGCCCTGAGTGCTTCTTTATAATACCAGGTGATCGCCAGGATCGGGGTTAGCAAAGCAATCAGCAATCCAAAGGCCATTAATACTTTTTGCAGCAAAGGGATCAGATAACTGATAATGGATTGTTCTTTCTTGACAGGAGCAGGAACAACAGCCTTTTCCTTAAGGTTTTCTGTTGCAATAGAAGCAAGAAATTTGCGTTCACTCAGAGAAACAACCTGGGCACGATCACTGATTGCATTCCACCAGTTCAAATGCACGGCAGGCGCAGTGAAAGCGTTATTTTTTTCAGGAACAAAAACCTGCCGGAAGGTTTTACGGCTGATCAACATACCATTCTGGTACTCCTGCTCATTTTTCTGACCGTCACTGTAAACACGGACATCATTGATGACGGGAAGATCCAGGTCTGGTAATTGTTCCTGTGAGTTATTGATGCCTGTCAGTGTAATAACACGCGTTAAAGGCTGGCCGGGTTTTACGTAACTTGTTTGCGGTTCCCAGCGATCTTCGATCGTGATACCTGCACTTGGAAGCCATTCTTTTTCAGTTCCCTGAAAAGCGGTTGGAATGGGTTTGATCGCAATAATATGTTCATCCGACATTTGTGCTGCATCGGAGGCGAGGGTAGCGGCCGGAATTTTCAGTGAACCTGTGTTATCAGGGATAATAATGTAGTGATAGGTGACGGTTTCCTGATAATGGTCTGCAAATATCTCTTTATCTTCTGTTGGCTCGCCAACCGGGATGATTTTGCTTTCCTGTGCCGATGATAGAACAGGCGGGCGGTTTTCCGGATCGGCTCGTTTCGCCACTTTGACGCTATAGGTAATGAGTTCTCCCCGATAGGCACTTTCAGCACCAATTTGGCTTTCTATAAGATGAGCTGGGGCCTGAGTTTCCATTTCCGGTGACGCTTCTGGCGCTGGAGTCTCGTAATTTGTTTCCTGCGCATCACCACTGACCGAGATGGTCACAGGCGCAGACTCTGCATTAGGAACACTTAACCCCGGAATCGTAATGTCGCCGGTAATCACTGGCTGTAACGGAATAACCCAGCTTGTTTCGGTTGCTGAGGCATGGGTGACCTGAATATTACCAATGATGAAGTCTCTGAACAGGGGGCGAATATCCAGTGCATCATCAGCCAGATGTTCATCCGCAGTCACGGTGTAGGTCAGGTTATCACCCAGCGACAATGTTTGTGAATCAACCTGACCAGTGAGCTGAACAGCACTGCCTGATGTGCACCAGATAAGTGCCAAACCACATAAACCGGAGTAAGGTAATTTCACATTAATAACCTAGTTTGACTTATTATGTTGTTGTAGTTGTAATCTTTTCTGCATCAGATTACCAGATTCTTCAGGAAGTGATTTAAGAAAATTCAGTGCTTTCTCAATATTTCCATCTTTTTTTTGTAAAGCAGCTATAGCAGCGTCAGTGTTTTCTGTGTTGTTGTTTTTTAACCAGTGTTCAAGAATTTCTTTATTATCTTTTGCTTCCTTAAAGTCAGGTTGTAATTGAATGGCCTGATTATAAGCAATGATGGCTTCTTTAATATCTCCTGAATGTGCCAGAGCGTTCCCACGATTATAATGAGCTACCGGCGTGTTTACTTCTTCATAGAATTTAATCGCCTGATTAAAGTTACCAGCGCGATACATCGCGTTGCCTTTCCATGTATAATCATTGAAAGCATCAGCGGCCTGGATGTATTTCCCTTGATTGAATAATGTTAATCCGGATTCCTGAGCATATGCGCTTTCCGGTAAATAGGAAAAGCAAAGGAAAATGAATATATATCCACGGCGGAAAAGCAAAGAAATAAAGACCAATGGTATTAGTATCAAGTAACCTACTTCATTATAAACAATGACTTCCTGTAGTTTGTTGTTATCACCGTCCGGATTGTTATCATTCGAATTCTGATCCAGTGTCGTGATGTCAATTAGGTGTCCGCCCAGTTTTGAAGCGGTATCTTTTAATACAGTTAATGGGGTTTTAGCCACAATTAACTGTCCGGTATGTGTGCGGAGCAATTCACCTTCGGGTAAGGGAACGACCGAACCATTTTGTGTACCGACAGAAATGATATCAACTGGCCAGCCCAGAGGTTTAATATAATCAATCAGTTTTTCTGATTGTAAAGTAGTCAGTTGGTCAGTGATTAATAATATCTTTAGCTGACTATCCTGTTTCATTTGTGATACGAGCGTGCCGGCAAGTTTCATGGCATCGAGGACATTTGAACCTGATGCAGACATTAATGCTGGATCCAACGCATCGATAAAATTAGTTAGTGTATTATAATCATCAGTAAATGGTGAAATAATATGTGTTGAACCGGCAAATGCAATTAAAGCTGTATTGACAGCCTTATTGCTCTTTAAGTAAGCATTGACTTTCTGTTTGGCTAAAACCAGACGGGAAGGTTTTAAATCATCTGCATACATGGTTTTATCCATGCTGAATAAAATAATAGTATGCATGTTTCTCTTAACTAATGCTGTTTTCTTTGGCATGGCGGGACCCGCTAATGCGACAATAATAAGACACAGCAGAACGAATAGCAGCAATGAGATATTGAGTTTTGATTTGCGTGGGGCGATTTTCGTTAATACGGTTAGCAGATGAGCAGAGATATAGCTCTGCTGTTTTACTTTCCTCGATGTAGAAAAATAGAACAGAGCCAGCAAAGGCAAAATTAAAATAAAGGCATATGGTCTCAGAAAGATAATGTCAGTCATTTCTTAATATCCAGAGCAACATTCCGATGACAAGCAACAGAGAATACAAAAACCACTCCACCAATTCTTTATGTGGTTGATATTTAATGGTTTTTAATGACAGTGGTTCAACAAGGTTAATTTGTTGGTAGATCTCGGATAGATCCTGTTCACTGCGGGCGCGGAAATATTGTCCACCTGTGATTCTGGCGATATCTTCAAGTTCAGTTTCGTTCAACTCATCTTCTGCGTTAGCTTCGGACGAGTCAGCACCTATTCCGATAGTATAAATTTTCAATCCGCTGGCTTTGGCCAGAGCGGCAGCATCAAGCGGCTTGATTGTATTAACATTATCTTTGCCATCACTGAGCAGGATCAGCGTTTTATTCTGCATGGAATCATGCAGTATTTTTTTCACTGCAAGAGTGATGGCTTCACCGGTAGCAGTAAATTGACCCGCCAGACCCGCATTAATTTCATTCAGCAGAAGGCCAGTCGTTTGCCAGTCCTGAGTTAGCGGAGTCATAAGATAGGCGTGATCTGTAAACAGTATAACGCCGATACGATCTCCCTGACGCTGTTTGATAAAAGATTGCAAATATGATTTAACCATATTCAGGCGATCTGCTACTTGCCCTTCGATAGACATATCTTTAATTTGCATACTTTGAGATATATCGACAGCCAGCAATAAATCGCGGGATGGAAAAGTCTGAACGACGGGGGTATCCAGCCATTGAGGCCGCGTCAGTGAAACAACAATCAATAACCAGCTTACTACTAATAATATTTTTGTCAGAAAATGTCTGGATTTATTACCTGACGCATTATTTACAAAATAGGGCAGGGTAGGCGCATCGATCACGACATGCTGCGTCTTTCTTGGCTTCACGAACCAATATATTAATAATGGTAAAGGTAATAAACAGGCAAACCATGGCCAGGCAAAGTTAATCACAGCGGTCTCCTGTTACGATTTGATCTGAGCCATTTTCTGCATTCACGAAGGACTTCTTTTTTTTCTTTTGCTGAGATTTCCGAGCCAGAATAGGACCAGCTTTCCCATTGATCAGAATATCTGGAAAAATGACATGAGGATGCGTCGTCAAGAAATTTCAGCCACTCATGGGTATATAAACCAGCAAAATCTTCCCGTTTCCAGTAAATGGATGCTGTTTTTTTCAACAGCGCATTTACGGCCGGAATGTAATTGCTCTGATGGTTTTTAAATATGAGATTTAATTCACGTCTTGCCTGGCGGAAAAGCCGGTGCCGTGGCCATGTATGATATATTCTGTACAGAAAACAAATTGCAAGAATAAAAATCAGAAAAGCAGACGCAACCAGATTCAGATTATCAATAATTCCTGTATCTGGTCCGGGTAAAATATCATGCAATTGTGCCAGTGGTACTTTCATTTATAGTTGTTCTGCCAGTGGTTTTGATGCATCAAAAGCGACTAATTGTTTGGCATAGCCACAGAGTTTTCTTTCCAGCTCAAATTGGCGAAAGCTGGCCAGTCGGGCGTAATGATTTCTGAAGTCTTCATTTTCCAATAAAAAACCGGTTCCGCTGGTATTTGCCACACCTAATATTCCGTCCCCTGTAACCTGACGTTCCAGAGCATCATAAACCTGGATCAAATTGACTTCATGCCGTTTGCGCAGATAACGGATCATCAGAAAGTCTTTCTGTGATAAGCGATAATAATCGCTGATGACTACCAGACGGGCACCGGGGCGCAGCATACCACTCAGTGTGTTCAGACCGGCTGTGACATCAGAGGACTGCGGGCGTTCCTGCAAACCGGCATTATAGGTATTCACGATTTGTTTTAACCACAGTAACGCCCCTTTACGGTGGCTCACCGGTGCCTGAATTGTAGTTTGTGTACCACTCAGAATCAGACCACCGACTTTATCGCCGTTTTTCAGCGCGTGCCAGGTAATAGCTGCAGTCACAACAGACGCCATACGGGATTTAAGCTGTCCTTTGGAGCCGAAATACATTTCACCAGAGAGATCCAGCAGAATGTAGACTGAGTGATCCCGTTCTTCACGGTATAATTTAGTGTGTGGTTTCCCGGTTCTAGCGGTAATTTTCCAGTCCATATTACGGACGTCATCACCAATCATATAAGGACGGACTTCGGCGAATTCCATACCGCGTCCTTTTTTACGTGACTGATGTATCCCAACTCTCCAGCCATCGGAGAGTTGGTTTGCGACACGACTTCCACTCGCTGAAACGGTCAGCAAGTCATCCAGGGTGAGTGTGACGCCGTCATTTGGTTTCATGCAACGACAACCTTCTGCAGTAAGATCGAGATGATGTCATTCGGTGTAATGCCATCAGCCTCTGCTTCCACTGTCAGCATCAGACGGTGTCGCATGACCGGATAAATACAATACTGGATATCATCCGGCGTTACATAGTTACGTCCTGCCAGCCATGCTCTTACCCGGGCGCAGCGTAACAAGGCGATACTGGAACGAGGGCTGACACCATACGAAAGCCAACGGGCCAGATCTGCGTCGTATGCCTGAGGATGCCGCGTAGCAGTGGCAAGATTAACAATATAATTTTCGATAGGCGCCGAAGCAATCACCTGCAGCGCATACTGGCGGGCGGCAAATATTTGCAACTGTGTGATTTTAGGCGCGTCAGGTGTTTCTTCTTCCCGGCTTTCAGAATGGTTCAAGCGCAGAATATTCAGTTCATCTGCCGCGCTCGGGTAATCCAGTTCCAGGTGCAGCATAAACCGGTCCAACTGCGCCTCCGGCAAAGGATAGGTGCCTTCCTGCTCCAGCGGGTTCTGTGTTGCCATTACCATGAACAAAGGTGGCAAATGGTAACTTTTTCGTCCGATCGTGACCTGGCGTTCTTCCATCGCTTCCAGCAACGCACTCTGAACTTTGGCTGCAGCGCGGTTGATTTCATCTGCCAGTACGATTTCGTTAAATAACGGACCAGGCTGGAATACAAATGTGCCGTTCTGAGGGCGATAGATTTCAGTGCCTGTCAGGTCAGCAGGTAACAGATCCGGGGTGAACTGGATCCTGTGGAAATGACTTTCCACACAGCTGGCCAGCATTTTGATGGAGCGGGTTTTAGCTAGGCCAGGCGGGCCTTCGACAAGAATGTGTCCGTCAGCCAGTAATGCCATCAGCAAACCATCGATCAGGTGTTGTTGTCCGATGATGCGCTTATTGAGAAATTCTTTAACGGTAGCGATAGCTGCCAGACAGGCATCTTCCGTTATAGTTTGCTGTTGTTCGTTATAAATATTATCCACAGCATCGTCCTTTAATTAGGTTGCCAGCAATGATTGTTAAACTAGTCAGAATGTAGAGGCCGAATGTGACAATAAGCCATTGGGGCATACCCCACGACAGAAATTGCCACTGGATTTCAGAGCAATCGCCGGTAGCGTTAAAAATTGAAGGAATCCAACGATCTAACGGCAGCCACTGGGGAAATGTAACAAATAAATCGCAAGTATTAAATGGTGATGGATTTAATTGAATATCTGTGTGACGTAGCGCAAGGCGCAGACCTTCTACGGCCGAATATGTCCAGATAAACATACCTGCCCACCGGAACATGAAGTTGCGGGGATTGATAAAACCAATGAACGCACCCGCCATGATCCCCAGAATCGCGACCCGCTGATATATGCACATGACACATGGTTGCAGCCCCATGACATGCTGGAAAAAAAGACCACAAAGCTCAAGAAAAACCGTCGAACCGAATAAGATACCCCATGCAATCCGGCCTTGGGTGATGTTGCGGATAAATTGGATCATTCACAGCTTCCAGAGTTACAAACTGCAGAAATTAGAATACAGAACAGGCTAAAAGGGAAGAGAAGAGCATTAACATATTGATTCAGAGCGCTGAAAGAAAAAAACGGTACGTGTATAGCAGCATGCTATAATTGTAAGTGGATTGAGGATTATTCTCATTTTCAATTGCACCGTTTCCGGAGGTCATTATGACCCAGATCTATCGTACTCTGGCAGTATCCTTATTATTAGGCACGGCAACAGCCGCAATGGCTGCGACGACGGAGCTTCCGCTAGCCTCAAGTTTACCTGCCAATGTTGTGAAAATCTCGCCCGTGGTTCCTGGAATGGGAGAGCATTGGGCTGATCCGAAAGATTTGCCGCTCGGCCCAATCTATGGTGTTTCAGAAGGGCGGATTATTTTTTTCGAATTCATGATTGATCGTGACACGTTAACGAAAGGGACATCATTCACTGATCTGAAGTCTAAAGTCAGTATTCCGTTCCCTCCGGTCGAGCATGTTGACTTTGACTGGGAACCTAAGGGTCACGAAGGTTATACCGTTCCACATTATGACGTGCATTTTTATTTTGTTCCGCATAACGAGCACATGGCTATCAAGCCATAATCTTCGTTAAAGCCCCAGTCTTTTCTGATGGGGCTTTGTAGATGGCTACTCAGCATCCAGCCAGCACCCCATGTTGCACCGATTGGTGTCGGCGATGTCCATGGAACCAGAGAAATCACTTTGCCGATCAAACCTGATGTGGTTGCAAACCATGCAATGTGAATCTCCACCGGTGATCTAGATACTTCCCAGCCGTTCTCGATAGCGGGATTCAAACTCTACTGGGTTCAGCTAAAAATGATTCCGGCCTTGTTTCTGGCATCAGTAAGAATTTTCATGACAGACAGGGAGTGGTCTAAATTCCTGTAACACTCATCATAAGCCTGTCTTGAAAACATATCGTTGAATGCTTTCATTTCATAAACCATATGATTATCAAATTCGTTTTCATTGAGTGTTTGTGTATCACCCTCAATCACTATTTCCACTGAACGGGCAATATTCGGTGAACTGGCTAATTTAAGATATCCATTAACTCCCTGAATAATTGTCTGGCTTGGGCTCGCAGAGTCTTTTGCTCCAGTACAAACTGAAATAAAATCAGGATATTGCATGATTACCACACCGGAGGTATCAATCCCGTTAAATCCTTTATTGCAGAAATATTCAATTTTCTCCGGTATGCCGAATAAGAAGCATGAAAGGTGAATGTTGTAGATGTTAATGTCATACAGTGAACCGCCAGACATTGCCGGATCAAATGCCGGGTGAACCTGACCTGCCAGATACTGGTTATACCGGCTGGAAAATTGTGAATAGTTACTTTGAACCAGTTTAATCGGACCGACTTTAGATAAGTGTTCTTTCATCAAAAGAACGTTCGGTGCATAAATGGTTGTGATAGCCTCAAAAAGAAATAGTTTTTTCTCTTTGGCTAAATGAGTCAGCTGCAAAGCTTCGTCATAATTGGATGTAAAGGGTTTTTCGCTGATAACATTTTTATTCGCCTGAAGTGCTTTCAATGCGTAAGGGAAATGCAATTTATTCGGGATACCCAGATAGACAAAGTCTATGGCCGGATCGGCGAGGAATAAATTGAAGTCTGTGTAAATTTTATTGATGGCGAATTTGCTCTGATAACTTTTTGCAAGTTCCAGGTCGCTTTCGAGTACGCAAATTGCTTCACAGTACACATTCTCTGTCAGAGTAAGTGCTTCAAGGAACCATTTGACAATGTTACCTGCACCGACAACACCAATACGCATAATTAACTTCCCTTAAATAATCACTTATAATCACGTAAGTAAATATCCGTTTTGTGCGTACTTTTGTCAAGCGTTTGTACGCATGTTGTGCGCATTTGTCATTTTTGGCAAGTTTTTATACGTTTAATGCTTGTTTGGAGTTCATATTAGTGTGTTTTTCGGGCTTTATCTGAATCATTTATGTTTTTATCAGGCAAAAGATGATGAGTTTGAGTGAATAGAGTGCAAAAATAAGTTAACGTAAGGTAATCTAATTGATACTTTTCATATCAGGCATAGCTGCGGGATGAATTTATGACTCAGGAAGAACGCTTAATTGAATTAGAGGAACTTGTCCGGAGTCAGGGGAAAGTAACTCTCGAATATATTTGTCAGCAGTACCAGATCTCGTACGATTCAGCCCGCAGGGATTTGGTCAAATTGACCAAGATCCCTGGTATTATCCGCATTCGGGGCGGCGCTATTCTTTCCGAGAAACGGGTAAGCCTGTCGTTTCATCAGCGGAGTGAATTTAACCCGGTCAAGGAGGTACTTGCCCGCCGTGCTTTGCCGATGCTCAATGAGCATGACATCCTGTTCCTCGATGCGGGCACTACCACGGCCGCACTGGCGCATCATTTACAAACACCCGCGACTGTCATTACTAACTCTCTCGAAGTGCTGAATGAGATCAGCGGAAAAGAAAATATAAAAAAATGTGTATTGGGTGGAATGTTTGACGAGTTCTCACATACGATTTTAGGCAATATTACCATTGAACAAATCAAACACTATCAGGCGGATAAAACATTTATCGGCGTCAGCGCCTTATCAGAAGCGGGTATTACCACTGATACAGAATTGGATGCGTTACTTAAAATAGCGATGGCTCAGCAATCGCAACGGGTTATTTGTATCGCTACATTCTCAAAATTTAATACTCAGCTTATGCATCAATCATGTCAGTGGTCGGATATTGATTGTGTCATTACAGATAAACGTCCGCCGGCGAATATCTTAAAGTGTATTGAGGAAAATGAAGTCGAACTCATCGTTGTGGCTGATGAGTCAGCATCGGCAGACAGCTGATGTCTGCCGCTTTCAAATTGACTTAATTGAGAAAACCAACCGGGGCATAAACTCCGGTTACTTCGCTTAATAATTTTAACCTGTGCTGTCGGGTATCAATTTCGAATAGTTGTAAGCAATCCGATGCCTGTGCTGCGACAATGATCTGGTGGTCTCTGATATACAGATCTCTCGGGATCAAGCCGGTCTGAATCCGATCACATAGTGTCAGGAGGCCATTTTCCGGATTGGCTCTGAATAGTACTAACGTATTCTCACCTCGGTTGGTAACCAACAGATATTCGCCATCCGCTGTCATTGCACATCCGGCAGCGCTGTTTGTTATTACTGTATTGTCATCCAGCGTGGATATTCTCTGAATTTCATCGAATCCAACGTCATGCAGGGCATACACAGCGACGCTGTTTGATATCTCATGTAATAAATAGGCGAGCCTGTTATCAGGACTGATCCGCATGATTCTCGGGCCAGAACCCAGGGGGCAGTCGATGAAAGCATCTTTGAGAAGATGAAGTCCATTGTTGCTGATCGAATAAAAACTAACGAAATCAGTCCCCATATCCACGGAGTAAGCGTGCAGTCCATCACTCAGTGCACATATATGGTGAGGGTGTGTTTCTGCCTGACGTATATCAGCGCTTCTCGGTCGATAAGGGTGTTTATCCACACTTTTTATATGAATATTATCGGCAGCTTCAAAAATCACATCGACGCCATCGTAAAATGATGAGCCGAGCAGATGATTTGAATGATGAATACGACCAAATGAAGTAAGAAAAAATGGAATAGTCTGTTTATTTAAAAAGGTCAGATTTAATTCTTCATCAAGCGAGAACAACAGAATACCCGGTTCTTTGTTATCCCCCAGATAAGACATATAAAGCCGGTTCTCAGTGGCGATAATGGCGCCGGGTTTCATTTCGCAAGGATATGCAAGTTTTGCCTGAATGCTATCGTTATTCACCTCAACAGAATAAAGGCCACGGCCATTGCCCTGACTATCACCATATCCCACTAAAAAAGTTTTAAAGCTCACAGGATCACTCCTTGTCCGATAGCATCATCGCACCATTGATCGAATTCAGGATCAGTGACCTTCAGGGCGGGGTGTTTATCCATATAGTCCAGATACATACGGATACCGTCTTTCATTGAAATCTGACATTGGAAGTCAGGGCATATTCTTTTTATTTTCTGATTATCAAAGATAACGGAATATTGTTTGTCCCCCTTGATGGACATTCTGAAATCGTATTGTTTACTTTTTTCCAGCAAATAAGTCGGGATGTGTACAATATTGATGTCTTTATTCAGTTGTCTGGCTAGTTCGTGATAGATCATGTTCCAGGTGAGGATTTCATCGCCGGTTAAATGATAAATTTCTCCGACAGCCTGCGGGTGATTGATGAGGGGAATAAAGCCACGACAAAAATCGTTGCTGTGCATTGAAGCCCAGGTTGATGTCCCGTCGCCATGGATAATCACGGGCTTATCATTCAGAATCCGGTCAATCACTGACCAATAGCTTTTTCCTTTAACACTTAAAGGCAGTTTATCTTTGCTGTAGGTTTGCGAAGGCCGGACGGTAGTCACCGGAAAATGTTGTTCGTAATAAGCATTCAGAAAAATTTGTTCACATTTAAGTTTCGTCTGTGCATACGTACTGAACGGGTTTCCACATTCAGACTCTTCTGTAAGTACGACATTTTTTTCACGGTTCAGAACAGTGACGGTGCTGATAAAGATGAATTGTTTAATTTTATTGGCAAATGCATTGATATTCACTTCTGCTTGCGCAGTCGATTGAATTGCAAAATTAATAACAATATCGATAGCGTACTGTTCTTGTAATGATTGTAATAAAGCGAAATCCTCTGTGTTACCAGAGATATATGTAATGTCCGGCTGAATCTGCTCTATCTTTTTTCTGCCAAGAACATAGACCGAGTGTCCCATCGCTGCCAATTGATAGGTGATGGGGGAACCAATATTCCCCAGGCCACCAATAAGTAGGATATTCATTTTCACCTCGCACATTATCCGCACTGGTATCATCAGGATGCAGCATTAAGTTTTTATAAGTAAAAACTTACATTTACGTAAGTGAATATCCGTTTTGATCTGGGTTTTGTCAAGGGGTTATGCGTGAATTTTGTGCCTTCATCACTACTCCTGATCCCAGCCTCTGTCCTTATCATTGACTCGATGAACGAGCCTGCGTGCTTTTTTTGTCGGGCGCCATACATCCCCATGTATTTTGGTATACATTTATATTGATATCTCCAATTGTTACCTACACATCAAATTCGTAACATTGGATCAGGACAAGCACGGTAAGTACTCAAAAGGGCTTGTGTTTATGAGTTGACCGAGGAAAAAATCATGCTTAATTTCAAGAAAATTCTATTAGTTAGCAATGGCATGTTAGAGGTAAAAAACTCCTTAAAACATGCTGTCCGCTTAGCTCATCAGAACCAGGCAAAACTTGATGTGTTGGTTGTTTGCCCTGAATTCCCCAAAGAATTGTCTGAATATAAGCCTGTTTTTGAGTTTTCCGTGGCTGACAAATTTAAGCATGATCTCAAGGCTATCCGCAGTGAAAGCACTCTGAATGAGTCCGATTTTGCTCTGAGCTTCAAGATTGAATATAGCAGTATCCCTTCGATATTCGTTATTCGTCATATCATCAAAAATGGCTATGACTTATTGATTAAAGATGCAGAAAAAATTGATGATGAACGTGGTTTCAAAGCAATCGATATGGACATTTTGCGTAAATGCCCTTGCCCAGCGTGGATATCAAAGGCAACACATAAACAGGATCATGAAAAGAATATCGCAGTTGCAATTGACCCATTAAGTCCGACTGCGGAAGGCCATTCTCTAACGCTACATTTACTCGAAATTTCAAGGTCACTTGCCAACACATATAATGAAAAACTTAAAATAATATCTTGCTGGGATTATATATTTGAAGAATATTTGTCGAAGAATATGAGCGTCAGAGTAGACGCGGAAGATCTCGCCAAGTTTGTTAATGCAACAAGCCAACATCATTATGATGCATTAAATAAACTAATCCAGGAATCAGCGCTCACTGAGAATTATGATGTCGCCCATGTTCGGGGGAGTCCGGATGAAGTCATTCCTCAATTCATCACTGAGAACGACATTGATATATTGGTGATGGGAACTGTTGGTCGAAGTGGCATTCCTGGTTTTGTAATCGGTAATACAGCAGAGAATGTACTACAAAACTTAAACTGCTCATTGATTGCGATTAAACCGAACGGGTTTATGACACCGATAAAGGCGTATTGAACAAAAGAGAGATAACAGATTGACTCACTGAGAAATGGTGCGTCCTAGTGGACTCGAACCACCGACCCCCACCATGTCAAGGTGGTGCTCTAACCAGCTGAGCTAAGGACGCACTTGAGAAATTTTTTGCTATCGAAGAATGGTGCGTCCTAGTGGACTCGAACCACCGACCCCCACCATGTCAAGGTGGTGCTCTAACCAGCTGAGCTAAGGACGCACAACACATCGCTTCGATGTGCGGGCATAATAACGGGATGATTTCATTCAGGCAAGAGCAAAACAGCACATCATGTTTCGTTTGTTCTTTTAGTGAGCAAAGACAAATTCGGTTTAAAAACAACTAGGCAGCAATTTTTAAACCGGACTCGTCCTGCCGGCGGTGTTTCGCATGGCGACGATAGCTGCCTTTTCCTTTAATATTCTGTTCCACACGGCTGCGGAATAATTTATCCGTAACTAATGCCTGCAAATGATTATCGGCGATAGCGCCGCGCTGATGCTGATATCCGGTAAGGGATGTTTTCGTTTTCATCGTGACCTCCTAGTGAATTTGCGCAAATTATGAACGTCTGCACGAAGGCAGACAAGAAGAGATGACAGAAAATTTATGAGTATCTGGAAGACATTAACGTCAAAAGTGGTATTTGAAACGCCATGGATCAAGGTGCGTCATGATGAGGTGCTGAGCCCGAAGGGATCACCGGCACAATATGGTGTTGTAGAGTTCAAAAACAGGGCAGTAGGAGTTGTCCCGGTTCTGGATGACGGCCGGATAGTGATGGTGAGGCAAACCCGCTATGCGATTGGTAATCTCAGCTCGTTGGAAATTCCGGAGGGTGGGGCGCCGGAGGGAGAAGACTGGTTACAGACTGCGGCGAGGGAGTTGCAGGAAGAAACAGGTTATACCTCCGATGACATTCAGCCATTACTGACGAATTTCTATCTTTCTAACTCGGTCACCAATGAGTGCGGAGCACTGTTTATTGCCCGTAATCTGAAAGCGGGTCAGCAGGAACTTGAAGATACAGAAGATATTCAGGTCGAACTGCATACTTTTGATGATCTGCTGGCAATGATTAATCAGGGGGTAATCTCAGATAATCTCACTATAATGGCGTTGCTTTTTATTGCAACGAACCGGAATCAATATGGATTGTAACTGCTAATTAGTAGATGATTCTGCTGATTGGAATGCATAGTTAATGAGCTATTTATCGGCTAATGCAGTTTTAAGCAGTGATAGTGAATAAATATATAATATTCTGTAAAATAAAAAAGATGCAGAATATTTTGTTTCTGTCGTTCTTTTGATAAGATTTTTGTGTGGCACGTTCAGGGCTGATGATGCGTGCATTCCGGGATTGATTATTAAGAATGGGAATAAAGATGAAAAACTTTCGCAGAATAATGCAGCTTGCTGCTATCGCGTTTGCTGTGAATGCAAATGCCGCTGAAATTAAAGAAATCCGTTTTGGTGTGGAACCAGGGTATGCGCCGTTTGAAGTGAAAGCAGCGGATGGTTCACTGACCGGTTTTGATATCGATTTGGGTAATGAGATGTGTAAACGTCTGAAAGCCAAATGCGAGTGGGTTGAAAGCGATTTTGATGGTCTGATCCCAGCGCTGAAAGCGAAGAAAATCGATGCCATTCTTTCTGCAATGTCCATTACCGAACAACGTCAGCAGGAAATTGATTTCACCAATAAACTGTATGGCACACCGGCTCGTCTGGTTGCAGCCAAAGGTTCTGGTATTCAGCCAACTGTTGAAGCACTGCAAGGCAAACGCGTTGGTGTCATGCAGGGTACAACCGCTGAAACCTATGCGAAAGATAACTGGCAGAGTAAAGGCGTAGAACTGGTGCCTTACCAGAATCAGGATCTGGTATATGCGGATCTGGTATCTGGTCGTGTTGATGCGGCATTCCAGGATGCTGTAACTGCCGGTGAAAGCTTCCTGAACAAACCACAGGGTGAGCAGTTCGAATATGCGGGTACCGAAATCAATGATGAAAAATACTTCGGTGTTGGCGCGGGTATCGGTGTTCGTAAAGAAGACACGGCTCTGAAAGATGCGCTGAACAAGACACTGGCAGAAATGCGTAAGGATGGCACTTACGACACGCTGGCTAAAAAATATTTCAAATTCAACATCTACGGTGAATAACACTTCCCGTTGACTGTAATTTGATGGCGAGGCTCTTCAGATGAGGAGCCTCGTTGTTTTTCAGTATCAAAATAAAATCAGGTATATCGGTATGCTGTATGGGTACGGCTCTGTCATTTTAGACGGAGCGCTGGTGACGATAGAGCAGGCGCTGCTTTCAGTTGTCCTCTCTTTTCTGCTGGGATTAATAGGCGCAGCCGCAAAGTCATCGCAGAGTAAATTGGCGAAATTAGTGGCGGGCACTTATACCACGTTGATCCGCGGTGTGCCTGATCTGGTTTTGATGCTGCTGATATTTTATGGTCTGCAGATTGCCGTCAATACTGTGACTGAATCAGTGGGAATTGCCCAAATCAATATCGATCCCTTCACGGCAGGGGTGCTCACGATTGGTTTTATTTATGGTGCCTATTTCACCGAGACGTTCCGTGGCGCGTATCTGATGGTCCCCAAAGGACAGCTTGAAGCCGGTGTCGCCTATGGATTTTCCCCCTGGCAGACATTCCGTTACATCCTGTTCCCTCAGTTGATGCGCTTTGCATTACCCGGAATAACCAACAACTGGCAGGTCACGTTAAAAGCGACAGCCCTGGTCTCGATCATCGGTCTGTCTGATGTTGTAAAAGCAACGCAGAATGCCGGAAAGGGAACATATCAGTTTTTCTATTTCACCATCGTGGCGGCTGTGGTCTATCTGATTTTTACAACGGTGTCGAATCTGGTTCTGCTTTGGCTGGAACGTCGCTATTCAATGGGTGTCCGGAGTGCTGAACTATGATTGATATCCTGATGCAATACGGAAAGGCTTTTCTGTGGAGTGATGGCTACCGCTTCACCGGTGTGGCGGTCACGATGTGGCTGCTTGTGCTCTCGCTGGCGTTCGGTTTTATGCTGGCACTGCCAATGTCTATTGCCCGCGTCTCGAAGAAAAAAGCGCTCTGGATGCCGGTATGGCTCTATACCTATATCTTCCGTGGTACTCCGCTGTATGTGCAGTTACTGGTGTTCTATTCCGGTGTCTATACATTAAGCGTGGTGCGTGAAGTCGATTTTCTGAATTTATTCTTCCGTAGCGGATTTAACTGTACCGTGCTGGCACTGGCGTTAAATACTTGTGCCTATACGACAGAAATGCTGGCTGGCGCCATCAGGGCGATACCGCATGGTGAAATTGAGGCTGCCCGCGCGTATGGCTTTTCCGGCTTTACGTTGTATCGCAGCATCATTATTCCTTCAGCTTTGCGCCGTGCTCTGCCGGCCTACAGCAATGAAGTCATTCTGATGCTGCACGCCACCTCGCTGGCATTCACAGCGACGGTGCCAGATATTCTGAAAATTGCGCGTGATGTCAATGCAGCGACATATAAGTCATTCCATGCATTTGGTCTTGCGGCTGCGATCTATCTGATTATCTCTTTTTTGCTGGTCGGCTTATTCCGTCTGGCTGAAAAACGCTGGCTGAAACATTTGAAACCGCAATCTGCGCATTAATACCCAAAGTAATTGGAGTTGCAGCAAGGCGACAAGTGTTCGAATCCCCATGAGCATAGATATGCTATGTGATTGGGGTGAGTGAACGCCGTCAACGACGTTGCTGCTTCAAGTACGAAGGGTAAAGATTTATTTTAGAAAGGTTATGACATGCACAATTACAAATTGGCTGTAAAAGATCTGCATAAAAAATATGGCCAGCATGAAGTTATTAAAGGTGTTTCTTTATGCGCAAAAGCCGGTGATGTGATCAGTATCATTGGATCATCCGGTTCTGGCAAAAGTACTTTTTTACGTTGCCTGAATTTCCTGGAAAAACCGAGCGCCGGTTCCATCTTTGTTAATGGTAAAGAAATCCATATGACGATGGATACGGACGGACAATTAAAAGTCACCGACCAGAAAGAGTTGCAGCTACTTCGCACCAAGCTGACGATGGTGTTCCAGCACTTCAATCTGTGGAGTCACATGACGGTACTGGAAAATGTCATGGCTGCGCCGATCAAAGTATTAGGTATGGATAAAGAAGAGGCGAAAGCCAAAGCAATCCAGTATCTGGAAAAAGTCGGTATTGATGAAAGAGCCAGAGCCAAATACCCGGCTCACTTGTCCGGCGGACAGCAGCAGCGTGTTTCGATTGCCCGGGCGCTTGCTATGGAACCGGAGGTCTTGTTATTCGATGAACCAACATCGGCACTGGATCCGGAGCTTGTCGGCGAAGTGCTGAAAATCATGCAGAAGCTGGCGGAAGAAGGGAAAACCATGGTCGTGGTCACTCACGAAATGGGATTCGCGCGCAACGTATCCAACCATGTCATTTTCCTGCACCAGGGCAAAATTGAAGAAGAAGGTCACCCGGATGACGTGCTCGCCAATCCGAAAAGTGAACGTCTGAAACAGTTTCTGTCCGGTTCGCTGAAGTAATCCACTATTTTGATTCCCCGGAGAAATATCTCCGGGGAACTATTCTTCCTGTTTGTGTTTATGTGGTTCAGCCATCCCTCTTGGTGAAATCCAGCTATCAAACTCTTCTGCTGTAAGGTATCCGGAAGCAATAGCGGCATCCCGTAATCTCAATCCTTCATTGTGTGCTGTTTTGGCAATAGCCGCTGCTTTGTCGTACCCGATATGTTTATTCAGGGCCGTTACCAGCATCAGGTTATCAGCCAGATTTTTCTCGATCCGGGATAGGTTGGGTTCAATGCCACGAGCACAATGCATATCAAACGCCCGGCAAGCGTCTGTTAACAAATGAATACTTTCGAGTACATTATGTAGCATGACCGGTTTGTAAACATTCAATTGAAAGTTTCCCTGACTGCCAGCAAAAGCCACTGTGGCATCATTACCAAATACCTGCACACATACCATAGTCAGGGCTTCGCTTTGGGTAGGATTAACCTTGCCCGGCATAATGGATGAACCTGGTTCATTTTCGGGTATGACCAATTCACCAATACCGCAGCGAGGACCACTGGATAACCAGCGGACATCATTGGCAATCTTCATCAGGGCGCCGGCCAGTGTGCGCAAGGTAGCCGAAGTCTGAACGAGTGCATCATGTGCAGAAAGAGCAAAGAACTTGTTTTCTGCCGAGCGAAATGGATGACCGGTAATACGGGCTATATAAGAGGCAGTCAGGTCACCAAACTGAGGATGTGCGTTCAGTCCTGTTCCTACAGCTGTTCCTCCGATGGCAAGTTCCAGTAATCCAGGTTTACTTGCCTGAATGCCTGTCAGAGCAAACTCCAGTTGTGCAATCCAGGCACTGATTTCCTGGCCGAGAGTTATAGGGGTAGCGTCCTGAAGATGGGTCCTGCCTGTTTTGACAATATGAGAAAAGGCCTCGGCTTTCGTTACGAATGTCTGTTTCAGGTGCTCGATCACCGGAATCAATTGCTGCTCCAGTTCTTCAACCACTGCAATATGCATGGCAGTGGGGAACGTATCATTTGATGACTGACCATAATTCACATGATCATTCGGATGAATAGGCACTTTACTACCAATTTCACCACCACATATTTCGATGGCTCGGTTTGCGATCACTTCATTGGCGTTCATGTTTGATTGCGTGCCAGATCCGGTCTGAAAAACGACCAACGGAAAATTATCATCCAGTTTTCCGTCGATCACTTCCTGCGCTGCCTGTTCTATAGGATCAGTAATAGCTTTAGGTAATGCGCCTAATTCAGCATTTGCTTTTGCTGCCGCCAGTTTTAATATTCCCAACGCCCGGATTACCGGTCGCTGCCAGCGGAAACGATCAACACCAATCGGAAAATGCTCTATCGAACGCTGTGTTTGCGCTCCCCAGTATTTATCTGCCGGAACCGGGATGCTTCCCATGGAATCAGTTTCATAACGTAGTCTGGTCATAGCAATATTCCTATAGCAATACTTGGCAGAGAATCTCCGGGGAGGGGAGAACTCTTCTATAATGATATTAGTTCCTATCTGCGGGGGTTGCCTAAAATGGACATTGGAACACATGATCTGGCGGCATTATTCAGCCAGCTGGGGCTGGCAAATGATGAGCAGAGTATTTGCAGGTTTATTGAATCGCATCCGCTTTCTGCCGGAATGACGATTAGTGAAGCACCTTACTGGAGTGCGGCACAGGTTGAGATGTTACAGCAGGCGTTTACTGATGATGCCGAATGGGCGGAGGCGGTAGATACTCTGGCCACATTACTGGCCGCATCTTCGAAGTGATACTGTTCTGAAGGGAAAACTGTGACACCGGCATTATCCGGTGCCACAGCTTAGTGTTCTGCTTTTACAGCCAGCCTTTCTTGCGGAAGAAGAAGTAGGTGCCGAAGGCCGAAGCCAGCATCATTCCGATAGAAACGAGATAGCCATATTGCCAGGTTAATTCAGGCATGATGTTAAAGTTCATACCATAGATACTGGCGATCAATGTCGGTGGCAGGAATACCACTGCGGCAACCGAGAAGATCTTGATGACCTTGTTCTGTTGCAGATTGGTAAAGCCCATCGCTGCTTCCAGCTGGAAGTTGATTTTATCGAACAAGAACTGAGTATGTGGCAACAGCGATTCGATATCGTGCAGCACTTCGTCGATGGTTTTCTTCTGTTCTGATAACAATTGCTGGCGCACAGTACGGCGCAGGAAACGCAATGCACGACGGGTATCGTGAAGCGCAAGACGGATCTGGCTGTTTGTTTCTTCCTGAGCCATCAGCTCTTTCAGCATTTCATAAATCTGTTCGTCACTGAGTACCTGCTCGGACGTTTCTTCTAGTGTGGTATAACCGTCCTCGATCAGATCGGACAGATACTCAACTTTCAGATCCATCAGCTCAAGCAGAATATCCATTGCGTCTTCGATTTCAACACGGTCATGACGCATGTAATGGCGTAGCAGACGAACAATACCGATGTCTTCTTCGCGGAAACTGATCAGAAGATTATTGCGCAGGGTAAACGACATGTTTACACCGCGGGTTTCCCCGCCGATCCGTTGCGGGAACAGAGATAAAATATGCAGACCATCTGTGTCCCAGTAGAAACGCGCAGATGCCTCAATTTCATCCAGCTCTTCTTCTTCCGGAACTTCTTCCAGAAACAGACTACTCAGCCATTCACGCTCTTCATCGTCAGGCTTATAGGCATCCAGCCAGATAGTGTTTGCCGGTAATACGTCCTGAGTTGTCAGTTGAACAACCTCCAGAACCTTATTACGCATCATGTAGGCAGTAATCATGGGATCCCCCTCGAAAGGAACTAATTTGGGGTCTGGTTTTCTGCGAGGCACTATACCTGCCCTTTATTACAAAGTCAGGTCATTTAGCTCCGTTTGCTGAAATTACATCCATAATTTCAGGCTATTATCCAGTTTGTTTTTTCCGCCATTGTGGTTTTAACCAGCGACGCTGTGGATCAAGATCCCGCAATATGGTCAAGGAACAGGGAAGAGGTTCTTTCAGTAATAACGCTGTAATTAATTCTGCAGCCAAAGGCGCTGAACATAAACCGCGTGAACCGAGCCCGGCGAGAACAAAAAATCCGGAATCTGAATGCGGCAACCAGCCCGATTCCGGCATATTATTCACTGTATCCTGAAGTTCGTTTTCCGTACGTAAACCACCAGCCAGCGGTAAATGATCCCGGGTCACACCCCGGATAGCAACCCGTCCATCAATGACGGAGCATTGAGACATGTCAGCCGAAAGCGTTCTTTGCATTTTAGCTTTATTTTCCAGATGTTCTGCGGCACGAACATCCCGGTTTTTATCATGGCGCACATAAGTAGCGCCAATCACTTGCTGACCATTCCGTGCTGGAACAATGTAGCCATCGCCGCATACGACATAGGAGCTTATTTCAGAATACGCAGTGGCATCGAGCAACGAGATTTGTCCTCTGACCGGCGTAACAGGTAACCCGCAGGTTTGTTCGAAGTTACCAATATCAGCACCATTCGCCAAGACTACCTGGGATGCGGACCCGATTTCTCCGGACTTTGTAATCAGTGACCACTGTTCCTGTTGTTTTGTAATGGCCGTGATTTCGCAATTAAAATGTTGCTTCAGCAAACCGGTAGCGGCTGCTAGCCGGAATAACACTTCTGTCAGTTCAGAGGGAACAACCCAGCCGCCCTGAGGGAATAGCGCATCATCTTCGACACCATGTATCAATTCCTCTGGAAAACCAGCTTCCAGCAATGCCCTGATTTTACGTGAAGATTTTTCATCAATTGCTTTCAGTAATACACCGCATTGGCTGAAGGTGAGCGGGGCTTGCTGATTCACCTCATTAATTAACTGCTGACCAAAATGAAAGGTGGCAGCAAAAAACTGGGAGAGTGAATCAGTTGGTTTATGTAATAACGGATAGATCGCTCCCTGCGGATTACCCGAAGCGGCTTGAGCGACATGATTATCGGCACAGAATAATTCAACCTGATATCCCCGCTGCGTTAATAAATAACTCAGATAGGCAGAGGCGATTCCGCCGCCGACAATAGCTATTGAACTGACAGGTGAATAAGCAGGTGTTGCCATTTTCTGACTACGGCCTGCCAGCATTTCACGTTTCTTGCCATATCCGGGTATTTTTGCCATCTCAAACTCGGCATCCGCTAATCCCCGGCGAACAAATCCGGCAGCAGTGAATGTGGCCAGCGTTCCTTCCGGCCGGATCAGCCGATATAAATTCGTGAACAGGTTTTCTGTCCACATATCCGGATTTTTGCTGGGCGCGAAGCCATCAAGATACCAGGCATCAACCAGTCCACCAGCAGGTGAATAAACCTGAGGAAGTAAATCGTTCACATCCCCCAGCCAGAGATCCAGGATAATAGCGCCATTCTCAAAACGTAACCGCTGACAGCCGGGAACTGCGGCAGGGTAGGCAGTGATTAATTGCTCACTTAACGGCATTAATTCAGGCCAGGCCATTAATGCCTGTTGCAGGTCTTGCCGCGTAAGCGGGAATTTTTCAAAACTAATAAAATGCAGACGAGAGACTTTTCCTTCTGGCTCGTTTTCTTTGTAATGCCGGAATGCTTGCCAGGTAGCCAGAAAATTAAGACCGGTACCGAAGCCGGTTTCTGCAATAACGAATAAATCCCGGTCATGATTTAACCAGCGGTCGGGTAATTTATTCTGGTTCAGGAACACATAGCGGGTTTCCTGCAGACCATTATCGTTGGAAAAATAAACATCCCCAAAAGAGTCTGAAACGGGGGTTCCGGCCTCATTCCAGCTTAATTTGGCGTTTTGCAACGAGTTCTGCATGAAAAAACCTCGACTAATTCACAAAAGTTCGGCGGATTTTACGGGAAAGCAGACCAGTTGTTGAGATAAAACAGGTAAACTATACCTAGGTCTTATAAGTCATATTGGAACTTAAGTTAATGAGAAGAGCTGTTATCACTGGTATCGGTATTGTTTCTAGTCTGGGCAACAACGCGGCTGAAGTGTTGGCTTCGCTGAAAGCGGGCAAATCAGGTATTTCTTATTCAGAGCAATTTGAACAACACAACCTGCGTAGCCGTGTCTGGGGCAATATCAAGCTGGATGTCGCTGAACTGATCGATCGCAAAGTTTTGCGTTTCATGGGTGATGCTGCAGCCTATGCTTATCTGTCCATGCAACAGGCGATTGCTGATGCCAAACTGACCGAAGAAATGGTTTCTAATCCACGTACTGGCCTGGTTGCCGGTTCAGGTGGCGCGTCTTCTAAAAACCAGATCGAAGCTTGTGACACATTACGTGAAAAAGGCGTACGTCGTGTTGGTCCGTATATGGTGCCACGCACCATGTCTTCTACGACTTCGGCATGTCTGGCGACACCATTCAAAATCAAAGGCATTAACTACTCCATCAGTTCTGCCTGCGCTACATCTTCACATTGTATCGGCCATGCGCTGGAACAGATTCAGTTAGGCAAACAGGACATCGTTTTCGCCGGTGGTGGTGAAGAGGTGGATTGGACTCTGGCACTGCAGTTTGATGCGATGGGCGCACTGTCCAGCAAATATAACGACACACCAGAAAAAGCATCCCGTACTTACGATGCAGACCGTGATGGTTTCGTTATCTCTGGCGGTGGCGGTATTGTCGTTGTTGAAGAACTGGAACACGCGCTGGCTCGTGGCGCTCACATCTATGCTGAAATCACCGGTTACGGTGCGACTTCAGATGGTTATGACATGGTTGCACCATCAGGTGAAGGCGCTGTTCGTTGCATGCAACAAGCAATGTCTACTGTTGCAGCACCAATCGATTACCTGAACACCCACGGTACTTCTACACCAGTTGGTGACGTGAAAGAACTGGAAGCGATTCATACTGTATTTGGTGACAATGCGCCGAAAATCTCTGCAACCAAAGCTATGAGCGGTCATGCGCTGGGTGCTGCAGGCGTTCATGAGGCAATCTACAGCCTGTTGATGATGGAAAACAATTTCATTGCACCAAGCATCAACATTGAACATCTGGATCCGAAAGCAGAAGGTCTGCCAATCGTGACCGAGTGCCAGGATGCAGAGCTGAACACTGTAATGTCAAACAGCTTTGGTTTCGGTGGTACTAACGCCACTCTGGTATTCAGCAAATACAAAGGCTAATGATTTCATCAAGCCGAATGGCATAATAAGGGGCGTATAGCCCCTTTTTCTTTTTCAGGTTCAGGCAACAAATATGAAGATTGTGGTTGATGAAAATATGCCACTGACCGAAACCCTGTTTTCGGAATTCGGTGAGATTGTGCCGTTACCGGGTAGAACAATGACCGCGGAGCAGTTGGCTGATGCAGATATTCTGCTGGTTCGTTCTGTTACCAAAGTTAATGCCGGGTTGTTAGCCAAGGCTGAAAAATTGAAATTCGTGGGTACTGCCACGATCGGCACGGATCACATAGATAAAAATTATCTGACGGGAAAAGGGATCCGTTTTGCCAGCGCACCGGGCTGCAACAAGATCTCCGTCGGTGAGTATATTATCAGCGCATTACTGGTTATGGCTGAGAAATACCAGTTATCGCTGGCAGGATTATCATTAGGGATCATTGGTGCAGGTAATACGGGTTCTTCCGTTGCTGAAAAGGCCGCTGAACTCGGAATCAATGTAAAACTCTGTGATCCACCCAAGGAACAGGCTGGCGATCCCCGGTTTTTTGTTTCTTATGATGAAGCACTGGAATGTGATCTAATCAGTTTCCATGTGCCGTTATCCCGGGATGGAGAACACGCCACCTATCATTTGCTGGATAAGAAACGTATCCAGTCTCTGCGTTCAGAACAGATATTGCTGAATGCCTCCCGAGGCGAAGTCTGGGATAACCAGGCCATGCTGCTGCGGCAGCAATCGGCAGAACCATTGCGGCTTGTCATGGATGTTTGGGAAAACGAGCCGGATATTCAGCAGGAGCTGGTTCCTTACACCGATATCGCAACTCCCCATATTGCAGGATACAGTCTGGAAGGAAAGTATCGTGGGACTTACATGCTGTATGAAGCATTTTGCCAGCAATTTGGATACACGGTAACGAAACAACTGTCACAGCTTTTACCTGTGGCGGACATCAACAGACTGACATTAACTGCCAGCCTGGAAGAAGCTGTACTGAAAAAACTCATCCATCTGGTCTATGACGTCCGGCGTGATGACGCCCGATTCCGGCACCGGATTGGATTACCGGGCCAGTTTGATGAAATGCGTAAGAGATACCCCGAACGGCGTGAATGGAGCTCTGTTTCTGTTTCAACCGAATTGAATCATAGCGTGCTTATGAAACTCGGTTTTTCCGTTTCAGATAATTAAACATCTTCAGGAGAAAGACACAATGCCAATGAATATTGCTGTTGCTGGCAGTGAAGAATTAATCAGCGAAAACCTGCTTGAATTACTGCAGGAAAGAGAACTCTCTGTCGGGAAATTATTTTTGCTGACAGCGCAGGATGCGGAAGATCAGGAATCAGTCCGGTTTAATAATCAGACCGTTTACGTTCAGGATCTTGAAAGTTTTGACTGGTCGCAGGCTGAACTGGTTTTTCTGGTTGGCAATTCAGATGAATATGCCGCGGCTTTTGATCGTGCATTACATAGCGGATGCAAGATTATTGATCTACGTTCTGCCGCATTTAAAGCCTCATCGTATGGACTGAGCCTGTTTGCGAAAAAAGAAGAGTTGGAATCTGCGGTTTATGTATCACCAAGCGATTTAACTGTACTGATGGCGCAGATCATCCAGCCTTTCTTTGAAGAAACGGCTATCTCGCAGTTAAATGTTGTCGCACTGAAGCCTGTTTCTGCTTATGGCAAAAAGGGAACGGAAGCGTTGGCCAGAGAAATAGCGCATCTGATGAATGGTCGTCCACTGGAAAATACAGTATTCCCGGCGCAGTTGGCATTCAACATTGTGCCAGAGCAGCATAAATCCTGTTTAGCTCCGGAATTACAGCAATTGTTCCCCGAAGAAAAAATCAATACAACGGTAACCTTGTTGCAGGCTCCGGTTTTTTACGGCACGACGGTAATAGCCGATATTGTTCTGGAAGATGCCTTACCGAAAGAGGTAATAACCAAGATGTTAGTATCCCTGAACGATATCGAATTATCGGATGAACTGCTGACACCGGTGACGCATGGTTCCAATCAGAGCAAAATTTATCTGCAATTCATATCAGATGAACAGGCCGAGATTCAGACATTCCGTTTGTACATAGTTACCGATCTCTTGCGCTCAGGCCGCATCCGGAATGCCGTTTCGTTGGCTGAACAGTTAGTGAACCCCGTAATGCATTAAAAGGTGAATGTGATAATGGCGGCATACTATAGCCGCCATTATCATAAAGCTTGTTAAATCAATTAGTTTGTCTCTATGATTGCACAATCATAATTTAAGCGGACGCTACCCGGATTGCCTGTAATTGGGTGTGAAAGGCGGGATAAAAATAAAAAGGACATTACATATGAGATTTGAGCTATCTCGGTTGGCGCAAGCAATAATAGTAGCAGCGTTATGTTCGTCACCGGCTATAGCGGCAGATACCGGAATACAGGCATCTGAAAACGGCATTCAGCAGCAACCATCAGTGGCGCCCGTTTCGTCATCGGTAATACAACAGGCTCCCGGAGAACGTGTAGCCCGCCCATATATTCCTGAGCGCATAGATAACTCGGTTATTACCGCGGATAATAAAATATATGGTCCGGTGACAAAAACGGATACATCCTGGTCTATTGCCAACAAGATCAGAAAATTGTATCCGGGGCAGGGTATCACCACCCGTCAGATAATGCGTATTTTATACCGGAAGAACCGGGGGGCTTATGCGGGGGGGCAATTAGACTCTTTATTGGCAGGCTCTTACCTGACGCTACCTTCGCTGGATGAAATTAAGACAGGCATCAGTGTTTCATCAAAACAGTCAACAAAACCACAAGTTAGAAATGCTAAGCCTGCAGGAGCTGCACTGACAACAAATGAAGTAGCAACATCTTCTGCTCCGGCTACAATTTTACCTGCACCTGCACAAACCACGATTACGGCAGTCACCTCTGCCGAGCAACCACTGGTTGATAGCAAGGTGTCCGAGCTGGTGAATGGAACTGTATCTGAAGCAAGAGCCACAACCCCTGTATCCGCAGCTGAATCTACAACCAGGCCACAAACAGAAGACGGTCTGAAATACCAGACTGAAAATAAAGAACTGAAAGAACAGATTGACCGCCTGAATACAGAAATCAGTACGCTGCGGAGCAGTGTTCAAGAACAGGAAAAAGCGCAAAAAGAGCTGCAGAAACGATTAAATGAACAGGAGCAATCCATTAGGCTCGTTCAGGAAAAGAAAACCGAATCTGCGCCTCAGGCCTCGGCTACTGCCGGATCAGGTTTATGGCACGATGTTTTGGCTTTGCCATTACATGTGCAATTTTTAATGTCTCTGCCTGTGCTGGCATTTTTAGTTGTACTGAGCATCTGGCTACGGAACCGGACAAAGCATGAGCCTGTGGTTCGTAATCAGGAAGAAGTCGTGTCTGAAACTCAGGTAATGCCGGATGTGGCAACAATTCCTGTCACTGACCATCCGGAAGAACTGAATATTGCCAATATCGTTCCTGTTGTGGAAAAAGTTGAAGTTGATAAAACCGAACCGCTGTTTACGGCAATAGACGAACATATTCCTGTAAATGAGACCACAGAGACGCCGGTTCCTGTTTTAGCCTTTACTGCAGAGCCAGAGCCAGAGCCAGAGCCAGAGCCAGAGCCAGAGCCAGAGCCAGAGCCAGAGCCAGAGGTTAATGTGGTTGCGGATGTTGTGCCTGCAACAGAAATTGTGACCGAAGCCGAAGTCAATGATGCTGTATTAGCCTCCCGGTTGAACCTGAATAAAATTATGGCTGAGCCTGGTCTGCAAATGTCAGATCAGGTTGTTTCAGAACCGGAAGGCTGGGAACTTTCGATCGACGATGGCAATCCGACCGTTTTAACGGCGACTATTGCACCGGGTGTTAATCTGAAAGAGGTTCATAATGATTCCGGCAGATCCTGGTTACAGCAGTTTGAGCCTGAACCGTTAAAAGATAGATCATCTGAAGAGTATCTTACTATTGAAGAATTGTTATCCCGGGCGGAGCAACAGGAATTAGGGGCATCAGTGAATCCTGATATGATGCAGCCTAACCTGGATGTGGGGCTGGATTCATTTCCGGACATGCTGCCAAAGCATGATGGAATTGATATCGACGATGACGGCGGTGTCGGGGCCAAACTGGATCTGGCTCGGGCCTATCTGGAGATAGATGATAAAGCCAGTGCGAAAACGCTATTACTGGAAGTCAAAGCGGCAGGAAGTGACGAGCAAATAAAAGAGGCGGAAAGGTTACTTTCACGAATGGTATAGACTGATGTAAAAAGTGGTGACAGAGATCACCACTTTTTTTTATCTTCTGCTGACGTATAATCCCGCGCGATTCAGTCCGGAGACAGATATGCGTATTGCGCTAGGAATAGAATATTTCGGTGCTAACTATTACGGTTGGCAAAGACAACGGGAAGTAAACAGTATCCAGCAGGAACTGGAAACTGCATTATCACGAGTTGCTAACCATCCCGTGGAAATACAGTGTGCAGGACGGACTGATGCAGGAGTCAATGCAACAGGGCAGGTCATCCATTTTGACACAACGGCTACCCGGCAAATGTCTGCCTGGACGCTGGGTATAAATGCACAGTTACCAGATGATATCGCCGTGCGCTGGGCACATGTGGTGGACGATACTTTTCATGCGCGCTTTTCAGCAACTGCGCGTCGTTATCGCTACATCATCTATAATGAGCCTCTTCGTCCGGGAATTCTGGCAAAAGGCGTCAGTCATTATTACCATCCACTGGATGCAGATAAAATGAATGAAGCTGGTCAGTTTCTGTTAGGTGAACGGGACTTCACATCATTTCGTGCGGCCCAATGCCAATCAAATACACCGTTCCGGAATATTATGTCCCTGTCTGTGCATCGGGCCGGAAGTTATGTCATTCTTGATATTCAGGCGAATGCATTTCTGCATCACATGGTCAGAAACATTACGGGTTCATTATTGCTCGTAGGTACCAGTGAAAAACCAGTTGAATGGATTAGCGAGGTATTAGAGGCAAAAGACAGAACGATATCCGGCGCCACAGCAAAGGCCGAGGGTTTATATCTGGTCGATGTCACATACCCACTGAATTATGGATTACCAAAACCACCATTAGGCCCGTTATGGTTTAACACATAAATTATAACGATAAGTAAACAAACTGTGACTTTTGTGCTTTAATGCACGGTTGATATCTATCGATCAAAACGAGATTAATCAGTAGGTTTTGATCGGGTTAAGACTAAAGTAAGGAATCCCATGAGCTGGCTTGAAAAGATTCTTCCAAAAAGCGATAACACTCGTCGTCATAACATACCTGAAGGTATCTGGACGAAATGCGATGGGTGTGAGCAGGTATTATATAAAGCCGAAGTAGAACGCAGTTTATCTGTTTGTCCAAAATGTGGTCATCACATGCGTATTGGCGCCAGAGCGCGTTTAGAGCGTTTCCTTGATGCCAATAACCGCAGTGAATTGGGCGCTGAACTTGAACCTCAGGATATTCTGAAATTTAAAGATTCTAAAAAATACAAAGATCGCCTGACGTCAGCCCAGAAAGACACCAATGAGAAAGATGCGTTGGTAGTCATGAAGGGAACCGTAAAAGGTGTTCCTGTTGTAGCTTGTGCATTCGAATTCGCATTCATGGGGGGCTCAATGGGTTCCGTTGTCGGTGCCCGTTTTGTACGTGCTGTTGAAGAATGTATTAAAGAGCGCCGTGGTTTGATCTGTTTCTCTGCATCTGGTGGTGCCCGTATGCAGGAAGCCCTGTTCTCCCTGATGCAAATGGCTAAAACCAGTGCTGCGCTTGAGCACTTGAGTGAAGAAGGTCTGCCTTATATCTCTGTCCTGACCGATCCGACTATGGGTGGTGTTTCAGCCAGTTTTGCGATGCTCGGCGATATCAACGTTGGTGAACCTAAGGCATTGATTGGCTTCGCGGGTCCTCGTGTTATCGAGCAGACTGTACGTGAGAAATTACCTGAAGGATTCCAACGGTCAGAATTCCTGCTGGAAAAAGGCGCCATCGATATGATTATCGATCGTCGTGATATGCGCGATAAATTAGCCTCGATTCTGGGTAAATACATGAATCTGAGTGTTATTGAGGAACATCACGCATGACATTACCAGTCATGACCCAAAGCCAGTCTTTATCCGACTGGCTTTCTTATTTAGAGCAGATACATCCTCAGCAGATTGAACTGGGTTTGCAACGTGTCAGAACGGTTGCAGAAAGAATGGATTTAACCCGGTTACCAGGCATTGTTATCACTGTAGGTGGTACCAATGGTAAAGGATCTACCTGTGCAATGCTGGCCAGTATATTACAGGCTGCCGGCTATTCGACAGGAGTCTATGCCTCTCCGCATTTGTTACGTTATAACGAACGGGTAAAAATTAATGGTTGTGAAATCAGCGATGAAGACCTGTGTTCGGCGTTCGGCGAGATTGAGCAAAAAAGGGCTGAAATCAGCCTGACGTTTTTTGAATTCGGAACACTGGCCGCTTTTGCTGTATTTAAAAAATATCAGCCCGATGTCATTATCCTGGAAGTAGGGCTGGGTGGCAGGCTCGATGCGACAAATATTATCGATGCTGATATATCCGTTATTACCAGCATTGACCTAGATCATTGTGACTGGCTTGGCGACACCAAAGAGGCAATTGCAGTAGAAAAAGCCGGAATTTACCGCTCCGGAAAACCGGCAATCTGTGGAGAACCTAATCCTCCGCAAACATTATATACCGCAGTTGAACAGATAAATGCCAGGTTGTATGCGGTCGGGGAACAATTTGATTATCAGGTGACGGGTGATAAATGGGCATTTCAGGGGCAGCATTGGCAACTGAAGGATTTGCCTGTCCCGGTGTTACCATTACAAAATGCAGCAACTGTGTTGGCCACATTAGAACATGTACCTTTATCCATATCACAAGATGCGATCTGTAATGGATTAAGTCAGGTGCAACTTACGGGGCGTTTTCAGACATTACAGCACAATCCGACGGTAATTATTGATGTTGCTCATAATCCTCATGCAGCACGTTACCTGGCTGAGCAGTTGAATAAGCAAAAAGCGGATAGAATTCTGGCAGTCGTGGGTATGCTTAAAGATAAAGATATAGAACATACGCTTCAGCATGTTGTTCCTTATGTTGATATCTGGTACCTGGCTGATTTATCCGGGGCAAGAGCCGCCATGGCGAAAGACTTGGCTGCTGTTCTGCCATCAAAAAGTATTTATACATGTCATGTAAATGTTACTGATGCCTATAAGGCCGCGCTGACTGAAGCGACTGCGCATGATCTCATTATTGTGTTTGGTTCGTTTTTCACTGTTGCGGATGTCCTGGCCGGCACGGTACAACATTAAATTTAAGCAGAGATAATTCAGAGGTTAACTATCTTGGCTACGCAATTTCAGAACCGGTTGATCGGTACCGTTATATTAGTGTCTTTAGGAGTTGTTTTTCTTCCTGACTTATTAATGGGCAAGAAAAATGATATTTCAGCGCCAACTGGCAGCATTCCTTTACGGCCAGAACAATCGTTAGCGGGTGTTGCAACAGGCACTCAAAATACAACTACCAGTTCAAGTGTCGCAACCGCTACTCCAGCATCATCAGGAACCGTCAGTGGTAATCCTGTTGTTGTATCCGACACCGTCTCTGTTGCTGCTAATAATGTACCCGTTTCGGCTGCATCATCTGCGGTTGTTGCCAATAAGGAAAACTGGCAGATTGAAGAAGTTGCTGCTCCGGTGACTATCACGGAAAACGGTGCAGTAAGTGATAAAGAAGTGGTTGCTGTTAATAATGAACCGCAAGATAGCATGACCGACGTTGCCAGGAAAAAGGCGCGCGAACAAGAAGAACTCCGGAAACAAGAACTGCTCGCAGCTGCCAAAGCTAAAGCTGCTGCCTTGGAAGCAAAAAGAAAAGCTGAGCAGTTGGCCTTGTCAAAACCGGATACTGTCACAATGACAGAAAAACCAGTTACTGACGTACAAACCACTGTAAGACGTGATGAAAGTGGTATCACAATAAAAACACCGGCACAGGTTGAAGCTGAAAGAGCGGCTCTGAAATCAGGTTCATCGGTGTCAGCGACAACAACTTATAAGCCTGCATCAAAACCGGCAGCGGGTGGTTCCTGGATGATTCAGGTTGGTGTTTTCTCTAATGCGGAGAATGCCAAAGCGTTGGCCGCAAAATTACGTAGCGCAGGTTATAGCGCGTCAGCCCAACGTTCCGGGCAGTTAACTCGTGTTGTCGTTGGTCCTGACGTGTCAAAGGATAAATTACAATCAATGCTGAGTGGCATTAACCGCGTTGGCGGTACGTCAGCCAGAATTATTTCATATTCATCGATCAATTGAGTAAGCCGAATATGAAAAATACGGATCTGGAATCATACCTCAATAATTTACTGGCAGTTTCGCTATTCAAAGACTATGCGCCTAATGGGTTGCAGGTCGAGGGAAAAAGGGAAATCAAAAAAATTATTACCGGGGTAACGGCATCTCAGGCATTAGTTGATGAAGCTATCCGGCTTCAGGCGGATGCGTTACTGGTTCATCACGGTTACTTCTGGCCAGGTGAACTCCAGGCAATAAGAGGTATGAAAGGGCAGCGGATCCGTAGTTTAATCAGAAATGAAATTAACCTTCTGGCGTATCATCTTCCGCTCGATGCACATATCCACTTGGGTAATAACGCGAAATTAGGAGAAAAATTAGGTTTAATTGGTATAGAACCAATCAACCCTGAAGATCCTCAATGTCTTGTTTTCCATGGATATTTGCCGGAGTCAATGTCTGCATTGCAGATGACAGGCCATATCACCTCTGCTTTGAAAAGAGAACCATTAATCAGCCATCATCCGGAAAATAAGCTTAGTCATATAGCCTGGTGTAGCGGCGGTGCGCAAAACTATATTCAGCAAGCCATAGACTATGGTGTTGATGCATATATCAGTGGCGAAGTTTCAGAGCATACGATCCATACTGCCCGGGAAAACGATGTGGTTTTCTATGCCGCAGGTCATCACGCCACCGAGCGTTATGGCATTAAGGCATTAGGGGAGTGGTTACAGCAACAATTCAGTGAACTGGAAGTGCATTTTATCGATATTGATAATCCTGCATAACCGGATAGTCGGACTAACATGTCATATAGCTATATAGATTCAGATATTTTATTACAGCCATTGCTGGCTGAAATCAGCTCCACCCCAATCTTGCTGCTGGATACCGAATTTATTCGTGTTTCAACGTATTTTCCTAAACTAGGGTTATTGCAGATCCATATTAATTCTGTTGATTATCTTATCGACCCCTTGGCTATTAGCTCAACCCAGTTGTTATGGGATGCAATTTTTTCTGATAACAAACTTTTTGTTTTTCATTCATGCAAAGAAGACCTGGATGTCTTGCAGGTTTGTACGAAAAAATTGCCTGGCAGAATATTCGATACACAAGTCGCAGCGGCATTTCTTGGTTATGGCGCATCCTTAGGGTATGCGGGCCTGGTCGAACAGGTCTGTTCTGTTCCCGTAGCCAAGGATCAAACCTTGACGGACTGGCTGGCCAGACCACTGACGGACGCGCAAAAGTTTTATGCGGCCAAAGATGTTTCTTACCTTGAATCCTTATATGAACATCTGAGTCAGGATCTTGACAGAACAGGAAAAACAGCATGGTTTAATGAAGAGATGGTTTCATTACTGGATGCCAAACAACAGACGATCATCTCTGATGATTTATTTCGTGAAATCAGCGGCGCCTGGCAATTATATCCGTCAGAGCTCGCGGTATTGCGTGAACTGGCTAAATGGCGTTACCAGACGGCAATCTCGGAAGATAGACCGCAAAACTTTGTTCTGAGGGAAGAAGTTCTGATTGAGTTAAGCCGGAAACGGCCCCAAACTCCGCGGGAACTTGGGCAAACCGAAATTGCGCCACAACAAAAAAATCGTTATGCGACTGCAATTCTGGAATGTATTCAGAAGGGAATGAGCTGTCCTGCAGAATCACAGCCGGAAAGACTGAAACGCATGATCGATTTCCCACACTACAAACATGATTTTAAGCAAATAAAGCAACGGGTTGATACTGCGGCAAAAGCTAATCATTTGCCTGCTGAATTATTGGGTTCGAGAAAGTTAATCAACCAATATCTGCTTTGGTTGTACGAAGGGAAGAACACTGATGCAGAAAAACCCAAGCTAATGTCAGGTTGGCGGAATTCGTTACTGGCCTTGTAATAACAAGGAATGTACTACCCCGATAATTGATAAAAACCAATATCGGGGTAGTACGCTACTGAAAGTTTTTTAGCTTTTTGTTTCTTCGCTGTTTTCAGCATTCTGCTGTTTTTCATCGGACAGCATAATATTCAGCTCAAGAACAGAAAGTTGCTCGCCTTTTTTGTCCAGTTGCACAGATACCTGTTCAGGATCAATCTGCACATATTTTCTGATCACGTCCAGAATATCCTGTTTTAACTGGGGTAAATAGTCAGGACCACTGCGGCTGGTTCTTTCATGCGCAACAATAATCTGCAACCGTTCTTTAGCCAGTTTCGCCGTGTTCTCTTTTCTGGATTTCAGAAAAAAATCAAGCAATGACATCAGGTGTTATCCTCCGAACAGGCGGTTAAAAAAGCCTTTTTTCTCTTCCTGCAAGAAACGAAAATCACGTTTCTCTCCCAGTAAACGGGCAACAGTATCAAGATATGCCTGACCGGCATCTGAGTTCTGATCCAATATTACCGGCTCACCTGAGTTTGATGCACGTAAAACAGCCTGTGATTCAGGAATCACGCCCACTAATGGAATTGCCAGAATTTCCTGAACATCTTCTACGCTCAGCATATCGCCTCTGTTTACTCGTCCAGGAGCATAGCGAGTCAGTAACAGATGTTCTTTTACAGGTTCAAGGCTTTGCTCTGCCCGACGTGATTTTGATGCCAGAATTCCAAGAATACGGTCAGAATCGCGAACAGAAGAAACTTCCGGGTTAGTGGTTACAATTGCTTCATCAGCAAAATACAAAGCCATTAATGCACCGGTTTCAATACCGGCAGGAGAATCACAGATAATATAGTCAAAATCCATCTCCTGCAGTTTATTAATGATCTTCTCAACACCTTCTTTGGTTAAGGCGTCTTTATCACGAGTCTGTGACGCAGGAAGAATAAAAAGGTTTTCGACGCGTTTGTCTTTTATTAGAGCCTGATTCAGTGTGGCTTCGCCATTTATGACATTAACAAAGTCATAAACGACCCGGCGTTCACAGCCCATGATCAGGTCCAGATTTCGTAGTCCGATATCGAAATCAATGACAACGGTTTTCTTTCCCCGTTGTGCCAGACCGGTACTGATAGCAGCACTACTTGTGGTCTTACCAACACCACCCTTACCGGATGTAACGACAATAATTCGTGCCATGAATATTACCCTTGTAAACCGTTAGCTAGTTAATTTGTCAAAAATAATCTTTTCATTTTCCAGACGGATCTGGACTTCCCGGCCAATATGTTGTTCGGGGAGGCTATCACTCAGCAGATAGTGTCCTGCTATTGAAATTAATTCGGCTTCAAGGTGGCCACAGAAAATCTGTGCATCTTGATTGCCTCTTGCTCCGGCAAGCGCTCGGCCTCTTAACGTACCATATACATGAATACTATCATTGGAAATAATTTCAGCGCCGTTACTCACAGAACCCAGAATAACGACAGGGCCAGGAGAGTAAATTTGCTGTCCAGAGCGCACATTACCTTGCACAACCCGGGTCGGAACTAAACTTTCGGCTTCGCTTGCTATATTGCTCCGTGATGCCTGCTGTTCTTCTCTTAATTCTGATGGTGTCTTATAAATGGTTTCTTTCGGGGTGTGTAAAGCAACAGAATCAGAACTTGTTTCCTTTCCTGCAGTCAGGATTGCCAGTCCGGCCTGCTTTGCCGCTTCGCGCATTTCGTTACTTTTAACGCCGGTCACACCGACAGGAATAAAATTAGCGCTCAGAATCGCAGACATGATTTGAGAAAAATCAGGTACTTCATCAAGCAGTTCAACATTGATAACCAGAGGCGCAGAATCAAAGAATTTTGGAGCCTGGCTTGCTTTTTGTTCAAGAAGCTGTTGGATCTGTGCAGGTACTGCATCCTCAAGATGCAATACGGTCATTGTAAAAACACTTCCTTTCAACTCGTAACTGCGTTCGGACATTCGTCCACTCCATACAACAATACAATGAGTATTAATGGCATCACATGTTATATTTCCGGACAATTCATAGCAACAAACCCCAGGGAAATTAATCAGAATCATGATCTGTGCTGTTTATCGGAGTAGAAAGCGACCCAATACCTATCTTTTTTTGGCTAAAAAAGATGATTTTTCAGTCATTCCTGATGAATTGTTGAAGATTTTCGGCAAACCGGAACTGACGATGGTATTGCCGGAAGATAAGCTGGGCAAAATCGCCGGGGTCTCCAAAGAAAAACTTCTGCAGGAATTAACAACCAACCGCTATTGGTTATGGATTAAGCAGGAAGAAGATAATTTGCTGGTACAACATCTTGCCTCCTTATCCCGGGAAGATGCTCATGAATAAAGAAGAACTGATCAAAAGCCGCTACTGGGAACATAAAGAGCTCGAAGAGCTGACAGATGAAGAGTGGGAGATGCTTTGTGACGGTTGCGGACATTGTTGCCTGACAAAACTGATAGACGAAGATACAGATGAGCTGGTGTATACCAATGTAGCCTGTAATCTACTTGATCTGGAAAGTTGTAGTTGCTCTAACTACCTGAATCGCCATAAGTTTGAACCGGATTGCATTAAACTGGATGCGCATCTCGCCAGAACATTGCCATGGTTACCATCTACCTGCGCATACCGGCGGGTAGCAGAAAAAAAACCATTACCATTTTGGCACCCTCTGCTGACAGGGGATAAAAGAAAGATGTACCGGTATGGCAAGTCAGTAAAAGGCAAGGTTGTTCATGAGCGCAACCGGGGGGAGTGGGAAGAGCATATCGTTGTCTGGAAACTCTGATCTTTATTGGCTTCTAATTCTTTAAATTCAGGATAATAACAATGACTAATCATATTCTTTTCCCGGTTGTAACCATTGATGGTCCGGGTGGCGCAGGAAAAGGTACTCTGTGCATGTTGTTGGCTACCCGGCTGGGCTGGCACCTGCTTGATTCCGGTGCCATTTACCGGGTACTGGCCGTTGCCGCAATGAAACAAAGTGTTGAACTTGATGATATCGCACGGTTGACGGAACTCGCCAGCAACTTGAATGTTTCTTTCCCGATTGAGAATAATCAGGTTCTGATTGTGCTTGATGGCGTTAATGTGACTGACGAAATCAGAACTGAACAAACAGGTAATCTTGCCAGTAAAGTGGCCGCTTATCCTGAAGTCAGAGCCGCGTTACTGGTCCGGCAACAGAATTTTGCCCAATCACCAGGATTAATTGCAGACGGCAGGGATATGGGAACGGTCGTTTTTCCTTCCGCGTCACTGAAAATATTCCTTGATGCAAGCGCCGAAGAGCGAGCAAAGCGCAGACAATTGCAGTTGCAGCAAAAAGGAATAAATGTTAATTTTGATAATCTTTTACAAGAAATTCAGGAACGTGATTTCCGGGATCGGAACCGCCCTGTTGCGCCGTTAAAACCTGCGGATGATGCTATCGTTATAGATTCAACCAGCATGTCAATTGATGCCGTGTTCAATCAGGTGTTAGCGCTTGTAAATCAACGGATTATTCGGGCTGAGTAATCAGTCTGAATTGGTCAGACCAAGGATAGGGATGGCTAAATAACCACAACCCCATAGCGGCCGGATTGCCCTGTGGACGTTATTAACTTTTAAGTGTTTTTAAACATGACTGAATCTTTTGCTCAACTCTTTGAAGAGTCTCTGAAACAACTGGAAACCCGTCCTGGTGCTATCGTTAAAGGTACTGTAGTTGCCATCGAAAACGGCATCGTACTGGTTGACGCTGGTCTGAAATCAGAATCTGCAATCCCTGCTGAACAGTTCAAAAATGCACTGGGCGAGCTGGAAATTGCACTGGGTGACGTAGTTGACGTAGCTCTGGACTCTGTAGAAGACGGTTTCGGTGAGACTCTGCTGTCTCGTGAGAAAGCTAAACGTCACGAAGCATGGTTGCAGCTGGAAAAAGCATACGAAGAACAGGCTACTGTTGTTGGTCTGATCAATGGCAAAGTGAAAGGCGGTTTCACCGTAGAACTGAACGGTATCCGTGCATTCCTGCCAGGCTCTCTGGTTGACGTGCGTCCAGTACGTGACACTGCTCACCTGGAAGGCAAAGAGCTTGAGTTCAAAGTTATCAAGCTGGATCAGAAACGCAACAACGTTGTTGTTTCTCGTCGTGCTGTTATCGAAACTGAAAACTCTTCTGAGCGTGACAGCCTGCTGTCTACTCTGC
>MTLE01000425.1_pt1 | contig 103347 bp, 93 predicted proteins | sample 1982461 | NCBI WGS metagenome assembly MTLE01 (sample SAMN05712605, study PRJNA340218) | biofilm metagenome | isolation source: sample SPL anode biofilm adapted to -200 mV | place: USA | collected 2012-02-03
TGGTGGCGGAGAAGGTGGGATTTGAACCCACGCACCGCGTTAACGGCCTATACCCTTAGCAGGGGCACCTCTTATAGCCACTTGAGTACTTCTCCAAAGGTAATAATGCAAATGTATTATTCACTTTTCAAGCATTTGATGGCCGAGAGGGTGGGATTCGAACCCACGTGGGCTTGCACCCTAACGGTTTTCAAGACCGCCCCGTTATGACCACTTCGGTACCTCTCGTAATTCAAAATGCAAGACTAATATTACCAGTGAAAACGCCTATTGTCAAGTGTTTTGATAAACTTTTTTAAATTTTATTTTTTTATAATTTGACAATCCAGTTCAGTGGATCCTGCTTGTTGCCAGTTTGGACATCATAGAGGGTATCATATATTTTTTGGGAGTATTCGCCGATTTTACCGTCGTTAAAGGTCATCTCCACATCTTTCCACCCTAATGTGCCAATCGGCGCAATAACGGCCGCTGTGCCGGTGGCAAAGGCTTCAGTGATTTTTCCCTGCTGATAAGCCTGATATAACTCGTCGATGGTGATCCGACGTTCTTCCACGGTTTCGCCCCAGTGTTTTAATAGTTCGATCACGCTTTTGCGGGTAATGCCATTTAAAATCGTGCCTTCCAGGGAAGGAGTCACAAAAACACCATCGATTAAAAAGAATACATTGCTGGTTCCCACTTCTTCGATGTACTGTCTTTTTTCGCCGTCCAGCCAGAGAATCTGTTCAAAACCCATTTCGTGAACTTTCTGCTGAGCGGCCAGACCACCGGCGTAATTACCACCGCATTTGGCTTCCCCGGTACCACCACGAACCGTTCGGGCAAATTCCGACTCCACATAAATGCGACTGGGAACCATCCCACCTTTATAGTAAGATCCCACTGGCGACATGATAATCATAAATTTGTAGCGTTTGGAAACCCGCACCCCGATAAACGGATCGGTGGCAAAAACAAATGGTCGAATATAGAGCGATGTTCCCGGTGATTTAGGTATCCAGCTTTCATCCATCTTAACCAGGACTTTTAAGGCTTCCAGCAAAAAATTCTCATCGATTTGTGGAATACACATCCGGGCATTGGAGCGGTTCATTCGTTTGAAGTTTTCATCTGGTCGGAACAGCTGAATCTCACCGGCTGGCGTTTTATATGCTTTTAAGCCTTCAAAAACTTCCTGAGCATAGTGGAGCACCATTGCTGAAGGCATGATCTCAATGGGGCCGTAGGGCTTGATGACGGCATCATGCCAGCCAATCCCTTCAGTATAGTCCATCTCAAACATATAGTCCGTAAATTCGACACCGAAGATCAACGAGTCTTCTTCTGGTTTTTCCTTGGGGTTTGCTGTTTTAACAATTTTAATTTCCATGTCTTCCTCCGAGTTCCATAGCAAAACAACACGCTATTTCGTATATAGGAGTAGTATAACAAGCATTGTATACAAAGTACAAGTGTATTTTTTTGGAATAATGTTTTTTCTGAGTACAAAAACGATACCTCTATTTTTCCCAACATCACTTTTTTTCGGTCCGCTATTTTACATTTACCTCCCACCCCATCATTACTCCGCTAAAAATCGGCAAACAAAAAGACGATGAAAGTCATCGTCTTTTTTACTACTCAACAAAGTATATTTCAATGTTTTGTCGGCCCCAGGCTTCGCACTCAGCTTCGCTATCCATATAAATATCGATAATACCGTAGCCGACTGCACCACCCCGATCTTCAACGGTATAAATGCCGCCAAGCGCCGGGATATAAACTTTAGTTCCGAAAGGAATTCCTCCCCAGGTGGCAATCGTTCGGCCTGACTGTGGCACAGTTCCCGAAGCGGTGTTATTGCCAGTTGCGGTGTAAGCAGTGGCACTGACCACCATACTCCCTTTAAAACCGCTATCCTGATTTATGCTTGTACTTCCGTCACCAGTGGCACTTTTTTCGACATTGACATTTCCAATAACCGAGGACACTTCGACCGCCTCCGGCATTGTTATGGTTGTCGAGGGACCCACTTCAATAATTTCTTCCACCGCTGGCATAATGACTTCACAGGTAATCACTTCCCGACTGACTTCGACACCATTTTCGTAGCGGATCTTTTCTTTCTTGTTGGCTTTGCCGTTTTGTCCAACCTGAACAACAATTCGGGTGCCCATCGGCAACTCAGGATTTTCTCTGATGGTGGCCTTCATCGGCACATCTTTAATGCCAGTTGATTCCACGTAGGATATCCGGGTTACTTTGATTGTTCCGGTTTTCTCAGTTAATGGGGTATTTAAGCCCGGTTCAACCTTGTCATCCTCATCCGGCTTGACCCCATTCTCATCCAGAACATCGCCAATGGTGGCGCCGCCTGATAAGTAGGCAATGGTTTTTCCATCAACCTGGATATTTCCGGAAATCTTCTTTTCAATTGTTACATCAATGACATCTTTAAACAAGGTTGTCAACGGCACACTATATTTATATTCGTCACTGACCGGAAGTTCATTGGCAATCAGAACTTCTTCCAGGGATTCAAGCAGTTTTCCATTGGCAGTGTATACCTTGCCTTCGAAGTTCACTGAAACTTCTTTTTCAACGGTAAAAGCACTGGAAACACCCACAACCAGAAGCAGAATCAAGGCTATGATTCCAATCTTGACGCCGGGATATTTCTTAAGAAAACCACCAGTTTCTCTCTCTCTATTCATAAATAAAACCTTTCATTTTGTCAAAATTGCATAAATAAAAGTTACACGTTTGTTACAGCAAGTTTACCATCCTACCCATTTTATGTCAAGTTTTTTGTGGCGTTTGCGGGTCTAAATGGTGACCCCATCCCAATTACAAACCGTGTTTTCGCCCATTCTAAGGCCATAATGGGGGATGGGGTAAATTCTTGTCCTGGCCTTTTGTGGCTGATTGACGCCGGACAAGCTAGTTTTTAGGAAACTGTTCTATACTACATCTTGTGCCTTATTTTATACTTTGAATTGAATGAACTTTAACGAACGGAGACCAAATGCTCGATACCAAAATAAATCAGCAGCAAATTGAAATATTACAGACCGATCTACTTAAATGGTTTGAAAAAGCGAAGCGGGATCTGCCCTTTCGCCAAACCCGGAACCCCTATTATATCTGGATTTCGGAAATTATGGCGCAGCAAACCCAGATTGATACATTAATACCCTATTATAACCGATTTATAGCAACGTTCCCCACTGTTTTTTCCCTGGCGCAAGCCTCGGTCGATGAGGTCATTAAGACCTGGGAGGGTTTGGGTTATTATTCTCGGGCCCGCAACCTCCATCAGGCGGCCCAGATTATTGTCTCTGACTATGAGGGAAACATGCCCGAAACCTTTGCCAAACTGCTTAAGCTCCCGGGCATTGGCCCTTATACTGGTGGTGCCATCGCCAGCATTGCCTTTAATGAAAAGGTTAGTGCCGTGGACGGCAATGTTCTCCGAGTAATCAGCCGCTATGGCAACAGCTTTGATGATATTGGCGATGCCAAAACAAAAAAGCGGATGACTGGCTTTATTGAAGGCATTCTACCAGATGCCGCTGGCGATTTTAATGAAGCACTGATGGAGCTGGGTGCCGTGATCTGTACTCCCCAAAGTCCCAAATGCCTGATCTGCCCGATCCGCAGTGGTTGTCAGAGTCATGCCGCTGGAACCACCGGACAGCTTCCGGTCAAAAAGAAAAAAACGAAGCAGCTCACTAAAAAAATGGAAGTTGGCATCGTCAAACAAAACAACTGCCTATTTTTTGTGCGCCGGCCAGATTCCGGTCTGTTATCCGGGCTGTGGTCCTTTCCGATTACCGAAACCGTGGCTGGTCATGGCCAGGACATCACAAAAAAGCTCGGAGAAAATTTCCCCGAGCTAAATGAACCTATCTTTATCGGCACCAACCGTCATGTATTCTCGCATATCATCTGGGAGATGTCCATCTATGGTTTTGATTTGGACAATGCAATCCGGGAAACAGTGTCAAATTCCCACCTCGTCTCCAACCAGGCACACACACACGCAGACTATCAGTTTAAGGCGCTGTCCGAGATCGATGACCTGGCCTTACCCGTTGCCTTTTCAAAACTTTTAGACCAATTGACCAGTTTTTGATGTTTACTGATGCCGGATCACTTGAAAGCGCTGCAAAACCACATCGCTGTCACTTTCAGCGATACCGGCTTTTCGTTTGGCAATGGCAATCTGTTCTTCCGGCGTGTTGACCCCTTCCAGATCAGGCAGCAGCAAACCCCGGTGGAGATCCTTCTCTACAATAACCCCATACTTTTTGGCATCCAGTTCAGCCATACTGTTAACCACTTCGGGCACACCCAGGACATCCACCTTGATTTCCAACTCCATCAGTTCCTGCTCTTCCACCGGCATAAACCGGGGATCATAGGTTGACGCCTCAATGGCATTGCGGATGATCTCCTGAGCGATGCTTTCGGTCACCGGCCCGGTGGTGCCGATGCACCCCCGCAGTTCACCATGCTTATGCAGCGAGACAAAAACCCCGGCCTGATTGTTTTCCAGTTCACCCAGGACATCGGCTTCGATTTCAACCTGACTTTTGTAATGATCAAAATTAAGCTTCCGGCCCCGTTGTACCCAGGTATTGATGGTCGCCCTGGCCAATGCTACCAGGGGGCTTTCGTTTGAACGCCGTTCTTTATAGGAAAGCACTTTATCTTCTTCATAGCGACTAAGCAGACTAGGAATTTTTTTATCGGTCAAATCGATAAAGGCCGACATGTAACCAACCCCAAAAGGCCCTTCATAAGAAAAGACCGTGGCTTCGGTGTCCAGACCATCAGTGGCGCCCAATCCCATCACGATTGGTTTTAACCCGCATTGACCGGCGGGTTCATAGACCTGGTGGGGAACGGTTAGAATCGAGTAGTAATTTTTAGTTTTGATGCCAGTAACAATATTTTCGTCAAACAACGGCCCCATCGGATTAAAGGCATATGGCCCCTCATCTTTAAGACAGTGCGAAAGATCAGCAGAAACCAGAATCATCGCTTCTTTGCCCCGGGCTTCGATGGCTTCTCTTATTACTGTCCCCATTTTATAAAGCTCAATCAAACTCAGATCCCCAATGGTTACATGGACAATCTTATAGCTTCGATAGTATTTTTCGATAAAATAAAGTGGTATCAACACCCCATGATCAAGCTCCAGACCAATTTTATACTCTTTGGCAATTTTATGATTCAAAAAAATGGTGTGGCAGTTATTTTTGGCAAAACCCACATTCAGCTCATCCAGCAGCCCCATATCGCAGTCTTTTGTCAGGCTGATCTCCGGATATCCAAAATTTCGCAAATCACCACTGATCTGATTTTCATAAACCACTGCTGCGCCATCGCGAAATACATTGCCGTGGGGTGTAATACAAACAATCACCTCCGGTTTAATTTCGGCCACTTTCAGCGCCAGATCCCGTAATCCCCGGATCGTTTTTTGTGCTTCATTTTCTCGGCCTTGCCCAACCTCCGGGATCAACACCGGCGGATGACAGGCAATACCCAATCCTTTTAAATACATTGTTTCACTTCCTTATTTGTGTTTTCTTTATTTGATATTATAAAACGCCTCTTTCCCGGCGTAGTCACCCAGCAGACCCAGCTGTTCTTCAATCCGCATCAGCTGATTGTATTTTGCCACCCGGTCGGTTCGGGATGGCGCCCCGGTTTTAATCTGTCCGGCATTGACGGCCACCACCAGGTCGGCAATGGTAACATCCTCGGTTTCACCGGAGCGATGGGAAACCACCACGGTATAACCGGCCCGTTTAGCCATTTCAATGGTATCCAGGGTTTCAGTCAGGGTGCCAATCTGATTGACTTTGACCAGAATTGAATTGGCCACACCGGTATCAATGCCCCGTTTAAGCCGCCCGGTATTGGTGACAAAAATATCGTCCCCAACCAGCTGCACCTTTTTTCCCAGCCGCTCGGTCATGATTTTCCAGCCATCCCAGTCCTCTTCATCCAGACCGTCCTCAATTGAAATAATCGGATACTTGTCAATTAACATTTCATAAAACGCAATCATTTCCTCGGCAGTTTTTTCAACCCCTTCACCAGCCAAAAAATATTTTTTAGTTTCTTCATTATACATTTCCGAAGCTGCTACGTCCATCGCCAGTTGGACATCTTCACCCGGAAGATAGCCAGCGCCTTCAATGGCCTCTACAATCAACTGCAGCGCTTCTTCATTGGATTTCAGGTTCGGGGCAAAACCGCCTTCATCGCCCACTGAGGTAGCCATCCCTTTTTCGCCAAGCACTTTTTTGAGCTGATGAAATATTTCTGAACCCATCCGCACCGCTTCCCGAAAGTCCCGGGCGCCCACCGGCATAATCAGAAACTCCTGAATATCAACATTGTTGTCGGCATGTTCCCCACCGTTTAAAATGTTCATCATCGGGGTCGGCAGCAGTTTGGCATTGACGCCACCTAAATATTTGTAAAAAGGTAGCCCCAACGATTTGGCCGCCGCATGGGCCGTAGCCATGGAAATCCCCAAAATCGCATTGGCACCCAGCTTACTTTTGTTTTCAGTGCCATCCAGAGAAATCAGCACTCCATCAACGGCTATCTGATCGGAAGCATCCATGCCCACCAGAAACTCCTGAGCATAAGCCACGCTGTCGACCGCCTTTAATACCCCTTTGCCCTGATAGCGACTGCAATCTTTGTCCCGCAGTTCCACAGCTTCAAAGGCCCCGGTAGAGGCCCCTGATGGGACAATGCTGCGGCCCAGAGTGCCATCTTCCAGTATCACATCCACCTCAATGGTTGGGTTTCCCCGGGAATCCAGTATTTCTCTGGCAAAAATATCTTCAATATAAGTATTCATTTTTTCCTCCATTTTTTTATTCTGGTCTCTGCCAAACACATCGGTGCTAAATTCTTGGGTTCAGTTTTTTATATCCTTTTTTGTTTATACACCTATTTTATGGAAATAAACTTTTACCGGAAATAAAATACATACAAAAACCCTGAAAAAGAAAATCTCTTTCAGGGTCTGGGTATTTTATTTTTCAGGGGCAACTAAAGGTTCACCTTCTTCATCAATCAGTACCGTGAGTCCGCCGCCAAATTCATCAAAATGATATAAGTAATTAATTCCTGTTTCGGTATCTTCAATGATCTTACACCCGGAACTCTCGCCAGTGGGTTCGTTGAGAACGATTTTGAATCGGTTTTTCTTTTGTTTTTTTGTTTTCATTTTTTTCTCCTCTTAAATCAAGGTGGCCGAATTCATTATACCCAATTCCGGATAAAAAATCAATTTTTCTGGCAACTTTTTAGAAAGACGGCTTTTCGAAACGATCTGATCCCCGGGGTTGTCTGCTTAACTGAAACGACGATCAATGATCCGGATGCTTTTTTTCTCGGATCGAGGTAAGGATCCAATCGAGCTGGCCTGGGGAATGACACTTAATCCCACCCGTGATTTAAACTGACGTTTGACCTCCTCTTCGATTGCTTTTTGATCAATCCCATTTAAGACTTCAAACGCCAGAACCACCCGGTCTTTACCGTCCTGATGATCGACCGTGGCCAGATATTCACTACTGACCCCCGCCACCGTTTTTAAGAGCTCGTCAATCTGGCCGGGGTATATGTTGACCCCCTTGACCTTGACCATGTCGTCAGTGCGGCCAATGATCCGGTCATGGCGGGGAAAAACGGAGCCACAGGCACAGGGGCCGGGAATAAAGCGGGTGATATCATGGGTGCGGTAGCGCAATAGCGGCGCTCCCTCCTTTCGGAAAGTGGTGATCACCAGTTCGCCGTACTCGCCTTCCGGCACCGGTTTTAGGGTTTCCTGGTCAAGAATTTCAAAATACAGATAATCCGACCAGTAGTGCAGCCCGTCGTGTTCGCTACAGTCAATGGAAATGCCCGGACCATAGATTTCAGTCAGGCCATAAATATCAAACAGCTCAATCCCCAGTTCTTCGGCAATCCGGCTGCGCATTTTATCGCCCCAGCGTTCCGAACCGATGACACCCCGTTTTAAATGAATCTGATCGCCCAGATTCTGGTTGGCCACCTCTTCGGCCAGCAGCAGCGCATAGGATGAGGTCGAGGCCAGCACCGTGGCTTTTAAATCGACCATCATCTGCAATTGTTTCTGGGTGTTCCCCGGCCCCATTGGAATCGCCATGGCGCCCATTTTCTCGGCCCCGGCCTGAAAGCCGATCCCGGCAGTCCAGAGCCCATAGCCTGGGGTAATCTGAATCCGGTCTTCATCGGTCATCCCGGCATAGCGATAACAACGGGCAAACATTTCCGCCCAATCAGCCACATCGCTGGCGGTATAGGGAATGATCACCGGCTGGCCGGTGGTTCCCGATGAAGAATGAATCCGGACCACCTCAGAGTCCGGTACCGCCTGCAAACCGAGGGGGTAGGCATTGCGCAGATCACCCTTATCAGTAAACGGCAGTTGCTCAAAATCGGCCATGGTGTTAATATCGGCCGCCACAATTCCAGCGGCTTTAAACCGTTGCTGATAAAAAGGACTCTTCTCTTCCAGTCGCGTAACCAGCGCTTGTAAATTTTTTAATGTTTCCATTGTTCTTTTCCTCTTTCCTGAATAAAAAAAGACTCATCCCATTATTGTCTACAACAATAAAAGGATGAGTCAAAATAACCCACGGTACCACCTTTATTCACAGGCTAAACTAACCTGTGCACTTGATCTGCAAATGCCATCACATCTGCCATCCCTTAACGTGGATGAAACGTTGTGAAATACTCAGGCCCTGCCCTTTCCTCACACCCTCAGGTGCCCATTATGCCAGTCCGCTTCCTGCCAGGCTTTCACCACCCCCAACTCGCTTTAAATGCGCTGCTGACTTTACTCCACCATCACCGGTTTGTTTTTTCTGAGTATAGCCCTAATTTATATTTTTGTCAAGAAAACATTGCTGCTTTGACGATTTCTAAACACAACAGCAGACAACAGCTTAACAATTGGTCGGTAGGTAGTTTTCCGCAACCTGATTAAATGCAAACCATCATTTGATCACACCGTTTTCCACGCAGACAGCCAGATTCATTTTCTTTTCCCCGGCGCTCTCAAAATGGATACTGGCAATATTGCCGTTACGGGTCAGAATGGTACCGGCCCCAAAACGCTGATGGATTACTACCCGACCCTGCTGATAAGCCCCCAGATCAACAGTAGCGCTAGTAGCCGCCCCAGTATGATAATCCTGCCATTTACCCTGCTGATGGCCAAAACTCTCACGATGCCGGAGCCCCGGTTTTTCCGCCGCCGCTTTTTTGCGGGGCAGACCGTCAATTAAATAGGAAATAAACGGCGATGGTTTGATGTCCTTGTCCCGGTGTTTGACACAGAGAAATATCAGCTCCTGTTTGGCACGGGTGGCGCCGACATAAAAGAGCCGGACTTCTTCGGCGTAGGCCTTGGCATCTTCCGGGGCATTGGAGACATTGGGGATCTGCCCTTCGGTGGCATCAATGATAAAGACCTTTTCAAATTCCAGCCCCTTGCTGGAATGGAGGGTCGACAGGGTCACTCGGGGTGCTTTCACTTTTCTGGTTTGGGGCTCCTGTAGCTTTTCTGACAGCATTTCCAACTTATCAAAAAAGTCCGGAAAATTATTAACCCGGCCACCAAGAATTTTAAGCACCGTCAGCTTCTGCTCAATGCTTTCTTCCGACTGCCCGGAACTGATCCTGAAATTGAGATAAGAGCGGTACCCCAGACTATCCAAAATCATCACAATTCCCCGCTGCGGCGTCACCGCCTGTAGTTTTTCAAACCCGGCCTTAAGCTCTTTGAGCCGTTTAACCTGCCAGGCCCGGTCGCCACTGAGCCGAATCAGGGTGTCAAGGACATTTTCGCCGGGCTTCAGTCGCCGCTCCAGCTGGTTGATGGTTTCCCGGGAGATGGCCGTATCCATCTTATAGTAAACCTGGGTGAATAAACTGATATCATCCGGATTAACGGCAAACTCATAAAAAAGCCGGATATCCTTAATCAGAAAATGACCGAAAAACTGCGGACTATGTTCCTTGATCTGATAAGTGATTCCAGCTCCATCAAAGAGATCCACCAGGGGAATAGCCGACTCATTGTTGCGATAGAGCACAGCGATTTCCTTGCCTTCCCGGCGGATTGCTTCAATGATCAGTTGATACTGCGCTTCGCTTGACGTCACCCATTCCCGGGCAATTGGCACCCCGGTAAACGACCTGTCCCCTGGCACTACCATTTCTTTTTGGTAGCGCTCATGGTTTAGCTTGATAAAGGCATTGGCCTTGTCGACGATCTGTCGGGTGCTGCGGTAATTGGTTTCCATCAGCAAAACCTCGCCCTGGGGCCAAGTCTCTTTAAAGGTCAGTAAAGCCTCAGGAAAAGCGCCCCGAAAACCATAAATACTCTGATCCTCATCTCCCACCATAAAAAGATTCCCGTTTCTCCCGGTTAATAGTTCAATGATTTTAAACTGAATCTTTGACGTATCCTGGGCTTCGTCCAAATGGATATAGGTATACTTATTCTGGAAAAAGGCCAGCATTTCAGGGTACTTTTTTAATAGTCCCCAGGCATATTTTAAAATGTCATCAAAATCCATCAGTTGTTCTTTATATTTATGACTTTCGTAGGCTTCATAGATTGCCAGAAAGTCCACCTCCAACGGTGGCAGCAATTTTATTTCTGCCTCGGTCAGCATCATGTTTTTACAAAAGCCGATCCGTTGGCAAATTTCACCCAGTTCTACTTCCCCCGGATGCTCCATAAAAAGCTGCCGATATAACTCCCGAATCACCGGCGTGATATTCCCCAGTACCGCATGGGCCCGGCGGCGATAGCTCCGCTCATAATGACGGATGACCCCCAAAGCAAAACTGTGGATGGTGCTGAAATGCAGGGTTTCGGCCTGAGACGAGCCAAACAGTTTGGTGTATCGGGCTTTAAGATCCCGGGCCCCCATCCGACTGAAGGTCAGGGTCAGAATTTCCCCCGGATCGATTTGTAAAACCTCCAGCAGATAGGCGATCCGGCAGATAATCACCGTCGTTTTACCACTACCCGGCACGGCCAGCAAAAGGCTCTGACCCCGGGTCCGAACCACCGCCTGTTCCTGCTGGGGATTTAGTTTTATTTGATAGGACTGTTTAAAGTTTTCAAAATTTTTCATGACTCCATTATAGCTGAAATATATTTTTTTATCCAGTCTGTCAGCAGTCAGGCTATCACAATATCCGAGTCAGCGCGCTAAAAAAAGTCACATCGAGTCATTTCCCGACCACAAAATTTGTTAAATCTTGATTTTTCTAGTAAATTACTCGTTTACAGCTATTCTTTTCGGGTATAATGAACTCAGAAACAATTTTGAAATAGGGAAGGAGTATGATTATGAGTTTTGAAGATGGAATGAAGGGGTTTACCTTTGGCATTATTTCTTTAATTTGTATTGGTGTCAATATCATTTTGACAACGATCGGTCTGAGTACCATCGCCTCAATTGTCAGCCTGGCCGGTCTGGTTACCGCCATCATGGCTTTTGTCTACGGCAAAAAAGAATATGCGGCTGATCCGGATAATAAAAAAGCCAAGACTGGCAAAACCATTGGTCTGGTGCTGATTATTATCAACATCGTCTTTGCAGTTATTGCCATTGTCGCCATGATTGCATTATTTGGCTTGGCAGCTTCAATGTCCTGATTTTTCTTTAATCCATTAACCAAAAATCAAAAGGCACCCAAGCCAAATATCGGAACGGGTGTCTTTTAGATTATTCGGCTATTGTGACATCTTGCGGGCCAACTCATAGATCTGCCGCTCATCCTCATCGGTTAGAATTCTTTCCATACTATAGGCGATCACCAGTACCCCAATAACATCCATCACCAAACGGATCAGGGTAAACTGCCAGCCCATCGCCGCCACTTCAAAAAGCAGCAAGGGTATTTTCATCGATGCCCAGGCCCCGACGATAATAAAAACATTGGCCAATCGACTGCCTTTGTTTAAGAATACCCCAGCCACCGGAAAGGCCCCGTAAAGCGGACCGGCGGCGGCAGCTCCCAGAAAGAATCCCAACAATACCCCAATAATCCCCGAATCTTTGCCCATGTATTTGACCATGGTTTCTTTTTTTACCCAGACATCCAATAGACCAATTAAAATAAAGATCGGAGGCAGTACCCCCAGCATTTCTAACACACTGCTGATTGCCAGGCTATAGACCTGAACCCCCATGGCCGGTTTGACAGCCAGTATAACCAGGGTGACTACAATCATTATCCCAAAAAAGCGATACCGCTTGACCAATTCGACGCTCTTCTTTTTCATGACAAAACCCCTCCTATAACCAGCGCAACCAGTATCGAAAAGATCAGTCCCATGCCATTTCGTAAAAACGTCGCCTTTTTCCCGAAATACAGAAATTCAACCGGCATGGTCACAATTCCCACCATCATCAAACTGGATACAAAAGCGCCAATTTGCATATAGCCAGCTCCATTTTCCAACAATGCCGCCGCCAATGGAAAGGCCAGAAAACCCGGTATTAATGTAATTGAACCAATCACTGTCGCAATAATCACCCCAACCCACCCTGAATTTTCCCCGATCAGTTGGGAAATCTGCTGCGGTGACAATAGGCTGAGGATCACCCCAATCAGCAGCACGATCCCCAAAAATTGGGGCAAAATATTCTCAAAAGCTTTTAACGCCTTGATTAAGGCCATTTTTGTTTTTTCCCGGCTTTTGACCAAGGAAAAAACGAGTCCAATGGCCGCCAATCCATAAAAAACAATCGTCATCATATTTAATCCTCTTTTCCTTTTCTGCATTCGATCCGGCTATTTCATCCCAATAAAAAATATCCGTTTAAATTCAAACAGAATCTTTCCGTCTTTCTGAACAGTATACCCCTTTTTTATCTCGTTCAATACTTTATTATAGAATTCAGCCTTTTGATTCTCTGCGAATCGATTGGCATAAGGCCTTAAGCCGGTACTCATACAAAATTCTAAAATATCTTCATGGCCATTCATCTGATGAAAATAGTTTGTTTGCCATAATTCGATTTTAGAAAAATGATTGGTCAATATATCGTAATAAAATCCCGGTGCATAAGACCTGTGTAAGTCTTTTTCAATTCCCTTGAATATATCTGGATCATATGTCTGTACGGCTTTTTTAATACAATCAGCAATCGTCATCGCCGAAAAATAAGGAATTTGAACCGCTAATAATCCTTTTGGCCGCAACATGCCACTTAAGTTTTTTATCACCTTTGCCTGATTTTCAAACCATTGCAGGGCAGCGTTTGAAAAAATCAGATCAAACTGTCCTAAATCATCCATCGGTTTGCTGCAGTCTCTTTCCAGCCAGGTTACATCTTCCACCGTTTCTTTTGCTTGAGTTAACATTGATGGTGACGAATCTACGCCGATAATTTCAGCTTCTTTAAAGCGATTTCGCAATGGCAATGTACTCATTCCTGATCCACAACCTATATCAATGATCCGTTTAAAGGAATCGCCTTCGATTCTATTTACCAGATCGATTGACGGTTGTACCCGCTCTTTTTCAAATTGACGATACAGTGTTACATTCCAATCTTCCATCTTCACTCCTCCCGAGAATTCTTTTTTGGATTGATTGTTTAATTATAGTGGATATTGTATAATTTGTGAAATAGATCTTATCGATCTTATTAATTCGAATTATTGATCAAGGAGTTCTTATGGATACCCAGCATTTAAAAACATTTATCCAATTGTCATCCACCAAGAATTTTACGCAGACTGCCAAATTGCTTTTTGTGGCCCAATCCACCGTTACCAACCGGATCGCTGAGCTGGAAAAATCCCTGGGAAAATCGTTGTTTATTCGGGATAAAAAACAGGTTGTCTTAACACCCGAGGGACAATTATTTTTAGGCTATGCCAAGCGTCTTCTGGAACTGGAAGAAAGTGCCATCGAACAAATCAATGCCTCTAATTTTAGCCGCAAAGTACTACGTTTTGGAACCACCAACTCGATTTACGAAAATTATTTGTATCCCCTGATCCGTTCGGTGCTGACCAACGATCTGAATATGTCCACCAAAATCATTATTAATCATTCCTTTGAAATACTTTCATTTCTTCAGGACGGTTTAATCGACATCGCTTTTACCTATATTCCTTTTACCAAAAGCGGCTATATTTGTACACCCTTCAAAGAAGATGAGCTGATTCTGGTAACCGCCAAAAGCAATGCCGATTTTGCTGGCGGCATTGCACAAAAAGATCTGATTGCTCTTGATTATCTTTTCTGTAATTTTGCCCTCCAGAAAGTCGGGCTATTCATCCGTGAATTATTTCCACCACACCATCAATTCAAATTCGAAATTGACAATAGTAGCAAACTGATTCCCTTCTTATTAGATGGTATTGGCTATAGTTTCTTGCCAAAAAGTCTGATTTCTCGATACTTAGAAAACCACTCGTTGATTTCTATCCCTTTATTGGATTTTAATACCCCTACTATTAAAAGTTATTATACCTATAAAGATGATGACGCCGTTGTTTTATCTAAAATCATTCCGTTGATTAAAGCCTAGTGGGTTATCGAAATAACCCCCCCAAGCAAAAACACCCGGTTAAAGACAAAGGTCTTTAACCGGGTGTTTTTTGCTTGATGCTTTTTTCTGGCAATTTATTTAGAATCCATAATAGGCCTGATCCATAACGCCTCCCAGTTTTTCTCTGGTCACTTCCACCGGGTTGGTCGTGGTGCAGATATCAGCCATCGCCTTATTAAGCATTTCTTCCCGGGCGCCCAGATAATCCGCTTCCGAAACTCCTGAGGCTTTTAGCGAAGCTGGAATATTCAATGAAGCACTTAACGCTACCACACTGTTAAAAAGGGTTTCGGTGGCGTTACCGGAGACATTCAAAATACCGGAACCACTTAACAACCGGGCATACTGATGCTGAACCTTTTCATCCTGACCGTTAAATTTGATCACATAGGGCAGAACAATGGCATTGGCCAATCCGTGGGGCAGATGGAACATCGCACCAAAGGCATGGGCAATACTGTGGGTAATACCCAGACCGGCACTGTTAAAAGCAATCCCGGCCATACAGGAGGCAATCTGCATGCTGCCCTTGGCTTCCAGATCGGAGCCATTCACATAACTGGGATAGAGGCTGCGGAAAACCAGTTCCACAGCCTTATTGGCATAACACCGGGCAAAGGGATTGTTCTGGGTGGAAATAAAAGCTTCAATGGCATGGGTCATGACATCCATTCCGGTTGCTGCGGTGGCCCCGGCTGGGACGCTTTCAATCAGCTGCGGATCAAGAATCGCCTCATCCGGCATCATCAGGATATCGGTTAAGGGAATTTTGGTATTCTTCTGTTTGTCGGTGATGACTGCATATTCGGTAACCTCAGAGCCTGTTCCGGCGGTTGTCGGAATAGCAATAAAAGTTGGTTTATGAACATAGCGGTCTTCGAAAAAGATCCGTTTGAAATTGACGCAGTAAAAAATAATCGCCTTGGCAGCATCAATGACCGATCCCCCACCAATGGCTATCAGCGCATCGGGTTTGTTCATGATGATATGCATCAGTCCTTTTTCGACAATTTCGGTAGAAGGATCAGACTCAATGTCGGCAAAAACATGATACGTAATCCCTTTGGCATCCAGTTCATCGGTCAATTTTTTTAGCAAGCCAAACTTGACCATCCCCTGGTCAGTGGCAATACAGACATTTTTAAAATTATGTTTCTCAATTTGTTTCAGGGAACCTTCCCCATAATAAATTGCTGGCTTCACTTGAAAAAATCGCATGGGTTTTTCCTCACATTCTTAATTTAAACTTTCGTTGCGGTTCTTTCTGCCACAGCGGTATCCGATTCTGGTCAGATTGAACTTTTTTCATTATAGCAAGAATGCTTGTTAAAATATAGATTATCCCTAATTTTTATTCCATGATGACCATTAAGTATCATGATTCTGCCGCAACACAAAAAGTCTATCGGATACCAAACTCTGTTTGACATTCAATAGACTTTTTTGTCGTGCACCCCACTTCGACTACCAATTTCCAAGCGTTACACAGGTAGTTGGCTCAAATCAGATAATCCTCCGGCACATAGAAGATCCTACTTACCGCTGCTTCATTCCTGACCTGACGGGGTTCATAAGTTTCTATTGCGAAGGGTCCAACTCTCAACGCCACTTTCCTCTGGCAGACCTCAAACCCTGGCGCCTCGATGGGGAATTCAACCCTGCTACAGCGGATTGCAGGTTACAAAGCACCGCTAACTCTCCATCTAGCACGACCTGTATATTATAGCCTATTAATTTGTAATTGACAAGACAAAATAAATCACTTAAGAAAGTCTCAGGATGCCTTGCTCAGATAATTAGCAATCCGCTGGGTGACGTTTTCCTGGAGGTTGCGATAAAAGAACTGGTAATCATAAAGATGGTACACGCCGTCCGAAAAAATATCCAGCACCGGCGGATAATCGGCCACTGCGACATCGGTGACCCGAAGAGTACCCCGGGCGGGATCCAGATAGGCCCCAGTCAGGTTGGGAATCTCTTTGATGGTGGCCCCGGTGTAGTCGGTAAAGACGGCCCCCCGATTTTCTGCAGCCGTCGCCGGGGTACTGTCGGTTTTCCAGTTCAGAGGATTAATTCCCAGGGTTTGATCAGGAACAATTAGCGACGTTTCGACCCCCACAGCCTCGGAATTAAAGCTGACAATCACCCCGATATCACCGGCCTGCTGAGCCATTTTCAGATGTGGATACTGGGCCAGATCCGCCGGCGTCACCCGCCAGCCAATTAAGTAGGCGGCCACCAGCTGCTCACTCAAGTCCGGATCGGAAAATTTTTCTTCCAGCAACCGCAGCAGCATTTCTGATCCCTGACTGAACCCGGCCAGCACAAAAGGTCGACCCTGATTGTAATCTTCCATATAAACATCAAAAGCTTGAGCGACATCGGCATAGGCCAGATCAAAATACGGCTCGGCTTTATCCGGATCCATCGTATAGGCATTCAGTCCGGCCTGGCGGTAATAGGGGGCGAAAAAATTGGCTGACCCGTCATACAGCCCCTTTTCCATATTGGTTGCCCCCAAAAACTGGGTTTTGGTCGTTTCGTCGGTCAGATCCATGGAATGAACCTCAGCCGTACCCATATAAACAGTCGGCGCCACAAAAAATACATCACAATCCTTAATGCGTTCACTTTCAATCGGCAGATAGGCCCAGTTCTCCGGCTCGCTGTAATCCACCACCGCTGCTGACTGGACACACCCTCCCAGAAACATGGTCATGAGAATCAGAAAAACTGCAAGTGATCGTCGACACTTTGTTTGTGTTGACATAATTTTCCCCCTTTTTATTTCGAATTCATTGCTACTGCCTATTCTATCTTTTTTGATCAGCCAAATCAAAACTTTTTAGCCATCCTGAATTAAAATGCAAGAAAATCAGAATCATTCTTTTAGAACTCCAATAATTGGGTAATCAGTAACAAAGCCTATTTTCTTTTGGGCTATTATCTTTGAATGGAGGGTTTTGTATGTATAACATACTTTTAGGCGGCGCCGCCGGCGATGGCATTGAAACAATGTCCGCAATTTTTGAAAAAATGCTGAAACAATCGGGTTGTCATCTTTTTACAATCCGTGATTTTATGTCCCGGGTCCGAGGTGGTCACAATTTCACCCAGATCCGCTTTGGCGATCAACCCCTTCACGCCCATCGGGACACCTTGAACGGAATCTTTGCCATCGATGAGACCACCTATCAGGAACACCAGTCCCGACTGTCCTATGATGGCTTTATTTTATGCGACGAGTCGTTAGCGATTGATGACTTTCGGGCTATTAAATGTCCTCTGAAAAAGTCTGCTGCCAACCTTGGCAATCCCAAGGTCATCAACAGCGTGGCTACCGGAGCCCTGCTGAAACTTTTTGAAATTCCCCTTGATCAAGCCGCTGGTATTCTAAAAGCAAGTCTCCGGGCTGACCTGGTCGAAGTCAACCTGTCCGCCATCAAAATGGGTTATGCTTTGTTAAACACCACGCATCATTTATCGCCGGTTGAAACGTCAGAACAGCTTTTACTGTCCGGCAATACCGCCATTGGCCTGGGGGCTGTAGCCGCCGGAATCCGCTTTTACTCGGCCTATCCGATGTCACCATCGACCAGTCTGCTTGATTTCTTTAATGCTCAAAGCAGCTCCATGGCCATTGCCGTCGAACAGGCTGAAGACGAAATTGCCGCCATCAACATGGCCATTGGAGCCGCCTATGCCGGAGCCACTGCCATGACTGGCACCTCCGGCGGGGGATTTTCGCTGATGGTGGAAGCCTTGGGCTTTGCCGGTATTGCTGAAATCCCGCTGGTGGCAGTTGATGTCCAACGTCCCGGACCGGCCACCGGTTTTCCCACCCGAACTGAACAAAGTGATCTGAAATTTGTCATCTCGGCCTCCCAGGGGGAATTCCCCCGGATGGTCATCGCCCTGCGGGATCATGCCGATTGTTTCTATCAGACTGCCCGGAGTCTGGCCTTAGCCAAGAAATACCAGATTCCGGTTATTCTCTTAAGCGACCAGTATCTGGCCGATTCCACCACCACCGTCCCGCTTTTTGATGTCAACAAAATTGTCCGCTTTGACCAACCCGACCCGGCGGTTCCGGCAACGGACGATCCGCCATATCAACGCTACGCCCTCACCGAAAACGGCATCTCACCACTGGCCATCCCGGGGAAAAGCCCAGCCCTGGTCCGGGTGGACAGTGATGAACATGATCCCTGGGGACAGATTACCGAATCGGCAACCATCCGCAATCAGATGGTTGACAAACGGCAAAATAAATTAAAAGCCTTAAAAGAAGAACTGATCGAACCGGAATTCTGGGGCTCCCATCAATGCCAGTCACTGCTGGTAGGGTTTGGTTCCACCAGCGGGGCCATTAAAGAAGCCGTTGACATTCTCAATCAAAACGAAAATAACTATGGGGCCCTGATTTTCGGCGATATTTATCCCCTGCCAACCGAACGGCTTCGTCATTTTGCCACCCAGGTGGTCGAAATAATCAATGTCGAACAAAACGCTACTGGCCAACTGGCATCGTTAATCCGGGAAGAAGCGCTGATCAGCTGCGACCACAGCATTCTCAAATATGATGGCCGCCAGTTATCTGTAGACGATATTCTCAATGGTATTAAAAATCTTAAAGGAGGCTTTTGACATGAACAAACCTGCATTTACCACCTACGATACCGCCTGGTGCCCTGGCTGCGGCAACTTCGCCATTCTCGAAACCCTCACCGGAGTGTTGAATCAGCTGGCTACCCCACCCCATCAGGTAGTTCTGGTCGGAGGGATCGGTCAAGCCGCCAAAACCAACCAGTACATTACCGCCAATGGCTTTAGTGGGCTCCATGGCCGTTCTCTGCCAGCGGCGGCGGCCATTAAAATTGCCAACAATGATCTGACCGTCATTGTCAATACCGGTGATGGTGATTCCTACGGCGAAGGGGGTAATCACTTTCTTCATAACATTCGCCGTAACGTCGACATTACTCATTTTGTCCACGACAATCAGATCTATGGTCTGACCAAGGGCCAGCCCTCGCCTACCTCCGACCCCTGTGATCCGTTTCATAAAGCGGCTGCCTGTAACATGGGCGCAACCTTTAATCCACTGCTGGTTGCCCTGGCCGCTGGCGCCACCTTTGTGGCCCGTTCCTTTTCCGGCGACAAAAAACATCTGGCCGACATGATGGCCGCCGCAATTAAGCACCCCGGCTACGCTTTGGTCGATATCCTCCAGCCCTGTGTCAGCTTTAATAAAATCAACACCTTTGCCTACTACAAGCAACGGGTGAAACCCCTGGATGATCGCCATGATCCAACCAATAAACTGGCCGCCATCGAAAAGGCAATGGAATTCGGTGACACCATTCCGATTGGCATCCTTTATCAACAAGCCACCCCCACCTACGCCGATAAACGCCCGGAACTTTTTGATCACATTCCCCTTGTTGATAAACACGTTCCCCAGAGCGCTATCGAGACCCTGATTAAAAGCTATATCTAAAATCAAGAAGAAAGAGGTAATCGTATGGATCCCAAGTTATTTTACCAATGCAACGACTGCAACGCCGTGCTGTTGGAACTAAGCGGCACCCTGACCCAATACTGCAACCACTCGCAGACGCTGCTGGCCCCCAATACCGTTGATGCCGCCAAAGAAAAACACCTTCCGGTGCTTGTTTTTTCCGACCACCAGCTTCAGGTTAAGGTAGGAAGCATTCCCCATCCAATGACAACCGATCACTCCATTTTATGGATCTTCGTCCAAACCCGAAACGGTGGCCAATATGTGCAATTGACCCCCGAACATCCACCGGAAGCCTTCTTCACCGTCGAATCACTGGATGTTATCCGGGTTTATGCCTATTGTGATGTTCATGGCCTCTGGATGGTCAACAATGCCGAGCTGGATTATGAAGAAATTGTCTGCTCCCCTGAGTTCCCCCAGGGCTGTATTGAATAATAACCCGCCTTTTGGGGTATGGTTACTGGTTTACTTAAGCCTTTATGATGACCTGTCATCACCGGGTTCCGGGTCGAAACCGACCCGATCCCGGATTTATCCCAAAAATGTCAAAATTCTTTATAAAACCTTAAGTTTCAGCCATTTAATTTCTTTATTTTTCGTTGTGATATAATGAATAACATATTTAAGCCAAGGGATGATTCCTGAACGATAATAAACTTGACCTTGTGCTTTCGATCCCAATAGATCTAATCAATGCTACCGTAACAAAATGGAGGTTATCTGATGCAAAGAGTACTTAAGACCATTCAAAATGCTCCTTACCGCAGTTCTCAGTTAGTCATGAAGCAAGTCGCCCAGGTGTTGCCCCTGCCGATTCCTCCGGTCCTCCAGGGCCCTGGCATGGTTCGCCGTTTTCCCGAAATCATTGCGATTTCCGGGGTAAATAAAGTTCTGGTGGTCACTGACAAACCCCTGCATAAAATGGGTTTGCTGGATTCCTTTTTATGTGCACTGGAAACCAATGGCATCGACGCCATCGTCTTTGACAAGGTTCAACCCAATCCCACTTTCGAAAATGTTGAAGACGGTCTGGCCCTGTATTACAGTTCCAACTGTCAGGGCGTAGTCGCCTTTGGCGGTGGTTCTCCCATCGACTGCGCCAAGATTATTGCCGCCAAAGTCACCAACCGCAAAAGCATTGAAAAAATGCGGGGGCTGTTTAAACTGACCCGGAGACTGCCGCCTTTTTTTGCCATCCCCACCACTGCCGGTACCGGTTCTGAGGCAACCATCTGCGCCGTAATCACCGATGTCAAAAATCATGAGAAATTTGTAATTAGCGATCCCAAACTGGTTCCCCTGGCTACGGTTTTTGATCCGGAGCTCAGTGTCGGCCTGCCCCCTTCCCTGACAGCCACGACCGGAATGGATGCCCTAACCCACGCCGTGGAAGCCTATATCGGAAAATACGACACTGCTTTTGTTAAAGAAAAAGCCCTGAATGCCACTGAAATTATCATTAATAATCTTGAAGATACCTATCACAATGGCCAGGATCTGGAGCTCCGTCTGAAAATAGCTCAGGCCTCCTTTGATGCTGGATTGGCTTTCACCCGGGCCTATGTGGGCTATGTCCACGCCATTGCCCATGCCATGGGTGGCTTTTACGGGGTTCCCCACGGTTTAGCCAATGCCATTATTTTGCCCTACATTCTTGAGTTTTCCAAAAAAGACGCTGAAAAAAAACTGGCCGAACTGGCTTTCTATGCCGGTCTGGGCGAAGCCATGTATGATGACGAAACCCTGGCGGAACTCTTCATCGAAAAAATCAAATCGATGAACCTCCATATGGGTATCCCCACCACCATTTACGCTCTGAAGGAAAAAGATATTCCCGAACTGGCCAAGCGGATTCTAAAAGAAGGCAATCCCACCTACCCGGTTCCCCGGATTATGAATTATCAGGAATGCTGCGACATCCTGAGACTGCTGTGCCCGGAAAGAGCTCCCGAGGCTTAAATGAAAGTCCAGGTCTTTCCCCCACCCATTGCCAGCCTGACCCATCTGGATGAGGATGGCATGATGACATTACCCCCAGGCGCTCGATTATTGACTGTTTACCGCCAGCTGAAAATTCCCCTGGTGCTGCAGCCGCTGCTGATCTGCCATGTCAATTACCAACGGGTCAAATTAAGCACCCCGCTAAAACACGGCGATGTGATCAGTTTTATACTGCCCCTGGCGGGAGGATGAGAGGTATTTTTTGAAAGGTTATTGCGGAACAATCCTGATGGTGAATCTCTCAGATTCCACCTTTGACGAAATTAAAATTCCCGATACGGTTTACGAACATTTTCTTTCCGGGGTCGGTCTGGGGGCCTATATTTTATACAAATATATACCCAAGGGAGCTGATCCCCTGGGGCCTGACAATATTCTCGGCTTTGTCAGCGGCCTCCTCACCGGCACTGGCAGTTTTATGACCGGCCGCTGGCTGGCGGTCTGCAAATCGCCACTTACCGGGGGCTTCGGCGATGCCAATTGTGGTGGCACCTTTTCGCCAGCCATTAAGCAATGCGGTTATGATGGCATCTTTTTTAAAGGCCGGGCTCCCAAACCGATGCTGCTCTATATTGATAACACCGGCCCCCAGCTCATGGATGCCGCTACGCTCTGGGGGCTGGATACTGTCGCCACCGAAGCGGCCATCAATCAGATGATTACCGCCAACAAAAAACTGGCAATTGCCACCATTGGCCCGGCTGGTGAACACCAATCGCAAATCGCCGGAATTTCCAACGATGGTGGCCGAATGGCGGCCCGTTCCGGGGTAGGCACGGTAATGGGTTCAAAAAAACTAAAAGCCGTTGTTCTGGCAGGTTCAAAGATGATCCGTTCTGAGAATCCAGAAACCCTCAAAGCCATCAGCCAGAACTATGCCCGAAAAATCAAAGCTTCCAACTTACCACCACTGACGACCGGGGCAATCTTACCTTTGATGGGCAAATCGATGGTTGCCACCGATAAGGCCATCCCCATTGACGGCATGATGTCCACGGCGATTATGAAAAAATGGGGAACTGGTTTTACCAATACCATGGGAATGACCATGGGTGACACGCCTGTAAAGAATTGGAAGGGTTCAATCACCGATTTCCCCTATCGCAAGTATCGTCAAATGAATCCGGATCTTATTCAAAAACATGAAACACAGAAATATCACTGTTATTCCTGTGTCATCGGCTGTGGGGGCCTGTGTGATATCAGCGCGGTAAGCAACGGACGCTTCTCCCATACCCACAAGCCCGAATATGAAACAGTCGCCGCCTTTGGTGCCTTGCTTCTCAATAAAGACCGGGATTCCATCTTTATGATCAATGAACTCCTCAATCGGGGTGGGATGGACAGTATTTCTGCGGGAAACACCATTGCCTTTGCCATGGAGTGTTATGAAAAAGGCTGGTTAAGTCCGGAAGTCACCGGCGGCCTGGATCTCTCTTGGGGCAATGCCAAAGCCATTGTCACCCTGGTTGAACAGATGATTGCCGGAACCGGTTTCGGGGCGATTTTACAGCACGGTGTTAAAAAAGCCAGTGAAATTTTAGGTGTCGAATCGGTGCCCCTGGCCGTCCATGCTGGTGGTCAGGAACCCGGTATGCATGATCCCCGGCTCGATCCGATCCTCGGTATTCATTATTCCTGCGACCCCACCCCCGGCCGCCACACCATCGGTGCTGGCAGCTATTACACCTATATGCGAATCTGGGAGGATGTCACCTGGGCGCCCAAGGTCAAACTGGGGGAAGATAAAAATAGCGAATACGAGGCGACCAATCAGGTCGGCCTGAAATCAATGATTAATGCCTGCATCAAACAAATTCTGGATGGATCCGGTGGTTGTTTTTTTGCGCTGGTCAGCGGGCTGAATCACTTTAAAATCTTTGACTATCTCAATGCTGCAACCGGCTGGAATAAGACCCCCAACGAATACATGACCATCGGTCTGCGGATGCAAACGCTGCGCCAGGCCTTTAACGTCCGGGAGGGGATCAATCCCCGGGATTTTAAAATGAATGACCGTCTCAGTGGCAAACCGCCCTTGACTGAAGGACCACTAAAAGGTAAGCAGTTTAATATGGATGAAATGATGGGCGTTCACTACCAGTTTATGGGTTGGGACAAAAAAACCGGCATCCCCACCAAAACGGCCCTGGAAGATCTGGGCTTTTGCGATCTGGAAATGGAGGGCATCACCCATGGCTGATAAGAAAAAACCAGTTATCAACTATGAGCTCTGCATGGCCTGCGGGATCTGCTCCGGCGATTGCCCCTTAAGCTGCATTGTCCTGCGAAAAACTGACATCGACAGCTACCAGAAAGCCTATCCGGTGCTGGATGAATACTATCGCTGTACCGGCTGCACCCGTTGTGCCAAAGCCTGCCCGATGGAAGCGATACAAATGATGTAATCAAAAAAGATGCTGAATGATTTTTACCTCATCCAGCATCTTTTTGCCATTTTATTATTCTATTTATTTAATCAGAGCATACATGCAATAGTCAGTGATCTTCCCGTTTTTGAATATCGCTTTCTTGCAGATTCCTTCCAGTTGGAAGCCTGCCTTTTCCAGCGCTCTTCGGGAACCGATATTATCAACGAAGGGACGACCATAAATTCTAAAAATATCAAAATTGGCAAAACCATTTTCACAGGTTTGCATAATCGCTTTGGTCATAATCCCTTTTCCCCAGAAAGGTTCACCCAACCAGTACCCCAATTCGGCTGTCTTGCAGCTGACATCATCCTGCAGCAGCAATCCTACTGAACCAATCGGTTCATTGTCAATGACAATGGCTTTTATTGACTGTTTGGTCTGGTCGCGGTGCATACACTGGTCAATAAACATATGGGCATCATCCAACGTGTAGGGTGATGGAAACGAGTTTCGCAAGAAGCAGGCAACCTTGGGGTTATTGGCATAACGAACCAAATTTTCCGCATCATCCAGTTTCCAATCTCTTAATTCAAATTTCATCTTTCTTCCTCCTGTATAGAATTAGTCATGCTATGTCAAACCAATGCCCTGGTAAAAAAGAGCTTTTGTCTGGCAAAAACATGCGAGCTGACATTTTTTGACAGAGAAGTTACCCCTTTGTAAAGCTAATTATTCATTCTTAATCGGCATTACAATTTTAGTGAGCCATTCACTTTCCGGAAACGCCGGATCATTATAATAATATTCGTAGGCACTTCCTTCCGGTTGACAGTGATTGGTCTCAAACCATTGTGCCATCTCCCCATAAACCGGTTCCATTTCGGCGTAAGGCCCCCGATACATACAAAAGATAATTTTTCCTTCCGGAATCAAGCCCGGTTTGACATCACCCTGTCCGGGAAATGGTTTGGCAACCGGAAATCCGATTTCTACATCAAGATGTTGCATATCCATGTTATGATAGGCAACAAATGGTACATCGGTCATCAATTCCCCAATCTCGTTGAGATAGGCGACAATCTTTCCGTAGCTCTCACCGATTAACTGCGGCAATTCTTCGACCCTGGTAATCGTTCGAATAACCAGAGTGGGCTGTTCCCGCTGTTTTATCGTTTCAATATTTGACATTTTTGGCATGTCTGACCCTCCTTAAAATTTTTTGCCTAAACTTAAATTGCGCTTTTTAAATATTTCTACCCTCTTTTTTCCTAAATATTGAAATAATTTTATATTAAAAAAACACCCCTACGTTTTAAATTTCATTCGTTAAGAAACTTAAAAAGCAGGGGTGTTTAATCGTTTATGACCACAACTGAAAAGACTTCCTATTGTCTAAACAGGTTATTCTGGTTTTTTATTCGTGGTAACTAAAATCAGCTTTATCGTCTTACAGGCTGGGTAAGGTTCCCGAAATCACGGCTGGCTCCAGTGCATTAATAACAGCCTGCATAATTCCCGTTGACGTATAGGTTGCCCCGGAAATGGTATCAACCACCGGAGTCTGGGCGGCAATGATGGCGGCCGGTACCGCATCAATGGCCTTGCCATAATATTTGACATTGTTTTCATTGTGAGAAACCACCGTCACAGCAGTAATAACATTTTCAGCCACCGTCACACTAACTGTCAGCTCCGGTCCGTAACCTTCGGCCACTCCGGTATAGGTGCCATCCTGTAAATCAACGCTACCCAAAAATAGATTGGCTTTAGTCACCACCGTATCGGTCACAGAGGCATCCGGCGTCGTTACCGGGGTGCTTTCCGTTGTCGACGCACTGGAATTTTCTGCTGTTACGGAATTGCTCTGATCAGCGGCTGTCGCCGAAACCGTTTTTGTGCCATATAATTTTTCCACCGAAGCCTCCACTTCCTTTAACGAACTGTTAAAAAAAGCTTCTGGGCCCATAATTCCGCCAACCTCCCAAAGATGAACCCCCAGAAAAACAATCAGTACCACTGTTAACCAGCGGTGTGGTTTAATCCAGGCACACTTTCCCCGCAGCATTTTTCTGAGAAAATAGGTTAGTCCCAACAGAACTCCCATCACCATACAGAGGGTTCCAAAGTTAAATGACAGAATTGCTCCCGAGGAAAAGAACCCATGAACACAGGCGGTGATCACAAAAGCGATTCCCATGGTTTTATGTGAATTTCTCAGATTTCGATTGATTTTTGCAATGAATTCATTTTTTCTGGTGCCCTTATTGACAATTCGCAATAAGTAGATGATGGCCAACAAAACGGCAAAAATGACGCTTAGCCAGGCCGTTAATACATTAATGATAACAGTCATCTCAATTCCTCCTTTTTATTTATCATAGCAGGCGATTATGACATCTTTGTGTCAATTTCATTAATATATCATGTTTTTGTGATGTTTCTGTGATCATCACACCGTTTTAATTATTCCTTAAGTCATTTCTGCCTAAATCGCATCGGCGTTTTTGACAAAAAAATAAGACCTACTGCATAACAGTAGATCCCAGTACCTAATAAAACATCGGCACTACTCCAAAAAACAACATCCCCAAGGCCGCAGAGATCAGAATCAGTTTGATCGGATGGAGTTTGTAGCGGAAATAGACAAAGACACCAATACTAAAAATAATAATTTCCAGATATTGGAGACTGGCAAAAAAATCGCTGACCGAGTGAATTTTGGCCTCATGACCAATAAACCCACTGGACATCAGCAGCAATACTGCCGAGGCAATCAACCCGATTACCACCGGTCGCATTCCATAAAGAGCCCCCTGCACCCATTTGTTCTGCTGAAAGTTGGTAAACGCTTTGGCAATCAGTAAAATAATGATAAATGAAGGCAACACCACCGCCGTGGTAGTTACAACTGCGCCCAAAGGGCCACCCATTTCCATCCCCACAAAGGTGGCAATATTCACCGCAAAGGGCCCCGGGGTCGATTCCGCCACGGCAATAAAATCAGTCAGCTCCAATAACGTCAGCCATCCGTGAGCCACCACTTCCTGCTGAATCAGCGGAATCATCGCATAACCGCCGCCGATGGTAAACAAGCCGATTTTAAAAAAGGTGATAAATAAATCGAGATACATCATTTTTTCACCTCGTCACGTTTATCATCCGCTTGTTTTCGGTTTAACCATACCTGATAAAAAAGGCCCGTTGCCGCACCACCCAGTAACAGGTAAATGACATTGATGTCAGTAAAGGAAGCTACACAAAAGGCCAGCATCAAGATCAACACCGTCAGGGGTGTGTACTCCCCCTTTTTGCCCATTTTAACCACCGCCCCCAGGATTAACACAATAACCCCGGCCCGAATCCCTTTAAAGGCATACCCTACCCATTCCAGGCTTTGAAACTCCTGGAAGAACAGGGCAATTACACTGATAATTGTAAAGGACGGAATCACCACCCCCAGGGTCGCCATCAGCGAACCCCAAAAACCAGCCACTTTGTAACCAACAAAGGTTGCCGTATTGATGGCAATGACCCCGGGGGTTGCCTCGGCAATGGCAAAAATATCCAGAATATCCTCGCTTTTTATCCACCGATGCCGTTCGACTGTTTCGTATTCGATCAGCGGGATCATCGCATAACCGCCACCAAAGGTGAACAGACCGATTTTAAAAAAGGTAATGAACAGGGTTTGCAGTTTTTCCTTTTGATTTGTTGATATTCCCATTAATTCGCTCCTATACTGTGATCCATTCCAGACGCTCCTGAAAAGCAACTGTATCCGTGACAGCCCAGATAACATAACCTTCCAGCTCCGGATAATTTTTAAGCACCACGGATCTTCGATCCCCTTCAGAGATGCTAGCCGTTGCGGCGGTTATTGCCGCTTCCCGGTGACAATCGATCGCAAAAGTATGTAGCGGTAAATTAAAGCCCTTGCCGGTGTATTTCATATACGCTTCTTTTAGCGCCCAGAGATCATAAAAGCCCTGCTGCTGTTTTTCCTGCGGCAAGGTCAGGAGCCAGTCTACCTCACTCGGGGCAAAAAAACGTTTAGCCAGCCTTAGTTTCGGCTGCGCCATTTTTTGAATGTCGACCCCGACCGGTCGGGAACCCAGACCACAGACCACATAGTCGCCGGAATGGGAGAGGTTAAAGCAGATCTGTGGATAATCAACCAGCCATGGTTTACCAGCTGCTCCGGCCTCGAGCACCAGTGGGCCATCGACACCATAACTCTGGGCTACCGCCTTTTGCAATAATATTTCAGCACCCACCGATAGCACCTTGGCTGCCGGGGTTTTTAACCGCCCGGCTTTTTTCTGTCGTTCGGTTGATACCGCTTTTAACGCCTCTGCTAAACAGTGGGGTTCCAGCAATCTGCGGACATCGGCAATAAAAATTCGGGTTTTGGGGTTTTCCATTTCTTCTCCATCGCTGACCTGATTCTTTCGTTGGACAATCCCGCTTACCACAGGTCAATCTTTGTCAGATTAGTCGGGATCATTTCTTTTTATCGATACTTAGATTATACTAAAAAAGACAAGAGCGGGCAAACAATGCTGATTGTTTGCCCGCTCTTTAGTCTCTGGTTACATCCATGAGTGTCTGAATTTCCTGGCGGTTTTTTTCATACTGGTCACCTCTAAGGGCTGAACAGCCGCCGATGTTCTTTTTACCCTGCAGCAGTTTTTCAGCAAAGGCCATACAATTATTTTCACCACAATTTTTACAGTTGGTATGTGGCAAATACTCATAAATATCAAAAGCGCTGATTTTCTGATCCGTCATCTTGTTCTCCTGATTATTACTTTGCGCAGCTGGTTCTTCCAGCTGCACAGATATAACAAAACCTGCTTTTTAAGGTATCTTAAAGAGCAGGTTAGCTTTCATTTGGCAGAGGTAGCAGGATTCGAACCTGCGAGTGATGGAGTCAGAGTCCATTGCCTTACCGCTTGGCGATACCCCTTTATTCATTTTCTGTCCCGAAGGTACGCTAAATATTTTATCTAAATTTATATCAATTGTCAAGGAAAATGAATAATTGATTAGCTTTTTTTATTTATTTCGTCTTTTCACTGATACCAAACACTCTTTTGGCATTGCTGGTGGTAATCTCGGCTACCTCTTCCACCGCCATTCCCCGGATCCGGGCAATTTCGGCCGCCACCAAACCCACATAGGCTGGCTCGTTGCGTTTGCCCCGATGGGGGGTGGGCGTCAAATAAGGACTGTCGGTTTCGATCAGCAACCGCTCCAGCGGCATCATTGCCACCACCTCCGGCAGTTTTCGGGCATTGCTAAAGGTCAGTGGTCCGGAAATCGACAAATAAAAACCCATCTCCAGAAAGACCTTGGCCATTTCCACCGAGCCACTGTAGCTGTGCATGATGCCACCATACTCCGGCGCAAAATATTCCTTTAGGATCCGAACCATATCTTCCATCGATTCCCGGTTATGAATCACAATCGGCAGTGACACCGCTTTGGCGATGATCAGCTGGCGGATAAAGACCTCCTGCTGGACATCCCGAGGGGAATAATCATAGTGGTAGTCCAGACCAATTTCGCCAATCGCCACCACCTTTTCTTTTTTTGCCCATTCCCTTAACAGGGCATCGTGTTTGTGAGCATCGTAATCCTTGGCATCATGTGGATGAATCCCCACAGTGGCATAAACCATCGGGTATTTTTCACTCATGGCCACGGCCCGGAAGCTTGAGGCTTCATCCGCACCGGGATTAATGATCAGCTCGACTCCGGCAGCCCGGGCGTTTTCCAATACCGCTTCCCGGTCCTCGTTAAATTTCTGATCGTCGATATGGGCATGGCTGTCAATTAACATCTGTGCATCTCCTTTGCTTTTTTCATTAAACTTTCTTTTTCGTTTTGATAAACTTCATCGATAACACCGGCCAGCAGAAGGTTGAGAATCCGGCCGATTTCAGCCCCGTTGGTGATCCCCAGACCAATCAGATCATGACCATTGACGGCCAGATCTTTCAGCGAAAAACAGGCTGCTTCAGCAATCACCTGATCCAGCAAGGTTTCGAGTTTTTTAAGTGATTCCAACCGGTCACGATACTGGGGCGCCTGGGCCCGGTTATCGCCCCGTTTAATTGCTATCAGATCCCGAAACAGCGGTTCCGACAAACGATTCAGCCAGCGCTTGACCGTCTTTTTGTCGGCCTCGATCAGGGTATCGTGGTATTTTATCAGCAGACAGACCGAATCAATAATACTTTTACGGATCCGCAGGGCGGTTAAACGGTCGCGGGCCATCGCTTCCGATACCTTGCTATGACCTTTAAAATGACCGACGCCAGCTTCATCGCGGGTAAAGGTTGCGGGTTTTCCCAAATCGTGAAACAACATCGCCCAGCGCAACCGGGGCACCGGCGCCAGCGTTTCCATGGCCACCGCCGTATGGGTCAGGACATCATAGCAGTGGTGGGGATTCATCTGATCAAAGTTTTTTGCTGGCAAAAGCTCGGGGATCACCACTCCCAGCACGGTGGTTTCGGCCAGGATGATCGCTTTGGCATTTTTCCCACAAATCAGTTTATCCAGTTCAGCGGCAATCCGCTCAGCCGAAATATGACGCAGTTGTCCACAATTTTGCCGGATTGCCATGCCGGTTTCGGGTTCCAGATCAAAGCCCAGAACTGCGGCAAAACGCAGGCCCCGCAGAATCCGCAGGGCGTCTTCGGCCATTCTTTGGGAAGGATCGCCGACACAGCGGATCATTTTCTTCTTAATATCCTGACTGCCCGCAAACAGATCAATCAAACCTTTTTGAGGATGATAGGCCATCGCATTGATGGTAAAATCCCGCCGGGCCAGGTCATCGGCCAGGTTCCGGGTAAATGCTACCGTATCCGGTCGGCGATTGTCCGAATAATCCCCTTCAGTCCGATGGCTGGTTATTTCAATCGCCATTCCTTCAATCATGACCGTTACGGTACCGTGGCGGATGCCGATTTCAACGACCCGATGGTCAGAAAAACACTCAATTATTTCATCTGGGGTGGCGTCGGTGGTCATATCAAAGTCTGTCGGCGGGGTGTCCAGCAAAAAATCCCGGACGCAGCCGCCCACCAGATATCCACAGAATCCACAGCTTTCCAGTTGTTTAAAGGCTTTATCTACCGGAGCCGGAAGATTAAGCTTCATTACTTCCCAGCCCGATGTCATCGGCCACAGCCCGCATGCCCAGAATTGTTTCCTGCATCAGCTCGTCCAGCGAATAACCGGCCATTTCGGCACCTTTGGTAACCACCTCGCGATTAACCCCGGCGGCAAAACTGGTGGTTTTAAATTTCTTTTTCACCGATTTCAGTTCCAGATCATTAACGCTTTTGGAGGGCCGCATATAGGCACAGGCAGTAATCAGTCCGGCCAACTCATCGGTGGCATAGAGAATTTTTTCCATTTGATGGGTGGGCTCAACGTCAGCGCAAAGACCAAAGCCATGGCTGACCACACTATTGATAAAGTCTCGCTCGTAATCGTTGGCTTCCAGAATTTCGACCACTTTAACACAGTGCTGATCGGGGTACTTTTCATAATCCAGATCATGCAACAGTCCGACAATGCCCCAGTAGTCCGGATCTTCCCCTTCCAGCCGGGCAAAATGTTCCATCACCCCCGAAACTGCCAGGCCATGATTAACCAGGGATTCACTTTCATTGTATTCTTTTAATAATGCCAGTGCTTTTTCACGATCCAATTGTGCACTCATTTTATCACCTCATGCTTCTTAAAATTAATTGATAGCTTGCCATTTAGTCATGCCAAACAACCATTGCCTTGGTTTTGCTATTGACTTCACTTATTAAAGGTATTTTAACACAGTTTGCGTCCAATCGACAAAATCTGGAGCAAATTATTAGGCTTTTTTCATCAACAAAAAGCCCTGCCACGAATTTTTCTCTCCATGGCAAGGCTGGTGCTTAATTTTTTTAATTAATCATTCGGATTGTAAAACATCTTAACGCTGGCCCCAGGTATGTTGAAACAGCGCATCGATCCGGGCCGTCAGGGTTTCCGGGCCAATTGCGTAGCACCGTTTATCGAGCTGCTTCACCGGCATGATTTCCATCAGCGAATTGGTGATAAATACTTCGTCGGCAGCCAATAATTGATCACTGCTGTAATACCCTTCTGCGATCGGGATCTGATTGGCTTTAAGAAGCTCAATCACCCGGTTTCTGACAATCCCGGCCAGCAGCCCGCAATCTCTTGCCGGGGTACCGACTCGGCCGTTTTTGATTAAAAAGATATTGGTCATACAGCCCTCAGCCAGATGGCCCTGGGTGTTTAAAAAAATCGCTTCGCTAAAGCCCCGGGCTTTGGCTTCATTTAAAATCAGCAGGTTCTCCAGATAATTGTTGGACTTAATACTCACCAGCCGGGATTTTTCATTGCGGATCGTATCAGCGGTGCAAATTTTTAGGCCCTGCTCAAACATCCGACGGTCATAATGGTTTTCCCGGGCCGTGATCAGCAGGTTATCAGCTTTTAGCCCCTTACTGAGGGTAACCCGCAGACCGCCCCGAATCATCGCATTTTTATCAATAATCTGCTGACACTGGCTCCGGATCTGATCAGGATGAATGGCCAGCAAAAGGCCCATCACCAGGGCACTCTGTTTGAGCCGTTCCATGTGATCCTCAAAGAAAACCAGCTTGCCCTGGGCCACGTTGATGGTTTCAAACACCCCATAGCCATAAAGAAAGCCCTGATCCAGCGGGATCTGCGGTTTTTTTGAAATTTCCCCGTTATAACTGACGTAGTCCATTTTAATACCGTTTCAATGCATCCATCAGGGCCCGACCCTTATCGAAGGTTTCCTGATACTCGGACTCGTTGTCGGAATCCCAAACGATCCCGCCGCCGACCTGAAAATAGCCTTTGCCATCCTTACAGACAATCGTCCGGATGACGATGTTCAGATCGAGATCACCGTTGAAACCAATATAGCCGATCGAACCGGTGTAAATGTTGCGCTGAGTTGGCTCCAGTTCATCGATGATCTCCATCGCCCGGATCTTTGGTGCCCCGGTAATGGAACCACCCGGGAAGGTCGCCTTAACACAGTCGATGGCATCCAACTCGTCCTTCAGCTCGGCCGTCACCGTGGAGACCAGATGAAAGACCGTCTGATATTCTTCCAACTTAAACAATTCCGGAACCTTAACGGTGCCGGTTTTGGCGATTCTACCAAGATCGTTCCGTTCCAGATCGACAATCATCAACAGCTCGGCTTTATCCTTTTCGCTGTTGACCAGGGTCTCACGATTGGCCGCATCTTCGGCCGGCGTTTTGCCCCGGGGCATGGTACCCTTAATTGGTCGGGTTTCAATGTTGCGGCCCTGAACCAGAATAAAACGCTCCGGCGAACTGGAAACAATCTGGCCTTCCCCAAAATCGATATAGCTGGCAAAGGGAGCCGGGTTGATTCTTCGCAGTTCACTGTATAATTCCAATGGGCTTAACTGTAAATCAGCGTTAAAGCGCTGAGTCAGATTGGTCTGGTAAATATCTCCAGCTAAAATATACTCATGCACCGCATCCAGGGCTTTTAGATATTCCGGTTTGGTAAAATTACCCCGGAATTCCAGATTTTCATTGATTTTAAAGTCCGAACGAATGGCGACCTTGGGATCACCGGCAAATCTAGCGGCCAAACGGCTGACAATATCGGCTTCGTTTTCTTCAATCCCCAGGGCGGCCACATAGGTTTTATCTTCTTTATGATCGATGATCACAATGCCATCGTAGAAGCCCATAAAACAATCCGGGACATTGACATCATCCACTGCCGTCCGGGGGAAGGCTTCCAGATGATGACAGAGGTCATAACCAAAATAACCGACCGCCCCGCCAATAAACGGAAACGGCGATGAATAATCCATTTTATACTGTTTTAATAATTTTTGCAGTTCATCAAAAGGATCGCCCGTAACCGTTTTCGTCTCCGTCTTGGTTTTAACGGTGACGTCATTGTCCTTGCTGGTAAAGACCAGCAGGGGATCCCCGCCGATAAATGAATAACGCCCCAGGCTGTCCGGGTCTCTCCCGCTGTCAAGGAAGAAACTATAGGGCTCATCCTTAAATAAAAGATAGCTTTCAAAACTTGTTAAGTCGGTTTTTATTTCTTGTATTAGCATCTTGCACCATTTTCTTTTGTCGCTTGAAAAAAGTTATCCAATAATTCCATGCCCATTTCGGTGAGAATCGCTTCGGGATGAAACTGCACCCCTTCGATATGATAATCCTTATGGCGCATCCCCATAATCTCATTTTGATCGGTTCGGGCGGTAATCTCAAAATAATCGGGGATATCCCGGTTTTCCACCACCAGAGAATGGTACCGGGTCACCTTCAGGGGATTATTAAGACCGTCAAAGACTCCGATATTGTCATGGGCGATGGCATGAACCTTGCCATGAACTGGCTCCAGCGCCTTGCTAATCGTACAGCCAAAGGCCTGACCAATGATCTGGTGACCCAGACAAATTCCCAGAATCGGGATTTGTCCCTTAAAATGGTGAACCACATCCAGACAGATGCCGGATTCGTTGGGGGTACATGGCCCCGGTGATAAAACAATCATCGATGGTGCCATCGCAGCAATCTCGTCGAGGGTGATTTTATCATTTCTTTTTACGATCACCGTTTCATTGAGTCCCTCCAGATACTGGACTAAATTATAGGTGAAAGAATCATAGTTGTCGATCATTAGAATCAATTTTTATACCTCATAGTATTAATCATTTTGAGCTGTATTGTATCATACTCCAAGGGTTTTAGACAATGAATTATAGCTGGAATATTTGGCATGAATTTTCGGTCGGTCCGATTTTTTCGGGGTTGATTTACACCAGAATTTACCCCCAATCCCATGATTCCCAATTCCCGCTTTGCTTTTTTTGCTTGCACTGATTATTAGTCCCGGTCAATTTTAATTTGACAAGCCAATCCCAGATATGCTATTATGCTTCCAAGTAAATAAAGCTTTTTTGGTGCCTTGTAAAAGGAGAATAGGGAAACAGGTTAAAATCCTGTAGGGACCCACCACTGTATCGTTGGAGCACTTGTCATCACCACCTCACGGGAAGGGACAAGATGCGATGAAACGGACTCAGGAGACCTGCCAGAAATGATTCCATTTGGACGACGGTAAAGTTCACATCTGTATTGGATGTGAGCTTTTTTGTTTGGCACAGGAATCGGTTCGTCTTTTCTTTGGTCATCAAATGCTTTATAATAAAAATCAAGGAGTTCGTTATGAAAATCAACACCCGACAACTCGTTTTTATGGCACTTTTAATTGCCCTTTCTTTTGTAGGCGCCCAGTTAAAAGTCTTTGGCACCATCGCCTTCGATTCACTACCGGCTTTTTTAGGTACCCTGCTGATGGGCCCTGTGGCGGGCGCAATTATTGCGATTATTGGTCATCTTTTAACCGCTCTGACCTCGGGATTCCCGATGACCCTACCGGTTCACCTGGCCATTGGCCTGGGAATGGGGTTAATCATGGTAGCCACCTGGTATACCTATGCTTTTGTTAAAAAGGCCAGTAGCGAAATCGTCGCTCTGATTGTCAGCGTTATCGTTGCCGCCGTCTGTAACGGCCCGATCCTTTTGTTACTGTGTTCACCGCTGCTGATCCCGATGTTAACCTGGCCTGGCGTCATCGCAATGATGTTTCCCCTGGCCCTGGTCGGCGGCATCAACGCCCTGATTGCCGCTCTGATCTTTAAAGCCTTACCGCTGTCAGTCAAAAATCAGGTCGCTTCAGTAACCTCAACCCAGGCTTAACCGGCTAGCATCTACCCTGCTGCTGCGATAACCAAATGGCTCACCAAACCCCGGACACTTTCACTATCAGGCAAACTAATCCCCCAAAGGAGGATCTTATGAAAACTTATCAATATCGTGACCTGTCAGTCATTGAGCTTCCCGATACCCTCCTGGTCACAGCCTGTGACAGCAGTGGTGGTGTCGGGGAGAAGCCCGGGGACGAACTGTGTGTTCCCACTAAATATATTTCGATTTTTGCCGCCCGGGTCTGTCTTTTTGAGCTGCTATCCTGCGGCACTGAGATTATCAGTCTTTCCAACACCATCGCTGGTGAAATGGAGCCCACTGGCGCCGCTCTGATCCAGGGAATTAAGGAAGAACTGGCTCGTGCTGGCATTGGCGAGCTACCCATTAACGGTTCGACTGAAGAAAATTTCAAAACCTGTATGACCGCCTTTGGCATTTTTGTTGTGGGCATCACCAAGCGGTTACGAATCACCCCCTCTGCGCCCGGGGATATCGTGATCTGCATTGGCAAACCCAAATACGGGGCCGCGCTTGTTCTCGATGATGATCCGGAAATCGCCACTTATCAGGATCTTAAAACCTTAACCGAAAACCCCGCCGTTAATGAGCTTGTCCCCTGCGGCTCCAAGGGCATTTTATACGAAGCCACCAATCTTGCCGCCATTCATCAGTGCCAATTTGAAGCGATGCCCAATGATCTGAATGTCGTGGATTCTGCCGGTCCGGCCACCACCGTAATTGCCAGCATCAAGCCTTTTGCCTTACCCGAACTGGCGGCGGTCTTCAACGTAAAACTGACGGTAATCGGCCATCTTAAATAAATTTTTTCACTAAAAAAAGACCACCTGGTATGCGGTGGTCTCTTTTTTAAGGGGAGGGGTAATTATATTTTAGTTTGTCCAGACGTCACAAAAATCCAGAATAAACGTAAAATCTAGGGTTTGAATAGCATATACAAAAAACTTGATACTTTAAACTTCTGATGGCCATTACCCGGTTTTTCTGCCTCGGTGACCAGCTCTTTTTCCGATTCTGATCCCTCATCAGCTGACTTTTCGTCGCATTCCGGAACCTTGATAAACCGATTGATTAAAAACGCCACAATGATTCCAAATGCTGTTTCCAGTAGCCTTAACACTGCCAACATGTAGCTGCCAGCGTCCTGGGGATAGGTGGTCATGACACTGAGAAACATCACACAGGTAATAACAATGGCACCCGCTTTGTGAAAATTATTGCATAGATAGATAAGTAACATAATACCCAACGGAATAATGGCCACATAGGCAAATTCATAAGGAATTAAGTTAGCGGCAAAAATGCCCAGCAGTCCCGCTGCTCCACCAAAGATGGTTCCCAATATCCGATTCCAACCGGTTTCGATGGAATTTTCAATGCTCGGCCCCATGGTAAGCACCGCTGCAATTGCAGCAAACAGTGGATTAAACTCCGGTCCCATTATTGCAAATACCACCACACAGATGAATACTGCCAGCACCGTTTTTATGTTTCTCATACCAAGGGATGGCAGATGACATAATTTCATGATCTTTTTGCTCCAATTATTTATTTAACTTTTACCCTCTTCGTTTTGTTCCCACTAAAAATTATGATTTCAAATGTTTCTTTACCTAGAGTATACTCCCATATTCAATTAAGTCAATAGCGTAATCATTTTCAGGCTGATGTAATAGTTTTCACAGCGCATCTCTTAAGCAAACTCACAGATTTTTTAAGCTTTTCGCCGCCCGAATCTCCCCCATGGCAACGCGTTTTTCCCGAACCGATTGAAGACGATCAATCAATTCTTCCTTTTCATCCAAACGGATCATGTCTTTCATGGCAACCAGGCTGGACTCAAATTTCTCAATCTGATCCAATAAATTTTGGCGGTTACACATAAACAATTCCGTCCACATCGGGGCATTGATCATGGCAATCCGGGTCAGATCACCAAAACTCCCGCCTTCAAAATCAGTGATTGATAAATCGTCCTCGCAATCCACCAGCGCCGCCGCAATCACATGGCAAAGCTGAGAGGTGAAGGCTATTTTCTGGTCGTGAATTTCGGTGGTAGTTTCAACGATATGATTAAAACCCAGATCCGTAACAATGTCCCGGATCAACCCAATATTCTCCGGCTGATTGCTGGGTAAGGGGGTCAAAATATAATTCCGGTTCTTAAAAATTCCGTCATCGGCCCCGCCGAAGCCTTCTTTTTCACTGCCCGCCATCGGGTGTCCGGGAATATAATCGATATCTTTGCGCAACAGATTGCCAAGATTTTTAAAGACTACTTCTTTGACCCCGATAATATCCGTTACAATCGCCCCCGGTTTGAAGTCTTCCATATACAGGGCTAAAAAAGCCAGAGTGTCCATTGGGGTCAGGCAGATAAATACCAGATCGCATTGGGGCAACATTTTTTGAAGCCCCGCTGAATCCCAGACCCCTTGGTCAATCACACCCTGATCCAACGCCTTTTTGATCACCGACGGGTTTAGATCATACGCCCAGATTTCTCTGGGCCCCTGCTTCCTGAGTCCCATGGCCAAAGCCCCACCCATCAGACCCAGGCCGATAAAACCAACGATGGCGTCTTCACGTTTTTTCATTACATCACCTTGTTCTCAAATTCAGCGTATTTTTTGACCGTGATCATGATTTTATGAAATTGTTCCGGGGTAATCGACTGTTCACCGTCACACAGCGCTTCTTCAGGATTATTATGAACCTCAATCATCACGCCATCAGCGCCAGCAGCGATGGCAGCCTTAGTCAATGCTTCAACGGTCCAGGACAATCCAGTGGCATGACTGGGGTCAATAATAATCGGTAAATGACTCTTTTGCTTGAGCACTGGGATGCAGCTGATGTCCAGGGTATTTCGGGTGGCAGTTTCAAAGGTGCGGATGCCCCGTTCGCAGAGGATGACCTTATCATTGCCTTCCTTCATGATGTATTCAGCCGACATCAGGAATTCCTGCATCGTCGATGACATCCCCCGTTTAAGAAGGATCGGCTTGTCAATTTTCCCCAATTCCCGGAGTAAATCAAAATTCTGCATATTTCTGGCACCTACCTGGATAATATCGACATCTTCAAAAGCTTGCAAATGTTCCAGAGACATCAGTTCACTGACAATCGGCAATCCGGTTTCTTTTCTGGCGATCTTAAGTAACTCCAGGCCTTCGTATCCCAACCCCTGAAAGGCATAGGGTGAGGTTCGCGGCTTGAAAGCTCCGCCCCGCAAGAAGGTTGCCCCGGAAGCTTTGACACTTCTGGCAATCGCCACGACCTGTTCTTCGCTCTCCACCGAACAGGGGCCAGCCATCACACTGATCGTCCCTTCACCGATTTTTCGGCCCTTAACGTTAATGATGGTGTCATCGGGATGAAACAGACGATTGGCTTTTTTATAGGGTTCCTGAACTCTGAGTACATTTTCTACAATACGGTTTGAACGGATTTTTTCCACATCTGCCAAGGTTGTATCCCCTACTATTCCTAGAATGGTGTGATCCACACCTTTTGAGTAATGAATGTTTAATCCCTGTGTTTCAATCATCTTGATTAACCTCTGAATATCTTCTTCTTTTGTGTTGGGTTTAACAACTATTATCATTTTCTTCCTCCATTAATTTACGAACTGACCACTCGGCCCCATTTTTATCTTCTGTGCACTGAAGACCCCCAGAAAGCGCCTGTCTGATTTCTGGTGATTCGCAGTCAGCATCCAAATTGCTAGCATGATCTTTGGCCTTTGACTTGCGAAAAAAAAAGGAGACTTCCTAAGAAGCCTCCTAAAAATCAACTTTTATTCAATACACCGGTATCGCTAAAAATTTCTCATGGGTTGGGATTCTCAAAGGAACTTAATTGATTGTACGCAAAATAACCAAAGCTAAAAAACCAATAGCTTTGGGTGTTAACGTAATAATATTCATTTAAGTTTCTTCTTAACTCTGCCATGATATTCCTCTCAGGACACCTTACAACAAAGAAAATGAACTTCTCCACAACCTTGTTGAACTGTAACGTGTATTTTGGTTTATTATAGACCTAATTTTTATCAATGTCAAATAAATAGTGATTAAAAATGTGTTAATTTTTCATTCTTTGCTTTACGTATTGACAAGATCTGGTTATTTATGTTATATTGCTTATAATTCCTACTGGAATGATATGTAATTTATTAATAATGATATAAGGAGATACGATTATGAAAGATAACCGAAAATTTGAAACGCTCCAACTCCATGGCGGGCAAAGCCCTGATCCCACCACCCATGCGGTGGCGGTTCCGATTTATCAGACTACCTCTTATGTTTTTGACAACAGCGAACACGCCCAAAGGCTATTTGGCCTGGAAGAACCGGGCAATATTTATACCCGGATTATGAATCCCACCACCAGTGTATTAGAAGAGCGGATGGCGCTTTTAGAAGGCGGTGTCGGCGCCCTGGCCTTTGCTTCCGGCTCGGCAGCCATTACTGCCACCATTCTCAATATCGCCGGTAGCGGAGATGAACTGGTGGCCGCATCTACCCTTTATGGTGGTACCTACAATCTCTTAAGCGCCACCCTGCCCCGGCTCGGCATTACAACGACCTTTGTTAACCCGGATGACCCTGAAAATTTCCGCTCTGCCATCAATGAAAATACCAAGGCCATCTATATCGAATCACTGGGGAATCCGGCTATTAATATTGTTGATGTCAAAGCCGTGGCCCAAATTGCCCACGATAACGGATTGCCACTGATCGTCGACAACACCTTTGCCACCCCATACTTATTTAGGCCACTGGATTTTGGGGCCGACATCGTGGTTTATTCGGCGACCAAATTTATCGGCGGACACGGCACCACCATCGGCGGCATCATCGTTGACGGCGGCAGCTTTGACTGGGCGGGCAGCGGCCGCTTCCCGGTCTTTACCACCCCCGACGCCAGCTATCACGGCATTACCTACGCCACCGATATCGGCGCTGCAGCCTTTATTGTCAAAGCCCGGGTTCAGTTGCTCCGGGATACCGGTGCCTGCATCAGTCCCTTTAATGCGTTTCTGCTACTACAGGGTCTGGAAACCCTGTCGTTGCGCCTGGATCGGCATCTTGAAAACACTCAGAAAGTGGTCGCTTACTTAATCAACCACCCTCAGGTTTCCTGGGTTAACTATCCGTCACTTTCTGATAATCCATATAAGTCGCTTGCTGACAAATACTTTAAAAAAGGCCCTGGTTCGATCTTCACCTTTGGTATCAAAGGCGGCATCGCCGCCGCCCGTAAATTTATTGATGGCCTGACCCTGTTTACCCATCTGGCCAACGTTGCCGATGCCAAATCACTAGTCATCCATCCGGCCACCACCACCCATCAGCAATTGTCTGGTGATGACCTGATTGCTGCCGGTGTAACTGAAGATATGATCCGTTTGTCGATCGGACTGGAACACAGTGACGATATTCTGGCTGATCTCGATCAGGCCTTTGCTAAAGCCCTTTAGTTTTTAAAAAATCACCCGGAGGTGTACCGATGCCAATAAAAATACCCACTGATCTGCCCGCCAGTCAGATTCTGACCAATGAAAACATCTTTGTGATGGATGCTGACCGGGCCAGTCATCAGGATATCCGGCCCTTAAAAATTGCCATTCTCAATCTGATGCCGACTAAAATCACCACTGAAACCCAGCTGTTGCGGCTTTTAGGAAATACGCCGCTGCAAATTGAGGTAACCCTGTTGCAAACAAAAACCTATGAAAGTAAAAACACCTCATCCGAACATCTGGGCTCTTTCTATTGTTATTTTGAAGATGTCAAAGAGCAACGCTTTGATGGCCTGATTATCACCGGCGCCCCCATCGAAACCCTGGAATTTGAAGCGGTGGACTACTGGGATGAGCTCACCCAGATTATGGACTGGAGCAAAACCAATGTCTTTTCCACCCTGCATATCTGTTGGGGTGCTCAGGCCGGACTCTATTATCATTATGGAATTCCAAAGTATTTGTTGCCCGAAAAAGCCTTCGGTGTTTTTGAACACCACCTGGAACAGGCCTATGTCAAACTCTTTCGGGGCTTTGACGATACCTTTTATGTGCCCCATTCCCGACACACCGGAATCCGTCGGGAACTACTTGAGGCCCATCCCGATCTGGAAATCATGGCGGCATCCCCGGAATCCGGAGTCTATATTGTCATGGCCCAAAACGGTCGCCAGATTTTTGTCACCGGCCACAGCGAATACGACCCCCTGACACTAAAGGGTGAATATGACCGCGATGTTTCCCAGGGTAAACCAATCAATATTCCAATCAACTACTACCCCAATGACGACCCGACTCAGCCACCGGTGGTGCGCTGGCGGGGCCATGCCAACCTGCTGTTTAGTAACTGGCTGAATTACTACGTTTATCAGGAAACCCCCTACGAGTTATCAGCGGCGGCATTTTAAGAGCATTATAAAAGCGCAGGATCGCCTGCGCTTCTTTATTTTAATATAAGGCTTTTTTCTTTGACAGCACCACCTTGAATTTCCAGCCGTTTTCTTTAGCGGCTGACTTGACAATCTGGTTTAACTGCCCCAGGTCAAAATCATATTCATAGGCCTTGCCATCACTGCTGTACTGAACCGCCCGGACCTTACGAGACAGGGTTGACCCGCTTTGCGAAAAACTGTCGCTGCTGAATCCAAACGAAAAACCACTTTTGATTTCTTTAGTCAACTCCCAGAAAAAAATGGTCTGATCCTTTTCGCTGATCAGGATCGCATTTTCATAATGAATTTTTATCTTTCCGGTTGGATGTTTGGCATCCAGCAATTCCTGATCCACTGATATATCCGTTGCTCCGCCAAGGGTATGCAGCATTCCGATTGCTTCATACTGTCGGGAAATTTGGCCAATGATCTCATTTTTATCCATATACTAACCGACTCCTTACTGTCACAAGCTTATTTAACCACAAATTCAGTAACGGTATCGGGATCTTCCCGGTCATCAATATAAATTTCAACGGCATAGTTGCCTGGTGTGGTAACCAGCTCAGCTGGCAGAATGCCCCACAGCGGTGCATCACTGACATCACCGTTATTGATGGTCACGGAATCGACTACCTGATCTTCCAGATACCAGATGAAGGTGATGTCGGTATCATCCGGGGCGTTGTGGAGTTCTGCTGCTACATAAACGTCGGTATTGACGGGAAATGAGGTAACTTCATCAATCGGCAATGAACTGTCATCCACCCCGGTTGTCATCACTGCATTGCTGACGTTCGCTGATGTTGCACTGCAGCTGGCCCCCATCAAAAGAACCGAAACCATCATAATCGCTATGGCCACAAGATAAAGTGTTAATTTATTTTTTTTCATGACTTTTTCCTCCTGAATGATAATTTTACGCGAATAGCTGGAATCCCCTTTCTGCCTGTTATCCTAAATTCTTAACCGCAGCTTGACCGGCTAATTTAATTGCAACCGATTTCAAGTGTGCTTTCAGTTACACATCCGGCTTTTTATAACCCCTTGTTTCGCTTAGCCCTCCTTTTTTTTATAAAAAAGATTTCCGTTCGTTCCAACCTATTTTCGTATTCTTATTCTACCACATTTCCGTAAAAATAAACATTCCCCTGCCGACATTTCAGCAAACAAAAAACTCAAGCCAAAAATCGCTTGAGTTTATGATTCCTTCTAATTTGCCTGGCCGCTTTTGTTGCGGTTCTTTAACGCCTTCATCACATCAAAATAGCGGTAGGTAATGGTTTCGATTAAGGAAATGATGTCTTCTACCGATTCCATTTCTTGCCGTTTCATAACCAACGCATCGGCAATCAGCAACGACAGACGTCTTGCACAGTTGCGGCTGACCGGGTTTTTAATCACATCAAAATCCGGCAGCGGCACAATGTTACCGACCCGACTGATAATCTGGCAACCAGCGAAACCGCAGACCTCTTTGATGTAGGTACGTAACAGCTCATCGCGATATTCGGTGTACTCACGATACATTGGTTTAGCATCCTGATCCCAGCTCGCACAGTAAACCCGCTGATACTCGCTGATGAAATCGCGGATGTAGCCCAGCATTTCCTGACGATAGGCTTTCCGAGACGCTTTAGTTCCTTCATCATGGTGGAACCAGGCAATATATTCATAGATCAGGTTCCCCAACAGATAGCCACTATCAGATGAGGACGGCCCCATGAAGGGATATTCCATGTCAATGATCTTCATTTCATTTTCATCAATCATAATGTTGGAAGTATGCAGATCGCCATGCACCAGACACTCACTCTTTTTCATGAAAATGCCCCGCAGCTTCAGGAGCTCAACCCGCAGTTCCCGTTTTTCCCAGAGCAGATCACTCATCGCCAGATGATTGGGATCTCCCGGCGGCAAATCGACTTCACCCTCAATAAAAGATTCCCGCAGGAACAAAATGGTTTCCATAATCACCCGCATTTCCGGGTTCATAAATTTACATTCCAGTACCTTGTGGGCAACCTGATCCAGATAGATCTCAGAGGTATAAAAATTCGATTTGGCCAAAAATTCACCCATTTGTTGGGGGAATTTAGGAAACCGTTTCCCCTTGGTCAATTCAAAACGCATAATTTTCAGACGTCCGCAGTCCTCATAAATAAAAAGATTATTGTCTGGATCAAGGTGATACATTTCCGGCAGATATTCCGGCGTGATAGCCGTTCTTAACTTGATCATTTCCGACTCCAGCTGGTTGCGCTTGGCCGTCAGCGGAGCCCCTTCGCCAAACAGTTTCAGGTAGGGTTTGGCCTGTTTGAGAATAACCGATCGCCCGCTTTCATCCCATACCCGATAGATGTGATTGACAAAACCATCGCCATCGTCTTCACCGCCACCAACTTCATAAACTTCAAGTTTGGCCGCAGCTGGAAAAATATCCGTATTTGCTTTGATGTATTCAATGACGGTACTGGGTGTTAAATCTTTATAGGACATCTGCTACCTCGCATTTTTAAACGAATTCAATATTTTATATCTTATCACGTTGCGAGGGCGAAATAAATGAACTAATTATTTGACTAATGGGAATTTTTTGCATCGATTCTACCGGATTAACCGATCATAGTCATCAAAGGCCTTCTTCCGGGTTAATAAAATCGAGAAATGAATGCCGAAATAACGGGAAATCAGAATCGCACCCATGATCACAATCTGGTAGACAATGGCTGTCATCGGCATCGAACCGCCAAGAATCTGGCCCGTCATCATACCGGGCAGGGATACCAGACCAATGGTTTCGGTGGAAGCAATGATGGGGTTCATACAGGCAATGACGGCCTCTTTATACCAGGGCAGGGTGGCTTCCCACTGATTGGCTGCTAAAGCCAGCCGGTACTGATAGAGCCGTTCATTTTGCCTTAAGCCATTGTAAAAAGTATTGATGCCGATAATGTTGCCGCTGAGGCTGTTACCCAGCAGCATTCCCATCAGGGGGATATAATACTGGGCGTCAAAGATGTTGTCCAGGCCGATGACAAATTGATTGATAAAAAGAATCATCACCAGATTGGGCAGACCAAAGCCGATGACAATCGGTAATAACTGTTTTTTGACGGTTAATCCACAGGTTTTAACGGTGGATAAACCGGCCGCCCCGATCATAAATAAAACATAGGCGGAATTAACCCAGAGGTTGTTAAACAAGAAGATGTACTGAAGAAAAAAGCCCACCAGCACCAACTGGATGGTCATCCGAAAGAGGGCATAAATCGTCCGTTTATTAAGGCCGATTCCCAGTTTAACATTGATAATGGCCATCGGCACCACAAAAATCAGCAGATAAAAAGGGGTATAAAAGGGTATTTCCTGAACGCCCATTACCAGCTCACCTCCCGGAGTCCCTGATTTTTATAAATATCGTCGTGGGAGACCACTAAAATGGTTTTGTCGTAGCTTAAAATCAGCTCCACCATTTTTTTCTTCAGCACCTGATCCAGACCGGTGGTAATTTCATCAAGAATCCAGATTTCCCGCTCCAGCAGAATGCCGAGAACCAGAGCCAGCCGCTGCCGCTCGCCGCCGGAAAGGGCATCGATGTTTTTCTCGAGGGTATCTTCCGGCAGGGACATGATTTTAAGCCAGTCCCGCAAAATCACTTCGTTATAATCCAAATGACGGTTAACCGGAAAATTAAAAACGCTCGCAAAAACTTCACTGACTATTCCTCGGGGAATATCGGCATCCTGACTCACATAAGCAATTTTGCGGCGAATGTCATTAACCGTTTTCCCGGTCAGCCGCATCCCGTCAACCAGGATTTCCCCGGCTTCCGGCACCACAAAACCCAGCAGCATTTTAACCAGGCTGGTCTTGCCCCGGCCGGACGGCGCACAGAGCAGAACCTTTTCCTGACGCTCAATTTCCAGATTAAAACCGGAAAAGATCGTCCGCTGATCATAGTTTAAGAAAATATTCCGAAATTCCAGATAGGCCATCTTTCACCTCATTTTAAACGCTGTTACGCTCCGGCTGATCGCCTTATCGCCAGAATACTTCCGGCTTCTTTCGGGGAACGGTGCGCTGATAAGAGACCTTGGGATAGCCCATCACCTGACAGGCAATCACTTGTTTGTTGGTCTCTTGAATCCCCAGAAAACGTCTTATTTTTTCGCTGTTGGCCGCTGCCCGGACAAAAAAGCCGCTGTAATACATTCCCAGTCCTTGGGCATGGGTCATCAGTTCCATCGACGATGCAGCCAGACCACCATCAATGGGTGATTCCGAGACGACAATCACAACGGCTTGGGCACTAAAAAACAAATCGGTGGTTTTTTGCGGATTTGCCAGATAGCCTTCATACATCTGCAGCCACCGCTCCGCATAATAAGCAATCAGCGGCGGGGTCTTTTCCCTATCGGCCAGCAGCACTTTTCCCAGATTGTTAAGGCTTTCCAGGGCCAGTCCGGTCAACTCTGAAAGTTGATCCTGAACCACCATAAAAGACACCGGCTGACGGTTTCCGCCAGTTGGGGTAAATCGGCCGGCCTCAATAATCGCCTCCAGTTTTTCTTTTTCGATGGGCTGGTCTTTAAACTGTCGGACCGACCGCCTAAATTTAATGAAATTCAGCAGATTTTCCGGTTCGATGTCAAAGCCGATGGCTTCATATTCCTTCACTTCGCTCATGTCGTAGTCGCTGATGCTGACGGCATTTACCGGACAGATGGCGATACAATGGCCGCACTTAATACAGGTTTTGTTAAGGGCTTTGGCCTTGTCCGCTTCAATCACCAGATCCCGGGGAAAGCAATCTTCAACACATGCGCCGCAACCAATACATTTTTCCTGATCAATCTTAATCATTTTTTCTTCCTTTCAACTTCAAATGCCATTTCAAATTATCCTAATTACCGGTGATAAAGAAATAGAGCAACACGATGACACCTAAAACAATGCGGTACCAGCCGAAAATTTTAAAATCATGCTTTTTAATATAGGTCATCAGGAATTTAATGGCCAGTATGGACGTGATAAAAGCCGAGATCATCCCCACTAATAATATTACTACTTCCCAAAGGGTAAAGGCAAAACCAAATTTAATCAGTTTTAATAAACTGATCCCAAACATGACCGGAACGGCCATAAAAAAGGTAAATTCGGCAGCCACCGTTCGGGATGTCCCCAAAATCATCCCCCCCAGAATGGTTACCCCGGACCGGGATGTCCCCGGTACGATCGATAAAGCCTGAAAGGCACCAATCTGTAGGGCCCGTTTATAACTGAGTTCCGATAACTTGACAATCTCCGGTTTACGCTTTTTGTTGTAATTTTCAATCACAATAAAAAGAATCCCATAGAGAATCAGCATCGCTGCCACAGTGATCGAATTCATAAAATAGGTATCGAAGAGACTATCCAGCAGCAAATAGGCCAGGATTCCCGGAATACAAGCCACCGCAATTTTTGACCAGAGAATGACCGTGTTTTTACGGATCATTATTTTTTTATCTTTAAATGAAAACGGCACCAGTTTATGCCAATAGATATAAACCACTGCCAGAATGGCGCCCAACTGAACGACGTATAAAAACATTTCAATGAACGGGTCGGACATATTCAGTTTTATAAAATCATCCACTAATATCATATGCCCAGTGCTGCTGATTGGCAGCCACTCGGTAACACCTTCCACAATCCCCAGAAAGATTGCCTTTAAAATTTCTACAAACCCCATTTTTTCCTCTCTCTTGCCTGTAATTTTTAAGTCGCTTTGTCCCGAAGACCGATCCGATTGCGATCACATCTCCTTGAAACAAAAAATAAACTCACATCATTTAGTTTACTTTTTTATGCCCGAAATTACAATGTTTTTATGGAATAATGCTGAAAACAGACCGGAATCTTAAATAAAACCAAAGAAAAAAACCGGTGCTATCAGTCATAATAACACCGGAATTAATTATTATTTACTTGGGTCAAAAACCGATCCCATAAAAACAATGGCTCCGGTTTTGCTGTCCTGAATGGCATAGAAAAACGGTCGGTCGAATTTAAGTTCAAAGTCATAGGCAGGCATGCTGGTAACGCTGATTTCCACCGAGGTCACGGCGGCTGCTTCGGTTCCGGCCTCATCTACCTGAACAAAGGTCTTATGCTTAACATCACTGATATAAATATCCGCTGCGGTGTCGGTTGCTGCCATTCCCGAAAAATCCGCTTTTCCCGGTTGGAAAGCAACTCCCATCCCCAGATCCGTCAAGGCCTGGTTTAATGAATTTTCATATTCCAGAGTAAACTTTGGCAGCATCAGGCTGCCCTCTTTTTTTTCAAAAAGACTCATCCAGTTTAACCAGTTCGTCTGATTGAGCTGCTGCTGGAAGTCACTCAGGCTGGAATCTTCGTTGGGTAAAAACAACACCATGGCCATCTGCTCATCTTCACCATAGGGAAGCCGCAAAGCCTGAAAACTGGCTGTTTTTAAATAGTCAAACGAACCGCTCTGGTACATTGTCGGTACCGTCACACTCTGTCCATCGGCCAGCGTAAAACCCTGATCGCTGGTAAGATCCTTTTCAAAGGGGCTGGTCCAGGCTCCTTTAAAATAGACGGCATTGATTAAAAACATGATCGTTTGCGGATCAATGGGCGGGGTAACAATCTGATCAATATTGCCTTGAGTTTCATCTTTAACCCATTTGTTAATGACATCGGCCGACTTGGGATCAGCAAAATCCAATTTTTTGGCATCCGCCTGGTAATCTTGCTGCACGGTTTTGACAAATGCTTCTGAAAATTTAAAGTCTTCCCTCATCCAGATCGAGTTGGCAACATTTAAGGTCAGCTTGGGATCGGTCGAGGTTAAAAAATACAGCAGGGCCTGATTGTTTTTATTAAGACGCTCAACATCAATGCCCTGAATATTTAGAGCTTCTGCCATCGCCTCCCGGGTTTCTCCGGTTGCGCCATTATAGGCCATATCCATGGCCAGGGAAACACCCACTGGTGAAATCATGCTGTTTTTCTTTTCCGTTGCCAGCTTTTTATAGAGATTGAATCCAAAGTCATTGGTCTTTTCAACCAAGGATGTATCAAACGAATTCAGCACCTCTGTCGATGGTTTTGATATCTCGTTTTTTTTGCAACCAGAGCCCATAAATAACAGGGTCACCATTCCAAACACGCCCATCAGTATTACCAGTTTTCGTTTCATCTTGGTCTCCTTATTCTTTAACCCCGCGGGCACACCAAAACTACGTTTTGCTTTAAGCGATTACCCGAAAAACTCCACGACTCCCGATTCCAGATTGTATTTTGCACCCAAAACTCTGACCTCGCCCGCATTGATTCGTTCATTAATGGCCTCACTTTGAAGAATTCTCTTGATGCTATTATCAATGTTAAGGTTTTCACATGTTGCAACATTTTCCTCGCCCGCAATGGCTGGTTGTATTTCTTCCACAATCGATGTAATATACCCGTGACTATGCCCCTGCATGGCGGCAGCCACTGCCCCGCAGTGATTATGCCCCAGCACCAATACTACGGATGTTCCTAAATGACCGACGGCATATTCAATACTGCCCAGTTCAAAATCACCAATAACATTGCCAGCCGTTCGAATCACAAACAACTCACCGATTCCAGCCGAAAAAATATGTTCCGGCGGCACCCGGGAATCCGAACAGGTCACAACTACCGCATCGGGTTTCTGACCTGCTTCCACATTTTTGCTTCGTACCTTTGGAGAAACATCACCAGGGTTTTTTTCCGCTGTCACAAAGACCTGATTCCCCTGCTGTAACTTCTTTATTACCGCTTCAATGACATCCTGTTTTTTTTCACACATAGCAAACCTCTTTTCAAATTTAGTCGTGATTTATATATTTTATTGAGTTATCTACTCAATGGAGGTTATCGACGCACTTGCTTAAAACCCTGCCTGGAGTTTTATCGTATCAACAATCGCCATTGAGTATTTTTTAATCAATCACGTGGGTGGGATACTCATTTAAGACTTTTTCGATAAAGACATTGGCGACTTCCGGATCAAACTGACTGCCAGCGCATTTTTTAATTTCAGCCACTGCCTCATGAACACTCAACCCTTTACGATAAGCCCGGTCACAGGTCATCGCATCAAAGGCATCCGCCACCCCGATAATCCGAGCCTGGATTGAGATTTCTTCTCCCATCAGTTGTTTCGGGTAACCTTTTCCATCCCAGCGCTCCTGATGCTCCAGTACGTATCTGGCCAACTCTGAAAATTCGCTGGATGAACTTAAAATCCGATAGCCAATTTCGGGATGTCGTTGAATTTTCTTCCATTCGTCCGGATCCAGTCCCCCGGGTTTATTGAGTATTTTTTCATCGATACCCATTTTTCCTATGTCATGGATTAATCCGGCGGCCTTTACCTGACTGATATCATCCTGATCAAAATTCATTTTCGCTGCGATTTTTTCGCAGATTTCACTGACTCGTTGTGAATGCAGCATTTCCCGGCTGCTTTTTTCATAAAGCGTATTCATAATCAAATCGATGGTTCTGTTTTTAATGCTGGCACTTTCATAGAGTTTATGACGATACATGTTATCTTCAGCGTTTTTTAACACCTCCTGAATAGTCTGGTGACTTTCGGTTTTGGTTTCATAACCAAACGAAATCGAGAAATCAATGTTTCCCACGGATTGTTCCAGTGCTGCGACTTTCATCCGTTTGACAATTTTTGCCGTTTGATCCTCATCCGTCTGGGGTAACAGTACAATGAATTCATCCCCACTGAGCCGGGCCACCACGTCCTGATTCCGGCACTCTGCCTGGATGATCCCGGCCACTTTCTTTAGCAGCTCATCACCCAAGGCATGCCCAAACGATTCATTAACCAGCTTTAAACCATTGACATCAGAAATAACCAGACTCAGCGGCAGATTTTCATCCCGATCAATGTTAATCAGAGCTTCTTCATAATAGCGGCGATTGTAAACCCCGGTGAGATAATCATGATTGCTTAAATAGCAGATCTTTTCTTCGGTCTGTTTTCTTTCGGTAATGTCGGAAATGATCACTGCCACCTGCTGGGGCTCTGGGGAATAGGCCACCACTTCAAAGTATTTTGTAAATTGCTCAAAATACTTTTCATAGCGCATTGATGCCCCGGTTTTGATTAGTTGAGCATATTTTTCAACCAGAAAACCTTTTGAATCGGGCATGATTTCTGATAGGGTTTTCCCCAGAACATCCTGACTTTTTAATCCGGTCAGCCGTTCAAAGCTGGGGTTAACATACAAAAAGTTGCAATCTATCGGTTTCCCATTTTGATCAACCTGAACCTCATGTACAGCCAGGCCCTGCTCCATCTGAGTAATCAGTCGGCGGTTTCTTTCTTCGCTGATTTTAAGGCTGTTAAGCAGTTCCATGGTCTTGATATGGGCGGCCTTCAGGGCCGCCGTTTTTTCTTCCACCATCTGAGTCAAGCGGCCTTGTTCGTCCTGCTTTTGACGGTTGGCGGCTTTTATTTTTACCATCGCCCTGAGCTGGGCTGTCAATTCTGATTCATCAATGGGTTTTGCTAAAAATGCTTCCGCACCAGATTCAAGAGCCAGAATGCGATGCTCCCGATCCCCTTTAATGGCGGTGACGAAAACAACGGGAATTTCTTTTGTCTGAGGATCGCTCTTAAGTCTTTGACATACTTCAAAGCCATCCATTTCCGGCATCACAATGTCCAGTAGAATGACATCGGGATCTTCTTCCCCGGCAATCGCAATCCCCTCGATCCCGGTGGTGGCCGTCTGCACCCTGGCTTCGGGAAACGCTTCCCGGATCAGTGCCCGCATGGTGATCAGATTATCCTGATTATCATCAATTGCTAAAAATTTCAATTGTCTATCAGCCATAGAGTACCTCCCGTATTACTTTTAAAAACTCCCGTTCAATGATCGGTTTAGGGATAAAGGCGTCAAAGCCCTGGGCTAAAATTCCTTCCCGATCCTGGGTCATGGCACTGGCGGTTAATGCAATGATCGGGATCTTGTCCAATCCCGGCAAGGCCCGAATCGCTTTAAAGGCTTGGATCCCATCAATTCCTGGTAGGGCAATATCCATCAAAATCAGATCGGGAACAAACTGTTTGGCCATCTCAATACTCTCCTGACCATCAGCTGCTTCCAAAACCCGAAAATGATCGCTCAGCAAAGCTCTCACCGTGATCATATTGTCCGGGTTATCTTCCACCGCCAACACCAATGGCTTACGCTGATCCGTCCGGGGTTTCCAGAGCTTAATCTCTTTTTTATGCGTTACCGGATAAAGCATGGAATCGATGGCTTTTTTGAGCTCATCCCGGTTGACATCACCTTTTTGAATCAATTGATGAATGTTATTTTTAGTCAGATAGTTGAGCTCGTCCTGGGTAATATGCTTGGCAGTCAGAATCAACACCGGTACATGCGCTGTTGCTTCAGCTTCCCGGAGGGTCTGAAGTAATTCAAATCCATCAATTCCTGGCATCATCAAATCCAGAACCATGGCATCCGGAATCACTTCCTCCATGATTTCAAAAGCATCTTTGGCATTCCGGGCTACCTTAATCGTATGGCCGCTTTCAGCCAGCAAATCTCTAATCTGGATCACCGCCGGTTCGCTATCCTCAACCATCAACAGGGTTTTGGTTGAGGGATCTGCCGAAGGTTTCCCGGACAATTGGGGCGCTGTCAAAGTTGTTGCTGATTGACCCCGTTCCCGCTGTCCTTGATAAGCTGGTTCGGTTACCTTTTTATCCGGTGCGTAATGAATAGGTAGTGACAAAATAAATTCGGATCCCTCATTGACCACGCTTTTCACACGAACGGTTCCCCCTAACAGGTGGGCATATTTTTGTGCAATAGCCAACCCCAGCCCGGTGCCCCCAAACTTACGGGAAGTACTACCATCTCCCTGTCTGAACTCATCAAAAATATAGGGCAGATAGTTTTCATCAATTCCGATTCCCGTATCAGTAACCCGAATCTCTATGTTTTGCTCATCTTGACCAATGGATAACTCGACCTGACCCTGCTCAGTGAATTTAACCGCATTGCCAGCCAGGTTTTCCAGAATATGACGGCACTTATCGCTGTCACTGTTAATATAGACGGCCGTGTTGCCCGATCCGTTACGACAGATCACATTTTTCTCACGGGCTTGAGGCGCCAGCATTTCCACCACCTCATCGATCAATTGGTTAATATTAAAGGTGGTGATTTCCACCTCTTCACGACCCGCCTCGATCCGGGAGATGTCCAGAATATCATTTATCAGTGCCAACAGATTTTTACCATTGCGTTCGATGACTTCAAGATAGCTGTATTCTTCTTCGGGAATCTCATTTTTAAGGCGCCGGTTCAAAATTCCGGATAGGGCAATGACCGAGTTAAGCGGCGTCCGCAACTCATGACTCATATTGGATAAAAAGTTGGTTTTAAGTTGGTTCGCCTCATTGAGTTCTTTTTTCTGCATTTCCAACTCGATGTTCTGATGAATGAGTTCCACCGACTGTTCTTCCATTTCATTCTTCTGCGCATCCAGCTCCCGATTCTGATGTTCCAACTTCTGGGAAAAGGCTTTGATGGTACGATAGGCTAAAATCCCTTCAATTCGAGCACTCATGGTGCTAATGGTTTTTTCGATAAAATCAATGGCTTTTTGATTGTATTTTCCGATGGCCGCCAGGGACACCACCGCAATAACCTCACCGCCAAAAATAATCGGAATGGTGATAATTTCCCGGGGCATAAACTTCCCACTGACCGTGTAAAAGGCAAATCGTGAATCCTCCGGAATATCCTTGATATGGGTGTAATGACCACTGGCAAGTGATGCACCGAATTCTCCTTCCAGGGTGTCACCGGCAAACGCTGCCCGGCCTATTTCATCCAATCCGATCGACTCAAAATGCTCAAATTGATTCGTATCGGCGTTGCGCAGATAAACCGCCGCTACCTGGGAATCGGTATAGCGGGACAGGGTGTTCAGGGTCTTTCTAAAGAAAATTTGGGCATCTTCTTCAGCTAACATAATTTTAATAAAATTGGCTGTTCGTTCATTCAGCTCCAGGTTTTTTTGAATGTCATCAGCCAGCGTATTAAAAGAAGCCGATAGGATCCCAAATTCATTCGTATAAGAATAAACACTTCGGGCATTATGATTTCCGTTTTGAAATTCATCCGTTGTTCGGGTGAGCTCATTTAACGGTTCCTGAATATTTCGAAGTAACAGAACACTTATCAGTACGGATAACACCATAATGATTAATACAATCATGGCTAATTGCAGTTTAATTCGAGTATATAAGTCCGTTGTGCCTTGATAGAGTTCATCGGCTTTATTACTGGCGAAATTTTCTACCACTGCCATTTTTTCAGTTAAGATCTCCCGATAGACTCCCACCTTTTCACCCGGCAACAGACTTTTTCGGGCGGTTTCCAGGTCTCCGGCCAGAGCATTTGCCACGATATCGGCCCGGGCCGTTTCCCAGTTGATGTAAGCATTATAGGCCGCATCCACATCCTGTTTGGGCCCCAGATAAAGCTCGCGCACAATATCAAATTGGATCTGGATATCGGCATCATATTGCTGCATCGCTTCAATGGCGCTATTACGTTCATCCTGGTTATTGGCCAAGAGCAGATCTCTAACGCCCACCCGCATACTTAAAATGTCTGCATCCAGTCGGTCAATTGCCCGGGTAACCTTAAAGGGGTGGTCATACATGGTTTCTGCCTGATTCACAATGGTATTGGTTTGCATATAAACCAAAATCCCCAATAAAATAACAAAAAATATGATACTCACAAAACCAATCGCAAGTTGAGTCTTTACTTTTAAATTTTTAATGTTCATCTTTTCTCCCGGGACCATGACTATGAGGTGCAACAATTTTGACAACACCGCACAATGGTTGTTAGTCTTTCTTTTGTGCAAAATACTTTTGGTATTATATTCTGTTCATCCCATTACCGACTGATCTGAAAAATAGGCACACTGGAAGACAGCATTTTTAAATCCTGATCTTTTGCCATAAAGATGGATTCCGCCTCGCCCGTGACCAAATAACCGCCTTTGGCCAGAGAGCGTTTTAGTTTTCTGATAATTGACCGTCTCACATCGGTGCTGTAATAAAACAGCAGATTGCAACAAAATATGATGTCAAAATCACCAAAAATGCTATCTGGAGGATTGCTCGAATGGGAATCCAATAAATCATACTCTGAAAAATCGATTTTTTCTTTTAGTTCCGGTCCAATGGCGTAAGCATCGCCCTGTTTTTCGAAATAATTTTTCAGCTGTTTCATGCGAATATTTGCAATGTCATCGCCATCATAAAGGCCCATTCTGGCAACGCTTAAGGCTTCCGGTGAAAGATCGGTGGCAAAAATTCGAAATCGCCTCGGTATTGACACAGACTTGATCCCCTCTTCTAGCAAAATTCCGATCGAATACGCTTCCTGGCCAGTGGAACAACCTGCCGACCATACTCTGATTTCACCGTTTTCCGGTTTTTGACTGAAGAGCTGCGGCAAAATCAGCTTTTCCAGCACCGCAAAGGTCAATGCGTTTCTAAAGAACTGGCTGTAAGTGATCTGAAAAGATGCCACTAATAAATCGGCTTCCGAGCGATTTTGCTGTAAATACAAGGGGTATTCTGTGGCGCTAAGCTTAATGCCTGCCATCCGCCGCTCCAGTGATTTAATCAGAAAAGCGTCATCATAAATCGTCAGATCTTTTTTATAAATCTCTTTCATAATCCGAATCAGCTCAGAAATGGTTTTATTTGCCTGTGTTCCCATCCGTATCCCCCTCGTATCCTGCCTGAAGTCCAAATCAGCAGGTGTCGCTAACAAATCATTTCCGAATGCACAACTTCAACCAGCATTTTGGCCACCAGGGGATCAAAATGGGTTCCGGCACAGCGTTTGATTTCCGTAATGGCCTCATCATAGGCCAGTGCTTTGCGATAGGCCCGATCACTGGTCATGGCATCAAAGGAATCGGCCACCGCCACAATTCTTCCCTGCAGTGAGATTTCTTCCCCCTTTAAACCTTTGGGATATCCATGCCCATCCCAGCGTTCATGATGTTCCAGGATACAATTGGCCATTTCCGAAAACTCATTTACCGAGCTGAGAATCCGATATCCAATTTCAGGATGCCGTTTAATTTCCTGCCACTCATCATCACTCAGAGCGCCAGTTTTATTCAGGATTTTTTCATCAATCCCCATTTTTCCGATATCATGAATCAGTCCCGCTGTCCGGATCTGATTGATTTCATCCTGATCCAGCTTCATTCGCAAACCAATTTTTTCACAGATGTGACCAACCCGGCTTGAATGCATCATTTCCCGATTGCTTTTTTCATAAAGGGTGTTCATAATCAATTCGATGGTTTTACTGCGCATGCTGGCACTTTCGTAGAGCTTATGACGATACATATCATCTTCGGCGTTTTTTAATATCTGCTGGATGTTCTCTTCTTTTCTGGTTTTCGTGCGGCTACCAAAAGCAATGGAAAGTTTCAATCCGCGAATTTTTTCCCGAGCTGCCAATACTTCCAGCCTTTTGATAATCAGGGCCGCTGTTTCAGCATCCGTTTTAGTTAAAATAATAACAAATTCGTCGCCACCCAGCCGGGCAATTACATCGTTCTCACGACAGCCGCTTTTGATGACATTGGACGCTTTTTGGAGCAATTCGTCCCCTACCGCGTGGCCAAAGGAATCATTGATCATTTTTAAGCCATTGACATCGGCCATAACCAGGGTTAATGGGTAATTATTTTCCGTATCCAGTTTTATCAGGACTTCTTCATAAAAGCGCCGATTGAAGAGACCGGTCAGATAATCATGGTAACTCAAATACCTGATTTCTTCCTCCGTTTTTCTAATTCGGGTAATATCCTGAACGGTTCCAAAATTTCCAATATGTTTTTTTTCCTCGTCAAACTGGGGAATCATCCGCATATTGATAATTCGCTCTTCGCCATCCTGACGAAAGATCCGGAAAATAAAATCAGCCGTTGATTTTTCGACCATTACCTTATTGATGTTTTCGAGAATAACAGGGATCTCTTCCGGCTGAGCAAACCGGAGAAATTGCTCTTTGGTATTTAATTCATCAATGGAAGCAACCCCAAAGATACTTAGCGCTTCTTCCGAACAATTGATTTTGTCATTTTTGAAATCAAACTCATAACTTCCCAGATGCGCCAGTTTTTGCGCTTCGACAAGTGCTTTCTCACTTTTTTTCCGGGCTTCATTTTCTTTTTCCAGGGATTTCAGTAGTTTGAGGGTTCGGGCATGGGCGGCCTTTAGGGCCACATTCTGCTTTCTGACCCGGTTGTTAAGCCGCTCTTTTTCATTGCGTTTTTGAAGATTGGCCCATCGGATTTTTGCCATTGCCCGAAGCTGAGAAAGCAGTTCCTGTTCATCAATCGGCTTCGATATAAAACCTTCACCGCCGCATTCCAGCGCCAAAATCCGATGTTCCCGATCGCCTCGGGCAGCGGTCACAAAGACCACCGGAATATCCGCCAGATCGGGGCTGGCTTTTAATTGACGACACACCTCAAAACCATCCATCTCTGGCATGATAATATCCATGAGAATAATATCCGGGTCTTCCGACACCGCCATTTCAAACCCCGTTCGCCCAGTAAAAGCCATCAAAACAGTAGCCTCTGAAAATACATCACGAATCATGGCTTTTAAGACAATCACATTATCCGGGTTGTCATCAATCACTAAAATCTTTAATTGCCTTTTTTCCACAGGTCACCTCGTCCATGATTTTTTATATTATTGATCACTACTGATATTCCACCCGGTTTTGACCCTTCTCTTTAGCCCGGTTTCGGGCTGTATGGGCTCGCGAAATCAAGGTTGCCGGCAGTAAATCTTTGCGATAGGCAGAAACCCCAAAACTGGCGGTAAGCTTGCCAACGGTATTAAAGTGAGTATTTTCAAGAATTGTCCGGGTTTTTTCTGCCAGTGTAACGGCACCTTTTTCATCAGTATCGGGAAGGATCACTAAAAATTCCTCCCCACTCCAGCGGCCCACAATATCCGTCACCCGGACGTTGTCCTTAAGCATCGCAGCCACTGCCACCAGCATCTCATCCCCGACCTGATGCCCGTACGTCTCGTTGATCGTACGGAGCGAGTCCACATCAACTAACATAACCGAAAAAGGTGCCTTTGTCCGCTCAGAGCGTTCCAGTTCAAATTGCAAAAATTCATCGATCTTTTGACGATTAAACACCTGGGTCAGTTTGTCCTTAATCGACAGCTTTTTGATTTCCTCTTCCAGTCTTTTGATTTCAGTGATGTCCCGGATGACACTCAAGATATGCGGTTCACCCTCAATGCTGATGGCCTGGGCTGATACCAGTCCGACAAACATTTCACCATTGACATCATTTACCATGATTTCCATGTTCTCACTGACACCGGTTCGCTTCAATTCTTCAATTAGCTGATCCCGTTTATCCAATTCAAAGTATAAATCATGAATATTCGTCACACCAGCCATGATGTTTTTCCCTCTGATTGTTATCAATTTATGGAAGGCCCGGTTGTAGGACACTAATTTTCCATCTTCCATGGTGGTGATAATGGTTGGGTCAGGAAATAGGTCAAAAATCATCTCAAAATGCTTTTTACAGGCACTGCGAATACCCCCTATCATCTCATTGAGCTCAATAAAATCCGGATCATTTCCGTATCTTTCTAAAACATCATTGTCCGGTTTTTCCTCCGCAACAATGCTTTTCAGGTATTTAATCAATTCTCTGATTTCAGCATTTAACATGATCTTCCCTTTTCAACTTTCTGACTCATCATCGAAACGTTTTTTCGCCAATCTGTTCCCATTCATTTTATTCAGATAATAACATAGTAATACGAATCCAACAGGTAGGTTTGTTCATACTTAACCGTCATTTTCCACAGATTTTTCTTCACCTTTTTAATGGAGGCTTCCCCTTTTTCGTATTGATCCAGTAGTTTTAAAAAATACTTCTTCTCACTGGGCAAAGCAATCGTTCTAAAATACCCCCAGATATGTTGCGCCACATTAATTGAGTTTCCCATGGTGGTTTCTTTTTGAAAGGATGCTTCAATCAGATTATAAAACTCCATGCAAGGATAGCTGTCCTTATTGTTAAGCAGTTTTCGAATCTCCAGATAATCAAGGGGCGATCTTTCCAATACCGCATATTTATATTTGCTCCACTCATGTTCCAAGCGATTAATTTCTTTTTTTGTGGTTATGCAATTAATGCACTTCATCGCCGATAAATTCTTGTCTTTCACTTCCAGCATGATATCCAGATCTCTGCCATCCAGCTCCTTATGAAAGGCCATAAATTCGTTTATTCCGATGGTCTTGGAATGCGAACCCGCCTTTTTATCCGGATGCTGTTGGGAATAATGGATCTTTTGCTTACCATCCTGACTTTTCCAGGTAGTTTTGCAAATATCAATCCAATATGTATCCGGCTGCTTTTCATCACACGGATTCACCTGGTGATGCAGGTTGTCAAAAATCACCGGAATGTCCAGGGCTTTTCCAATGATTAAAACATCACTGATGGTATATGATTTATCATCGTTTTCAATTACCAATCGTTTTTTAACCGTTTCACTCAACCGTTGGTAATTTTTCAGAAAGCGTTTAATTGCCTGTTTTTTATCATTATATATTCCTCCGACGTGGAGGATAATCTTATTTTCCGGACCCAGTCCCAGGCTATCCATGACACAGGCATGATAGTCCAAATCGGCAATGGCATTCGCCACAATAGTTTCGTCCGCCGAGTTTAAAACGGTATACTGTCCCGGGTGCATGGAAACGCGCATGCCACTTTTGGCAATTTTTTTGCTGATTTTTTTAAACTGTTTTTCAAAAACTTCCCACCAGACAATCCGGTTGACCGGATTCGATCCAAACGGAATCAGTGATGAGCTGATGCGAAACAACTCAATCTGATTTTCGATATTATAGTCAATCATCTTTTCCAGAGCGTTCAAATTGTGCTTAATCAATTCAGTCAGTTTTTCTTCGGACGCATTTTTCAGCAAGCACGTTTTCAATTCCGTATTAAGCACACCCACCGTTAAACATGCATATCCTATCCTCATCATAACCTTCTTTCCTATCCGTTCCCACTACTTTAATCGTTTTTTTACTTTCGAAGTGATTATTAAAGCCTAAAAAATAACCATTATCAAAAATCTCCATCCAACAGCCACTTATGTCGCATACATAAACCCGTTCGATCCGATATCCCCAATGATTTCGTTCATTATATCAGAAATGATTGCGAAACTGAAGTGAAATGGTCGTTAAATCAATGATATTTCATTTATTTTCGACCTAAAAAAGAGCCAGATTTCAGGCTCTTTCTGCTTTTTTGTAGACAGGTAACTTTTGCCTGCCGTTCTTTTTCTAATTCGGTATCCGTGATTTGCCAGCAAATTATCATTTTTTAGTCAGCACTTTTTCAATAAAGATCCGTGTCACTTCCGGATCAAACTGCGTACCGGCATGCTTTTTTAGTTCATGAATGGCATCGGCCTGACTCAATCCGCTACGATAAGAGCGATCACAGGTCATGGCATCATAGGCATCCGCCACCCCAATAATTCTTGCCTGAATGGATATTTCTTCCTGCTTCAATTTTTTAGGGTAACCTTTCCCATCCCAGCGTTCATGATGCTCATAAACATACCTTGCCATTTCGGAAAATTCACTGGAAGAACTCAAAATTCGATAACCAATTTCAGGATGCCGCTGCATTTCCTGCCATTCCTCGAAATTCAAATGGCCGACCTTGTTGAGGATTTTTTCATCAATCCCCATTTTACCAATATCGTGCATCAACCCAGCTGCCCCAATTTGGTTAACCGCATCCTTACTCAGGTTCATCTCGACCGCAATGGCTTTACAGATCTCGCTGACTCTCCGGGAATGAAGCATTTCCCGACAGCTCTTTTCATAAAGAGTATTCATAATCAGTTCGATGGTTTTATTTTTGATGCTGGCACTTTCATAGAGCTTATGCCGGTACATGTCATCTTCAGCCCGTTTATAAATCTCCTGAATGTCCTGGTTTTCGCTTTCCTTTATTTCGCAGCCAAATGAGATCGAAATATCAAAGGCGTCGATTTTTTCATTTGAGGTCTTTGCCTTCAGGTCATTGATCACCTCAACTGCCTGAAAAATATCCGTCTGTGGCAAAATCACAATAAATTCATCGCCCCCCAGTCTGGCAACAATACTGTTCTTTGGAACTGCTTCTGTTATCAGTCGGGCGGATTTTTTTAATAACTCGTCTCCCATCGCATGACCAAAGGAGTCGTTTATCAGTTTAAGACCGTTGACATCGGCCATGATCATCGTAATAGGCAGATTATCCGGAACATCCAGTCGCTCCAGTTCCTCTTCATAAAACCGCCGGTTATGAAGGCCAGTGAGATAATCATGGTAACTCAAATAGCGGATTTCCTGTTCAGCCTGTTTTCGCTCCGTAACATCCGTAATAATCACCGCAAACTGTCTAAAGCGGGGCGAATAAGCTACCACTTCAAAATATTTGCTCACAAACCGGTCATAAAACTCAAAACGCACTGGCTGACCAGTCATGGCTACCTGACCGTATTTTAAGATCCACTGCTTATCCATTCCCGGCATTATTTCCAGGGCTGTTTTGCCGATAATCTCCTTCCGCTTCATCCCAACCAGCTTTTCATAGCTTTCATTGGCATCCAGATATCGGAAATCCAGAGGATTGCCGGATTGATCAAAAATAACTTCGTGCACCGCCAGTCCCTGGGCCATTTGGGTGATCAGTAGCCGATGTTTTTCTTCACTTTCTTTTAAAGCTATTTCTGCCTGATGACGATCGCTAAAATCCACCAGCATATAGCTGACCAGCTTCCGCTTAACGTCAAAATCATTTTTGTTTACATAAAACCAGCGGATGGTTTCTTCCATTCTGATCTTTACCGGTGTGCGTTTATGATCCCCCCGATTTAGAATTCTCAAAACTTCTGAAACGCTTTCCTTTTTGCCCGCAAAAAAAAGACTGGCAGCGGGATTCATACAAATAATCTCCGCATCACCATTGATCAGAAAGGCCACCTCGCCGATATTCCAGAAGGTTTGTTTCCAACGATTGATTTCCAATTCAAATAAATCATTTTTTACTTCGTTTAAACCAATCATGGCTGAAATGTACAAAATCACCACTGGCGTCGGATCGACATATTTATCAACCCCCAGCAGGATCACCAGTACTGCAAGCCATGACACCTGTATTGACACAAGGATGAAACGATAACTTTTTTTCAAACTTGGGGAATTCGTTCTTTGATATGCTTTGATCAATGTGACTATTAAAAACAGCAGAAAAACAATGTAGTAGGCAAGAATCAAATAATAGCCGATGTTTTTGGAGGTACTTGCTACCGAAAAACCATTTACTTTGGTCAATTCCACCCAGTTAAACGCCAGATGATGAATCGGATTGGTTACATATACTATCCATAATATCCCTGAGAGGGTTACCAGTAAATATTTAATTGGCTGGGAAATTTTGACTTTTGCAAATTGGGAAACAAATAAGATTCCAAATGCAGGAATAAATATCACACCCAGATTCGCAAGATCCCGGGCCAGAATCATCATTTCAATGTTTTGCGAGTTGAGTGACAAAAAGTACCCCAACGCATAAATTGCCGAAGAAAACATCAGGGCCGAAAAATAATTAAACTGGCCCTCAACTTTTTGCTTTAAGAGCTTTATCCCCACAACACTATATCCGGCCGCAATGATCGGTAATGCATATACGATTAAATTTAAGAATACCTTTTGTAAATCCATCCACTTCCTCATTCCAGAACGCGTCCGAAAATTCTGCTGTTACCAATCAACTGATAAAAAGCAGCATTATCAATCTTGACTGAACCTGTATGATACCAGACAAAGGTTAAACGAACCTTTGTCTGGTATCATTTTTCACATAAAAATATTCCAAGTTTTACGCCTGTTCATCCAGATATTTTATATGAATGTGGGTCGCATCACAAAAGGGCTTATTGACCGATTCACCACAGCGACACAATACCATCCGATTGCGCATTTCATATAGGCTGCCATCTGCCGATTGAAGGGGAATACCCCCCTTAACAAAAATACCACAACTGGCCCCCCGTTCCGGATCCTGGAGAATCACAATTTCGGGTTCATATTCCGGTTCAATGAATGCGCCGCTTTTTTCTACTGCCACTAACCGCCCGGCCGGACACTCACTGGCGGCTTTAATGGCTTCATTTTTAAGCGTGGGATTATCGGACTGTTTGATCAGCTCCCATGCTGTACCATCATTGCGGTGACAGAATCTGGCAAATGCACAGCGATGGTCATCTCGCATATCCAGATCAGCCCCAATGAGCACTTCGGCCCGATCAATAAAATCGGCTTTGGATGCGGTTTCATCACCATGAAAATCACATTTTGAATGGGCACCATCACAAAAAGGCGGGTTCTTTGACTTTCCGCAGCGGCACAGGGTATAGGTCTTCGCCTGCGGTAACTCCCGACCCTCCCGATAAACATAGCCTTTTCCCTGGGACGTAATTATTTTCTCAGAAAGTTTAATATTCCCGGTAACCACATAGGGCCCGTCTTTTAAGATCTTTATTTTGCCTGTCATTTCATTTTTCATTCTTATCTCCGTGCTTATCCTTTGGTATTGAATCTAATCTTTACGGTTTGTGCCCATTGGGTAATGAACGACCTTCTTAATAAAATACACACAGCCAGATACAGGGCGGATCCGTCGAGGTATAAGCGACCCGATGTTTCTGATGCGGCAGAATCAAAAGGGTATCCCCTTTTACCAACGTGACCTTCCGGTCATCTTCAAAGACCAACTGAGCCCTTCCTTCCAGCAAAATCACATACTCGTGCTCCTGCTGATCATACCAGTTTGATTGCTGACCTGTACTGATAATCCGCTCGATCCGGATCGTTTGATTGTGCTCCAGCACCGAGATCAGTTCTTCCGTAATGGGCAACTCGGGCATCTCATAAATATTCATTCTTACCTCATATAAATCATACCATAGAATCCAGTCGGAGAACAGTACGGCTTAAAAATTCAAATTTTTTATACTCCCCAATTTTTACTTATTTACTGATCAGTTCTGCCATCTTTCCCGAATCACTGATATCCATCAGTTCTTCCGGAAACGGGGCCCAGATGGTCTGCTCCAGAAGATAGGGATCGTTATATTTAATGACATAGGACTTAAGGACATTGATCGGTACACTGAGGGGAATTTTCCCACTTTTATATTTTTCAAAACTATCCAATAGGAAGTTTTTTTCGCCGCTGGAAAGCTGTTCTGAAAAATAACCAAAAATATGCAGCATCACATTAATATAATTACTATACCGGGGAATTCTCAAAAAAGCAATGCCAAGATGGGCTTTATAGCTACTAAAGACCTGTTCTAGCGACAACTTATCATGATTGGCAACAATACGCCCCAATTCTTTTTGCTCTTTCTGACTATAAGCCATCAGCAAATATTTATTCTGGGCCTGAAATTTAACCAGGGCAGCCATCGTTTTGGCTTTTTCCGCCTGGCGATAATGGCACAGCGTATAGAGTTTGGTCAAAAAATGCTCTCTGATTCTAAAATTAGTTAACCGGCCCTCTTCTTCGATGGCCAGAAAAGGATAGCTTTTAAATACCTGGGCAGCAAAAATGCCCTGACCTTTAATCGAACCCGTGGTCTTGGACTTTCCCAGATAAACTTTGACGTCTTTGGTCCCGCAGGATGGCGAACGCCCTTTTAAAATGAAACCGTCCACAGCCTTCAGACTGTCAAAAAAAGCATCACTAAAGGCAATCATTTCCCCGGTATATTCGGTATCCGATGCCGGTTGATACAAAACAAGCTGCTCGTTTTCCATCACCAGGCGAATCGGGTTGCGGGGCACCCCCAAGCCAATTTCCACCTCGGCGCAAACCGGATGATAGTCCACATAATCTTTTAGTTTTTCAACAAACTTATCCGGCAGCGTTTGTCCATTATAACGGCAGGCATCAAAGCCCATGCATTTACTGACGACTACCTGGGGTCTTAATTCCTTTTCCATTTTAGTCACCTCGTTTCTTTATCTCAAACCCTATTTACCCATTTACAGAAAGCTTCAATCATCCGGGGATCTTTGTCCTATTGGCAAAAAAAGACACGCGATGCGCATCTGTTTTTTGGTTGGCCAGATTAACTTAGCAGGTAATTACTGCCCGGTTTTTTCTTGCATTTCTTTTTTATTTTGGCCGCTGTTTCTGCCAGTTCAAAAATCGTTTTGCTGTGATCGTTGGCCACACCGGCAATTGAAACTGACAAAAATGGGAAATTCTCCTCCACATCCTTTCGATCCTTGGAGGTGATATAGCCTTTGTCAATGTCTTCCTTACTGTAATATTTAATCACGGCCTCATTAAAGGTATGCATGATACTGATACATAGCTGCTCGGTTTTCTTTTTGGGAACGATGGCAATAAAGTCATCGCCACCAATATGACCAATAAAACACTCGCTTGGAATCCGGGTTTTTAAGATCTCGGCAAATTCCTTTAACACCCGATCGCCATTTTCAAAACCATACAAATCATTATAGGCCTTAAAGTTATCCAGATCAAAATATAGAATCGTTTTTTTGTCCTTGGATTTAAGAGCCTTTTCCAGCTGTTGTTCAATCATCAGGTTTCCCGGCAGTTCAGTCAGCGGATTCAGGTGCTTCGCATAAACAAACTCAATTTCAATCAATTTTTCCATCAGGTCTTTAACCGTCACAATGCCCTGAAACTGATTATCCCGGGTTACCACAATAAAATCATAAATCTTGTCAAAATCCCGCTGCATCGCATTTTTCCCGACAACATCAATGGTGGCCAGGCAATCCACTTCCATAAAATTTGTATCCATGATATTGCGAACCGGTTTATTAGCATAAAGAATATAACCATATTGACCACTAATCCGTTTATAAAGGGCATTTCGGGTAATCACCCCGATCGGCAGCTGATCTTTTACCACACAAAAGCCGGAGCGGGTTTCATTCGCTTTAAACATTTCATGAACCTGTGAAACGAGAATATCCGGTGTTATGGTTTTCTCCTGCTTACAGATGCTCTCAATCCGGTCATCAAGAACTCGATTATCCAACAACTTTCTTTTCTTGGCATTCTCTTTCATAACAATTTCAAGCACATCCTTTGAGATTGAATTTAGAATTCCATTGGGCTTTTGAATAAAATAACCTTGGCCATACGAAACCCCAATTTCGATGAGCGTCAGCAGTTCTTCCTTCGTCTCGATTCCCTCGGCAATCAGTGCCGTTTCAGTATATTCTGAAAACTCGTTCAGACACCGTACCAGGGATTGTTTCGTCATATCTTTATCAATATTCCGGATCAGTTTCATGTCCAGCTTAATATAATTGGGATGAATATCCGAGATTAAATTGAGTCCCGAATATCCGGCCCCGGCATCATCGATGGCAATCCGATAATCCTGTTCTTTATAATTGTCAATGGTTTTAATAAAATCCGCCAGGTGATTGATGGCTTCGCTCTCGGTAATCTCAAAAATAATGCGCTTGGGATCAATGTCAAATTTTTCCAGATACTCCCGGGTGAAGCCTTTCCTGAATTGAACATCCTGCATAATATTCGGGTTTACATTTAAAAAAAGCTTGAATTCGCTTTCGATTTTAAAAGCCGCCTCAAATGCCTTTGAACGACACAAAAATTCCAACTCCCAGAGCTTATTAAATTTTTGGGCACATTTAAACAGCATATCCGGATTATGAAGCAACGAAGCAACTGGCCCCCGACTCAGCGCCTCGTAACCATGGACGGTTCCGTCTTGTAATGACACAATGGGCTGAAAAACGGTGCTGACTTTCTTCTGATAGAGTATTTCCAAGAGCTCTCCTCTCAACCGCTCCTCTTCTTTATTCTGATTGATATCCAAACACATTCCTCCCCATTGTTGATGTCACAAATTATAACCATGGGAGACGGTCATTAATATTATCATCCGGTTAAATTTACGTTAATTTTTATCGGATGCGGGTACCTATAATAGATAAACCTTTCTTTGATAATGATATTTTACATCAGCGAAATGTTTACAGAAAGAATTCCAACTGTTATACTTAAGTAACAGATTTTCAGACGAGAATGAGAGGTTATTGTTATGGCTGAAACCCTACTGGAACTAAGAAAATTTGTGATCCCGGAAATAATCATCGGTGTCGATGCCCGCTTGTTGATTGGTCGTTACATATCTCATTTTAATGCCAAAAAACCGTTGATTGTAACCGATAAAAATATTCATGACTTTGACTGGTATCACGAAACCATCGATCAGATCCGTCCCCATGTTGAAAAACTGTGTGTCTTCGATGAAACCACCCCTAATCCTAAGGATATCGAAGCGATGATCGGCGCAGAGCTTTTTTTATCGCTGGGTTGCGACTTGATCATTGCCATTGGTGGCGGTAGTGCCATCGACTGTGCGAAGTGCATCAGTATTGTGGCTACCAACGGCGGCAATGTCCTGGATTATGAAGGGGTTGATGAAGTGCAGATGCCCGGGCCACCGCTTATCTGTATTCCCACCACCGCCGGATCCTCCGCCGATGTTTCTCAGTTTGCCATTATCAAGGATACTGCTGCTAATATTAAACGGGCGATCATCAGTAAAAAGGTGGTTCCCGATCTGGCCCTGATCGATCCGGTCCCGCTGATGTCGATGGATCCCTATTTAACCGCCTGTACTGCCATGGATGCCTTGACCCATGCCATCGAAGCCTACGTATCCAATACCCATTCAGCCCTGACTGACGTTCATGCCTTGGAATCGATCGGTCTGATTAATCAAGCCATCGAACAATCCGTCACACCTGCACGAAGCATTGAAACGATGTTTCAGCTGATGCTGGGTTCCCTCCAGGCCGGATTGGCCTTTTCCAATGCCAGTCTCGGTGCTGTCCATGCCATGTCTCATTCCATGGGTGGGCTTCTGGATTTACCGCATGGCGAATGTAACAGCATTCTGCTTGAACACATTATCCGCGCTAATTTTGAAACCGTACCTGACCGCTATCGGGATATCGCCAGACGACTTGGTCTGCTGGTAGATAATGTCAGTGATCATTTACTGCTTGAAATGATCACGACCCGGATCGCTTCGATGCGGCAAACCCTAAGTATTCCTGCCAGTATTATGGTGCCGAATCTCAAAGAAAGCACCCTTGACTATCTGGTAGAAAACGCTCTCAATGATCCCTGCATGGTGACCAATCCCAGAGTCTTGACAAAAGAAGAGGTGAGAATGATTTATGGACGAGTCTTGGAATCACAAAAATAAAAAAGAGATCACCCGGGAAACGATAATCGGCCTGGGGGAAAACTCTTTTAAAAAGAATTACTACTCTGAACTCCAAACAAAACTGCTGGATCTGGAACGAATCAACAGTCGAACCCGAGCTTTAATCGCCACCATCCCCGATATTCTGCTAATCAGCAATGGCGAAGGACAGATTACACCCCTTAATCCTTCGTTGAATACCGGATCGTATGCCCTTCTGGAAATCATGCGCAGTCCGATTCTGATGACTGATTTAAAACAGGTGATTGACCTGGTTATGCGAATCCGGGTTTTATCGGATTATTATTTTTCGATGACCTTTAAAGATTCCCTTCATTATTTTGAAGTCCGGGTTCAGATTTCCAGCTTTGATGAAGTTCTGATTATGATCCGGGATATGACCGAACGGGTCATCATGGAAAAGAAACTCCGGGATCTGGTGGATAAAGATACCCTGACCCATATCGCCAACCGCCGCTTCTTTGAGGCTGAATTGGAACAGCTCAACAACCGGGACATCAAAAATTTAACCATTTTATTACTGGATATTGACGGCCTCAAATTTGTCAATGACACGCTGGGACATTTGCTGGGCGATCAGGTGATTGTCTCAGCCAGTCAGGTCATTGGCCGGTGTTTTCAACCATTGGGAATTGTGTCCCGAATTGGTGGTGATGAATTCGGGGTCATTGTCAAAAATCAGCCGTCGGATACCATCGAATCCGCACTGGAAAAAATGAATGCCCATTTAAAATGCTTAAATGAACTGCCGGATGCAACCTTTAAAATATCGCTTTCCTACGGTTATTCCTATCACCCTTGCGGTCTGGTTAATACCAACTTTCTGTTTCAGGAAGCCGACAATAATATGTATCAGAACAAACTGCTAAAAGAATCCAGCACCCGTAACAATCTGGTTAAAACTCTGATGAAGGCCCTGGAAGCCAAAGATTATATCACCGAAGGCCATACCAGTCGCATGGATACCCTGGCCACCCTTATCGGACAAGCGCTGCGGTTACCCCAAAATGTCATGGATCGGATTCAGTTGCTAACCAAATTCCATGATATCGGCAAGGTTGGCATTCCCGACAGCATCTTAAAAAAGCCCGGTGCTTTAACCCCAGATGAGTGGAAGGTGATGAAAACCCATTGTGCCATTGGCGAACGGATTGCCAATGAGTCCTCGGAACTAAAAGAAATATCCCATCTGATTTTAAAACATCAGGAGAAATGGGATGGTAGCGGCTATCCCCTGGGCCTCGCTGGTGAAGATATTCCAATTGAATGTCGGGTTTTATCAATTGTTGATTCCTACGACGCCATGACCAATGACCGCCCCTACCGGCGCGCACTTTCCCCTGAAACAGCCATCCATGAGATTATCTCCTGTGCCGGATCCCAATTTGATCCCGGCATGGTAAAAATTTTCTGCAAAGTTATCGAGCAACATTTAAAGCCTCAGCAATAATTCATTACTGAGGCCTCTTTATGCCCTTAGCGGGTTATTTTCGTTGTATAGGTTTGCTCGTCACGAATCACTTGTTCCAGAGCGGCAACAACATCCGGATCATAATGGGTACCTACATTCCGTTTCATTTCCTCCAGTGCATCATCAATGCTGATCGCTGGTCGATAGTCCGTTTCCGCTGTCATATCATCAAATCGTTCTCCGACTGCAATAATCCGGGCCAGCTTGGGTATTTCTTTACCCATGAGCCCCTGGGGATAACCGCTTCCATCCCAACGTTCATGATGTCCCAAAACAATATTGGCCAAATCGACGGTATGGTCAAAGGCATTAAGAATCCGAAAGCCCACCACCGGATGCATTTTCATCTCTTTATAGGTGTCATCAATCACATATTCATTTTTTTTGGCGATCTCTTTATCCAAGGCCACTTTTCCAATATCATGAAGATATGCGGCCTTTGACACCTTGTTAATTTCAGCTTCAGACAACTTCATTTTGCGGGCAATTTTTTTGCAAATCTCACTGGTTCTCCGGGCATGTTCAGCTTCGGCCGGCAATTCACCATACAGCTTATCGAGAATATTATTAAAGGTATCTTCTTTCTTTTTCCCCCGATTGATAGTTTTTTTCATATACATGTTGTCTTCAGCGCTGGCAATAATGACTTCAATATTTTCTTCCGGCTCATATTTTGTCGCTACACCCAGGGACACATTTCCCTGGATCGACTTTATTTTTTCTTTGCTGAAATTATCTTTAATTCGATCCGAAAGCCTTTGGGCGTCTTTTTTTTCGGTTTGTGGTAGCAGAATGGCAAATTCGTCTCCGCCCCAGCGGGCGATAATATCATCGGCCCGACAGACCTTTTTAAATATTTCCGAAACTTTTTTGATCAATTCATCGCCAGCTTCGTGGCCAAAAATATCATTCGTTAGTTTTAATCCGTCCACATCACCAATAATAACTGACAGGGGCAGATTTCTTTCGGTATTGAGACGAATCAGTTCTTCTTCAAAAAAGCGTCGATTGTATAAACCAGTGAGGGCATCATGAAAACTGTTATACTCAATGGCCGCTCTTTTTTCTTTCTTTTCGGTAACATCTCTAAAGATGACAATGGCTCCATCAATATGGCCCTCTTCATCACTGATGGGGGCAACACTGTCCTCCAGGTGATATTTTCTTCCATCTCGGGAAACCAGCAGCACATGGGTATCGAATTCTTTCATGGCGTTATCTCGAAAGGCTTCTGCAATATGATCTGGCACGAGATCCGCCTGGTTTTCGTCCTCCAGGACGAAAACCAGAGAATAGTGTTTCCCCAGCGCTTCTCGGGCCATCCATCCGGTCATTTCCTCCGCCGTGTTATTGAGCATCTCAATCTTACCCAGGGGATCGACAATCATGACCCCATCACTGATTGACATCAATGTTTTTAGATATTTTTCCCGATTCTTCTCCGATGCCGAGCGGATATAGGCCCCCACCCCAAACTTGCCGTTTAGCAGATCCACTGGAAATTTGGTGGTTTTAAAAATCTTACCCTTCCATAACATCTCATCGGTCACAAAGGTTTTGGTCGCCAAAACCTTTTTATCGGTTTCTCGCTCTTTGATCGCCATCTTCTCTTCCAGGATTTCGAAATCGCCCTGGCCAATAATATCTTCTGAGTTGATCCCATAAAAATCTTCCATGGCCAGATTGATAAAAATATAGTTTAATTGATCATCTTTAAGGGATACCGGAATCTCCTCAGACTCGATGAAAGTCTGAACCAGCTCATTAAACCGACGTATCTCCCGTTCTTTTTTTCGTTTTCTGCCTCTTTTAAGAATAAAATACAGCCCCAGACCAAATAAAAAAAGAATAATCAGGATAACTGCAATATTCAATACTGTTATATTCATATTTTTCCTTCTTCAATCATCAGGTTAACGTTTAACCGTGGTGATCTCTTCCTGTTATCTCTAAATTTATGTTGCCATACTTATTTTCGGTTTACGCCATGTTCCATTCAAATCGGTCTGTACCAGGTTTTTTAGGGTTATTTTACTTTGGTCTGTTTCACATTATGATTGGTTTAAAGCGCTCGCCATTCTTAATTACTTTTTGACAGTTGCTTTTCGATTTTTGGTAGAATTCAATCAGTTCTAGTATGCCATTTTTAGGCAATGATCGTCAATAGAATTAATAAAAATCAAGAAACATAACACCAGTTTATCAATTCTTAGCAACAAAAAACTGCCAATTAAAAATTGAAATCTCAATCAACTGGCAGTCAATGCTGATATTCTTAAATTCTTTACCCTTCCAATTCTTCCACCATCCGATAACCGACGCCAACCTGGGTGACAATATACCGGGGTTCGGCCGGATTTTCTTCGATTTTTCGGCGAATGTTGGCCATATTCACCCGCAGCGCCTGAATCTCATTGGTATAGGGACCCCAAACTTCTCTGATGATATAATCATGGGTCAACACCTTACCGATATTTTTCGACAATAGTACGATAATTTTATATTCAATCGGCGTCAAATGAACCGACTTCTCCCCCACCGTCACGATGCGTTTATCGTAATCAATGGCCAGCTCGCCGATCACCAGACTGGTGCTTTCTAACATGTTTTCACTCCGATTTTTAGGACTGTGCCGAATGCCGGTGCGGATTCTTGCCAGTAACTCGGCGGTCCCGAAGGGTTTGGTGATATAATCATCTGCTCCCAGATCCAGGGCTTCGACTTTTTCCCGTTCATGTCCCCGGGCCGATACCACCACAACTGGTATATTTGACCACTCTCGAATGGTTTTTAGTACCTCCATGCCATCGATGTCCGGCAAACCCAAATCCAATAAAATAAGATCTGGCGAATAGGATGCTGTCATCGAAATCGCTTCTTTTCCCGTGACGGCCTTAAGCATTTTATACTCATTGGCTTTTAATATTGCCGCAATGAAGTTGGAAATGCCCGCTTCATCCTCGACAATCAAGATGACTGACTTATTTTCCATTTTCCCACCTCTCCTGCAATGGTAACGTGAAGCGGAAAACTGCACCACCCTGGGCTTTGTTTTCCGCTTCGATTTTGCCCTGATGGGCCTTGACGATGGAATGGCAAATGGATAAACCAATCCCCATTCCCCGGGATGAATCCGAACTTCGTTTGCCATCCGGTACATAGGTCTCAAAGAGATAAGGGAAATCCTGATCTGTGATCCCCTTTCCCTGATCGCTTACTTCAAAGACCGCCTCATGGTCGGATTTTTTGACTTCAACCGCAATGACTGAATCTTCTGGCGAGTACTTGATCGCATTTTCCAGCAGGTTTATGAGCACCTGCTCAATCAGGGTACCATCCATCGGTACAATCAACAGCACCTCCGGCACCTTGACTGTAATTTTGCGGCTGGTAAATCGTTTGCGAATTCGACTGATCGCTTCGGCCACAATTTCTTCGGCCGCCTCCGGTGTTTTGGCCACATTCATCGGTCCTTCATTAATTCGGGTAACCGACAGCAGATTTTCGACCATCCGAATCAGCCACTGGGAATCCTCTTTAATATTGTTGATTAAGGTTTCCTGGGTCTCCTGATCCATGATGTTACCGCTTTCCAGAATCGCTGAGCTTGCCCCTAAAATTCCGGTCAGTGGGGTTCTAAGATCATGGGATATACCCCGAAGCAAATTGCTTCGCATTTTTTCTTTTTCAGATTCAACCAGTATTCGCCTTTGCTCATTGGAAAGATAGTGACGTTCCAGAGCCATCTCAACCTGTGAAGCAATCATCCTCAAAAAAAGACGATTGTTCTGGTTAAGAACACCGTTTACGCAAGACAAGCCGATAACCCCCAACACCTTACTCCGGGCAATAATCGGCATATAAAAAGCCCTGGCTCCCATCAAGGTATCGGTTCCGGCTCCGGCACATTTTTTATTCATAAAGACCCAATGGGCTACCGCCCGCTCGCTTTCTGACTTAAGAAAAGTAGCATCGCCGTCGAGTGCCGATTGCAAAAATGTTTCGGAATCATGATCCTCCGGATCCTGACTGTAGAAAATCGCCGACCGACCAAAAATCTTGACCATATAGGCATTGATCAACTCAATGGTTTCTAAAAAGTCCCGGGATGCCAGCAGTTTTTTATTGATCTCATAGAGCACCTCCGTGCGGTGTTCCCGCTCCACTGCCAGCCGAGCCTGGGTTTTGATCCGAACCGTCAGGGCACTGGTAATCAGCGCAACCAACAGCATAATCACAAAGGTAATCGGATACCCTTCCTGAATAGCGTGCAGAGTGTAATAGGGGATCGTAAAAAAATAATTAAATACCAGCACCGTCAGGCAAGAGGCCAAAACCCCATAAAGATAGCCGACCGTGACCCGCGAAATAATCAGAACCGACAGAATATAAACCATGATAATATTCTGATCACTGATATTCAGCGCTTGAAGCATTAACGAAATTATGGTTGCTGCCACAATGATCAATAGGGTTTTTACGCTATCCTGCCAGGATAAGAACAGGTTCCGGCTGATCCGCAGCCGCCGATGCTGATAGTTTTTATTTATCCCCGGGTTGCCGGGGATGATATGAATTTCAATGCTGGGCAGCATGGCAATCAGTTTTTCTTCAAGGCTGGCTTTAAAATAACTGATCAGCGATTTTTTGTTTCGGCTTTTACCAATAACAATATTGGTAATCCCCGACAGCTTGGCGTATTCGGCAATTACTGTGGCTACATCATGTCCATTGAGGGTGACAATCTCAGCGCCTAGCCGTTCGGCCAAAGCGAGATGATCACGAACCCTATTTTTTTCGCCATCGGTCATCGCATCGCTATCCAGATCTTCCACATAAACCGCTGTCCAAGGCGCCCGGAAGGCTTCGGCCGTGCGATCAGTCCAGCGAATACAGCGGGCTGATGAGGGTGACTCACTGATACAGACCATCAGCCTGATATTAGCCATTTTTTTTGATAGCCGGGGCTCATTCTGATTATCAGAACTGATCCGATTGGCGACTTTTCGCATCGCAATTTCACGGAGCAGCCGGAGATTTTCCCGGGTGAAAAAATTATCGAGGGCTTTCTGGGTTCGTTCCGGCCGGTAAATTTTGCCACTTTCAAAGCGCCTTAGCAATTCATCAGGTTCAATATCGATCAGCCTGATTTTATCGGCCTGATTAAAGACATAATCAGGAATCGTTTCTTTAACGCCGACGTGGGTAATTTTCTGAACCACATCGTTGAGGCTCTCCAGATGTTGCACATTGACCGTGGTAAAAACATCAATTCCGGCATTGAGGAGCTCTTCAATATCCTGGTATCTTTTTTTATTGCGCATTCCTGGGGCATTGGTATGAGCCAGTTCGTCGACCAGAATCAATTCCGGCTTTCGTTTCAGGGCGGCATCCAAATCAAACTCTTTTAGTTGAAGCTTGCGGTATTCTACCATTTTGGGTGCCAAGGTCGGCAGTCCACTCATGATCTGAATGGTTTCCGGGCGGGTGTGTTCTTCCACATAACCCACCAGAACATCGACACCACAACGCAACTGCTCCTGGGCATCATCAATCATCGCATAGGTTTTTCCAACCCCGGCAGCATAGCCGAAAAATATTTCCAGACGCCCCTTCTTATTTTGTTCTTTAATAAATAAATCTTCTAGAATATCATCCGGATTGGGGCGGGTATCACTAAAATCGACCATTTAATCCCCCTCCTTTATTGCGTTGTTTTACTCCCTACGTCCATCCAGAGCCAGATTTACCTTCAAGACATTGACTGTGTCTTCTCCCCAGATGCCCAACAGTTTCCCAGTTGTATAGCGGGCAATGATTTCCCGAACCGCTACAGTCGGGATGTTTCGTACATGAGCAATCCGTTCAACCTGGTATTCGGCCGCCTCCGGGGAAATATTGGGGTCGACCCCGCTGCCCGAAGCCATCACCAGATCGCTGGGAATCTTAGCGGTGTTTTCAGGATCAAGAGCCTGCCACCAGGCCACCCGTTCCTTGATCAGCGCCCGTTGCTCTTCGCTGACTGGTGATAATTGCGATGTTCCCTGGGGTCTGCCAATCAGATATTGAGGCCTAGTAAAGGTCTGGCCAATCAGAGCTGAGCCCACATCAATGGTGCTTCCATTTTCTTGTGTTACTGTAATGATACTACCATTTGCCTGATTTGGAAATGCCATTTGTGCAATACCTGTTACGATAGCCGGATAAACCACTCCACAAATCAGGGTGAGCACCACAAAACCAACCAATGTCGGCCGTAATTTTGACACCAGCGATTCACTTCTGTTTTTTTCCATCTTCTTCACCTCACCCCAGACCCAGGACGGTTAACAGCATATCCAGTAATTTAATTACCACAAATGGCGCAACCAAACCGCCCAAACCATAAATCAGTAGATTTCTTTGTAGCAGTTTTCCCGCTGCCACCTCCCGATACTTGACCCCCTTTAAAGCGAGGGGAATCAAAGCGACAATTATCAGGGCGTTATAGATGATCGCCGACAGAATGGCACTTCTGGCGCTGGTCAGCCCCATTATGTTAAGGCCCATCAATTGCGGATAAATACTGAAAAACAAAACCGGAATGATGGCAAAATATTTGGCCACATCATTGGCCACACTGAAGGTTGTCAGCGCCCCTCTGGTCATCAGCAATTGTTTGCCGATGCGAACAATGTCGATCAGTTTGGTCGGACTGGAATCCAGGTCCACCATATTACCAGCCTCTTTGGCCGCCTGGGTGCCAGTATTCATGGCTACCGCCACATCGGCCTGGGCCAGCGCCGGCGCATCATTGGTGCCGTCACCAGTCATCGCAACCAGATGGCCCTTGGCCTGATAATCCCGGATCAGAGTCAGCTTGGCTTCCGGCGTTGCTTCAGCCAGAAAGTCATCCACGCCCGCCTCAGCGGCAATGGCCGCCGCCGTCATCGGATTGTCGCCGGTAATCATAATCGTTTTGATTCCCATCTTTCGCAAATCTTCAAATCGTTCCTTAACCCCATTTTTGACAATGTCCTTAAGGTAGATCACACCCAGCACCTGATTATTTCTGGCTACCACCAGTGGAGTTCCCCCGTCATTGGCCACCTTTTTGACAATCTCATCACATTCCTCGGGAAATTCGCCGCCGTTAGCCAGGACGAAAGATTTCACTGCAGCGGCAGCCCCTTTGCGAATCTGATGGCCCTGAAAGTCAATTCCACTCATTCTGGTTTTGGCTGTAAATGGTACAAAGCTGGCTCCCAGGGCTTTGATGTCCCGGCCCCGCAAATCAAACCGTTCCTTGGCCAGCACCACAATACTCCGTCCTTCCGCTGTTTCATCTGCCAACGATGACAATTGTGCCGCATCAGCCAGCTCTTTTTCAGAAACACCGGTTATCGGGATAAACACACTGGCCTGACGATTTCCCAGGGTAATGGTTCCGGTTTTATCCAGCAATAGCACATCAACATCGCCAGCTGCCTCAATCGCCCGACCGCTCATCGCCAGCACATTGGCCTGATTCAGTCGACTCATTCCGGCAATCCCAATCGATGAAAGTAGCGCCCCAATGGTTGTGGGTGCCAAACAAACCAACAATGCGATGACATTGGTGACCGAAATCCCAGTACCAATACCGGCCTGTTTACTGGCAAAGTAGGAAAAGGGCAGTAAAGTCGCACTCACCACCAGAAAGATGATTGTCAATGCGACCAGCAAAATCTGCAGAGCGACTTCATTAGGGGTTTTTTTTCGCGATGCCCCTTCTACCATGGCGATCATTTTATCAAGAAAGCTTTCGCCAGCCGCTGCTGTTACCTGAATCACCAGCCAGTCAGATAATAGCGTGGTGCCCCCAGTGACAGCACTGCGATCTCCGCCGGATTCCCGAATCACCGGTGCCGATTCTCCGGTAATGGCACTTTCATCCACTGACGCTGCCCCTTCAATCACATCGCCATCCATGGGAATCTGCTCTCCGGATTTGATATAAACGATATCCCCCTTTTCCAGGCTACTCGACGGAACCTCACTGTAAACCGCTAAATCAGCGGGATCTTTTAGCTTATGCGCCGTCACATCTTTGCGGGCCCGGCGCAAACTGTCAGCCTGGGCCCGACCACGACCTTCAGCAATGGCTTCAGCAAAATTTGCAAAAAAAACCGTAAACCAGAGGATTAAGGCAATCGCCAGAGTATAACCAGCCCCTTCATCATTAAGCTGGGCAAAGCTCAGAAAATAGAGGGCGGTCGTCATAATCGCCCCGACAAAAACCACAAACATTACCGGATTTTTTAACTGTACCCGGGGTGATAATTTGACAACCGCTTGCCTGATGGCATCAATCATAATACTTTTCTTCAAATCATTATTATCCACATTATTCAACTCCCATCAGTCTCATGTTATTGCTGTAAAATAATCAGCAATCGGTCCCAGAGCCAGTGCCGGTAAAAAACTCAGCGCCCCAATTAACAAAACAATCGCAATCAGCAAACAGACAAACAGGGCATTACTGGTCGACAGGGTTCCCTCGGTTTTGGCAACCATCTTCTTATTCGCTAAATTTCCAGCCAGGAAAATCACTGCCACCAAAGGCACAAACCGCACAATCAGCATGATCAATCCACCAGCCACATTGCTAAACAGCGTGTTGGCCGCAAATCCACCAAAGGCACTGCCATTGTTATTGCCCATTGAGCTAAAGGCATACAGAATTTCTGAAAACCCATGGGGGCCCGAGTTTGTCAACCAATCACTGGCCTGAGGTATTGTAACCGCCACTGCGGTGCCTAACAACGTAAAAACCGGCGGTACCAAAACAATCAAACAGACCATCTTCATGTCAAATGGTTCAACCTTTTTGCCCAGATATTCGGGGGTGCGTCCGACCATCAGGCCAGCAATAAAAACGGTTAGAATCACAAAGCCAAGCATACCATACAAACCACTGCCAACGCCGCCGAAAACAACCTCGCCGATCTGCATTAAAAACATCAGAATCAAACCAGCCAGCGGGGTAAAGCTGTCGTGCATGGCATTCACCGAGCCATTGGACGCCGCCGTGGTGGCGGTTCCCCACAACGCCGAGGTTCCAACCCCGTGAATGATTTCTTTGCCTTCCAGATTACTAGAAGCCTGCACACCCGGAACCAGCGGTGCCCCAGTGGCTTCGCTGACAGTCACAGCCGTCAATGCGCCGACAAACAGAATCATCATAACCAGATAGATGGCCCGACCCTGTTTATTGTCGCCCACAGCTTTTCCAAACGCCACGCAAAGCGATGCCGGGATTAACAAAATGGCTAAAAGTTCTAAAAAGTTGGTGAGTGTGGTGGGGTTCTCCAGCGGAAAAGCAGAGTTCATCCCGAAAAAACCACCGCCATTGGTACCCAACTGCTTGATCGCAATCTGACTGGCTGCCGGTCCCAACGGGATGCTTTGGGTGATCCCGGTTTCCAGTGCCACAATTTCATGATAGGGACTGATTGTCTGAACAACGCCCTGAGATACCAACACCAGTGAAAACACCAGCGACAAGGGAATCAGCAGATAAAAACTGATTCGAATTAAATCGACCCAAAAGCTACCAATTGTCGTTTTTTTAGTCCGGACAAACCCTCTAATCAGGGCAAACAGGACTGCGATTCCAGTTGCCGACGACAGAAAATTCCATACCCCCAAAGCCAATGCCTGGGTCAGATAGGTCATGCTTGACTCCCCGGAATAAGCCTGCCAATTGGTGTTTGATACAAAGCTGGCGGCGGTATTAAAGGCCAGATCCCAGGACGGGGCGGTCAAATTTTCTGGATTAAAGGGTAGCCCTCCTTGGAGCATTTGCAATGCAAACACAAAGATCAGTCCCAAACCACTAAGAAGGATCACCGCCAGGGCATACTGTTTGGGACTCATCTCATCTTCCTCCCAGATGCCCATGATGCGATAAATCATTCTTTCAACGGGTTGTATCACTGCAGAAAGAAATACCTGCTGTCCGGTCATCACTTTATCAATATAAAAACCCAGAGGAATCGAAAGCACCAACAGAATCACCAGATAGAGGCTGTCTGCGATGATTATCTGATTCATCGTTCTTCCCCCTTAAATAATATCACTACCAAATAAATCAGTAATATCAATGCAATGAGTCCTGAAATTACCAACACCACATTCATTTTGATCACTTCCTGTCTTTTTTTCGCAGATGCCCGACATGATTCCGGTCATATTCAATAATATATAAGTCTTCCCCGTCCTGTTCCGACGTATCTCCAAAATCAACATGAGCTTTTCTGGCGTGTTCAGCGAAGGTCGAAATTCTTTCCAGATTCCGCATCGCTGGTGCATAGGCGGGATCGAGCGCAATGGCAGCCCGATAGTGTTTATGGGCCAAATTATCTTCATTCAACAATTCTTCCAGAATCCCATAAAGGTTATGTACCCCTGGAGAATGGGGATTCTCATTCATAGCTTGCTTTATTTTTGCTTCTGCCAAAGTATAGTCGCCTTCTTTTAACGCCTTTTTTGCTGAAGTACTATATTCTTCAAAGGCATTCATTTTATCCATCTTCTTTTCCTCCTGAATTCAAACATTCTTTGTAGTTTAATTATATTTATTTTGCAATTAATTTAGTATATTGAATCGCCGTCAGAAGATAAAGATTCCATTAAGACATTACCACTCTAATTAGAATGACTGCAGGATTTTTTGCCTCCAGTTATCGATAATCAGAACGCACTCGTCTGATCGTGCCACAACTGTCTTTACCTGGAGTGCGAACGTTCTGGCCAAAGTCACTGGCTGCAAAAAAAACAGGTGTTGTTTCTTAAACAACACCTGTTTTGTGTTAATGCCATTGATTTATTTAGTTATTCGTGATATTATCAATAATGCGCATACAAATATCCCATTTTATCTTTCTATGTAATTATGATAGCACATCTTGCCATTTTTGTCAATAGTCAATCTATTTTTTTGTATGCCAGGGAGGTACCTCTATGTCATTTGAACTGATGCTGTTTGATAATTTTTTGATCGAAAAACAGGCCGTTTCGGACGTGTTGTTATGCAATAACATTACGGCTGATTATGCACTGGTGTTATCCGAAGAGCAGGCGCTGGAACTGGTTGAAACTCGATCCGATTCACTGAAAAATGTTGGCCGGGTCGAGTTTGGCGGCGGAATTATTGAAAAAGTCATTCTGACCTTTGCCGATAGCCCCTACATCTCCCAACACTACTATGCCGAAATAATAAACGATCTGGTTGAAATCTTTTATTATTTCAAAAATGAAACCCTGGATTTAATGAGCGATGATGATCTGATTGGCACAATGAAAAAGTATTTTGACGGGGTCTGTCAGGGTTCTCTGGATCAACTAAAATTTCGGGAACTGGAGCGGATGGCTAAAAACGTGCGGCTGGGAATTGATCCTGATCATAACGATCTGTATGATAGTGAAAAATTAATGGAAGATGAGGATGAAGATGAATAATAAGATCAAAAAACAGACTGTAATTGATGCCGACAAACTCAGTGGCGAATTTTATTTTCAGTCGCTGCTCCAGGAGGCCACTATCAAGGGCGTACTCAGTCCCAAAGAAGCCGAACGTATTCAACTGGAATGTCTTAAACTACTGGCTGACTCTACTGAACGCTTTACCCGGGGCAAAAGCAGCTCGGTCCGGGTTGAAATTGCCCAGGGGATCATGGCTTCCAACCTCTTTACCATCGGTATCTACCTTAAATCACTACCCAATCTAGACACCGCCCTCTTCCAGGTTGAAAATGAACCGCTTGAAAAACTCTATGAACAGGGTTTAGCAGTACTGAAGCGAAAAATAAATGTAGCCCATTATTTTTTTAACCAGGTTTGCAAAAGCAAGTTAAAAACCGCTAATCATGCCTATAATATCACCATTGACCAAGGTTTTAAACCCTTTTTTGAAAGCTATGAAATCAATTTTCATGCTCACGAAATCCCCAGTGACATCGACTATCAGCTGATCCATCCAGTTACGGATCTTGCCGGGGTTGAGTTCGTCATCAAATATCTGGAAAGTCTGTATTATGAAAATTTGTTTTGTTCCTATTTTGATGCCGATATCATTCATGAAGTGATGAGCGGTTATGATAAGGCCTATCAAAATCTACTTGAAAACATCTGTGCCCAGATTTTTCAAAATGCGCTGGGTTGTCAATTGTTAAATGTACCCTGGCAGCTGTTGAATTTTAGTCCGGCTGATCTCAATGGCCTAGATAAAAAATTACGCAGCCATAACCAATTAGAACTCCAAACGCAATTAAAAAGAGCGACCGAAGAGCTGATCACGGATCTGGAACTAACCAATCGGTCTCTGAAAAAATACCTGCTTGCCAGTCTCCCGAAAATCACCACCACCGTTTATCAGGGGCTGGTCACCAATTCGCTTAACAAGGTTTTTGTACCCCGGTTCAATCCCAAAACCAGACCCCTTGTCTGTTACAACATGGGTATAAAGATGGATGATAAAGTGTATCGGGAACTGGTGACAGAATTTCTATCCTGCCGCTTTTGGGGGGATAAACTGGCTATCATTAAAGAACAGATTAAAACCCTGGCTGACATGGAAGACCTGCTCATCGCCGCCGAACTGGAGTCTGCCGAAGCAGCTATGATCTTTGCGCTGCTGGAGGACATTGAGCTGGCGGTACTGACCAAACGTCATCCTCTCCATCCGACCATTGACGCCATTGATTTTTCAGCTGCCGAAATTCGGATGCAGCAAAATCTGGATACTTATCTACGGGCACTCCCCCGGGAGCGGCTAGCCAGGATTCTTGGCATGACCACCACCCTTGAGGTCGTCTGATTTTAAAAGGGTGTCTTCCCGCTTAACCAGCCCTGCGCTTCCCAGTGATTACGATCGGTGGGATTCCAGTCATTCTTTTTCATCATATTCTTCATCATCACAAACATGATTTTTCGAAACAAAGGCGCTGCGCTGTGTTCAATATTAGCCACCGACACGGTGGCTTTTTTTGCCAGTTGCGCCATGTCTTTTTCAATTTGAATGCGCTTTTTGTCAGATATGTCATTCCATTTCATGGCGGCCACTGCCTGCTTGCTGGCAAACCGTTTTTTTACCCCCCAGAATTTCAGACTGTTCTGCATCGTTTTGGTGGTATGGGAAAGGCCCGCTCCGGCTGTGGTGGCAATGCTGATCCCCACCTTATTAAACATCTTCGGATTGGGCCGGTGGCTGAGCCACATAAAACACAGATGATCCAGTAAGGCTTTTAACTGACCGCTAACATCCAACCCGTAAACCGAAGAGGTCAGGATCACCAGATCGGCCTCTTCCAGGGCGGCAACAATGGGCTTAATCTGATCGGCATGCGGGCAGCTATCTTCCCCCTTTAAAAAGCAGGAAAAACAGCCACTGCAAAAATTGGACATGTCTTTGGGCAGATAAAACTCCCTGATCTGGGTTTCTTCCAATTGCGAAATTTTTTCTAGTAGCAAATCCTTACAGTTCCAGGTGCTGCCATGGCGCATGGTTCCATTGATTACTGTTATCTTCATTTTTCCATCCCTCTCTCAAAATAACCCCTCGTTTACCTCATTATAGCGAAGGGCCGTTAATTTTTCAACGCTTATCCATTAATATTAAATTTATATAAGCCCTCCACATCTTTATACAAACTTTATAGGATCTGTGATAATTTTTTAGTAGGGTAAATAAAAACTCGTTCATTTATCCATCATCTTGGCTTCATATTAGGAGAAAACTATGTATATCATTATTATTGGCTGCGGTAAGCTCGGCAGCACCTTGGCCAAAGAGTTATCCATCACCGGATACGACGTTTCGGTCATCGACCACGACAGTGAAAAATTAAATGTACTGGGGAGCGGTTTTAATGGTTCCAAATTTAGAGGCATTGAATATGACAGTGATCGCTTGCAGGAAGCTGGCATCAAACAAGCTGATTTTGTTTTAGCGGTAACTGCTGATGATAACATTAACATTACCGTGTCCCTGATCGCCAAAAAAATATATAATGTGCCCCGAATCATCGCCCGGGTCGGGGATCCCAGCCGAAAACATATTTATGACATGCTGGGTATTGAAACCATTTGTCCCACCCAGCTGGGAGTGGAGATCCTTAAACGGAAGATCTCTGAAAAAAATGTGGAAGTGCTGGCGGTTATTCAACCGGACACTGAAATTATTGAACTGACTGTAAAAAAACATAAGCCTTGTACGGTAAAATGCATCGAAGAAAAATACAATTGTATCCTGTCTGGCTTAATGGTTGCTGATCGCTTTGTTTTTCCTGAAAAAGACGAGCTGGTTCCCTATGGTGCAAAAATTATCTGCACCATCAAAAAAAAAGATAAAGAAAAAATTATTGCCTCACTGGCTAAGGAGATATCACGATGAAATCAATCATTATCGGGGGCGGAAAGGTCGGCTATTATCTGGTTCAGACCCTCAAAAAAAGAGGCTATCACGTCGTCTTAATTGAAAGAAACAGTGCGATTTGCCAAAAAATCGCTGAAGACATTGACACTGAGATCATTTGCGGCGACGGTACCGATCTGGAAGTTTTAAAAGACGCTGGCATCCAGGAAGCCGAAATCATCGCTGCCGTCACCGGAACCGATGAAGAAAATCTGGTGATCTGCGAGATTGCCAAGGTCAGTTTTAACATCAGCAAAACCATCGCCCGGATCAATAATCCCAAGAACATTGCCATGTTCAAAGCTCTGGGAGTGGATAAGACGGTTTGCAGTACTGAGGTGATTGCCAATCTGATCGAATATGAATTTGACAAGGATAATTTTAAACTGATTCATACCTTTGAACGTGGTGCCATGATTCTGGTGGAAATCATCATCCATGCCGATGACCGCTGGTCTAATCAATATATCCAGGACATGGGTTTGCCAGCCGAATGCGTCATTACTTCGATCCTCCGGGATGAACAGGTCATTTATCCCCGCGGCGATACGCAGTTTCTGGAAAATGACAAAGTGTTGGTGATTACCAATAAAGCGGCTTTAACCAAATTAAAAAAATTTCGATAACGGGGAGGAAATCAAATGGAATCACGAAAAAATGAACTGCTGGGGCTGATGATTGAGTTGCTGTCGGTATCGGCCTATGTCCTGCTGTTTTTTATTCTAACCCTTGTGATGATTTAGAATTGCCATGAATACTTTTAACGGACGCTTTTACAGTATCTTAATCATCAGTTACTATACCGGTTTTGTTGTTCTGGGCATCGCCCTGCTCATGGTTCTCCCCATTTTGACAGCAGTGGGTCTTCAGGAATGGAATCCCTTTTGGGATTTTATCATCACCATGGCGATTTCGGTTATTCTGGGACTGCTCCTGATTATAATCGGAAAACAGACCCGCCACAACAAGAGCTTTGTCCAGTGGAAACACGGTTTTGTGGTGGCATCACTTTCCTGGATTATCTTGATGTTTTTGTGTGCTATTCCCTATTTGCTCAGCGGGCATGTCAATTCAATTCTGGATGCCTGTTTTGATGTCATGAGCGGTTTTACTACCACGGGCATGGTTTTGACCCAGGATCTGGATCACATTTCACTCAGTTTAAATCTATGGCGTCATATGCTCACCTTTATTGGCGGTCAGGGTATGATTGTGCTGGCACTGACCTTTTTATTAAAAGAAACCGGCGGCGCCTACATCTTTTATGTCGGAGAAGCCAAAGATATCGACCTGGTTCCCAATGTCAAGGGAACGGCTCGGATCATCTGGAAAATCAGCATGGTTTATCTGGTCATCGGAACGACGGCCTTGTGGATTGACGGCATGACCATCGGACTGAACCCCCTGTCAGCCTTTTTTAATGGACTGTTTATTTTTGCATCCTCCTGGAGCACCGGGGGGTTTGCCCCCTATACCCAGAACATGATGTATTACCATAGCTTTTCTTATGAAAACCTGACGATCATCTTTTTTATTCTGGGCTCATTGAATTTCGGCCTGCATCATGCCATTCTTTCTGGTAATAAAAAGGAATTGCTCAAAAACATTGAAACCCAGAGCTTTTTTATCAGCTCCTTTTTGGCCAGCATCCTGGCCGTCATGTGGCTGGCTCAAACCGGCGTTTATAATGATGCCATCGCAATGTTTCGGCGGGTTGTTTACAATGTCTTGTCCGCTCATACCACCACCGGATTCGGTTCGGTTTATGCCCGACAATTCGCCCTGGAATGGGGTGATTTCGGGATCTTGATTCTCGTCATTGTGATGCTGATTGGCGGCTCGTCCTGTTCTACCGCTGGTGGTTTTAAGGGGCTGCGGATTGGCATCATCGGTAACAGCATCCTTGCTGATGTGAAACGCCTATTGGCTTCAGAACGCACTGTCAAAGTCTTTCGTTTTCATCACATCAAGGATCAGATTCTTTCGGATGGCCTGGTCAAGGCATCGGCCTTAATCATCATTTGTTATCTGATCACCTTTGCCATCGGAACGCTGATCGGCACCTATTATGGCTACCCACTGGCCAGCGCCGCCTTTGAAGCAGCCTCAATTACTGGCAATGTGGGGCTATCCATCGGCATCACCACCCCGGGTATGCCAACAGTGATGAAAATCTACTATATTATTGCCATGTATCTGGGTCGACTGGAATTTCTTTCCGTTTTCGCCCTGATCGGTTTTATCATCGGAGGTATAAAAAAATGTTGGACAAAATAATAAAAACGTTTATGCTTACGGTGAGCCTGCTTTTCTGCCTGAATGGAAGTGTATTGGCCGCTGATGTGATCGAACTGAATCAGTTGGTGGAAAATGCCGAAGCGATGGACGGTCAAACCGTCACTGTCACCGGCGAAGCCATTGGTGAAGCGCTGGAGCGGGGTGATTACGCCTGGGTCAATATCAATGACGGTACCAATGCCATGGGCATCTGGATGCCGCTTGACGATGCCGAGAGCATAAGGGTATTTGGTGATTACAAACATCACGGTGACCAGCTTCAGGCAACCGGGGTATTTAACCGGGCCTGTGCCCAACATGGCGGCGATGTCGATATTCACAGCGACTCGATCATCGTGGTGACGGCCGGTTATGCCACCGCTGAAGCGGTTCCAGCGCTGAAAATCATCTTTGGACTCGTACTGGTGTGTCTGGCTTCAGCGCTTGGTATGATCTATCTTAATGTTATCAAAAAAAGTGACGGCTAAGCCATCACTTTTTTTTATTTTCTATTGAACAGTGTATATTATGAACGATATCTGTCCGTGTGCCTTATTCAAGGCATTGGTTCTTTTGTCAGCTGTGATTTAAGACGAACATGATCCATCTTTCACGTAAATATGTAAGGCATTTTTCAATTATTCATAACCTTAACTCGACTTTATTAATTGACATCTCATGAACATCATGAAGGGCTTCCATTATCGCTTCGGACAGCGTTGGGTGCGGGTAGATCACATCGCCCAGTGCTTCTGCCGTCAACCCAAGGTGAACCGCCATTGTTAGCTCTGCCAAAAGATCGGTCGCCTCCGGACCGACAATCGAAGCGCCAATAATTACATCTTTTTCATCCACAATAATTTTAACCTGACCCTGGATTTTCCCGATAATTTGCGCTTTTCCCAATGATCTGAAGTCAAAACTGCCGGTTTTATAAGCAATTCCCCTTTGCTGTGCTTCTTTTTCGGTTAACCCCACCGCTGCTACCTGGGGATCGGTATACACACATCGGGGGATCGCTTTATGAACAGCGGTTTTATTTTTACCCAGCATGTTTTCAGCAGCAATAGTGCCTTCCTTCGAGGCAACATGAGCCAAATATGGCGTATTGATAAGATCTCCTACAGCATAAATCCCTTTAACATTGGTTTCTAGCAACTCATCAACTTCGATCTGTCCCTTTGAATTTAGGTTAATCCCTAATGCGTCCAAGTTAAGTTCTTTTGAAAAGCTCGCTCGTCCGATTGAAAGCAGGATCATTTCTGCTTCCAATGTTTTACCACTTGACAGGGTTACTGTAATTCCGGTATCCTGAATTTTTACACCAGTAACACTAGTGGCAGTCAAAACTTTTATTTTTTCCCTTTTGAATTGTCGTAACAGTTGTTTTGCAACACTCTCATCCTCATAACTCAAAATTTGCTCAGCCATTTCCACGATTGTTATCTGAGTTCCCATCCGACTAAAAAATTGCCCCAGTTCGCACCCGATGACGCCACCTCCGATGACAACCATTGATTTTGGTGGTGTTTTTAATGCGAGAGCTTCCGTACTGGTTATTACTTTCTTACCATCATACTGAAACATTTCCGGACAGATGGGAACTGAACCGGTCGCCAATAAGATTTTATCACTTACCAGTTTTTCAGATTCACCATCATCACGCTTTACTTCTACCGTTTTTGAGTCGATCAGTTTGCCAATTCCACGAACCAACTTAACACCATTTGCTTCAAAAAGAAATTCGATCCCCTTGACTAAGCCAGATACCAATTTATCTTTTCGTTCAATTATTTGTTTTAGTTCAATGGTTGTATGATCATTAGTAACCCCAAACTTTTCGGCTTCTAATGAGGTCGTCAAAACATCTGTCGAAGTCAATAATGCCTTTGTTGGAATACAACCAACATTAAGACAGGTACCACCGACCTCTTTTTTCTCAACAACCGTCACGTCTGCCCCTAATTTAGCTGCCATTATGGCAGCTTCGTAGCCGCCCGGACCAGCACCAATAATGGTAATTTTCATTTTAACCATTCCTTTCGTTTCACTCAAATCACAGGCGTCTTGTGTCTTGAATGCCTTTATTTTTTCCTAAATCTCCATTGTCCGTTCTCCAAAAAATACCTTCCACAGCCGTAAAAGATCACTGGTCATTTTAATTCCCACCGAAGATATAAACACCACCTCTGTTTGTTCAATTGGCAGATGCCATGCGTTCATTACCGCAAAGTCATTGACACAACTTACTTCAAAGACACCTTGTGTTGTCTGAACAAACCCCTTGATCCGATGGGTTGAGAATTTGATTTCATGAAGAAAATCGCTGAATTTTGTAAACTCAAGAATCTCTTTCGTTTTTAAAACAATCGTCTTCGGCCGCGACTCCCAGGTATTTTTTGAAGGCATCGCCGCTATTTGCAAGCCATTCATTTCCCCAATCATTTCCCGGATGGGAATCCTGCAAAATGATGTTTGATGAATGCTTACCTCGGAATTTAGATTTCTGATTTTTACTTCTATTTCCATCAATTCTTTCGGCGTTTGTAGATCGGCCTTGTTAATAATCACGACATTCGCATAATACAACTGCCTTTCCAATGCTGGAATGACATCAACCTGCTTTAGAAAATATAGGCCATCTACAATACAAATGGATCCCGCATAATGATAGGACCCCCCGGAAATTTTTGTGACGGTTTCCAGAATAACACTCATATTCGATGGATCAGAAACTCCTGATGACTCCACAAAAACAATTTCCAGATCCCGGTTTAATAACTCTGCCAGTCCTTTGATAAAGTTTTCCTTCAAGCAGGCGCAAAAAATAGAACCATTGGTCAGCTCAATCAGATCGAGCTCCTCCGTCTTGATTAGTTGTCCATCAATACTGGTTTCTCCGAATTCATTCATCAATACACCAATCTTAGTCTCCTCATATTCGTTGAGCAGTCTTTTCAGAAGGGTCGTTTTTCCTGAGCCCAGAAAACCCGTCAGGAGAATCAGTTTCGTATTTTCTTTCGAATTGCTGTTTAACTTATTATTTGATGAACACATTTTTCACCTCGTGCTTGGTTTGTTTCTGAAAACTGCAAAACGTCTGTTGACAGCGGCTACAGTCGTGGTCGCTTGAACTACATTTAATATTTTTACCCGCTCCGTATACGTATCCCAAAGTTTTTGATGGTTTGTACATATATTTTTTGGTAACTTCGATTTTCTGCTCCATCACCTTGTCTAAATTGTCCAGAATTTCTTTCTGATAGGATAAACAGATTCCTTCATCTCCCGGGGAATAACGTCGGGTTAAACCAAAGCCCTGCTCTTGGTGAATATCTTCCCGGATGCGCTGATAAAAAAACTCACTCGAATCAAATAACAGCTGATTTGCCATGGCATCCAGTAGCAGTCCTTTAAACGAATCATTGCCTTTAAACATTTCCGTACTTCTAATGCTGACAGCTTTTCCCAGAGTAATCAGGCAAAAAACCGCATGGGTGCAAAACTCCAAATCCTGATGAAATGCCTTACCTAAGACGTTCATGTTCATCTGATAGTACCCCTCCGGCTCGACCAACTGGCAAAATTCCAGCAATAATTCTTCATAGACATCCTGGTAATAATCATAGTGGGACGAGCCTTCATGAAGATTCAGAAGCCTGAATATTTTCTGACGATCAACCTTTATATCGAAATCAAAATCCGCTCTCATTGGTCTATATCTTGACAAATGTTACCGGATTACCACACTGCTCCAAAAATTTTTTCAGTCCGGCAGTAGCAAAATTGATGGTGGCGGTATTATCATTGGGATGGCAGTTGATCCTGGCGTGATTCATCATGGCTTCGTCAATAAAGACTTCCACATCATTGGCTTCATTATTGATTACCCCAAAAACCGAAACCGCTCCGGTCGAAACCCCGAGGTGTTTTTGAAGTCGCTCTTCAGATGCAAAACTCAGATTACTGACATCGATGCTCTTACCGAAACTCTTAATATCCACTTGTTTGGATTCTTCCAATATCACCAGAAAATGACGGTTTCCTTTTTTATTTCTTAGCAGTAAATTCTTGCAATGGGCACCTTCCAGTCCCCCGATATATTGTTCAAGCTCCTCACAGGTATAAACTGGCGGATGATTGATAACCTGATAGTCTATTTCCAGTTGGTTCAGCACATTAAAAACTTTTTGGGCATTCTCACTCATTGATTTTTCCTTTCTTTAATAAACACCTTTTGGGGTCATTATAAAATAACTATGGGAATCGTTCACTTAGAATCTGGCCAGCTAAAACCGCATGGCCATCAAGTATTCATCCTGAAAGTCAGGATTCATTGACAGTTCAATATGGGTGGCTGAACTAGCCAGCAGTTCGGCCTCCTTCCGGCACTGCATCGATAGCAGGGCCATGCTGGCCCCGGAACCGGCGGCATTACCAACGCTGTATATTTTATCAATTCCGATATCTGGAAGCAATCCAATTCTTAGCGCACTCTGCTTGTCAATGTAGTTGCCAAAGGCACCGGCAATCAGAATTCGGTCAACATCATCCATTGAAAAACCATTGTGTTTAACTAGGGTACACATCCCCGCCAGCATCGCCGCCTTTGCCAATTGAACCTCACGAATATCACTCTGATTGATCAGAATGGTTCGGCCATTGTTCTGATAAAGGATAAAGGCCATCCCCAGATCCGATTTGATCAGTCGATCACAGAGTTCTTTTTCAATTCCTGCTTCAATGGCTTCTTCCTTGGTAATAATCCGGCCATTTTTTGTTATTATATTGACATTTAATAATTCTGCAACCGCGTCAATCAGTCCTGATCCGCAAATTCCGATTGGCTTATCACCATCGATGATTTTAAGAATAATCTTACCATCCTTAATTTTCACACCTTCAATGGCACCTTCTGCCGCCCGGATCCCGTGATGAATGCTGGCGCCTTCAAAGGCCGGGCCGGCAGCCGTTGAACAAACCAGTATTTTACCATCATGTATAAAAGAAACCTCGCCGTTAGTTCCAATATCTATGGCCAGGGTGATGCCTTTAAGCTTTTTGATATCCGTTGCCAACATCCCTGCGACAATATCCGATCCCACATGTCCGGCAACGTTTGGCAGTACGTAAACATTCGCCAGGGGATTAATCCCCAAACCATAATCTTTTGCCAATCCGTTAACTCCTTGACAATAAACTGGCGCAAAGGGTGTCCGAGCCAGTGATTCAGGATCAACGCCCTGGAACAGATGGCTCATGGTTGTATTCCCTACTACAGTCACATCATAAATATTTTCCGCAGTGATCTCATTTTTTATGCTAAAAGCCTGAATCATCTCATTAAAGCACTGGATGATCTTCTTCTGCATAAACAGCAGATTCCCTTCCCCTTCTTTCGTAAACTGAATCCGCGTTATTACATCTGCCCCAAAATTGCTCTGTGGATTCGTCCTGGCCTCAATATCAAGCAGTTCTCCGGTGTTGAGATTCCAGAGTAAGGCAACCACCGTGGTGGTACCAATATCAAAAGCCAGGCCATAATGATGCTCCTCAGTATTACCAGCCTCCAGAGCAATCAGCAGATCGTTTCTCAGTACTGCTGTTACTTCGCCCTTTTTTTCCTGTAACCTTGGATGAAGTTGCGGTAAGAGCCGGGAATCAATCGTCAGCGTTTCAACCTCAAGGGATTCTTCAAGCCGCTTCAGATCATTTTTCTGATACTTCATCGTCGCTTTTCTGACTTTGACATGACGTTTCAATAAACGAATATCCGATTTGAAGCCGACCGGCAATTGGGTTAAATCTTTTTTTCTGCCGGATCCACCATGAATGAACGGCACATCGACAACCATATCCGTTTTTGCCAGTGTCTTACAAGCCAGTCGGAATCCAACCTCAACTTCTTCAACGGTCAAAATTTTCTTCTCAGCGGTATCCAAACCTTCGGTTTTTCCTTGAACAATCCGCACCTTGCATTTTCCACAGGTTCCCGATCCATTGCAGCTGCCATCAATAAGCACGCCAGCAGCGGCAGCGGCTTCCAGCAAGGTGATATTGGGGGGGACATCGATTGATTTTTCCCCCGGATGGAACAGTATTCTCATTGTCGCATCTCCTGTATTTGAACAAAAGAACCGCTTTTTGTCAATTAATCCAAAAGGAGGTTCTCAGGTATTTTGTCGCATTTAAAATAAATATCGCAGTTTTGGGTTTCTGGCAGCATTCAGTTCATCCAGTCGTCGAACCGCTGTTTTGATGGGTGCCTGATGTAATGCCTCCGCATTTTCATGAGATTGAGTGAATAAACGTTTCAGGATACTGATGGCATGATCCAAAACTTCTTTGGACTCTGTTTCAGTGGGTTCAACCATCAATGCTTCTTCGACTATCAATGGAAAATACATGGTGGGCGGATGAATATCATTATCCAATAATCCTTTTGCAATATCCATGGCTGAAATGCCGGTCTCCTTTTTTAACTGTGACAGACTCATTACAAACTCATGCATGCAGTGTTCCTCATAGGCCATATCGTAGCAGTCAGCTAATTTTGCCATCATGTAGTTGGCATTTAACACTGCATGTCGGCTGGCTTCTGGAATCCCTGACTTGCCCAGGGTCAACATATAGGTCAATGCCTTGACAACAACCAAAAAATTTCCGTAAAAATTTTTCATATTGCCAATGGTTTTTTCCGGCTTACAAAATGCAAAAGATTCTTCCCCGGTAACCACCAGTCCCGGTAAAAATGCTGCCAATCGGCTTTTACAGCCCACCGGTCCGGAGCCCGGTCCACCGCCGCCATGAGGCGTTGAAAAGGTTTTGTGCAAGTTGACATGGATCACGTCGAAGCCCATATCGCCGGGTCGGACGACTCCCATAATTGCATTAAGGTTTGCCCCATCATAATAGTTCAGTCCTCCTGCCTGATGGACAATGTTTGTAATTTTTAGAATATTTTTATCAAACAACCCCACCGTATTAGGATTTGTGAGCATCAGTCCGGCAGTGTCCTCACCTACCACTGCTTTTAGTTTTTCCAGATCAACACAACCATCAGCCAACGAAGTGATGCTGATCACTTCAAATCCGGCCATGGTGGCACTAGCCGGATTGGTACCATGGGCCGAATCCGGGACAATTATTTTTGTTCGCTTTAAATCACCCCGGTTTTCATGATAAGCCTTTATTAGCATTAATCCAGCAAATTCGCCATGCGCACCGGCCGCTGGCTGCAACGAAACAGCATCCATTCCGGTAATTTCACACAAACAGTTTTCAGCGGTTTTCAATACTTCCAGACAACCTTGAACCGTAGCTTCCGGCTGCAAGGGATGAATGTTGGTAAAGCCGGATAGCCCCGCAATTTCTTCATTGATTCGGGGATTGTATTTCATGGTGCATGACCCCAGGGGATAGAAGCCATCATTAACACCATGGGTCTTTTTCTCCAGTTGGGTATAGTGCCGGCTGATATCATTTTCAGACAGCTCTGGCAGATGCAAGTCTAGTTTTCGACTTTGCGCTTCTGGTAATTCTATGATCGGCACATCACATGCCTCAAAAATGGTTAATCCCCGTCCCTGGATGCTTTTTTCAAAAATTAAACTCACCTTTATACCTCCTTGAGAATCTGGATCAATGCGTCGATCTCATCTTTACTATTCACCTCCGTGCAGCACCAGAGAATTTGACCGGTGTGTTCTCCGGTTAACGGCAAGCCGCCAAGAATGCCATTCTCGACCAGTAACGCCATGATTTCTTCTGCTTTACCCTTGTCCTTTGTGACAAATTCATTAAAGAAAGGCTTGTCATAAACCATATCATAGCCGATTTCTGCCAGCCGTTTTTTTAGATAGGCTGCTTTTGACATGCTCTGGTTTGCCACTTCCTTTAGACCCTTGGGCCCCACTGCGCTCAGATAAACTGCGGCTGTCATCGCACACAAAGCCTGGTTGGAACAGATATTACTTGACGCCTTTTCTCGGCGGATATGCTGTTCCCGGGCCTGCAACGTTAGCACAAAGGCCTGTTTTCCTTCCAGATCGGTGGTTTCTCCGACTATTCTGCCTGGCAATTTTCGAGTCATATCAGCCTTACAGGTCATAAAGCCCAGGTATGGACCGCCAAACCCCAGGGGCATGCCCAATGGTTGACCTTCACCTATGGCAATGTCGGCCTGACATTCTGCTGGTGTTTTCAGAATTGCCATGGCAATGGGATTAACCCCCATAATCAATTTTCCATTTACTGTATGAACCAATTGTCCAATCTCCTCAGCATCTTCGATGATTCCGAAATAATTGGGCTGTTGAAGATATAGACAGGCAACCCCATCATCCAATTGTTTTTCCATCAATTCAATATTGGTTTCCCCATTTTTTTCCGGAATCACCACTACTTCCATGCCATTTCCATGACAATAGGTTTTAATGGTATCAATAACCCCCGGATTTACTGTCGCCGATACCAATGCCTTATTTTTTTTTCGCATTTTACACATAGCAATCGCTTCTGCGGCTGCCGTTGCGCCATCATAAACCGATGCATTGGAATCGTCCAAACCGGTTAATTCACACATCATCGTCTGGTATTCAAAGATGGTCTGAAGAATGCCCTGACTGACCTCTGCCTGATAAGGCGTGTATGCAGTCAAAAAAGCTTCTTTAGCGGCAATTGACTTCACAATCGATGGAATATAGTGTTGATAAGCGCCAGCTCCCCGAAAAATGGATTTAAAAACCTGGTTTTTCTCAGCCATAGCAGTCATTTTTTTATTAATCTGCGTCTCAGACATTCCTTCTGGCAGTTTAAGACCATCTTGAATGATCATTTCCGCCGGTATTTGACCAAAAAGGGTATTGATTGAATCAATCCCAATAGCTTGCAACATTTCCTTTTTTTCGTTCTCAGTAACTGGTATATAATTCCCCATTATTTTTCCTCCTCAGATTCGTTGCTTAGTGCTCTTCCGCTTCGATGACTTGTTCATACATTGCAGCTTCCAGCAATTCCCCTTTTTCGGTAATAGCTTCCAGTTTAACTAACCACATCCCATAGGGATCTTGATTGATCAGTTCTGGTGAGTCCAGCAGCTCTTCATTAATTTCCCGAACCATGCCGCCAACTGGAGCATAGATATCTGCGACCGATTTGACTGATTCCACCTCTGCAAAGCCTTTGCCAATTTCCAGCAAATCACCAATTTCCGGGAGTTCCACAAAGACAATGCCGCCCATTGCATGCTGAGCAAAATCAGAAATACCAATGGCTGCAGTACCGTCATCTTCAAATTTAATCCATTCATGGGATTTTGCATAAAGCCGATCATTTAATATAGTCATTTTTTCTCCTCCTAAACGGTTAATGTCTGGCCCTTTTTATAAAAAGGCAGGGCTACAATTTCTGCGACCACTTTTTTATTACGTACTTCCACTTCAACTTTTGTTCCGATCTGAGTACAGGAACTATCTAACAAGGCCATTGCAATGGGATAGCCTAAATAGGGACAATGGGTGCCGGAGGTAGTATGCCCCACTTCGACTCCATCGAGTAAAACACGTTGTTGCTCCCGGATAATCCCTCGGCCAACCACCTTCAACCCTACCCGCTTGATTGCCGGATCACCCTTTTCTATGATAGCTTTTTTACCAATAAATTCTTCCTTTGTCATTTTTACAGCAAAGCTCAGACTGGCCTCCAGCGGATCAACTGTATCATCCATTTCATGGCCATATAGCGGCATGGCGGATTCCAGCCGCAGGGTATCTCTAGCCGCCAAACCACAGGGGATTAAGCCTTCTGACTGCCCGGCTTCCAGTAAAGCATCCCACATTTTAGGACCATCATCTGCGGCTGTAAAAATTTCATAGCCATTTTCTCCAGTATAGCCAGTCCATGACACGATACAGGGAATCCCCGCCACCAGACAATCAAAGACCGCATGATAATATTTTTGCGGAATGTATTGATCAGCTGTTATTTTAGCAAGGATAGCTGGTGCCAAAGGGCCCTGAATAGCCAGCTGAGCCACTGATTCGGAAATATCTTTAAATTCAACCGCACCAAATTGATGGGCGACCATCCAATTAAAATCCTTATCTTTATTAGCCGCATTAACAACAATGTAATAGTCATCTTCGCCGCGCTTATAAACAATCAAATCATCCACCATACCGCCGTTTTCATGACACATTGGGGTATAACGGGCCTGTCCGACAACCATATCGGTAAAATCATTGGTCATGATCTGATTCAGATTCTTAAGGGCATCTTTTCCTTGACAGGTCACTTCGCCCATGTGGGATACATCAAACAGTCCGGCCTTCGTTCGAACGGCCATATGTTCTTCAATAACGCCTTGTTCATATTGTTCAGGTAAAAGGTATCCAGCAAAAGGAACCATATTTCCATGATGCTGTATGTGCTTGTCGTATAAAGGGGTCTTTCGTTCCATTTTTGTTCCTCCATTATTTTATGAATTGACCGCAATCAATTTTGCCTCTGTCCTTTTACCTGAAAGATTCCCACTGCTTATGGTTGCTTCTTCGGTACATCATTGTTCTCCAGAGTTTCGTCCAAATCTGATCCTTTTGCCTGAGAGTTTTCGCATTTCACCTTCGGCGCTGTTTCCAGTCTCTCTCAAATTCTTCTTCCGAACTAGTTTAGATTTATGTATCCATTCATTTTATTTGTTCTACTACATTAATTCCTTGATTGCTGAAATCAGTTCTTCCCGAGGCGGAATGATTGAAGACCACCGTACTTCACCATTGATATAAATGGAAGGAAGATGCTGAACACCCATTTTTTGAGTACGGGCAATATCTTCTTTAATGTTGTATTTATATTCTGCCATATCAAAATCATCGCCCATAATTTCTTTAACATCTTTTACGGCATTTACCATATAAGTACAGGCTGCACACGTATCAGCATCCAGAGTGAACAGTTCTACAAAAGGTTTTGTCAGTGCCTGATAATCTGGTAACTCGATATCCATGAGCGAACCGGCCGTTTCATGATTCTTGACCATTTCCCGGGATTCATCGGTATGTTTAATTGCCTGAACACAGGCGATGGTGTTATCCACAGGAATTTTAAATGGCATATCGCAACCCGGGCTGACAACCAGATTATGATGATCAATACCATCCAGCATATCCACCACATATTTCATGTTATCTAACTGATTACCAAAAAGCATAACCGTAGTTAAAGGAATATTCCCGCAAATCGTCACATTATATTGATCGGTGATTTTCTTGGCTTCGACAATATTGACATTTTCATCGATGGAAATCCCATCAGCCCGTGATCGTGCCATAACATCCATCTGGTTGGTGGCATCGCCACAAACAAAAAGACAACTCAACACGCCCATGTTACGAATTTCGTCGAAAATCGCCTGGAAAGAAGATAGGAAATGTGCTTCAATGGCAGATGGTGAAATCTGACTGATTATTGGATCGACCACTGCGATGACATCCATACCCGCTTCAACATAGTATTTTGCCAGAGCAATGTTAACTTCAGCACAGAATGCAACAAGTTCTTCAGTATAAGTTGGATCCGAAATAATATCCATAAAGAAATCGGTTCCGCGCAAATGAGATGCCAAGGTTACCGGACCGCAAAGCAATCCATATAGAGCCGTATCATCACCGACTTCTTTTTTCATCCGTTCCATGACTTCCAGCACCATCGGAATACGTCCATCCGTTTTCTTGGGGATCTTACACTTGCAAGGAATTGTTTTTTCCTTGCGCAATGGATGTTTCACCACTGACGGCGGATTTTCATCAGCCCACATCAATTTGCAGCCCAGAATTTCTGCTTCAATTTGAAGATCAAACACGATTGGCATTCCGTCTGGATTATAAAGCTTGTGCACGTTCATCAGTGCATCAAAAAGCTTATCCCCGTCGGTTAAAATTTCAGTTGCGGTGTAACCCTTCATATAGGCTGCGTGAACACCAGAAAATGGAACCCATGCCACCTCATCAATTTGCTCATGTCTGAGCGTTTTTAAAATCGTTTCTTTTCCCATCTTATCCTCCATTTTTACATAGTTTCTTTTTAATTCAGCTTTAAATTGCCGCTGGCACTTGCAATCACTTTATAACCCATATACAAGGGACCAAATTCGGTATCAACCACTATTTCTTCATCCTTAACAAAAATGGTCAGGTTTTCTTCGGCACCGCGGTTAATCGCCTCTTCTTTGACCTTTTCCTCTGCCAGTGTCCGGGCAACCTGCTTGGCTATTTCCAATTCTTTATATGACTGACGTTCGCCACCGCCATAAACCATATAATCATCCGTCTCCTGCATGTAGGCCACATCTATGATCACGGTGGCACTGACCTTGCCAATGATGGCCCCCAAGGCATTGGCTACCTTGGAATACTCCGAAGAATATGCCTGAGTGCCCAGCATTCTGGCTACATCTTTCAAAAAGATATGAGTTGGCGCGCCAACACCAATGAGTGCTGAGGGTGTGGATAACCTGCAGCCGAAAAATTCTGTACTGCCTTCTTCAGTTTTGGCCCGCTGGTAATTATCATTAATAATACTTTCCAGTTGCACGCCCAGTCCTTTTTCTCTGATTTCCGGGAAAGCATCTTCAATCATAATACGCACGATGTTGAAGTATAGTTTTCGTTTGACTTCATCATAAATCTGCTCACATAATTCCTCAGGTTGCACACCCAATGAGCGGGCCATAATATTTACTCCATGTTCTGAAGCTTCACTGTTATATTTGTCAAAATCTCCTTTTATATGCATGACATCGGTAGGGGTGACACCACAGCGGATCAGGATACCTTCTCTCACCATGCGTTCAATCTGAGAATTGAGTACGATCGTACCCAATTCTTTTCCAAGCATTTCAAGACTCATCGGGTTACGATAAAGATTACCCGCAATGGTCTTTTCCTGAATTGAATAAGCTGCACGATCAGTGATATTTTTCAAACCCAGATAGATTTCTTTTTGCTGATTTCGATACAAAGTCCGGCTTTCATCTTCCTTTTTTAAATACTTGACCAGTGCCGGGAACTTTCTGGCGGCAATACACAAAGGCATCACCTTTTCGTTTTCCAAAACCAGTTTCCCATCGTCGATAATCACCCCGCTGTCACCGCCAAGGGCAAAGGTATCAACAAAGAGTCCTTTGACAAAGGTATCCCATTTACCGATTCGGACCCCGGTTTTGACCCGTTGCGGCACACCCTCTTTGACAAAGGCAATATCGGTCGTGGTCCCCCCCATGTCGACAATCATCGCATTACCTTCCCGAGAAAGCTGAACGGCACCCATCACACTGGCCACAGGGCCGCATAACAGGGTTTCCACTGGTCTGGTGGCGGTAAATTTCTCGGTCATCAGACTGCCGTCACTACGGACAATCACAAAGGGAGCTGTGATCTGCCGCTCTTTCAGAGCCTTCTCCACTGAGCCTAAAAACTCTTCGATGACGGGAATTAAACGGGCATTGAGCAATGCACTGGCACCACGCTTGACAATATTGTTTTCTGAAAACAGTTCATAACCGCAAACTGATGGAATATTCATCTGCTCATGTATCATGGCATGGGCTTTTTTTTCAAATTGGGCACCGGTTTTTTTTGCATACATTTCCACAATGCCTACTGCATCACAGGATTCAAAACTATCTCTTAGTTTTCCCTCAAAGTTTTCCCAGTCCGGCGCCTCTACAATTTTTCCGGTTGGTTTTGTTTTACTATCAATAAAACAAAGACTGTCATCCATGATTAGACCATAATTGCCGCCTACTTTTGCCACGGTTTCTCGCTCAATTCCGAATAAGACCAGCTTGGCACGACCGCCTTTATTTTCTACGCAGGCATTCGTCGCCAGGGTTGTCGATAGGGCTATCACTTCTGCCTGGTCCACACATTCTTGCGGCAGTTTATCCAGCGCTTTACCAATTCCAATTGACAAATCTTCTTTAGTTGTCAGTGTTTTTCCATAGGCGATAATCGCTTCGTCTTCAAAATTATATGCAACCACATCGGTACACGTTCCACCAGTATCAATTCCGATTCCTATTTTCATTTCTGTGTCCTTTTCTTAATTCTGCGCAAAAAAAACCGGTAAGCTGTGTAGGCACGCCTTTGTACCGGTTTTTAAATCTGTTAACTTTTATTTATTTTCAGCAGCAGCATCAACTTCTTTAAGAATGGCTTCGATGGCAGCATCCTGTTCTGCTGTTAAGGGTTTTGGCACGTAGTTTTCAATAATATCAATGGTTCGAGCCTTCACTCGCTGCTCGTAAGTGGTTGCCCCAGCATTTTTCCAGCCTTCGAAATCAGCGCGGTCAGTCAGATCGGGTTTCCACATTTCTTTATTATATTTCAGAGTATGTGGCTCACTTAGATAATGTCCTTTAGGACCAACCGCTTTAATCACATCCATGGCCATATGATCTTTACTGAATTGCACCCCATCAAAAATACGACGCATCTGACTAATGGTTTCGTTGCAAGATACCAGCAGTTCAAATGAAAAGGTTAGCCCATAGTTCAGGTAGCCAACATCATGGTTTAAATTGACGCCAGCATAGCCAATCGAGAAAATAAATTCTGATGCTTCCATTGTCGCCTGAGCATCAAAAACCTTACTTCCTGAACAACCAGTGAAGCCCCAGGTTGGCAGTTCATACATTTCTCGGGCCAGCTGAGCCAGAGTAATGTTATTAACAATGGCTTCCGGTGAACAATAGGTTGGCTGCATGCATTTTAAATCCATATTATACATCCCACCACCAAATACAATTGGTGAACCTGGATGAGCTAACTGATGGATAACTAATCCCGCTAAACATTCAGCGTTACCCTGGATTAAAGCCCCAGCATTGGTAATCGGTCCTGTTGCGCCGGGCATCATACAAGGTGAATAGTTGGTCGGAATTTGATTTTCGGAACAATAGATCAGTTTGTCTACCGCTTCAAAGGTATGAATCAGTGGCGAGTTTGGTTCATTATACATCAGAAATAGCGGTTTTCTGGCCAATTCTTCCATGCTGCCTCGAATGGCTACAGCCATTTTGGTGATATTGCTGATGGATTCACGATCAGCAGCAGTAACAACCTGTGGTTTCGTTGAATTACGAACCATGATTGAATACTCGTGTTCATAAGAGGTCACCGGATAATCATACATCAGACCACAGCACATTAAAAAGTCCATTTGTGGCAGGGCGTCGATAATTTTCGCACCATCTTCCATATCTTTCGTGGTGAAGTTTCGATGTTCACCGGTGTAAACATCAAGTAAGGTCGGACAATCTGAGCCGGTTCCAAAATAAGCTTTGCGTCCACCTAAATCCATGGCCACATCGCCATCCCGATCATAAACATGAATATGTGATGGGGCCTGTTTAATGGCCCATTCAACCAAACCATGAGGGAAGTAAACTGTTTTTCCTTTAACGGTACAGCCAGCTTTTTTAAGCATTTCCCGGGCGCCTTCATGCTGAATGACACTGCCGACTTCCTGCAATATCTCAAGGGTGGAGGTATGAATTTCCTTCATTTCCTCTTCATTTAAAAACCGAAGTGGTGATCCGCATTTTAGTACATTATTATAATTCGATCGATCCATTTTTATCCTTCTCCATTTTTCTGTTATTGCAATTAGGCAACAACCAATTTTTTGCACAATTCCACTGCCGATGGTGCATTGGTGGTGTAACCGTCTGCCCCAATCTGATCGGCAAAGATCTGATTAACTGGCGCCCCACCAATCAACACCTTGACCCGATCCCGAA
>MTLE01000106.1_pt1 | contig 102489 bp, 76 predicted proteins | sample 1982461 | NCBI WGS metagenome assembly MTLE01 (sample SAMN05712605, study PRJNA340218) | biofilm metagenome | isolation source: sample SPL anode biofilm adapted to -200 mV | place: USA | collected 2012-02-03
TATTATACCACGCCCGCTCCCCTAACCAACCAATTGGCGGGAGGGGTATCCCCCTTGTTCTCGGGCTGGTATACTTTCCAGGATGCCAACCAAAATGGCATTCCTGACACCTGGGAAATGGATTATTTTGGCGAACTCAGCGTCGCGGGCCAATTGACCACCGACCACGATGGCGACGGCGCGAGCGATTACGCCGAGTTCATCGCGGGCACGAATCCCACTAACACCATGTCCAAGCTGTCTCTCACGATGACCAACGCCTTGGATGGCACTCTCCAACTGGAATGGCCGGCCGAGTTAGGCCGTTCTTACCGGGTGTGGAGCAGCACTAATTATTCCCAATGGTCGCTGGCAACCTCCTGGCTCCGCGCTACCAATTCGCCGCTAACCATTACGGTAACTCCCGCCAAAGTGACCAAATCCTATCGGGTTGAAGTCACGCCTTAGTCTGCGAGGCCCTAGACCGCAAACCTTTCTGATTGCCACTTGAATGCCGGGCGCTCCGGCGTAGAGTAGAGCGCTATGGGTAAGGTTTCTTATCTGATCGCGGGTCTTTGCTGGTTCGCTCATCTATGCTCTGCCGCCGTCGGCGAAACCAAAGTGGCCGGCGAGGCCGTGGTGAATTTGCCACCCGCCGTGGCGGATCCAGTGGAACCCGTTAACCGCGCCATTTGGGGATTGAATCGCGGTTTGATGGATGGCTTGTTAGTCCCAGCCAGCCGCGGTTACCGCTTCATCGTCCTTAAGCCCGTGCGTGAGAGCATTGGTAATTTAGGGAAGAACATCAAATATCCCGGCCGGTTGCTTAATAATTTGCTGGAAGGTAACTGGCAGGGCGCTGGCTGGGAAACGCGCCGGTTCATATGCAATACCCTCGGGGGTGTCGGCGGTTTGATCGATGTCACCGGCAATGAAATCCCACATTCCGACGCCAATTTCGCCCAAACCTTTGCTCAATGGGGATGGTCGCCGCATTTTTTTCTCATGCTGCCGATTATGGGCCCGAGCACCGAGCGGGATGCGTTAGGCCTGGTGGGTGACGCCGCGGCCAGTCCGCTCACTTATTTTTCTCCTTACTCCTATTCGTCTTACGGATTCACGTTTAACGATCTTTCGGACCGTGTGGAGGGGTATCAGCGATTGGCCAAAAGCAGCGGGGACCCTTACGAGACGATGCGTTTGGCGGTTTCTTTTTCCGAGCTAGACCACAAAGTCGACTGGGAGTTGCATGCCCCGAAAGAATTGGCCACGCTGGAAACGCTCCAATCCGCGCTGTTTGGGATGAAGGACCCGGAGTTTCCCAACCAGGGCAAAACGCGCTCGGTCGTCATTCCCTCCACCGGGAAATCCTTGAAATATAATTGCTGGATTCAGCCGCGGCCAGCGCCGATCGTTTATATTTTGCCGGGTTTGGGGGCTCATCGGTTGACGGATAACGTGCTCGGTTTGGCGGAACTCGTTTGGCTCAATGGCTATTCCGTGGTGGCGATCAGCAATCCGTATAATTACGAATTCATGGCCTCGGCCTCGACCGCCGCTCTGCCCGGTTACACCCCGGTTGACGCGCCGGATGCGCTCGCTGCTTTCGGTGAAATCGACCGTCAATTGCAGGCCAAGTACCCCGGCCGGCTTAAAGCCAAAGCGTTGATGGGTTATTCCATGGGCGCGTTCCACACGCTCTATTTAGCGGCTACGGCGGATAACCCCGGCCACCTGCAATTCGACCGCTACGTGGGCATCAATACGCCGGTGCGCCTGCTCTATGGCGTGTCCAAGCTGGATGAATTCTATCGCGCGCCATTAGCTTGGCCGGAGATTGAGCGCCCCAATCGCTTGGAAAACACTTTAAGCAAAGTCATCGCGCTGCAAACCAATCCGCGCGCCCTGGCTAAGGCGGATCAGTTTGAGGCGGCGGAATCGCAGTTTCTCATCGGATTCGCCTTTCGTTTTACCCTGCGGGACATGATTTTTCACAGCCAGCAGCGCACGAATTTGGGCGTGTTAAAGCAACCGCTGCGCAATTTCCGGCGCGAGGCGCTGTATCAGGAAATCATGCGGTATTCGTATGACGATTATTTCAAGCGGTTTGTGCTGCCATACTACCAAGCGCGCAGCGCCGCCATCGATAGCCCCCAAGCCATGGAAAAAGCGAGTGATTTGCGGCCGCTATCAGCGCAATTGAAGACTAACTCCAAAGTGAGAGTGGTGACCAACGAGAACGACTTCTTGCTGGCGGATGAGGATTTAGCCTGGCTGCGTGAGACCTTTGGCCCTGACCGGGTGAAACTATTCGCGCACGGAGGCCACTTGGGCAATCTGTCTAACGCGTATTTTCAGCAGGCCATTTTAGAGGCTCTGGCAGGCTTGAAAACCACGGCTCCCTGAAACCTCGACGCCTGGCACGTGGCGCGGTTAGCTTTGGGAATCGGTGGCGGACGATTTTTGACTTAATGCTTGGAGACCCGCGCAAGTCTGCTCCCAGCCTGGATTCGTCCATTTAACCGGGAAATCGCGGCATTGCTGGGGTTTGGCGGGATTGACCTGGCAGCCATGGGCGTTCAAAAAGAGGCACGCGCCATCCGCTCCGTCTTTCAAGGCCAGGCCTTTTCGCAAGTTATCCAGGCGGGTGTAATCTTGAATGAACGCCGCTTCCGTAATTTTGAGGAACTCCGCCAAGCGCGTAATATCCTCCGCCGTGAGCCTGACTTGACCTTCGATTCGGCAGCAATTCCCGCAACGCTGGCATACAAAACCATCCATTCCCGGGATCATGGGGAGGGCGGGGCGGTTTGGCCAACGTTTTTTGATTGCCGCCTGGTGAGCCCCAATCGTAACTTGCGAGGCAGGTGGAAACATCACTTATGACAACTTCAGCGGAATGGGCGCGGGCTGTGGAATGCTGGTTAATGCAACCGGACATGGGGCGCCAGGAATTTGAACAGCAATGCGCCCAAGCGCGCGCGAAAGGATATTATGGGGTAGGGGTTCCCGGATCGCGCGTGGCCTTGGCGTGCCATTGCTTGGAAGAGAGTTCCGTGAAGGTTATCGCGGCTGCCGGTTTTCCTTGGGGCCTGGCGGATTCGGACGTCAAACGCTACGAAGTGGAAGCAGCGGTGGATAGCGGCGCGCAGGAAATCATGGTGCCCCTCAACCATACTTGGCTTAAGGACGGCCAGGATAAGGCGGTGTTGCGCGAGTTGCGCGACCTCGTCGAAGCGGCCCAGGAACACGCGGTTAAAGCCATCGTGGAACCCGCCTGGCTGAACGCGGAGGAACTTAAGCGGGCTTGCGGACTGGTGCGGGAATCAGGCGTGGAGTTCGTGCAAATCACTTCCGGATTCGGCGCCGCCTCCGCCACGGCGGAACAAGTGCAACAGATTCGCGGTTTCGTAGGCGCCGAGTTTGGCGTGCTGGCAGCGGGCAGCTACCGTGATGCCGCAGTTGCGGGCGCTTTGCTGGCTGCCGGGGCGGATCGCTTGGGTACTCCTTTCGCCACTGAACTCTTGGCGACTTTCGTTCCGCAGCCAGAGGCATAGCACGGCCTGCTTTAGCGTAAAGCGAACGCGCATAGCTGGGGGGAGGCTACAAATGCACCGGCGATTTGTAGTGGGAAAGCCGGCGTTCTAAGGCAGGATATCCCTTGATCCGATGATTCGAGAAAGGAATCGCCATGGCTACGCTGAAAATCGAGGGTGAAGGCCTTGCTCCATTGCAAGTCGAACTGGAGCCGGGGCAATATGCGTTTGGCAGCGCCGCCGAAAACGCCCTGATTATCGAGCATCCGACCCTTTCGCCCCATCATGGGGACTTAACGGTCCAGGATGACGGGCGCATCATGGTGGCGGACGCGGGATCGGAGACCGGCCTTTGGGTCGATGGCGAACCCGTGGCGCAGGCGGTGATCGCTCCCGGGCAGGCGTTTCAAGCGGGCGGTTTGCGTTTTACTTTGGCCGCGCCCGTGCAGGTGCCCTTGCCGCCGCGGTTCGGCGTTACTTCGCCGTCATTGATTTCCCCTTCAAAACACGCTCCTCCCGTTTCAAAGCCGCCGGCAGCCACGTTTTTGGGAGAAATCCCCGATGCTTTAGCGTACCCATTCCGTGGAGAAGCCTACTTGTACATAGTCGTAGTCATGGCGTTATTCATCTTCCAGTATTTCTTAAGCCGTGTCGGCATGTTTTTAGGACCCGCTGTAGGTCTCCTAAATTTACTCATTGAACTGGTGATAGGTTGTTATTTGTTTCTGCTGTGGCAGCAAGTCGTGGCCACCACCGTTAATGGCGATGATCGTTTTCCCGACTTTCCCCAAATGAGTTTGGACTGGGGCGAGAATATTTCGCTCTTTTTGCATTATGTGGCGCTCGTGATGATTTGTTTTTTGCCCGTTTTTATCGTGCGTTTCTTAAACGCCTTGGGTGCGGGGCTGCCCGATGGGTTGATAACGGCGGGGTTGGTATTCGGGTTTGGATATTTCCCCATGGCGTTTCTCGGGTTTGTCCTCACCGATAGCCTGGCGGTGCTGCGCCCGGATTTTATTATCCGGTCCATTTGGCGGCGGCCAGGGGATTATCTGGTCGTGGTGGGGTTGCTTGCTTTGTGTGTGAAAGCCGGCACAAGCCTAGATACGTCGGTATCCGCGTTTTCCTTCCCCCCATTGCTTCGGGCCATCATTTCCGCCGTGACGGGCGGCATCGGCTTGTACTTTGTTTTTGTCTGGATGCGCCTGTTGGGTTTGTTTTACCGGCGCAATCGCGATCGTCTCGCTTGGATCTAAAGCGTAGTGCCGGCTTTAGGTTGGGTGAACCCCAGACGAAGCCCATGTTCCTCGGGTTTAGCTTTCCGCGTGCTCTAACCGTCTTCCAGGCTCGACAGAACCCGCCTATGCCTTATGTTATCTGCCGATAAGGCCGCGATAATTGCCTCCGCTCCTTAAGTCGCGCGGCAATCGGGCGGCCGGGAGGCGGAGTTCAAAACGCCGCAACGCCGGAATTACACATGATTCGGTCATTCGCTTTTACCACGCAGGGCAAACTGCATAGCCGGGATTTGGAATTATTCCTAATGCCCACTTTGCTGGCGGACACCAATTTGTTCCTGTGGATCGATTTGGAAAATTCCACCCCGGAGGAAAACAAGTGCATCCTGGAGGACCTCTTTCATTTCCATCCGCTCTCCATTGAGGATTGCGTGACGGTGAGCAGTTCGCCCAAAGTCGACGAATACATGCCCAAGGAGGAAGACCGCTTCGCGCCCTACTTGTTCATGGTGATCCACGCGGTCGATTACAGCCGCAAGGACGGCGTGTTTGGCACCAGCGAGCTGGATTTTTTCCTCGGCAAAAACTTTCTAGTCACTTATCACCGTACCCCCCTCAAAAGCATTCAATCGGCGGAAGACCGTTGCATCAAGAGTGTGGGCGCCATCTCGCGCGCGCCCGACCGGCTGGCGTACAATTTGTTGGACGGCATTGTGGAAAACTACCAGCCGGCCTTGGAAGAGCTATCCCTGGAAATCGCCGAATTGGAGGACCGCGCCATGAGCCATCCCAGCCGCGATGTGTTAAACCACATCATGCGGGTGAAAAAAGAGGCGCTGCACTTGCGGCAGATCATCGGCCCCCAGCGGGAAGTGCTGGCCCGGTTTGCCCGCGGCGAATTCAAGCTGATCCGCCCGCACATGGTGCCTTATTATCGCAGCGTGCACGATGGCTTGGTCCGCATCTCCGACGTCGCCCAGAATTTCACCGACTCGCTCACCGGCATTTTGCAGGTCTATCTCAACGTTTCCTCGAATCAAAGCGGCGAAGTCATCAAGCTGCTGACCTTGATCACCATCATCACCACCCCCCTCATGATGGTCGGCACTTGGTACGGCATGAACCTCAAAATACCCGAAACTCAGTGGGAACATGGCTACTCGCTGGCGGCCTTTTTAACGATTATGTCCACTTTGGCCACGTTTTGGTATTTCAAAAAGAAGAAGTGGTTCTAGATCGCGGCAACCTTATTCATGGACTGGGGGAAGGAACGCATGAGGCAACCCACCGTTAAATCGAGTTTTCTAGATAAAATCCTGGGCCGGATTGACCGCTTGAACCCGGAAGGGCTGCAAACGGTCGTCGAACGGCTGGCCCGGGAGCACACCTTCCTGGATATGCTTTTCCGTACCATTGAGGATGGCGTGCTGGTGGTCGATTCTTCCGGAGGCATTGTGTTTTTCAATGACGCCGTGACGCATTTGCTGGGGATCCCCGAGGACACCGACGTCGGCATGCCGGTGTCCCGCTATTTGCCGGGTCTGGATTGGAAACAGCTTGCCTCTTTGGATAACGCCGAAGGCAAACGCGTGGTGCGGCACGAGTTGGAAGTCAAATACCCGAAGCCGCGCTTTTTGCGCTTGTACGCCGCGCCATTGGAGACAGGCGTGACCAATAAATCGGGCGTGGCCTTGATCTTGCACGATGCCACCGAAGCCCGGGAACAAACCGCGGCGGCGATCGAGACCGAACGCATCCAGGCGCTGACTTTATTGGCCGCCAGTGTGGCGCACGAAATCGGCAATCCCCTCAATGCCCTCAATATTCACCTCCAATTGATGGAGCGTGAAATGAAGAAGCTGCGCCTATTAGCCACTGCCCCCAGCAGTCCGGCGGCCCGTCCGGCGCGGTTAAGGCGGGAGGCGGTCACAGCGGATTGGCTGGATAGCGCCAACAAAATCGACCGTTACCTAGGGGTCGCCAAAGGGGAAATCTCCCGGCTGGACTACATCATCACCCAATTTTTACAGGCCATTCGCCCGTCCAAACCCAAGATTGAGCCCGCCGCATTGAACGAGGTGCTGGCGAGCGCAGTCGAACTCTTGCGTCCTGAATTGGAAAACCGCGGGCAAACCGTGACGGAGAAATATGCCCGCCAATTGCCGATGGTCCCCTTGGACCCGGCCCAAATCAAGCAAGTGTTGGTGAATCTGATTAAAAACGCGATGCAAGCCATGACCAAAGGCGGCGAGCTTACGCTGCAAACCGGGCAGACCAGCGAGGCCGTGTGGTTTAGCGTCGTGGATACTGGGGGCGGCATTCCTGAGGAAACGCTGAACCATTTATTCGAGCCGTACTATACCACCAAGCAAAAAGGTTCCGGCCTGGGCCTCATGATTGTGCAACGCATCGTGCGCGATCACGGCGGCCGTATCGAAATGGATAGCCGCGCCGGGCAGGGCACCACCTTTCGCGTCTGGCTCCCCTTGCATGAGCCGCAACCTCGGCTATTGGAAGAGCACGCGCCTTCCTCCCCGGATAAACCCCTGGACGTCGAGTGAGGTTTGGCATAAAACAAGCTTTTGGGCCTCATTCGCATGAATAAACCGATGCTGCTCATCGTGGACGATGAAAAACCGACGCGGGAAGGATTGCGCGCCGCGCTGGAGGATCGTTACGACGTTTATGTAGCCGAGGACGCGGCGGCGGCGTTTGATTTGCTCGAGCGCGAGAATTTCCAAGTGCTCCTCACCGATTTGCGTTTGCCCAATGAAGACGGCATGAAGCTGATCGTTCGCGCCAAGTCCCTGCCTAAACCTCCGGTGTGCATTCTCATGACCGCTTACGGTTCCGAAGAAGTCGCCGTGGAAGCCATGAAAAAAGGGGCCGACGACTACATCGCCAAAGGGCGCATGCAGATCGACGAGCTGGAAATGCGCATTGGACGGGTTTTGCGCCAGCAAAATTTGGAAGTCGAAAATGCGGCGTTGCGGAAGCAGTTGGATAATAAATTTGGCCTGGAAAACGTCATCGGCGAATCGGTCAAAATGCGCGATATTTTCGAAATCGTGCAACAAGTGGCGCCTTCCCGAGCCACGGTGCTGGTTTTGGGAGAAAGCGGCACCGGCAAGGAATTAATCGCCAAAGCCATTCACCAGCTTAGCCCGCGCGCCAAGCAACCCCTGGTTACCGTGCATTGCGCCGCGCTGACTCCGACCCTGCTGGAAAGCGAGTTATTCGGTCACGAAAAAGGGGCGTTTACCGGGGCTTTTGAGCGCCGCGTGGGCCGATTCGAACAAGCCCAGGGCGGCACGCTCTTCTTGGATGAAATCGGGGAAATCGACGCCTCCACCCAGGTGAAGCTCTTGCGGTTTTTAGGGGAGCGGACCTTTGAGCGCGTGGGCTCGAACAAAACCCTGACTTCCGATGTGCGGATTGTGGCCGCAACCAACAAAAACCTCCGGTCATTGGTCCAAGCTGGGACGTTCCGCGAAGACCTGTTTTTCCGCCTGAGCGTGGTGGAAGTCTCTTTGCCCCCGCTGCGCGAGCGAGTGGAGGATATACCGCTTTTGGCAAACGCCTTTGTGCATGAATTCGCCCGTGAAAACGGCAAATCCATTACCGGCATTTCGGTGGAGGCGGCTGGATTGCTCATGCGGCACCGCTGGCCAGGCAATGTGCGTGAATTGCGCACGGCCATGGAACATGCGGCGGTGCTGTGCCGGGGAGAACAGATCTTGCCGCGCGATTTGCCGAACTCGGTGCGCACCCCCGAAAGCGTTACCCCTTTAAGCGGTCCGGTGGAACCTGCTTCCAGTTCGGTGGCGACCGTCAAGGATGCGGAAAAACAACTCATTATCAATGCGTTGAATGAAACCCGGGGAAATCGCACCCTCGCTGCCCAGAAGATTGGCATGAGCCGCCGCACCTTTCATCGCCGGCTTCACCATTATCAATTGGAAGATCTTTAATTTTATAACTTGTTCTACGGCAGATATACCTAAAGGAAACATATGGTTGGCTTGCAGGAGTTCATCCACAAATTGGAATTAGGCGAAGGGGTCAAATGGGTCCGCTGGACCGCCGTAACCTTGATGTTTGCCTGCTTAGCGATCGTTTACGATATGATGCTCTTTCGCAACCAGATCGCGGAAGAGTCGATGGATACAGCTCAGTTAGCTCGTAACATTGCCACCGGCAAGGGCTACACCACCTCTTTTGTCCGGCCGTTCAGCATGTATATTTTGGAGAAACACCGCTCGGACCACAGTCCCTTGCTCAAGGAAAACCATCCCGATCTAGCGAATGCTCCGTTGTATCCTGTTCTCTTGGCGGGATATATGAAGGTGATGCCCTTCAATTATAATATCCGTGAGCCCGAAAAGTTCCGGCCTTATAACCCGGATGTGCTGATCGCTGTCTTCAATCAATTCTGGTTTGCTTTATCGTTATATTTGACCTATAAAATCGGCTTCCGCTTGTTTGGCAAAGGCGTGGCCTGGTTTGCGTTAGGTATCTTCGCGTGCACCGAGCTTTTTTGGCGGGTATCCATTTGGGGGGGATCCACCATGTTGTTGCTGACCTGTATTTTAGCCATGGTATATGCGCTGATACGCTTGGAGGATTGTCTGAATGATCCCGAAAAGGCAGGGCGGGGCTGGTTGGGTTGGACTTTATTGGCGGGGGTTAGCCTGGGGGCGGCTTCGCTCACTCGATATTCGGCCATTTGCCTGTGGTTCCCTGCGGTGGTGTATAGTTTTCGCTATTTAGGGACACGCCGCAAATCGGTTTTACTCCTGCTAACAGTGTGTCTCGGGATCATGCTAACTCCATGGCTGGCAAGAAATTATCGAGTAAGTGGCCATCTGTTCGGGATTGCCGGATATGCAGTGTATGAAGATTCCAGCCGGTTCGCGGATAATAGCTTTCAACGCCAATACAAGCCGGATTCCGTCCGCTTTGGCCAATTCGAAATCGAAGACATCATTCGCAAACTGGCGATCAATGCGCGCAAAATCGTGCAAGAAGATATGCCGAAACTGGGGGGGAGTTGGTTTACGGCGTTGTTCTTGGCCAGTTTATTGGCGGCATCAACTAGCCCAGCGCAAGGCCGGATGCGGCTGTTTGTCATAGTTATGATCGTAACCCTGATTGTGGTTGAGGCCTTAGACCGAACCCATTTAATCCAAACCCAGCCTGAGGTGTCTTCAGAGAACCTGATATTGCTGGCTGCTCCCCTTGTTTTTGTGTTCGGAGCGGGATTCTGCGTGAAGTTAATCGAGCAGGTACCCGTGGGTTTTCCGGAATTGCGCATTTTGATCAACATGGGGATCTGGGCCGTGTTTTCATTGCCTTTGTTGCTGGCCGCCCTGCCACCCCGGCCGTCGGTGATTTGCTACCCGCCTTATTATCCATTTATTATCCAGCATGTTGCGAGCGTGATCCAGGACGAAGAACTGATCATGACCGATATGCCGTGGGCAGTGGCGTGGTATGGCCAGAAGAAGGCTATACAGACCACCATAACTATCGACGATTTTGTCGCCATTAATGATGGGGTGAAGCCAATCAACGCCGTTTATTTGACGGAAATCACGACCGACGCGAAATTTTTATCGCAATTGGTGAAAGGCAGTGATAAACTTTGGAATCAGCAAGCGCTATCGATTATGATCAAAGGCGTGGTTGATCGGCGCTTCCCCTTGCAGTTTGTGTGGACAGATATTCCGATGCCGAATCAGTTGTTCATTGCGGATTATGAGCGTTGGAAGATGCCAGTGAAGTGAGTAAAAACGAAAAATATTTTAAGAAAGCAGCCATTTATGTTTGACAAGTCCTTGTCAAGAACGTAGAAAGGACTCGATATTTCATAAGAAGCTGATCTTGGGCAACACTTGAGAATTTAAGAGTTATGAAAAGAATAATCGCTTGTGCCGGAATTGCCGCGCTGGGTGCCGTCAGTATGCAGGCCGCTTATGCGCCTGGATTGTCGCCGACGGAATCCTCCAAGTTTTGGAGTGTGTCACTTGGTTTGCGCGGGTTCTACGACAGTAACTACAACACTCAGCCCTCAGACGCTCCTGTTGGCATGAGCACCTCCCGCGATAGTTTCGGGCTGGATGTATCGCCCAAATTAAGCCTTAACCACGCGATGGAATCCACGCTGTTGGGCTTGGATTACGCGTACGGGATGCGCTACTATGCGGATCGCGAAAACCACGAAATTGACCAATCGCACCAGGTTAACGCCCGGCTTGATCATGCTTTCTCCGAAAACTACAAGGTTGATATCAGAGACTCCTTTGTGGTGGCCCAAGAGCCCGACCTGATTGATCCTAGCAATACCGCGTTGAGGATGCGTGCCGACGGCAGCAACTTCCACAACGATGCGTCGATCATGTTCCATGGCGAATTCACGCGCACGCTCGGGGCGGAAGTGGGTTATTCGAACAATATTTTCGACTACGAAAACACGGGTGCCAATTCGTACTCCGCGATGCTGGATCGCATGGAGCACTTGGCCACGTTCAATCTGCGCTGGCGCGCCTTGCAACAAACCGTCGCGATTTTTGGATATCAATATGGCTTGATCGACCACAGCAGCAACCACCTGGTTAACGGCGTGGATGCTGACTATCGCGATTCTCGCAATCACTACTTCTATGTGGGGGCTGACCACAACTTCACGCCAACCTTGACGGGTTCGTTGCGGGTGGGCGCGGAATACACCGAATACCCCAACGCGGAAAAATACCGGACTGTCACTGGCCGCGACATCAGCGAGGATGCTTGGAGCCCGTATGCTGACGCGAGTGTGACCTGGACCTACATGCAGGGTTGCACTTTGCAAGTTGGCGCCCGCAACGCGCGTTCGCAGTCCATGTATGCGGAATCGCTGGATAGCGAAGCGACCTCGTTCTATATCTCGCTCACGCACCAGATCACTGCCAAGTTGACGGGCAACTTGATTGCCACGGCCCAGAACGCTGAGTTCTATCAAGGCAACAACGACGGCAAAGTGGACGATTACTACACCATCGGGGCGAATCTGGCTTACCAGATCAACTCCTTCTTGGCCGCCGAAGCGGGTTACAATTTTGACCGCTTAGATTCCGATATTGCCTATCGCAGCTATACCCGTAACCGGGTTTATCTCGGCCTGCGCGCGTCCTATTAATCTTTGACAGCAAACGGCAATTTGCAATAATTATGCGAACGGGGAGGCTGGAAACAATCTAGCCTCCTTTTTTTTGACAAATGGACAATTCTAATTCTAAAAGCCTGTCCGGAATGGCGACCACGGCCTCGGCCGCCAGTGATGCGCAACTCCATTTCTTGGATTATTGGCGTGTCATCCGCATCCGTAAGACGGTCATTTTCATTGTGTTCTTGCTGGTTGTCATTACCACCACGGTGGTGACCTATTTTTTGCCTAAGTTTTATGCCAGCACCACGCGTATCGCGGTGGAAAAAGACGCCTCGGATACGCAAGGTATTTTTGAATTTCGTTCCGTCGCTAATAATTACGACCCCTACTTCATTCAGACTGAATTTGAGAAAATTCAATCCAAGGCGGTGCTGTACAACGTAATTACCAATCTGCACTTGGAAGCCGATTGGTCGAAGAAGTATGAAGTCAAGCTGGACGTGCCGCGCACTTACCAAATCCTCAAGAAGCGCATTGACGTCCGCCAGTTTCGTAATACCAGCTTGATTGAAATCAAGGTGCTGGATGAAGATCCGCAAAAAGCGGTGGCCATTGCCAATGAAGTTGCGGAAGCCTACAAATTGCATCGCAAAAAATCCAAGATGGAGTCGGCCACCTTGGGCATTAGACAGCTGCAAGAAGAGTTGGCGAAACAGAATGAGAAGGTGGAGAAGATGCAAGCGCGGGTGAATCAAATCCGTGAGACCAACAGCATCTCCGACGCCGTGGTGGACGGTTTGCAAACTTCCGTGCTTGAAACTGAAACGATCCGCCGCTTGGAAGCCCAGCGCATTCAGGATGGCGCCGATTACAAACAAATTTCCACGCTGTTCGAGAAGCTCAAAAAGTTAGACAAAGCCGAATTGCGCAACGTGTTGCCTCGCGCGTGGCCGGATACAGACATGAGTGGCTTGCTCGAGAAATTCAACACTGCCGAACAGCAGTTGACTCGGTTGGAGAAAGACTATGGTTCCGAGCATCCGGATGTGAAAGGTGCCCGGGCGGTGCGGGATAAAGTTAGCGAACAGCTGGATATTGACGCTAAAGCGATCATGGACGCCATTGAGGTGCGCGTCAGCGCTTTAGACGCCAAACTAAAGCAAACCACTTCCGAATTAGACATTAAGAAGCGGGATGATATCCGCCGCGGGCAGATTTATGGCGAATATGCTTTGGCCAAAAAAGATTTGGAAATGGAGCGCCAGTTGCGCCAAACCCTGTCGATGAAAATCATGCAGGAGCAAACGGACTCGGCCCGCAGCTACAATTCCATCGTGGAAGTCATTGACCCTGCGGAACGCGGCTTGTATCCGGTCCGGCCCAATGTGCCGGTTAACATTGCTTTGGGTGTCGTGGTCGGTTTGATTGTTGGCATCGGCTTGGCGTTCTTCATCGAATATCTCGATACGAGCGTGAAGACCATCGACGACGTCGAACGCGCCTTGGGCGCACCGGTTTTGGGCGTTATTCCTCAAAACGTGGGAGCGCTCATGGAGGAAGGCCCCGACAGCCCGCATGCGGAGGCTTACCGCGTGTTGCGCACCAACCTCTTGTTCGCCCGCAAGAACGAGAAGGCCAACACCATCACGGTCATCAGCGGTGGCGCCGGCGAAGGCAAATCCACCACCGTCATCAATTTGGCGACGATTTTCGCGCAAAACGGCCAGCGCGTGCTGGTGGTCGATTCCGACTTGCGCCGCCCGAGCTTGCACAAGTTTTTGAAAATTTCCAACGCCTTGGGTTTGACCAACTACTTGCTCAAGCAAAAGACGCTGGAAGAAGTGGTGCAAACCACTTCCCTGGCTTCGCTGGACTTCCTGCCGAGCGGCAAGCTGCCCAGCAGCTCGATGGGTATTTTGAATTCCACCCGCATGCGCGAGTTCATCAAGGAAGTGCGCCTGCGTTACGATGTGGTGTTCTTCGATTCTCCGCCCATCATGGGTGTGAGCGACGCTTCGATTCTGGCGAGTGAAGTTGATATGACCTTGTTGGTGGTGCAGTACCGCAAATACCCGCAAGTCATGACCCTCCGTGCCAAGCAGATGGTCGAGAAAGTCGGCGGCAACCTCATGGGTGTCGTGCTGAACAACATCAACATCTCGCAAGATTCGTACTACTACTACTACAGCGGTTACTACTACGATTACTATTCCAAGCGCGAAGATGGTGATAAAGAGGACGGCAAGGACTCCAAGAAGTCCGGTTCGGCTAGCAAAACTCCGGGTGATCTGGCCAAATTGGACGTGAAGGAAAAATAGGGATTGTTTCCAAGGGATTAGACAATAAAATTTGGCATATGAAGTTCTTACTCAAGCGATGGGATCACCTCGTCTTATTGATCGGGTGGCTTGCGTTGGCCGTGAGCATGACCGGCTGCGGCTCGTTCGGTGGGGGGGCAGCGAATGATGCGGCAACCACAACTGCCGATATACCGGTCGAACCCGTGGGGCCACTGCGTGTCGAGGACCAAGTGAGCGTCAGTTTCTCAGGGGTGGCTAATGCGCCGGATAAATACGACGGACGCGTCAAGGAAGATGGCACCATCAGTTTGGCCTTAATTGGCGACATTCAAGCCAAAGGTTTGACTCCGGGCCAATTGGAAAAAACGATTCGCGATGCTTATCTGAGCAAGAAATACTACAAGGAGACCCTGAACGTAACGGTTAATTCCGAGAGCCGTTTCTACAGTGTTTCTGGTGAGGTGCGCAATCCCAGCCGGCAAGTCCATTCGGGAAAAATTACCTTTGTCAGTGCTATTGCCTCGGCCTCGGGTTTTACCGACTTTGCCAATAAAAAGAACGTTCAAATCATTCGATCCAATGGGGCGGTTGAACACGTAAATTATCTAAAGGCCCTTAAAGATCCGACCAAAGATGTGCAAATCTATCCTGGAGATCGCATTATAGTTACCCGGCGGATATGGTAAAATTCCGGTTTTTGTCAGGCAAAATGGCTGGCCACAGTATTGAGGCCAGCCATTTTCCTTTTACCTTGGGCCGCTCCGCGAAAATGGATTTTCGCATTGAGGAACCGGGCGTGTGGGATGAGCACGCGGAATTGCGGCTGGAAGCGAATGATGCGTTTGCGCTGACTTTACGGGCTGGAGCCAAAGGCAGCGTGAATGGACACCCCATGGAAAAGGCCATTCTGCGCAATGGCGATACGCTCGAACTGGGTGGCGCCAAGCTTCAGTTTTACCTGGCGGAAACACAGTTGAAAGACTGGTCTTGGCCAGAGCGATTGCTGTGGGGATTTGTGGGCTTGGTGGTGATTAGCCAAGTCCTGCTTTTTTATTGGATTTCTTAGGGCGCTATCCGCCATCATGTCCGGCATGGAAACGATGTTGTCGGCTCCCAATCCATGGCTAATTTTGCCATTTGGACTTCTGCTTGCCATGATCGCACTGGCACCGTTGTTTTTTGCCAATTGGTGGAGCAAGCATTATCCCAAGGTGGCGCTTGTCTTGGGGTTGATAACTCTGGGGTATTACCTTGTTGGACTGCAGGCGTATCATCGCGTGTGGGAATCCTTTGAGGAATACGCCGGGTTTATTGCCTTGGTGGGCTCGCTGTATGTGGTTTCTGGCGGCGTGCATATCAAGGTCAAAGGCGAATCCACCCCTTTGGCCAACGTGGTGTTTTTAGGGATCGGCGCGGTGGTGGCCAATGTGTTCGGCACTACTGGGGCGAGCATGTTGATGATCCGGCCGTGGATCAAAATGAACCACTACCGGGTCACGGGTTATCACATCGTCTTTTTCATTTTTATCATTTCCAACGTGGGCGGGTGTTTGACGCCGATCGGCGACCCGCCCTTGTTCCTGGGCTATTTGCAGGGCATTCCGTTTTGGTGGGTGGCGGAGCATTGCTGGCCGATGTGGCTAGTTGCCAACTTGATGCTCTTGGCGATTTTTTATGTCTGGGATTTGAAAAATTATCGCCGCGCCCCGCTGGAAACCCGCAAAGCCGTGGCGGAGCCGCCGGATACTTGGAAGTTCGATGGCCTGTCGAATTTGTTTTTTCTCCTCGTTATTCTCGGCGCGGTTTTTATCGAAAAGCCGCATTTTCTGCGCGAAGCCTTGATGGTGGCGGCGGCGGTGGGCTCTTATTTCACCACCAAAAAATCCGTGCACCACGCCAACGAATTCAATTTTCATCCCATTCAGGAAGTGGCCATTTTATTCGCGGCCATCTTCGCCACCATGATTCCGGCGCTCGATTATATCAAGGTTAACGCCAAAGATCTCGGCAAGCCGACCCCGGCGTTTTATTATTCGGCTTGCGGCGCGCTTTCGAGTGTCTTGGATAATGCGCCGACCTATCTGAGTTTTCTCAGCGCGATCGAGGGCTCGTATATTGACACTAACACGGTGCAAATGGTCGAACATGCGGTAAAGACAGGGGCGGGCAAAACGGATCCCGAAATTCAAGGGCCCCAAGCCGAGGCGGTGCGCAACACTCTTGATGCCCTGCAGAAATACCATCCCAAGGAATTTGCCCAAAAAGAGATAACTGAGAGCCAGATCGAAACCGCCTTTTTGTTGGGCAACGTGGAACTGAACGCTTTTATTTTGGCCATTAGCATTGGCGCCGTGTTTTTTGGAGCCAACACCTATATTGGCAATGGCCCCAATTTCATGGTCAAAGCCATCGCCGAAGAGCGCAAAGTCAGCCACGTGCCCTCGTTTTTAGGCTATATTTTCAAATTTACCCTGCCGGTGATGGGCCCCGTGTTGATCGTGATTTGGCTGCTGTTTTTCCGAGGCTAACCTGGAAGCATCACTTGCGCGGGCTGGCAGGCGCTTTGGGTTCAACCGGAGGCAGTGCCTGAGCGGGCGAGTTAATCACCCCCGCTGGCACTTCGCGCGCGTGTTGCCATAGCAGCTTAATTGCCAAGGCAGATAGATCGTTGACGGATTTGACGTTTTTAAGCACCTCGTTTTGCAAGCCTACCCGGATGGTGCGCGACTTGGCGGGGTTGGCCAGGCTGGTCGTTTTTATCGTCCCGAGGCTTAGGTTGAGGACGTCAATCCCAGTGAATTGGAGTTCCTGGTTTTTGGCGGCCGCAGGGCTCTTGGCGGCTTGCGATTGCAGCAAGGGCAGGAGGGTCTGGCCTTTGGCGTCTTCCACAATGTTAATCTCGGCCAGGTTCACCCGAATCAGTTTGAAATGCCATTCGTTGCGATAAGCGGCGTCGCGGTCGTATTCGATATAAAGATCGGGCACATCCAATAGGGGCAGGCCGCCGAATTGGGCGGTATTGTATAGTTTAAACCCTTCGATGCTTACGGTGGGGGTGAATAGGCCCAGTTCGAAGCGGGCAATCTTCACATCCATTCCGGTTTCGGCGCGAATGCGGCTTTCGAGCAAGGATTTGATGATGGAATCCTTGCACAGCATCAGGACTCCCGCCAGCACGAGGCTGAGAATGAGCAGGCGGAAGCCCCACCGGAAAATGAATTTAATCATCGACGAGGGGTTTAGGAAACAAAGAACCCGACCACTTTGCCATGGCTAAAGGTAATGCGGATCAACAGATCATCGCCATTGTCTTTGAACGTGATTTTCCAGCAATGCACCTTCATGCCTTGTTGCTTAAGCTCGGTGAGGTAAGTGGCTTGGTAGCCTTTATCCAAGTGGCCTCCATGTGCTTTTTTAGCCTGGTCGACTACCGCTTGGGTGGCTTGTTTTTTAAATGTGTCATCTCCTTCTTTGGCGAAATCCTCGACACTGCCCTTTTGGATGGCTTCGAGCATGGCTTTGAGGGTTTTGTCGACACCGGATTCCTGGCTGGCTCCCAGCGCCGCAAATTGCATGAGGGCAGCCACCAGCAGGAAGGTCAAAAGACTCGGCAGGCGAATTAAGGAAGTTTTCATGTTATTGATAATTGCTGATTTTATTATGCCACCGGATTTCACGGTGGCAAGCGCGCCGAAGCCATTCGCGGTTCGCCGCCATTAAAATCTGTTCAAACTTTGGCTAGTTCCTTAAAAACAAGCCCATGACAGGAGCCGAAGCCCAGCAGCGCCACGCCATGTTGGCCGCGCAAATTCGCGAGCACGATCACGCTTACTATATTTTAACCAAGCCTACGATCAGTGATCCCGAGTATGACCGGCTGTACCGCGAGTTGCTCGATTTGGAACAGCAGTTTCCGGATCTCACGACTCCTGACTCTCCCAGCCAGCGGGTGGGGGGGCTGCCGGCGAGTGAATTCAAGCCAGTGCGGCACGCGGTGCGCATGATGAGTTTGGATAACACTTACTCGCGGGAGGAATTGGCGGAGTTTGTCCAACGGCTCCAAAAATTGCTGCCGGATAAAAAATTGGCTTGGGTGGTGGAACCCAAAGTCGATGGCCTCGCCATCAGCCTTCGCTATGAAAATGGAATTCTGGCCTGCGGCGCCACGCGGGGGGATGGCACGACGGGTGACGATATTACCGCTAATTTGCGGACCATTCGCAGCTTGCCCTTGAAATTGCACGAGCCGGCCAAAACGTCCGAAACGCCGGACTTATTTGGTGGCTTGCCGGGCGCGGCTTTGCCTGCGGTGTTGGAAGTGCGTGGGGAAGTTTACCTGCCCAAAGCGGGTTTCGAAAAACTCAATGCCACCCGGCTGGCGGCGGGTGAGGAGACATTTGCCAATCCTCGCAACGCCGCGGCGGGCTCGCTCAAAATGCTCGATCCCAAATTGGTGGCGGCCCGGCCGCTGGCGATCGTCTTGTACGGCTTGGGGGAAGTGCGTTGGGGCGAGGCTGGCGGGGCCGCGCCGAAAACGCATCACGAAACCTTGGTTTGGCTGGCTTCGATGGGATTGCGCACACCTGAATATTACCGCGTCTGCCAGTCTTTTGACGAATTGATGGCGAGAATCGATGAGTTGGATCAGTTGCGCAATGACTTCGCCTACGAGACGGATGGCGCGGTGGTGAAATTGGATGATATCGCGTTGCGCGAGAGCGCTGGAGCGACCGCGAAAGCCCCGCGGTGGGCGATCGCCTACAAATATGCGCCAGAGCAAGCTCAGACGAGGTTGAAGGCGATTACGATTCAGGTGGGACGCACCGGCGCTTTAACCCCGGTGGCGGAATTGGAACCGGTTTTTCTGGCGGGCAGCACGATTAGCCGCGCCACCTTGCATAATGAAGAGGAAATGCGCCGGAAAGACATTCGCGTGGGCGACCGGGTAATCATTGAAAAAGCTGGAGAAGTCATTCCAGCGGTAGTCGGGGTGGTGCTGGTGGCGCGCAGCGGCAAAGAGCAGCCGTACGAGTTTCCCAAAACTTGCCCCGAATGCGGCAGCGCGGTCGCTCGGGCGACGAACGCCACCGAAGAGGATCAGGGGGTGGTGTGGCGCTGCGTGAATTACGATTGCCCGGCGCAAATTCGCGGGCGGCTGGAGCATTGGTGCGCGCGGGGGGCGATGGATATCGAGGGTGGCGGGGATGTGCTGGTGGCCCAATTGGTCAAAGCCGGCCTGGCGCGCAACGTGGCGGATTTGTATCGTTTGACGGTGTTCGATCTCGCGAATCTGGAGCGCATGGGCGCGAAATCCGCCCAGAATTTTCTAGCCGGAGTCGAGGCCAGCAAGCAGCGCGATCTTTGGCGGCTCCTTTTCGGCTTGGGCATTTTGCATGTGGGAGCAGGCGTGGCCAAAGCCCTAGCCAAACATTTTCCGGCGCTAGATGACATCAGCCGGGCTACCGAAGAAGAGCTGACGCGAGTACCCGATGTGGGCGAGGTCATTGCGAAAAGCGTGGTCCAATGGTTTCAAGAACCGCGCCAGCAACAGCTGGTCGAGGCTTTGCGCCAGGCGGGCTTAAACTTCCGTTCGCTAAACTGGCAACCGGTGGCCAGCGCGGGATTGCTGGCCGGCAAAGTATTTGTGCTCACCGGCACGCTGCCCACTTTGAAGCGCGAGGAAGCGGCCGCAAAAATCGAAGCCCTGGGAGGCAAGGTCAGTGCCAGCGTAAGCAAAAAAACCGATTATGTGGTGGCTGGGGAAGAAGCCGGCTCAAAACTTACGAAAGCCCAGTCGTTAGGGATTCGCATTCTCGATGAGGCGCAGTTCCTGGAACTGTGCGCCAGCGGAGCGGCTAAAGGTTAACCGCCCCGCCGGTCGGTGAATTACTTGCGCTCCGTGATCGGCACGTAGCTGTTGATCGTCGGCCCGGTGTAGACTTGACGCGGGCGATAGATGCGGGATTCCTTGGCATCCATGATTTCCTTGAAGTTGGCGATCCAGCCGGGCATGCGGCCGATGGCGAAAATCACGGTGAACATTTCCAAAGGAATGCCGATGGCGCGCATGATGATGCCGCTGTAGAAATCCACGTTGGGATAAAGCTTGCGCTCCACGAAATAAGGATCGCTCAAGGCGGCCTCTTCCAGGTGCTTGGCGATGTCCAGCAGCGGGTCGTTGATCTTCAAGGCGGCGAGCAGTTTGTCGCAGCGTTCCTTGATGATTTTGGCGCGCGGATCGTAATTTTTGTAAACGCGGTGGCCGAAGCCCATCAGGCGTTTGCCACTCTTCTTATCTTTGACTTCTTGGATGAACCGGCGGCCATCGTCGCCACTGTCCTTGATCTCTTGCAGCATTTCGATCACGGCTTGATTGGCGCCGCCATGGAGCGGGCCCCAAAGCGCGCACACGCCGGCAGCGGCGCTGGCGAACAGATTCGCGCGGCTGGAGGCGATGAAGCGCACGGTGGCGGTGGAGCAGTTTTGCTCGTGATCCGCGTGCAAGAGGAAAATCAAATCCAGCGCCCAAACCACTTCCGGCTTCAGTTCATACTCTTCATAGGGATCCGAGAAGAGCATGTGGAGGAAGTTGGCGGTGTATTTATAGGACGGCTTGGGATAGATGATCGGCAACCCTTGGGACTTGCGGTAGGAAAAGGCGGCGATGGTGCGCACTTGCGAGATCAAGCGGGCGGCACCGGCATCGAAGGTATCCGGGTCATAGCCCTTCATCAGTTCCGGATAAAAACAGCTGCTGGCATTGATCATCGAGGACAGGATCGCCATTGGGTGGGCGTTCGAAGGGAAGCCCTCGAAGTGGAACTTCATGTCTTCATGAATGTTCTCGTTTTTGGTCAATAGGCCGGAAAAACAGCGCAATTCTTGTTCGTTCGGCAAGTGGCCGTAGATGATCAAGTAAGCCGTTTCCACAAAGGTGGAGCGCTGGGCAAGTTCCTCAATGGGAATGCCGCGATAGCGCAGGATGCCTTGTTCGCCATCGATAAAAGTAATGGCGCTTTTGCAGGAGCCCGTGTTGCCGTAACCGTCGTCCAAAGTGATGTACCCGCTTTGAGCGCGCAAAGCCGAGATATCGATCGCTTTTTCCCCCTCTGAGCCTTCGAGTGTGGGAAGTTCGTAGATTTTGCCCTCTAATTCCAGTTTTGCCGTTTTGTTCATGTTGGAGTCTTATAGGTTCCGAGTAATCCGTGATACAAATTAAAGCAAAACTAAAAATCTGCCAGTGGTTTTTAAGTTTTGGGAATCCAAATCATAACTCAATCCGCTGGGATTGAATTTTATTGTTTGCCCCGCGTCAATCGGGTGTAGTGAAGGGCGCAATATGAAGACGAAAACTAGGTTTGGCGGTGCCGTTGGAGCGCTTTTAGGGTGCTTTTTGCTCGGGCTTGGCTGTTTGAGCACGGTTTTGGCGGCCGACAGTTCCAGCACGCTCCCCGAAGATGGCCGCGCGCTCGCCGCCGAACTGGCAGGGCTTCAACCGGATAAAAACTACGTCTGGTCCGGAGTGCTGCAAGTGAGCAATCCTTCCAGTGATGAGTCTTATATTCCGGTGACGGTCCGGATTTTTCTGGAGCCGAATGGCTGGCGCAAAGAATTCGAAGCGGCGGTAACCAACGGGAATTTCCGCGAGAAATTGGTGGTGATTCGCGACGGCGCCAAATCCATCCGTTATTTCCTCAATCGGTGCAAGTTTGGTGAAAAATTCGGGGAATTGGCCGCCGTTCCTCCGGAACAACTCTACCAATCGTTTGCCCAAACCGATTTCAGCTTGCTCGATCTGGGCTTGGACTTTTTCCTCTGGCCCAAGCAGGCGATTATTAAGCGAGATAATGCCAAAACGCTGTCTTGCCGAGTATTGGAAAGTGTTCCGGCGGAAGTGACCCCCAGTGGTTACGGCAAAGTGCTTTCTTGGATTGCGATTAAAAATGACGGCCTGATGCGCGCTGAAGTTTACGATGCCACCGGCAAGAAGTGGAAAGTATTCGATCCTCGGAGAATAACCAAGATACATGGCCGTTATGAGCTAAAGGAGATTGAGATACGCAACTTGCTAACGGGTTCTCGAACCCGATTGGAGTTCAACTTTGACTCTCCAGAGCCCACAGGACAAGAGGGCCTGCTCCAGAGTAAGCCCTAAGGGCGGACTGCACCATTGGGTTTATCGTTTTCAGGCGTGACTTTCGCGCCTTTTTTTTGTCCAATGGCTATGCAATACAGCACGGCCATGGAACAAACCAAACCAGACCGTCCCGCCGAGCAGCCTTGGCTGGATTCGCCCGAATGTGGCGCGCTCTATGACGCGCATTCGCGGTTTGTTTATTATTTGGCTTTGCGCATGTTAGGGGATCAGGCCCAGGCTGAGGACGCCACGCACGATATTTTCTTGAAGGCGTTTCGCAAGTTGCGGCTTTTTCGGGGGGAAGCCAATGTGCGCACTTGGCTGTACCGCATCACCATCAACCATTGCCAGAACTGTCTTCGCAAGTGGCAGCATCGTAATATCTTAAGCAACGCGGACGACGCGGTATGGGAGACCGCGCCGAGCGGGGAGGATTCCCCCCTGCGCGTGCTGGAAATCAAAGAGTTGGGCGCCCGGATTCAAAAGACCTTGGATGCCTTGCCTGAAGAGTATCGGATTCTGTTGTTATTACTTGCAGACGAACAGCTTAGCTATGAAGAGATGGCGGATCTGACCAACCAAACATCCGATGCAGTGCGGGGGAAGCTGCATCGCGCCCGCAAAGCCTTTGCGGCGGCCTTCAAGAAAACCGCTTAACCTGGAGAACCCTATGCAGCACAAGTTTTCCAAAAAACAAATTTCCGAGCACCAAGAGGAGCAACAAAGCTCCACGTCCGAATTTAGCACCACTGAAGACCTGCTGCGTTTTGACGCGTCGGAGGTGACACCGCCACCCCGGATTGCCGAGCGATTGCAGGAATCGCTGGCGCGCGAAGAGTCCAAGCCGTGGTGGCGCCGTTGGTTCACAAAAGACGAAGATGTATGATTGACGCCCCGCCTTTGATCGATGAGTTGGAAGTGTTAATCCGTGCCCGGTATCCGCTTATCTACATCGTTTCCAGCGAAGAGGGCCGCGTGCAGGAAATCGTCAATCAGGTGGCGGATCGCCGGCAGAAAAAACTCTTTTGCTGGAGTTGCACCACCGGCATTTTGCCGGCGGGAACTTCCATTCCTTCGCGGGCGGGCCGCCAAGCCGCCACCATGGACCCTTCGGCGGCCTTGGATCAGGTCATGGCGCAAGTGGAACCCGCCATCTTTTTGTTTAAAGATTTCCATCCTTTCTTAGCCAAAGGCCAGCCTTCGATCATTCGGAAGGTTAAGGAGATATCGCTCCATCTAAAGAATAGCCTCAAGACCGTGATCATTGTGTCCTCCATCCTGGAGATTCCTGCGGAGTTGGATAAAGAAATCACCGTCCTCAATTTGCCATTGCCTTCGCGGGAAGAGCTTTCCACCTTGCTGGATGACATCGCCATTCAAATGCAGGAGCTGAAGCAAATGCGCTTGGAATTGGCTCCGACCGACCGGGAACGCATCTTGCAGGCCGCCCTGGGGCTGACCTTGATGGAAGCCGAGAATGTCCTCGCCAAAATAATTGTCCAAAAAAACGGGCTGAGCGCGGAGGACATTCCGGAAATTGTCGCTGAGAAACGGCAAATTGTGCGGAAAAGCGGTTTGCTGGAGTATTGCGCCTCGGTGGAGACGTTCGAGAGTATCGGGGGCTTGGATAACCTCAAGGATTGGCTGCGCAAACGCGCCGCCGCCTTTACGGATGAAGCGCGAGCCTTTGGTTTGCCGGTGCCTAAAGGGGTGTTGCTGCTCGGGGTGCAAGGTTGTGGCAAGAGCCTGTGCGCCAAGGCGGTAGCCCGGCTATGGCAATTACCCTTGTTACGGTTCGACATGGGGAAGATGTTTAATAGCCTGGTAGGCTCTTCCGAAGAAAATGTGCGCAAAGCCATCGCAGTGGCGGAGTCGGTGGCTCCGGCCATTTTGTGGGTGGATGAAATCGACAAGGCATTTGCCGGCAGCCAAAATTCTGGCATGGCCGATGGCGGCACTACCGCCCGCGTTTTTGCTACTTTCTTAACCTGGCTCTCCGAGAAAACGGCCCCGGTTTTCGTCGTGGCCACCGCCAATGACATTTCCCAGCTACCGCCTGAATTGCTGCGCAAAGGCCGCTTGGACGAAATCTTTTTTGTGCCGTTGCCGGGAGCCAAAGAACGGTCCGAGATCTTTGGCATTCACTTGCTCAAACGCGCGCGCGACCCGCAGTCCTTTGAACTGGAAGAGTTGGCTTTGGCCAGTGTCGATTTCAGTGGCGCGGAGATCGAAGCGGTAGTCGTCGGGGCCTTGCATGATGCGTTTCATGAACACCGTGAGTTAACCCAGGCGGATCTGATGACTTGTGTGCGGGAAACCGTGCCTTTAGCCCGGACGATGGATGCCCAGCTAGATCGGTTGCGGGAATGGGCCAAAGGCCGGGCGCGCAATGCCAGCTTCAACGCGGATTAAGGGCCGGCTCGCGGCACAAGTGTTTAATTCAAGGATGTAATTACAGTCTTATAGGGATAAAAAACAAAAGAGGCGGGCGCTTACGCACCCACCTCTTTGTTCGTCAACTATATCCCCGAATTACCCCCGCAGAAATTAAAGCCAGCTACCTGAAACCTATATTACATCACTCACGATGCGATCACAATGCTTTTTTTAAAAAATCCCAGGTGTATCCAGAAACCGGGATCCTACGAAAAAATACCGTCTTGAAACTTCAGGTTTACAGAGGTTTTATTGGGTAAATATACTGAATTCATATGGCGCGGTTGATGCGATTCCACCGCAAGCCGGTTGGTAAAATGGGGGTTAATTGTTTTGCTCAGGGCTTGCGTCGGCGTTCAACTGGTGTTAGGAATTAATCGTTTAATGGTGTTATATTCAATAACTTGCGCATCATGAGATGGGGAGGCTCGAGTTGCGTATAGACTCCATCCAGATCCGTGATGAGTGGTTTTTTAAGCAAGTATTACTCAGGCCATGGTTCCACTGAGCTAACGGCGCGATGGGGCTGGCCGCTGGTTCGGCTCGCCCTCTTTCTGGCTTGTTTCAATTCCGCGATTATATCTTGGGCGCAAACCGTTTACATCAATGAGGCGCAAAGTTCAAACGGCCATGCTTTGCGCGATGAAGACGGAGATGCAGCCGATTGGCTGGAATTGTTTAATAGTGGCTCCCAAGCCATAAACTTATCGGGATACGGTCTCTCGGATAGTGGAAAAACCCCGTTCAAATGGATTTTTCCCGACACCATTATCGAGCCTGGAAGCATGCTAACGGTTTTTGCTTCCGGCAAGGACCGGCGCGCCGTGCCCGATGATCCCATATCACCCGATAGCTTAGCGGGATTAGTTGGCTGGCTTAAGGCGGATTCTATTTCCACTTCAGATGGATCCCAAGTGCGGTTAGAAGGTAATTCCTTATTCGTGTCCCAATGGCCCGATGTAAGCAGCCTCAATAGTCCCGCGCAGCAAGCAACCCCTAATAGACAGCCGCAATGGCTGGCGGAACAAGCCAATGGCTATCCTGCGTTGCACTTTGACGGAGATGATGACGTGTTGGCGCGAGCCATTGCGCCGGCCACTAATAATTTTTGCGTTATCATTGTGGCGCGAACCCAACAAACCATTCGCTATCAAGAGCCGAACAGTGCCAGTTTGTTGGGGCTTCAAGGGCAGCATTTTGTGCTGGGTGCCGCGTTATGGGGAGGAACTATCGGCGGGGCCGGATTATCCTTTGGAGCCAATGGGATAGGGGTTTATGAACACGGGTTGGATTACTTCCCTCCTTTGGCTACCTACGAGGGCCCTATCGGAACTAATTTTACAGTGGTCTCTTTCAATTATCAGAATCGAACCCCGAGCCTGTATTCCCAGAGTTATGTAAATCGAAAAGGGTTAGTCTCCTTGCGTAGCGAGGTATTGATGCCATTTGAGATCGGCTGGGGGTCCTCTGGCGGTTTTGCGGGCGAAGTCGCAGAGATCGTGATGTACAATCGCACACTGAGCGAGGCGGAAAGACAAGGGGTCGAACGCTACTTAGCCACCAAATATGCCCTACCCTTGCCAATGCCACGGCACACCAATTTCAGACTCAACGCGCAAGGTGGAAGCCTGCGGTTAACTCGGCCCGATGGTAATCCGGAAGACAAGATTCAGCTGCCTGCCATGCCTAGAGATGTTTCGTACGGCCGCCAACCCGATGGAAGCTCAACTCTCGCCTATTTCACCAATGCCACTCCGAACGCGTCCAATGATTCCCTGGGCACTCCCGAATGGGTGTCCCATCCTGCTTTTTCCTATGAAGGCGGCTTTTACCGTTCGGATTTCCCATTGGCGATAACTACGGTAACGCCCGGTGTAACTATCCATTACACGTTGGACGGTTCGGAGCCCACGGAGTTATCCCCCATTTATGAGAGTCCAGTATGGATCACTCATCGGGAGGGCACCGCCAATGGTATTTCCACCAACGCCACAACCCCTGAAGGCGCGGGCTGGATTCCACCAATGGGTGAAGTTTTCAAAGGCTGGGTCGTACGGGCCAAGGGGTTCAAATCGGGAGCGCTCCCCAGCACAGTGGCCACCCGGTTTTACTGGGTGACACCTGAAGGCCGGGCCCGGTACTCCCTGCCCGTAGTGTCGCTAGCGACAGATCCCGCCAACCTATTTGATCCGCAATTCGGCATTTATATTCCGGGATTGGGCGAAAATTATTCGCAAGCGGGTCCTGAATGGGAACGGCCGGTCCATGTAGCCTTATATGATTCCGACAACAGCTTGGCTTTCGCCCAAGACGGAGGCGTATCGATTCACGGCAATACCTCCCAATACCAACCCATCAAAGCTCTCGATATCGATGGGCATTTCGGTGCTGGCCATGATTCTTTTCATTACCCGCTCTTTCCGGATCGGGCGCGCAATGTTTTTTCCCATTTCTTGCTGCGGCCTAGCGGCCAAGATCAAACTTTTACTTTCATGCGCGATGAATTAACGCAAAGCCTGGCAGCGGAGACTGGAGCGGAAACGCAAGGTGCCCGGCCGTGCATTCTATTCATCAATGGCGAATATTGGGGCGTGAATTACCTCAAGGAGAAAGAGGATAACGAATTTGTCTCTTACTATAGCGGTTTGCCTACCGATGAATTGGAGTACCTCGAAAATTACGCGGCTCCGATTTTGGGAGACGTCGGCATGTATTGGAGCCTGATCAACTTTTTGTCCGCCGGGGATTTAGCAGCCACCAATGCTTACGCCGAGGCCCTGCAATATCTTCAAACCACTAATTACATGGATTTCAAAATCCTCGAGACGCACAGTTATCGCTGGGATATTGGGGGTGCCCAGCGGCTTTGGCGGCCGAGGAATGATGCGGGCCGATTCCGTTGGCTGCATTTTGACTACGATGTTGCCTGGGGTGGCTTTGGCGCCTTCCAGCCCGCTTGGGAATTCAACATGATTCATTCCGAAATCACACCCGATGAATCGCTCTACGGTCATAACACCGAACCCATTGTGTTACAGTTCCGGCAACTGCTTAAAATCGAAGGGTTCAGAAATGCTTTTTTGACCCGCTATGCCGATCTGCTCAATTCGCTGCTTTCTCCCGGGCACATCATTCAGAGGATTGATGCCTTGGCTGGCGTTTTGACACCCGAAATGCCCGAGCATATTGCCCGTTGGGGATGGCCGTCGAATTATGAGACCTGGCAGGATAATGTGCAGTACCTGCGCGATTATGCCACCGCCAGGCCGGAATTTGCCCGGCAGCAGTTGGTCAACGAATTTGGATTGGGGGGCACCTATACCCTAACCCTTTCGCAATCCGACACCAATATCGGCTTGATTAAGCTGAATTCCTTGGAAGTGAACGCAGATGCCAATGCCCCTTGGAAAGGGGTTTATTTTGCGGGTATTCCAATAGAAATCACCGCGTCCCCACAACCCGGCGCGTTATTTGTGCGCTGGTCGGGTCCGGGAAGTTCCAATTTGGCCGATCCTTCGCAACCGAGTGCCGTTCTCCAGCCAGCCAGTGATTTGGCCCTGGAAGCGGTGTTTCGCCGCGAAATTGAACCACAAATCACCCGCTGCCGCTGGATTGGCGAGGGCATGGTTGAGTTGCTCATGGCCGGGGAAGCCGGGCAAACTTGGGAGTTGCAGACCAGTGTGACCATGAGAGATTGGGAAGGAGTCCAAGCTTTTACTTTCGGGAAATCCCAAAGTGTGGGTATAACTTTTCTGGAATACGAGAAAACGAATACCCGGTTTTTCCGGCTGGTCAAAATCCCATGAAAATTGCGCTTTGTTTGTTAGCCGCCTGGGTGGCGGCCCCCCTGGCGGCCTTTAGCCAATCGTGGAATCCCCCTCCGTTGGCGGACCCCAACCAAGTCAAATTAGGCGGGGCTTGGGGTGACGCTTATGCGCGGGGCATGGCGCGCTTGGATGCCGCCCCATTTACCGCGCCGTTTGTGCTGGCGGATTTGGATTTTAACACCAATCGGTGGTTTACCAACTTTAGCGGCGATATTTCCGGGCGCTTCCTGGAGGTTACCGCGCTGGCTTCCACTCGCGATAATCCGCAGCCGCCGGTTTTGCGCGAAATCCTGGGCAAAGTCGCCCGGCTCCAAAAGGCCGATGGCCATTTTGGGGCGGACGTGCGCTGGGATGACCCGATCGATTTCAACACCGGCACCGATCAAACCAAAGTCATGCCTATCCTTTGGGGCAATGGGCGTCTGCTGCTGGGTTTGGTGTCGGCGTATGAACGATTCGGCCAGCCGGACCTGCTCGCTTCGGCGCGGAAGCTGGCGGACTTTTACGTGAACATTGCCGTCAATCGCTTTTGCGATCCCAACCGCACCAACGAGTATTGGAAGCCATCGACGTATGCCGGCAACTACGTGACCTGCGTCTATGAAGGCATGGAGGGTTTGGTTCAAATTTACCGGCTAACTCGCGATGAGCGCTATCTCCAAACGGTCCGCCGCATGGCGGATTTCCACGAGCAATTCGACACGCTGCCGGTGGACCATGCCCACGGCAGCTTGAGCCAGCATGGGGCTTTGCTCATGCTTTACGAGATCACGGGCGAGACCAAATACCTTCAGCGGGTGGTTAAACGCTGGGAACGAGCGGTAAACGAAGGCTTCATTAACCCCTCGGGAGGCGTGCTGGAAAAGTTCTGGATCACGGGATTTGATCGGGATGAAGGTTGCGCCGAGGCCGATTGGTTGCGCTTGAATTTAATGCTTTGGCGGCTTACGGGGCAGAACCGCTATCTCGATATGGCGGAGCGCTTGCTGTGGAATGAGTATTTGGCCAATCAATGGCCCACTGGTGGTTATGGCCACCGGTTTATCGGCTGTGATGAAACCGGTCCCTTTGCTTATTTGAAATATTCCCAAGAGTCGCTCTGGTGTTGCAGCTTTCACGCGCCATTGGCCTTGTATCACCTGAAGAACTACCTGGCCATGGCCGCGCCTGATAATGGAATTTATTACAATTTCCCCGTCGATTTCACGGCTCCCGTGAATATTGGGGGCCAGAATTGGGCGGTGGCCTCACGCACTTATTCCGCGATCAGCAATGAGCCCGTGTTGTGCGAAATCACGCTTACCGGGCCCACGAACACGGAGATTACCCTCTGGTTGCGCATTCCCGAGTGGGCGGAACGCTTGGTCATAAGTTCCGGGGGAACGCTGTTACATCCCGAGAAAGTGGGGGATTACCTGCAAGTCAATCCGGTCAAGTCTGGCGCCCGGATTTTTGTGGAGTACGAAGGCCGGCCCTATTTGGAAAATCGCCGCTTGCAGCGCCTTTCCGCAGCGCCGCAATTGCCGGCCAATTTCGACAAAGTCGCCCTCCGGTTTGGGCCTCACGTATTAGTGAATGCGAAAAGCGGGGAAGTGCAACCGATCACATTGTATCAGAATACGGCTGGGATTCTGCAGTTGCCCGGCATAGAATCCGCGACGATAGTGTCGCCCTATTTCCAAGTGGCTAATCCCAGTTCGCCCCACGCCTTTTTATTTAACGTCCAGGTGGAGCGCTTGCCCACCAGGGCCCGTAGTAGATAGCCGTTATTTCTGGTGCATGATGCGAATGCGGTAAGCCGCCGGGCTTTCGTAATTGGATAAGGCCCAGATTCCCCGCACACGTTTCTTGGCGTCCGTCAAAGCCGTTTGCATATTCGTCCGCAGAGTGGGTGGCAAGGTTTTTAAGGTTTCCACGTGCAACTCCGCCATGCCGGCTTGGATCAGTTGCAGGTTGACCGGTTCGTTATCCACAGTCAGCACCACCACGGGCCGTTTGTAAGCGTCTACCGTGTAAGTGGACATGGTGACCGCCCGATTGCGCACAATTTGCGCCAGAAACGCCTGGCTTTCGTCCGCCATTGGCTGGCTAGGAACGGCTGGGTTCCGGGAGAGCAGGGGGGCTTCTAGGCCGGCCAATCTCACGATTACCTTGGGATACTGCTCGGTTTGCACTTGCACCGTGTTCCCATCGAACACATCTGTGACTACGGCCGTGCCTTGCCAGACGGGATCGACGGTCTCGACCACTTCGACTTTTTCCGGTGCCGATTCGAGATGGAACAGTTTTTTAAAGTATTCCGGATGGCGCCACAGATGGAAGGCGACCCCCAGCAGTACCACCCAGATTGCCAGTTCGTAGAACTTCTGAAGGTACCTGTCCAATAACTCTTTTTTATCTGGATCCATGCGCAGCCAATCTCCCGCAACCTTCCTTTATAGACGGTTTCCAATCCATTAAACTCCGAAATACTTGTGTTTGTTGCAGGAACTTTCCGTCTAGCAGTCCTACAACTGATCGATGGCAATCACCCGTAACACTTCTTCCAAGGTTGTCTGTCCATTAATAACCCGTCTCAGGCCATTTTGCCATAAAGTTTGCATGCCGCGGTCGACCGCGATTTGCTGCAGCGCGCGGTTCGGCATTTTTTGCAGGATCGCTTCGCGAATTACTTCATCCGTGATCAGCAGTTCACTAATCATCGTGCGATGCAGAAAGCCTGTGTTCAGGCAGGTGGGGCAACCGGGGCCGCGTTTAAAGGTGGCTATCTGAGCCACTTCGGCGGGCACCAAGTGCGCCAAACCCGGGTCCAAATCGCACGGCAGGGAGCATTCCGGGCAGTTCTGCCGCAATAACCGCAACCCTAATACCCCAGAAATACTGGACGCCAATAGGAACGGCTCAATGTTCATGTTGATCAGGCGGGCAAAGACCCCCGAGGTGGTCCCCGTATGGATCGTGCTAATGACCAAGTGCCCCGTTAACCCCGCTTGAACCGCAATCGCCGCCGTATCCGCATCCCGGATTTCACCAATCATGATGACTTGCGGGTCTTGGCGCATCAACGACCGCAACGCCACTGGGTACGTAAACTCATGCGCCATATTAATTTGCGCCTGGCTTACTTGAGGCAGATGGAACTCCACCGGGTCTTCCACCGTGCTAATGCTAATGCTGGGCCCATGCTTCTGCACCAAATGGCACAGTGCCGCGTAAATCGAAGTGGTTTTGCCGGAACCGGTTGGTCCGGTCAAAAGCAACAGACCACTAGGCCGTCCCAATAGCCCCAAAATTGCCTTATAATTATCGGGCTCAAAGCCCAGGTCACCCAAGTCAAAGTGCTGCGAGCGGGAATCAAAAAGCCGGATCACGATTTTTTCCCCACGCACCGTCGGGAATACCGATACCCGTAACTGAACATCCCCCAATTCCGGCCGGCCTTCCACATGTCCCTCTTGGGGGAGGGCGTTTTGGTAGCTGACCAAATTCGCCATCACTTTGATGCGCCCCGATACGCGATCCATCAAATCCAATGGCAAATGGACCAATTCGGAGAGCACACCGTTCAAACGCAACCGGGCGACCAGCGAATTCTCCCACGGCTCAATATGGATATCGCTGGCGCGATTTTCCGCGGCGTCCAGGATCATGCAATCGACTAGCGCCACCACATCGACTTCCTGGCGGGCCGTCAACTTGCGCAGATAATTCAATGTGTAGTTAGAAGCCATTGGGATTTAATCACACTAACATATTTGCTATAAACTGAATGCAATCTATTAAATATGTCATTACAAGGCAAGAAAATAGGAAAAATAACACTTTTGGATTTAGCGCGCCTAGGAGCCTTAATTTTACATTAAACTCGCGCACCAGAATTCCCGGTTGCAGCTTGAGCTATACCAGGTGGGGCGTGGATTGCTTTGCATAATCAGCTATGGGTGAATCTTTAGTTTTTTCTCTCAGACCTAACCAGTTTTCGGTGGCGTAGGTGTTCATGGGGTTTTACCCATCAGAGTAAATGCTTTTCCATTTTGCCTTTCATTCCCAAACTTCCCACTACAATTGGCGTGTTCATTTATAAGATGGCTGGTTGGGCCAGATTCTGTTCTTTAATCATCCAATGCGGGGAAAAGTCGCGCCAAATACCCCCCACTTGACTTGGAAGCGGGGATAAACCAAGCTGGTTAGCCCGGCAAAGAGTCCGGAGTGGCAAGGGCGGGTTATTTGACAAATGCGATCGCCAATCCAACTTTGGGATGGAGCGCGCACCGCCGCAGCCTAGCCAACGCATGAGGCTGCCCATGAGAGCTATTTGGAACAAGTTGAAGCGCATTATGGAAAACGACAAGACGATTCAAACCGAAACGAGTCCGGACGAAACGGCTGCGGCCCCCGAGTCTGCGGATGCGGGCAAGGAATCGTCCCTGACGCCCGAACAAATTAAAGAACTTCAAACTCAAGCCGCCAAGGCCAGCGAATATTGGGATCGTTTGCTGCGGCAAGCGGCCGAATTCGAGAATTTCAAGAAACGCGCCGCCCGCGAACGGCTCGATGCCATCAAGTTCGCCAATCAAGCGTTGTTGGACAAGATCATCCCGGTGCTCGATAACTTTGAAGCGGCCTTGAATGCCGCCGGCACCGCCCAAGAAGGCGCTTTGGAGTCCTTCAAGACGGGCATGGCGATGATTCAGAATCAGCTTAAAAGCGTGCTGATCGAAAGCGGTTTGGAGGAGATCGAAGCCCTGAACAAACCATTTGATCCGAATTTTCACGAAGCGGTCTCGCAAATGGATTCCACCGAAGTGCCCGAAGGCCACGTGATGCAGCAGTTGCGCAAGGGGTACAAAATCAAAGAACGTTTGTTGCGGCCGGCGACGGTGATTGTGGCTAAAAAACCCGCGGCATAAGGCGTTATGGCAAAACGGGATTATTACGAAGTGCTGGGCGTGGAAAAAGGCGCCTCCGAAGAGGAGTTGAAAAAGGCCTATCGCAAACTCGCCATCAAATATCACCCTGACAAAAACCCGGGCGATAAATCCGCCGAGGAAAAATTCAAGGAATTGGGCGAGGCCTACGAAGTGTTGAATGACGGCCAAAAACGGGCCGCTTACGATCAATACGGCCATGCCGCTTTTGATCCCCACACCCGGGCGAACAATGCCAGCCGCGGGGCGGGCAATTTCCACGATCCGTTCGACATCTTCCGGGAAGTCTTTGGCGGCGGCGGCGGGGGCGGCGGCAGCATTTTTGACGATTTGTTCGGCGGCGGCGGCTCGCGCGATCCCAACGGCCCGCAACGCGGCTCGGACTTGCGCTATGACTTGGAGGTTTCCTTCGTCGAGGCCGTCATGGGCTGCGAAAAAGAAATTTCGCTGACCAAGCTCGACGCTTGCGATAGTTGCCGAGGCAGCGGCGCCGAAGCCGGTTCGGGGCGGCGGACTTGTTCGACTTGCGGTGGCCGCGGACAAGTGGTCACTGCGCGCGGCATTTTCAGCATTGCCCAGACATGCCCGCGTTGCGAAGGCACTGGCCAGGTCATCGAGAAACCCTGCAAGAGCTGCCGCGGAGCCGGCCGCAAAGAGCGGGTGACGAAGATCAAACTCAAGATCCCCGCGGGGGTCGACACCGGGGCTCGGCTGCGTTCTTCCCAGAATGGCGAAGCCGGCGTGCGCGGTGGTGGACCGGGCGATCTGTACGTCGTGCTGCACGTGAAGTCGCACGATATCTTCCAACGCGACGGCGATGATTTGATGTGCGAAGTGCCGGTCAGCTTTGTGCAAGCGGCCCTGGGCGCCGAAGTCGAAGTGCCGACGTTGACAGGGAAAGCGCAAATCAAAATCCCGGCCGGCACCCAGCCAGGCACGATCTTCCGCCTAAAGGGCAAAGGCGTGAAAAACCTCCAAGGCTATGGGGTGGGAGATTTGCACGTGCGCGTGGTGGTCGAAGTGCCCACCCATTTGAACAGCGCCCAACGCGCCAAGTTGCAGGAGTTCGCCGCCTTGTGCGACGCCAATGTGAATCCCATCGGCAAGAGTTTCTTCGAGCGGGCGAAAGAGTTTTTCAGCTAGCGCTCGCGGCTTAGCGGCTCAGTGCGCCGACGGGGAAAGGTTCATGGATGCACCGGTTTATTTTGCCACCAGACCAAACGCGGGGTGAACTCCTCACCCTGGCCGGTGCCGAAGCCAAACATGCCGTCACCGTTTTGCGCTTGGGCCGCGACGAAGTGGTGGAGATTCTCAACGGCCATGGCGAAACGATCCGCGCCCAAGTGAGCGAGGTCCAGCGCCACCAGGTGCGCTTAAAAGTGCTCACCCGCCAGCCGGCTACGCCGTTGCCCTACCAACTCTCGTTATTCCAGGCGATTCCCAAAGGGAAAGTCATGGATAACATTGTGCAGAAGGCCACCGAACTGGGCACCAGCTGCATTTTCCCGCTGTTCACCGAACGCACGGAAGTGCACCTCGACGGCGAGAGAGGTGAATCCAAATGCGATAAATGGCAGGTGGTGGTGCATGAGGCAATGAAGCAATGCGGTTGCCCCTGGCAATTGCGCGTGGCTGCCCCACAGTCTTTGGAACGTATGCTGGCAGCCCTGCCTCCAATCGATCTCGCCGTGGTAGCGTCTTTGGAAGCCGATGCGCGGCATCCCCAAGAAGTGATCGCCGATTATTGCGCGCGCCACGGCCAGCCCCCGCGTGAAGTGGCTCTATGGATCGGCCCTGAAGGTGATTTTTCCCCGGGCGAGTACGCCCAAATCAAGACCGCCGGAGCCTTGCCCATTTCGCTCGGCCCCTTTGTTTTGCGGTGCGACACGGCGGCGGTGGCTGCACTGGCCGGGTTGCACTTGGAGTTGCAGCGGCGGTGGCGTTCGTAAGCCGTCAGACCACAAATTCCAGTTCCGGCAAGCGGCGAATCAGGCCCATCTCATGCCCCTGGCGCAAGAAGCGGCGGATGGCTTCCCGGCCGCGATCGCCATAATCCAGGGTCCAGTGATTGACGTACATGCCGACAAATTGGTCGGCCAATTCGCGTCCCATATCCCGCGCGTATTTCAACGCGTAATCCACGGCGGGTTTGCGGTGGTCGAGGCTGAACTGAATGCTGGCGGCAACGATATCGGAAATGATTTTGCGTTCGGCCGCCGGAATCCGTTTGTGGATGACATTACCCCCTAGTGGCAGTGGCAAGCCGTCATTCTGCATGCCCCACCAAACCCCTAGATCCACACAGACTTCCAGCTCTTCGCGGGCATAGGTTAATTGCCCTTCGTGGATGATAAGGCCCACATCGGCCCGGCCGTCGTGCACGGCCTGAAAGATTTGGTCAAAGGGCACCACGATATGGTTAAAGCTCGCGGCCGGTTTGCCCAACCACAGTTGCAGCGCGAGAAAAGCGCTGGTCAGGCGGCCGGGCACGGCGATTTTCAAACCGGCGATTTCTTCCCGGCTATAAAGCTGTTTGGCCACGAGCATTGGGCCGTAACCATCGCCCATGCTGGCCCCGCTGGGGAGCAGCGCGTATTGGTCGCATACGGACGCATAGGCATGGATGCTGATGGCCGAAATGTCCAATTCGCCGCGCACGGCGCGCTCGTTGAGGGTTTGGATATCCTCCAAACGGTGCTCAAATTCGTAGCCGTGCTCGGGTATCAGATGCTGCGCCAAGCCGTAAAACATGAAGGCGTCATCGGGATCGGGCGAATGGCCGAGCGTCAACTTGCGTTTTTCCATAAGCCCAAAATAACGGGGAAAACCGGGCTTGTCACGAGAGGAGTGGGCGCGAGTCCGCCTGGAAATTGCCATATGGCGGTGAAGCACATGCAAAAATTCTGCGCTTTCTGATTGACCAGTTCGCCTGGTTTATGTCCAGATGAACAGTCCCCCAAGCTAAGGGGGCAGTTTGGAAGAATGCCTAGAAAAGCGCGACAAAATGGAACCGTATCGCACTCCGCCACCCAGGCGAAGTACGACGCACAGAATACTGTCTTGAACAAGACCTATGGCGCTTTGGCGGATTTGCGGCGCGAGCTCGCAGATACGAAATCCGCCGTTGCCGAGCGGTCCGAGATACTGCGGATTTTTGCCGCATGCGAAGATTCGCAGCGGGCATGGCTATTGCTGGAGGATTATTTTAGCAAACTGGCCTTGGCGCGGAAAGATTTCCCGTCGCAAGACTGGTGGCCGCGCTTGCTGGCGGCTCGCGGCCAGGCCCGTCTGGAAGAGCTGGCTTGGCTCTTTTTGCGCACCCAGCGGCCCCTGCCCAGTGAATTGGTCCCGTGCGCCAATCTGGAGCGCATGGCCCAAACCGAGCAGGCCGAAGAAGAACGTACTTTCATCCGCAGCTTGGAAGAATGGATGTACCCGCCGCAGCCATTCCATTTGGATTCCCCCCGCGCGGGCGTGCGAGCTCTGTGCCTTCCGGAACCGAGCGAAAACGTTCCGGGATTGCACCGGTTGCGGGTGAAGTTCCTGCTCTTCCGGCCCCGCACGGGCGAACGGGAACGTCCGTTGGCGGATCTGGTCGAATTGGCCACCCGCGCGACGCACGAACAGGAATTGTTTTCGCCCACCGATTGGGGATTCATTCAATGGCTGGCGGAGGTGTATCCGAATGGTGCCAGCGCCGAACGGGCGGAGTTGTTTTTGGAAGGCGCGGAATTGTTGCGCTGGCTTTCGCGCTGGGGCAATAGCCGCCGGCTGGAATTTCTCGAGGATGGCAAGCCCCTGGTTTTTCAAGGGGAAGTGGCTGATTTAAAACCCGACCTGGAAACCAGCGAGAGTGACTTGGCCTTCACGCATCGGGTCACCATTGGCGGCGAACAGAGATTGTCCCTGAAAGAGGCCTGCTTTTTCACCGGCCAGCCCGCGCTGATTTTAGCGAGCCGCAAGTTTTATTTGCTGCGCGATGCCCCGCCACCGGCCGTGCTCGGCGCTTGGGTGCAACGTCAATACGTGCCCGTGCGCAAGCTCAGCCACCGGTTTCTGGCGCGGTTGCGCAAGGCGAATTCCGGCAACGGCGCCGATTGGGAACGCATCTGCGTGGCGCACGCCGCCCGCCCCCGTTTCATTTTTGAATTGGCCGATGAAACCGTTCGGCTGCGCTTGCTAGCTATTAGCGAGCGCGATCAAAGCGCCTGGCAATGGAACGGCCACGAATGGCAACTGCAATCCGAACAACCCCGGGAGCAAGATAAACCGGAGTTTCTGGACGATCCCCGGCTGGAGCCCGCCACCCTGTGGTTGCGCCGGCTGGATTGGTTTACCCCGGAACCCGGCTTATGGGTCGGCGATGCCCAGGAAAGCTTCTTGAATACTCTGGCGCAGGCTTGGCCGGACCGGCCCGCCGAGGCGGAGTATTTGGGCAATCCCGCTTTTCAACGGTTGTTCCTCTCGCCGCGCAAACTTAAGCCGCACCTCATTATGGCGGGCAGCGGGATCGATTGGTTTTCCGTGTCCGCCGAATGGGAGATAGAAGGCTTGCGGCTTACGTCGTCGGATTTGGAGCGCTTGGCCACCGCGACCGGCCGGTTTGTCAAACTGCCCGATAGCGGCTGGGTGGAACTGGATGTCGCCGCCGTGCAAGCGGCCCATGAGGCCTTGGCGGATATTGGCTTGGAAAATCTGAGCCCGATTGTCCAGACGGTGGACTTGGTGCATGCCGCGCATTTGGACGATGACGCTTTGTCGCAGTTCGGCAATGCCACCCAATTAAAATCGTTGCGCGACCGCGTTTCGCAGTTCAGCGGAATTCCCGCCGTCAAGTTGCCCGCCTCGGTGAACGCCGAAATGCGGCCGTATCAGAAAGACGGCTTCGATTTCCTCTGCCATTTGCACCAGTTAAAGCTGGGCGGGGTGCTGGCGGACGATATGGGTTTGGGCAAAACGTTGCAGGCGCTTTCCTGGCTGGCGTGGTCGCACGAGCAAGCGAAGCAACCGCATAAGCCCAGCTTGGTCATTTGCCCGGCCTCGGTGCTGCATAATTGGCGGCGCGAGGCCAACCGGTTCGTGCCTCACTTCCGGGTGTTGGTGCTCGAGAGCGGCGCCGAACGGCATAACCTGCGCCAGCAAATTCCCAATCACGATTTGATCGTGACCAATTACGCGTTGCTGCGCCGCGATTTGCCCGCGCTTAAAAAATTCTCCTTCCGCTCGGTGATTCTGGATGAGGCGCAGTTCATCAAAAACCCGTCAGCGCAAGTCACCCAATCGGTCAAACAATTGCAGGCCGAGCACCGGCTGGCCTTGACCGGCACGCCGTTGGAAAACCGGTTGCTGGATCTGTGGAGCATCATGGATTTTGCCCAGCCGGGTTACCTGGGAACGCAATCCGATTTCATCTCGAAATACGAACCCGCCAACGCGGACGAAGTGGCGATTCAAATTTCGCGCCGCCGGCTTTCGGCCAAATTGCGGCCGTTCTTGCTGCGCCGCATGAAGCGGCAAGTGGCGAAGGATTTGCCCGAACGCATTGAGGAACGCCGCGATTGCGAATTGGGCGAAGAGCAGCGCAAGCTCTACCTCGCCGAGTTGCGCCGCAGCCGCGAGCAGGTTTTCCAAAGCGTGGCCGAGCAAGGCTTGGCCAAGAGCAAAATGCACGTGCTGGCCGCGCTCACGCGCCTCCGCCAGATTTGCTGCCATCCCCAATTGGTCGGCAGCGATACGCATTCGGGCAAGACGGAGACGTTGTTCGAATTGCTCGAGCCGTTGCTGGCGGAAGGGCAGAAAGTTTTGGTTTTCAGCCAATTTGTGCAAATGCTCAAATTGCTGGAGGCCGAATGCCTGGCCCGGCAGATACCGACGCACATTTTGACGGGCGCCACCAAGCAGCGCCAAGAGGTGGTGCAAGCCTTCCAGAACGATGGCCAGCCGGGGGTGTTCCTCTTGAGCCTTCGCGCGGCGGGCACGGGGTTGAACCTGACCTCCGCCAGTTACGTGGTATTGTACGATCCCTGGTGGAATCCCGCCGTGGAAGCGCAGGCGATCGATCGCTCGCACCGTATCGGCCAAACCCGCACGGTCATTGCCTATCGTTTAATCACCCCGGGAACGGTGGAAGAAAAAATCTGGGATTTGCAGCAACGCAAAGCGCAGACCATCACCGACGTGCTCGGCGAAGAAGGCTTCGCCCGCAGCCTGAGCAAGGGCGACCTGGAATACTTGTTCTCCGAGGAATAGCCGGTAGCGAAAGCGGTGGACGTGAGATAAAATTCATCAAAGTTTCCCTAGGAATAGCAGGGTTCTCGGGAAACCCTGATCGGAATTTGGCGGAACGCTTTAGCGCGCGCCGGAGGTGCGCGGATCATTTAGCCCAGGGTTGGCTCGGGAGTGCCTACCCTGGGTTTTGCCGTTTAAAAATCTTTGTTCAACCCCGCACGGGGTTGAACCTGGTGCAATTGCCCGGGGGATTGGCGCTGGACATCAATCTAGCGCGGGCTAGATTGTCAGATCATGAAACTTTGGGAATCCAACCGCTTTGCGCGCGGGCTGGCGCAAATCGGCCGTTATTCGGCTTTTCTGGCAGTCTTTCTCTTCGGGCTACTGGCGGGCACCCCTTCGTTGGAAGCCATGCCCATCATCAAAATTATTCACGGCTGGCCGGACAAGCCTGAGGCTCAAGACGCGTTGATCCGCCAGCTTAAGGAACAAGGATTTGGCGGGGTGGTGTGCAACATTTCATTCGATCATTATCTCGAGAGCCCCGAAAAATGGCAGGCCTTCGTCCGCGCGGTGCAAGCTGCCAAGCAAGCCGGTTTCGCCCTGTGGCTGTACGATGAACGCGGCTATCCCTCCGGCAATGCGGGTGGCTTGGTTTTGCGCGAACATCCCGAGTGGGAAGCGGAGGGCTTGCTGGTTTCGGATAACGAATTTCCAGCCGGTCCGGTGGAGTTAGCGGTGCCGCCGGGCGCGTTGTTCTTGGCGGCGGCTTTTCCATTGCACAATGGCCAAATCGAAACTGGCGCGCGCACCAACCTAGAGAGCTGCGTGCGCGAAGGCAAGTTGCGCTGGACGGCTCCCGCAGGCCAGTGGCAAGTGTTAGCCGTCACCAAAACTAATCTCTACGAAGGCACGCACGCCGAAGGGAATCTGGCCGAAAAAATGCCCTACGTGAATTTGCTTCGCCCGGAACCAACCGCGCGTTTTTTGGAGCTGACTCACTCGGGTTACGCCCAGCATTTGGGCAATAACTTAGGCAAATATTTCGAAGCGTCGTTCACGGATGAACCTTCGCTAATGAGTCTTTACCTCAAGCGAATGCCTTGGCGGCCGTTGCCATGGGCGCCGAATTTGCCGGTCGAATTCAAAAAACGGCGGGGGTATGCTCTCGATGGTGAAGTGATCCCGGATTTGATTTTCGAGGCGGGCGCGCGCGGCCAAAAGCACCGCTATGATTTCTGGCTCACGGTCGGCGAATTGGTTTCCGAAAATTATTTTGGCCAGATTCAAAAACGTTGCCGGCAACTGAATTTTCCGGCGGGTGGGCATATGCTCATGGAAGAGGGCTTAACGGCGCAAGTGGCTTTGTATGGCGATTTCTTCCGGTGCGCGCGCGGTTTGGACGCCCCGAGCATCGATTGTCTGACCAGCATTCCCGCCGAAGTGCCTTGGTATATCGCGCGCTTCATGTCTAGCGTGGCTGAACTCGAAGGACGCGCGCTGGTCATGAGCGAGACGTCCGATCACAGTCAAGTCTACCGGCCCGCCGGTGACACGCGGCCCAAGCGCATCGTAACCGAAGGCGAAATCCGGGGCACCTGCAATCGGCTCATGGTGAACGGGGTCAATCGGATTACCAGTTACTATAGTTACTCAGGGTTGGACGATGCCCAATTGGGCCGGATCAACCGCTGGGTGGACCGTTGCACCGAGGCGTTGTCCGGGGGCACGCAGGTGGCCGATATTGGTTTGTTATATCCGGTCGAAAGCTTGTGGCCCCGGTTCATTCCGGCGCGGCATTGGGCCAACGCTTCGCCGACGGCCACACGCGTGGAAACTTCCTACCATGCGGCGGCGGAAAGCCTGTTCCAAGCGCAACGGGATTTCACCATTTTAGATAGCCAAGCTTTGATCGAAAGCAAAGCCCATCACGCCGCGCTCAATCAACGCCAGCATGCCTGGCGGGTGATCGTGCTGCCCGGCGTGGATACCCTGCCGCTGGCGGCGTGGGAGAATCTTCATCGCTTCACGCGCGCGGGAGGAGTGGTGATTTCCTTGGGAGCGCTGCCCTTGAATAGCGAATCGGAATTTCCTTCGAAGCGGGTGCGGAAGATCGGGCGCGAAATTTTTGGGGCGGCGCAAAACCAGCCGTTCGTCCACAGCAACGCCAAAGGCGGCGCCGGGATTTATTTGCCGTCCGGCTCGGAGGCATTGTTGCCTCTGGTCCTGCGAGGTGTGCTCGAGCCGGACATCCGAATTTCCGGCGAACGCCCGCCTTTGCGGGTGACGCATCGGCGGATTCAGCAACGGGAGGTTTATTTTGTGATTAACGACCGCGCGGAGCCGTGGTCCGGCCAAGTGACCCTGCCCGCCAAAGGGCCGGGCGAGTGCTGGAATCCCGCCACGGATGAGCGGCGTACAGTCGCCAACGGAGTTGACGCTTTGCAATTGGAGGGTTACGGCGGGGTATTTTATTTCTTTGAGCACGTGACCGCCCCCCAACGGTTGAAGGTGAAAGCCGGAGCATTGCCCAATTTGAACCTGAGCGCATTGCTTAAACCCCAGTTGCACTTAAGCCAAGGCGAATTCGTGAAGGCGGAATTGGTGGCCGACTCGACCCATTCTAGCCCAAACGCTCCAGCTTGGAAGGCTCAGGCTAATTTGACCAAAAGCAAAGTGGATACGTTTCTGTTTGTGACCTGCCGTTTCGATCCGCCGCTGGACCTGAGCCAAGCCGATTGTCTGGCGGTGGATTCCTGGGTGCCAGAGGGCCAGAAGACCGCGAGCCAGCTCTTGGTTATTCTACCCGGGCACGAAGGTGTGGATTACCTGGCATCTACGGGACGATCTTTGGCGGTTGCCGGTAGGGAAACCAGTTACCTGCCCTGGAGCCAATTTCAACGTGCCGGGTGGTCGACGGGCAAAGGGAAGCTGGATTTGACGAACATTAAGGAAATTCGGATCGGCTGGGGCGGTTATTACGGCACGGATGGAGAAGCCGTGGAATTCAGCTTCGGAATTCCCCAAAGCGGCACGACGGGAAAGCCTTAGCTGGATTGGAGGAAAAAGAAATTGGCTGTCCGACCTGGATTCGAACCAGGACAATAGCCTCCAAAGGGCTGTGTGCTACCGTTACACCATCGGACAAGCCGGGGAACACGTTAAACGGTCCGGGTGCCCTCTGAAAAGCGAAAAATGACACGATTTTTTCCAGGCGGCAGAACCTTGGCAGCCAGGCATTACACGGGGGAGGTTGAACTAATAGGAATTTCTATTGTCAGCCTGGGGTATAGGGTTACACTAGCCTGCATGTGGAAAGTATTGCAGCTACTTGTTTCGCCATCAGGCACTTGGATGAAAATCGGGGAGGCCAAACGAGGGGTTGTTTGGAATTTGCTGACGGAATTGCTGCCGCTCTTGGGGTTAACCTGCGCGGTGGAAGCCTATGGGCTGATGCGCTGGGGAGCGCGAACCGGGCGGATGACCCAAGTGCTTCAGTTGCCCCTGGAGGAGGCCATTAAGGTCGAGTTGACCCGGCTGGCGATAAGCATAATCCTCGTTTTTGCGGCGGCGCTATTTGCCCGTTGGGTCAGTGATGGCTTTGGGTTTCGGCCTCCTTTCAAAGCTTGTTTTACCTTGGCGGTGTTTGGGTTAGCGCCGTATTTCGTTTTGCACATGGGGTTTTGTTTGCCCGCCCTCAATGAGTGGGTAGGTCCGGCTTTGGGGGCCTTGGGTTGCGTGTTTTTCCTCTATCAAGGCGTGGGTGCGGTATTGCAGCCACCCCAAACACAAGGATTTGGACTTTACGTGCTTTCCGCGCTAGTTTTTGCCATGTTTTGCCTGGTGGACCATCTGGTGTTATTGATGATGCTCCAGGGCAGGATTTCCGTGCCGGTGTAGCGCTTTAAAAATGGCGCGCCTCCCGGCCAATGCGCATGATAAAAAATCTAATATTCGATTGGTCGGGGACGTTGGTGGATGATCTGCCGGCCGTTTGGGAGGCTTCCAACCAGGTTTTTGTGCGCGCTGGGGTGCCGCCTTTGACCTTGGAGCAATTCCGGGCGGAATTTTGCCTGCCGTTCAAGCCCTTTTACGACCGTTACATCCCGCACGTGGCGTTGGATGAGTTGGAAGAATGGTTTCACGCCCATTTTCGAGAGGCTCAACATTCCGCGCGCGCTTTGCCCCACGCCCGGGAATTCCTCGAATTCTGCCGCCAACATGGCATTCGCTCTTTCCTGCTCAGCACCTTGCGCCCCGATCATTTCCAGGTTCAGAGCCGCGAAAACGGTTTTGGGGATTTTTTCGAACACGCCTATTTAGGGGTTTTGGATAAACGGGCCAAGATCGCCGAATTGCTCCAAACCCACCGCTTGGAACCCGGCGAAACCCTGTTTGTCGGTGATATGCAGCATGATATCGATACCGCCCGCCACGGGGGCATTCACTCCTGCGGTGTGTTGACCGGCTACAACCGCCTGGCCCAGTTGCGCCAAAGCGAGCCGGACATGATCGTCGAGCACTTGGGCGAGTTGCACCAGTATTTGGCGCAGCACCAATTCCGTTGGGTGGCCGATGGGGTGCCGGCGCGCGTCTATCCCATCGCCACTGTGGGGGCGCTGGTTTTCAACCCCGATGGCCTGGTGTTGATGGTGCGGACGCATAAATGGTCCGATTTGTGGGGGATTCCCGGCGGCAAAATCAAATGGGGTGAAGCCTCTTTGGACGCGTTGCGGCGTGAGATCAAGGAAGAGACCAACCTGGACATCGACAACATTCGTTTTGTGTTAGTCCAAGATTGCATCAGTTCGAAGGAATTCTATCGCGACGCGCATTTTGTGCTGTTGAATTACACGGCAGTGGCAGCGGCGGGCCAGATCGTCATCCTGAATGACGAAGCGCGCGAGTACCGCTGGCTCTCCCTCACGGAAGCGGCGAAGTTGCCCTTGAACCAGCCCACGCGGATTTTATTAGACGCCGTTCAAACCGCAAAGGAGCGTCCATGGATCGTATAATCATCGAAGACCTCGAAGTGCTGTGCCACGTCGGCGTTCCGGACGAGGAACGGCGCACACCTCAGCGTTTATTGCTGTGCGTGGAGCTGCGCTCCGATTTTACCCGGGCCGCCCAGGGTGATGATTTAACCGCCACCATCGATTATTTTCGCGTGACCCAACGCTTGCTGGCTTTCACCGCGACGGGCGAATGGAAATTGATCGAGAAATTGGCAGTCGATTTGGCGGGGTTGATTTTAGCGGAATTCCGGCCCCAATCCGTGATGGTGCGCGTGAAAAAGTTCATCTTGCCGCAAACCCGGTATGTCGCCGTGGAAGTGACCCGGCCTTTGGGCTAACCCACAAATAAGCGCATGAGCCGCCTCGACTTTGATGCTCAATCGTCGACTCCCGTGCTGCCGGAGGTGCTCGCCGCCATGCAGCCATTTTGGGCGGAGCATTGGGGCAACCCCTCCGCGCCGCATCACATGGGTTTGCGCGCGCGTGATGCCTTGGACCGGGCGCGGGCGCAAGTGGCCCAATTCCTCCATGCGGGATCGCCCGAGGAGATCATCTTCACCGCGTCGGGAGAGGAGGCGATCAATCTGGCGGTTAAAGGCACCGCTTGGGCAAACCAGCGCCGGGGCCGGCATATCATAGCAACGGCCATCGAACATCCGGCGGTCGCCCAATCCATTGAATTTCTCGCGCAACAAGGCTGGACTTGCAGCCGCGTGCCGGTGGATGCGCAGGGTTTCGTGGACCCGGAGGCCGTGCGGGCGGCGATGACCGATCAGACCATCCTGATTTGCGTGCATCATGCGAACCACGATATCGGCACCATCGAACCGATCCAGGCCATCGGGGTGATCGCCAACGAACGGGGTATTCCGTTGTTCGTCGACGCTACCGCTTCGGCTGGCTGGGCGCCCTTGGACGTGCAATCGCTGGGTGTGGATTTGCTCGCACTTTCGCCCCACCGGTTCTACGGGCCGAAAGGCGTGGGGGTGCTCTACCGGCAACGCCAAGCGCGATTAGTAAGTTTGGTTCACGGCGGCCCGCAGGAAGGCGGGCGCCACGCGGGTTTGGAAAATGTCTCCGGCATCGTGGGTGCGGGCGTGGCCTGTGAAGTGGCGGCAAGGGAGTTGACCCAACGCACCGCGCATGTGTCCGCTTTGCAGCAAAAATTATGGCGGGGGCTCAGTGATGTCGTGCCCCGATTGCGCTGGAACGGGCCGCTGCCGGGCGAGTCGCGATTGCCCAACAATCTGCACTTCAGCCTGGCAGGAGTGGAAGGCGAGGCGGTGCTGTTGCGTTGCGATATGAAAGGCTTGCTGATCGCCAGCGGCGCGGCGTGCCTGGGGCGTTCGGCCCGGTTGCCCGCGGTTTTGGAAGCCATCGGCCTTGATCCTGCCTGGGGACGCGGCAGCCTGCTAATGTCCCTGGGCAAAGATAACACCGAGGCGGAAGTCGCCGAAGTTTTGCGCCTGTTTCCCGCCGTGGTGCAAACGATTCGCGAAATGTCGCCCACCTGGCGGCCCTGATTTTTCCCGTTTGCATCGGCGGGAACTGTGGTAGTGTCCTGGCAGCGTATTGAGGCATAATGAGCAACGAAAATATTTTAAACGCGCTTAAAACCGTGAAATATCCGGGATATTCCCGGGACATCGTCTCCTTTGGCTTGGTCAAGGAAGCGGTGCTGCAAGCGGGCGTGGCGAAAGTGGTGCTGCAATTGAGCAGCGTGAAACCCGAGGCCGCCCAACAAATCAAAACCGAGTGCGAGGAAGCCTTGCGCCAGGTCGCGGGCGTGCAAACCGTGCAGGTGGACGTGCCGGCAACGGCGGGTGCTGGCACCGCCCCGGGCGCGCCGAATCCTTGGGATAACCAAAACCGTGTGCCCGGCATCAAACGCATCATCGCGGTGGCCAGCGGCAAGGGCGGGGTGGGCAAATCCACCGTTTCCGTCAACTTGGCCTGCGCCTTGACGCACTTGGGCGAGCGCGTAGGGTTGCTCGATTGCGATATCTACGGCCCGAGCATTCCGCTCATGATGGGCATTAACGATCGCCCCCTGGTGACGCCGGAAGAAAAACTAGTGCCGCCCTCCAAGCATGGCATCAAGCTCATGAGCATGGGCTTTTTGGTCGATGACGGCCAGCCGCTCATCTGGCGCGGGCCGATGATCGTCAAAACCATCCAGCAATTTCTCACGGCGGTCGATTGGGGTGAATTGGATTATCTGATCGTCGACCTCCCGCCGGGCACGGGTGATGCCCAGCTCACGTTGTGTCAAACCGTGCCGCTGGATGGCGGCGTGGTGGTCACTACTCCGCAGGAAGCCTCGCTCGGCGTATTTCGCCGGGGCGTTTCCATGTTTGGCCGGTTGAGCGTGCCGGTGCTGGGGATCGTGGAAAACATGAGCTACTTTGTGACGCCCACCGGTGAGCGCGTGGAAATCTTCGGCCACGGCGGCGGCAAGGCGGAAGCCGAGCGGCAGCAATTGGATTTCTTGGGCGAAGTGCCGCTTTACACGGAAATTCGAGCGGGCGGCGACAAGGGAATTCCAGTTGTGGTCAGCGCCCCAACTGAAGCTCCGGCCAAGGCTTTCCTCCAAATTGCGGAGAAGGTTCGCCAAAAATCCACGGCTGCGTCCTGATATGGAACCCACCGCCACTAGCGCTGCGGGTTCGGAAGAACCGCAGGCCGCCTCCGCCGCGCCAGCCCCGGCTGATGCCAGTTCGTCTCCGGCTGCGAACGAAGCCGAAATTTGGGCGGTGCTTCGGACTTGTTACGACCCGGAAATTCCGCTGAACATTGTCGACCTCGGATTGATCTACGACGTGGCCGTTGATGGCAGCCGCGTGAACATTCGCATGACGCTGACCGCACCCGGTTGCCCCATGGCGGGCCAAATGGCGGGGGACGTGCAGACGAAGGTGCTGACCGTGGCCAACGTGGAAGAAGTGAACGTCGAGTTGGTGTGGGAACCGCCGTGGAATCAGGGCATGATGACTGAGGCCGGCCGGTTGGAACTGGGATTGATGTAATCGGGAGTTAGCGGGGAGTTTTATATGTTAGACACGGTTTTTGTGCCGGCCAGCGAGGGGAAATCCCCTTATCTCATGGTCGTGCTGCACGGGTTGGGCGATAGCACGGCGGGTTATGAATGGCTGCCGCCGACATTGCGGGTGCCGCAATTGAACTACCTGCTCGTCAACGCGCCCGACGAATATTACGGCGGTTATTCTTGGTTCGATTTCCCGGGCGAACCCACCGAAGGCATCGCGCGCAGCCGCCAATTGCTGGCGGAATTGCTTGAGCATCAGGAAAAACAGGGTTTCGCCCCTGAGAACACGTTTTTGTTCGGTTTCTCCCAAGGTTGCCTGATGGCGATCGAAATGGGCGTGCGCTATCCGCGGCGGTTTGCGGGTATCATCGGCATCAGCGGCTTTCTGAACCGCCAGGAAGAATTGGTGCAAGCGGCCTCGCCGGTCGCCCGGCAACAGCGCTTCTTGATCACCCACGGCATCTACGATCCCTTGCTGCCCTTTGAAGCGGTCAAAACGCTCATGCATTGGCTGAAAGCGCAAGGGATGGCGATCGAATGGCACGAGTTCGCCAAGGAACACACCATCGCGGGTGAGGCGGAAATTAAAGTGATCCGCGAATTCGTTCAGCGCGGAATGAAGGCCTGATCGCGGGCCTTTGGGGGGCGGTTGCGAGGCGCGCTACTGGCGTTCGTACTCGCCTTTACTGGTTTTTTTCAATACCGTGAAACCCGCTTTTTTGGCGTCCACGATAGACAGCGGCTTGGTGATGTTGGGGGTGTTGAACAGAGAAATCACCTTCTTCACCGGTTTTTTGCAAGCCGGGCAATGCGTCAGTTCAGCGGCGTTGACGGGCCGCCGCAGGGTAAACTTGCCCCCGCAGATTTTGCAATCGCCTTCGGTCAGTTCGTATTCGTACAACGGCATAATGAGCCTCCCCGGCAATATACGCGCTAGCGCTTGGCCGGTAAAGGATCGATTGGAAAAGTCACGTCGTGCGATGGGTAAAGGCAGGTTTTTCCTTTAAGGGCGCAAAGTTGCCATTTTCGCAGCATTGCACAAAACCTTCGGTGACGGTTTTCAGCTCTTCCCAGCGGCCGCGGATATCTTTGGATTCCTTTTCGGTAATATGATTGTCCGAGGCGGCGGTGGCGATCACGGCCAGCAAATCGGCAAATTCCTGGATGATTTGGTTGGTGGCGGGAATGAGGAATTCCGGGTGGCCTTTGGAGGCGTCCGGATTTTGGATGAAAAAGCCGCCCGCGTGCTGGCAAATCCATTGCACGATGCGTTCGTCTCCGGTGGCCTGAAGCAAAGCGATGATGCGGTCCAACGGGTTGACGGCGCCGCTGCCGGTGCCTTCGCCAGGGGGTTCCGCCCATTTGTACACCATGGACAACGACAGCCCCAGGGTGGCGGCAACTTCTTTGGCGTTGCCTTTTTGCAGCACTTCGCGGAGCAATTCGTGGGATTGCATATGGGTGTATCGATGGTTGCGGACAATTTCTTGGACTGGCATGGTCGGGAATGTTTTGGCTCGGTTATCGCTTTTTAAAACTGAGTAGCAAGGCATCCTTCATGGTGGTGCTCACCCGGGAAGAGATCATTTGGGGGGTCGAATCCACCAAGGTAAAATAGTTCTCCATCAAATCTTGGAAGGCGACGACGTGGTTCAAAATGATAACGCCTCCAGGGCTAAGCTTGGGAAAGATCGTGCGGAAATAATCGTCGGTGCGATCCTTGTCGGCGTCAATCAGCACCACGTCAAAGGGCCCTTCAACTTTTTTAGCCACTTCGTGCGCGTCCCCTTCCAAGCACTGGACGCGCGTGCTGAGTCCCGCTTGGAGGAGATTGCTTTTGGCGATTTTGAGACGCTCGGGGTCGATTTCAATCGTCACGAGTTCGCCGCCCGTTTGCTCCAGCGCCATGGCCATCCAGATGGAGGAGTAACCGTGAAACGTGCCGATTTCCAAAGCTTTTTGGGCGTTGGCCAGGAGGGTTAGCAAATGCACCAAACGCGCGTCTTCCGGCAACATGCGCAACCGGGTTTCCCCGCGTTTAGCGTCCATTTCCTTCAGCATGGCCTCACGTTTGGCTTGCAGCCCCACGTCGACCAATACCGGTTTGGCCTGAGCAATGGTCGCGTCCCCCAAAAACGGGAAACTCGCGGCTAGCGAGGCCGCTCCAGCATGGCGGAAAAAATCCCGGCGTTTCATGGCCAATGTTGATAAGGTTTTTATGACGGCAAATTGTCCTGGCCAAGGCACACCACGGCCTTCGCCCGTCTGGCCTTGCCTCAAGTTTTGGACGGCAAAGGCCGCGCTTCAATGATATGATCTTGATGCGAAGGATAAACGGCATGGGCCGGGGGGACAATTAAAAAGTCAGGCTCCAGCCAGGCACCGTCCACCCAGTTCTGGAGTAAAGTTAAATCACCGCGCAGTTCATCCATCTTCCAGTCCTGGGTGCGGCAAATTTCCGCCACCTTCTCTTGCAACTGGAGTTTTTGGTCAAAATCAAACCGGATCAACATCCCGCGGGTATAGTTCTTCAGCCAGGTTTGCGACACTTCCACCAGGTAGCGGGCGTTATCCTCGCCGTATTTGGCGACCAACGCGGCATAATCTTTGCCCAGCGAAAAGGGGGCCATTTGTTCGGCGACCCCTTCGGCGGGCGGCGGTTCACCGTTGGCACGCGCCTTGCGCTGGCGGAATTCCAGCCAGCCCGCCGTAAAGTAATAGGTGCCCGGGCAAGCGTTGAATACCTCGGTGTAGCGCTGGCGGGACCCTAGAAAAAAAGTGATGCAATCGTGGGCCCGAGGCATTACCAGCTGGGTGTGGCGGGCCACCAGCCCTTCCAACATGGCACTGCAAATGCCATAACCGATCAGCACGGCGTCATACCGGCCAGCGGGAACCGCATCCACCCGCGCCTGCAAATCCGCATGGCCCGCTTTGGGTTGATCGTGATGGCCCACGGGCAGGAACTCGAGATCGATCACATGCGGCGATTGCGCCGCCACCAAACCGATTTCCCGGCAAGCCACTTCGCACGCGATGATTTTGAGATGCATAAATTGCTGAACTTAAACGGCCTAACGCTGAATCCGCTAATCGGCAACCGGGTTCGTTGGATCGAATGCCCTAAAAATAGGCCGCCCCTTGGCATATGCCAAGTCCTTTTCAAATCAAGCCTAAACCGGGAATAAGCTTTAACGCTCGAGGATTTTTGTAACAAACTAGCGGCAATCGGGTTTATTCCATAACGAGATATGAAAAAGGCTCTTTTGGCATCTATTTTGGCGCTGGGCTTGGCGGGTTGCATGTTAAATTTTGGCAACGGACCAGCCATCCACGGTTCGGGGAATGTGATTTCCGAGGCGCGTTCCGTTAGCTCATTTCATTCGGTATCCATCGGCGGGATGGGAGAACTGGAAGTTATCCAAGGACCCGACGAAGGCCTGACCATTGAGACGGACGATAACTTGTTGCATTACATCCAGACTGGAGCTTCCGGCGGGCATTTGGTGATCGAAATGTCCGGTGCCAATTTGCGGCCCACCAAAACCATCCATTACCGGCTCCAAGTTAAGAACCTCAATGCCATTCAATTATCGGGTTCCTTAAGCGCTTGCGCGCCGGAAATCAAAACGGGCCAGCTCGATTTGGGGATCAGCGGTTCCGGCAATATCAAGATTGGCCGTTTGGAGGCCCAGAAGGTCACGGCTCGCATCAGCGGCTCCGGGCATTTTGAATTAGCGGGCGAAGTGGCCTCGCAAGCGGTGCATATCAGCGGTTCAGGCACGCAAAACGCGAAGGATTTGCGCTGCCAGAACGCCGAGGTGAGCATCAGTGGTTCCGGCGATGCGATCTTGTGGGTTCAGGAGCGCTTATCCGCCAGCATCAGTGGCAGCGGGTCGGTCAATTATTATGGGCGGCCCCAAGTGGATATTCACACCTCGGGCTCCGGTCGCAGCCACAGCCTGGGCGATAAATAGACCACGCGGTGTGACTGATTACAAAAGTTCGGCCGCGCGGGCGGCTAATTCGCTGCGCTCGCATTTGACCAGCGGCACCACCGCCGCCAAGTCTTCCTTGCCCATGCGGTCGGCGGCGTAGGTCAATCCGTTCGATAAGCGGTCCAGCCAGGGCACGTCAATTTGCGCGGGATCGCCCGTCAAAAAAATCCGGCAATCTTTGCCCGCGCGCGTGATGATGGTTTTGATTTCCAGCGGTGTGCAGTTTTGCGCTTCGTCGATGATGAGGCAGGCGTTGTTGATGCTGCGGCCGCGGATGAATTGCAGGGGCTGCAATTCAATCGTGCCGTCTTGCAGCAAATGGTCCGCCTGGTCGGCTCCCAGCAGCAGCTTCAAATTATCCATGATAGGCTGAATCCACGGCCGCATTTTCTCGCCGACGTCACCCGGCAGGAAGCCCATTTCTTTGCCCATGCTCACCATGGGGCGGGCGATCAAGATCTGCTTTCGTTCCGGGGCCAGGCTTTCTTGCTGGCTTTGTTGTTTGCGCAGCTGCTTGCGCTCTTTGCGGGTTAAATCTTCATCCTCCGCTTCGGAGGGGAGCTCGGCGGGCAGTTTCCGATTGGCTTTGCGCACTTGATCCAAAGCGGCGGCGATGGCGAGCAAGGTTTTTCCCGTGCCGGCGGGCCCCATCAAACAAACGAGGCTTTTGTCCGGATTGAGCAAAGCATCGACCGCCGCGTGCTGCTCCAAGTTTTTGGCGCGAATGCCCCGGCCGGTTTTGGTACGGCACAAATTGGGCGTCTGAAAAATCGCCCGCACCATTTCGTTCTGATCAATGTGGAGCAACACTTCTTTGCCCGTTTCGTAAGCGACGAAATAGTATCCGGGAATAATCGTGCGGTGTTCGCCATTGTCGAGATAAGTGCCCGCCAGAATGCCGGGCGCTTTCACCGCCTTGGCTTCGCCGGAAAACAGTTTTTCCGAGGGTATGAGTTGCGCGTCCAAGGTGGGGATTTGCTTGAGCTGCGTTTGCGCTTGATCGCGGCGGTAATCTTGGTGGCCGAACCCGCGCCCAATCGCCTTGATGCCCATCAGGGTGTCTTTGGTGACCACGATGATGGGGATTTGGAAGCTGCCGCGGTGCCGGTGCAGCAGGCCGAGGATTTGGTCGTCGCGAGTCTCGCCCTTCACCCGGTCGTCCGGGTTGTCCATGAGCAACATCAAATGGCCTTGCGTGCCCGGGATGGGCAGGCCGGGAAAACCGTGCAATTGCCAATCCGTTTTGTTGCTTTGCGTGGCGATGAGCTGCTGGGCAAGGCCCAGGCTGATTTCGCGAATCAGCCGGCTGGCGATGCGCGCGTTATGGTTTTTTTCCTCGGTGCCCTCTTTTAATTTATCCAATTCCAGCAGCACATACTCGGTGATGACGACATAGTTTTCCTCAAAGGCGAACAGCGCGCGGGGGTCATGAATCAAAACGTTGGTATCGAGGCAAAAAGTTTTCATGCGGGGGGAACGGACAATTTGGGGTAGAGGGCGCGTGTGAAGGCGGGGGAGGGGGATGCCTTCATAGCATTATCGCGCTAAGCCCTCGCGGCTTAAGATAGACATTAATTGTCGTATCATGGCTTAAACCGAGAGAAAGCATACAAAAATCCGCGCGGTTTTCAAGCTTCAAATGCGGATCCGTAAAAACCCGCAGGGCTCTCGAAAGGCCTATTGGCAGCTGGTAGTTGCCAACAGTGGGTGGATTGTGACGGCCACGCGGCGCGGGTTAAATCGGAGTGTCGCCGCCGTGCCTAAATAGTTAAATGAATCATAATATAGCGTTTTATTATATGCCTTAAATAATATTCAAGTATGGTGCCAGCAACCATATTGAATTTATGGAAAAAGGAATCATGCGGTACCGGGCCATCTGGCTTTCCGATCTTCACCTCGGCACCCGTAGCAGCCGGGCCCAGAGTTTGCTGGGCTTTCTCAAAATACATGATGCCGACACCCTTTATCTGGTGGGCGACATCTTTGATGGCTGGGCGCTCAAACGCAGCTGGTATTGGAACCAGCATCACAACGACGTGGTGCAAAAACTTTTGCGCAAGGCCCGCAAAGGTGCGCAGATTGTTTATATTCCCGGCAATCACGATGAAATGGTAGGTCAATTCACCGGCATGTTTTTTGGTGGGATAGAAGTGAAGTCCCAGGCCGTGCACACCGCCGCCGATGGCCGCCGTTTCCTGGTGATTCACGGGCATGAATTCGATGGCGTGGTGAAAAGCGCCCGCTGGCTCCAGCAATTGGGCGGCACCGCGTATGACTGGCTGGTCGTGCTAAACCAGCATTACAACCGCCTCCGGCTCCTGCTGGGTTATCCCTATTGGTCGCTTTCTGCCTATATCAAACAGAAAACCAAGCGTACCCTGCAATACATCGATAATTTTGAAACGTTGGTGCTTCAACGCGCCCAAAACGAAAAGCTCGATGGCATCGTGTGCGGGCACATCCACCAAGCCTGCATCCGCGACATGAGCGGCGTGACTTACGCCAATTGCGGTGATTGGGTGGAAAGCTGCACCGCGCTGGTCGAGCATTACAACGGCGAACTCGAGATTATCTATTGGCAAGACCCTGACCCCGCCAAGCAAGGGGAGGATCCGGTGGAGGCATTGGAACTGGCGGAAGAGGCCTAACCCCATGCGCCTGCTCATCGCTTCCTTCAACGTAGGCGCGGGCCACGCGCAAGCGGCCAAGGCCATTCAAGCCGCGCTAAAGTTGGAGTATCCCGAGGTGGAAACCACGTTGCTGGACGTTTTGGGCTGCCTGCCTTGGACACATCAAAAGCTGTTTTCGTCGGTTTACTTGGAGTTGATTCGCTGGTGTCCGGAGTTGTGGGGCATGGTGTTTAAGCGCACCGATGATCCGGCCCGCTGGCGCCACAAAAACCAAGGCATTCTCGCGCGTCTGGCGCATCGGCGGCTGTTGAAAAAGATCGCGGCTCTGAATCCTGACAAGGTGGTGTGCACGCACTTCATGCATTTGAACTTGCTCTTCCGGGAGTTTTGCGGGCTGCGGCGCCGGCCATTGGCCTGCGTGGTGACGGATTTTGAGGCGCATGGCTCCTGGGTGCATCCCCAGGTGAGCCAGTATTTCGTGGCCAGCGAGCGGGTGCGCCACAGCCTCGCCCAGCGGGGCATTCCTTTGGATCGCGTGCGGGCCAGCGGGATTCCCATTGCGCCCCGGTTTGCCCAAGAAATGTCCCGGGCGCAAGCCCGCGCGCGGTTCGCTATGTCCCCGGATTTGCCCGCCGTGGCCGTTCTGGGCGGCGGCTTGGGCTTGGGGCCGATGGAGCAAATTATGCGCGAGTTGGATCAATTCCACCGGCGGGTGCAAGTGATCGGCGCCGCCGGTAAAAACGAGGAGTTACAGAAGAAGCTGCGCTTGGCGAGGCGGCGCCAACCCACGCAAGTGATGGGTTTCTTGGATAACATGCACGAATTGCTCAGCGCGGTGGATTTAATCATCACCAAGCCGGGCGGCCTCACGAGTTCCGAAGCTCTCGCGCGCCAGTGCCCCATGTTGCTGGCCAATCCCATTCCCGGGCAAGAAGCCGCCAACGCCGATTTCCTGCTCGAACACGGTGCCGCCGCCAAAGTAAACCGGATCAGCGATCTCAACCCCGTGTTGGAGGATTTGTTAAACCACCGCCTGCCCCGGATGCGGGCTGCTTGCGCTCGGTTGGGGAAACCGCGGGCGGCGTTTGAAGTGGCGAAAACTTTGGTTGAGCGGCCAACGCCGTTAGTGAAGGCTTCCGTTGAACTGGCCCAGGTTGGGTAATTTCCTCCTTATGCTGTCGTTCCGCGGGTGCAATTTGCTCAGCGATAGGCCGATCCCGATGTGAAAAACCCTGAAAATAAATGTTCATTTTACTGTTTTTACTCAAGAGGCTGGGGTAAATTGCCGATAAATACCAGGTGTTACCTTTGCTCGTGCGGTTATCTCAACCGAGGGAGCGTCGACCTATGAATCCAAAAAGCATGAAATGTCATTTATCGACTTGGCTGGCTTCCAGCCATTTATTAATGATCAGTGGGGGGAAAATCGGAAGTCACTGGTTTTCAATGCGGGCCGCATTGCTCCTCAGTCTAGTTGTCGGTAGCTCTTCACAAGCAGCTACTTACGTTAACCGTGATGGCCAGGGAAATATCCGCGATGTCACTTTGGGAGCGACTTCTTGGAACGCCGCTGGCAGTCCTTACATCATTGAAGGACAGGTGACGATTGCCGAAGGCGCCACCCTTTCCGTTGGGGCGGGGGCCACCGTGCAAGTTGTTGCGCAAAAGGGCATTTATATCAACGGAAATTTGCAGGCTAATAACGCGAACTTCACCATTAGCGGCGAAGGCCACTGGCTGGGGATTTACCTTTCCGCCAATGCCGGCGGTTCGGTCATCAGCAGTTGCACTGTGAATGGAGCCGGGGCGAGCAGTCTGGGCTATTTTCACAGTGGCTATCGGCAAGCGGCCATATACATCGACCAATGTGCAGCAACGATCTCCAATAACACAATTTCGGACAGCGCGGGTTGCGGCATTGAAGTTTACCCCAATGGGGGCACGATCCAGAATAATAATTTTATCAACATGGCCGCCGGCAATTACGCCATGGTTTATGATGGTTTGGACACTTTCCCGACCGTGTCAGGCAATAGCGCCTCGGGGAATGGCATCGCCGGCATCTGGGTGCCCAATGGCAGCATCGTAGGCGCCAAACGATGGAATTATCCCGGTGCCAATTTCCCATACTATCTCACCGGTGGTGGTGATTATACGATTGCGGAAAACAGTCAGCTAACCCTCGATCCGGGGGTTGCTATTCGAATGGGCGCCACGCGCATGGTGGTCAACGGCACCCTCAGTGCCCCCGGCACTTCCACCATGCCGATCAGTATTTCCAGCGCCCAAGCCACCCCCGCTCCTGGCGATTGGATGGGCATCTTATTCAACAGCACCGCGGGAGCTTCAGCCTTGAGTTACGTCACTTTATCGCACGCGGGACGCTCCAGTTTAGTCTATGCGCATTCGGAGTACCGTTATGCCACGGTGTATCTGGACACGTGCAATCCGGTGTTCGATCATTGCACGATCAGCCAGAGCGCGGCCAACGGGGTGGAAATGTATGCGTCCACCGCGACCTATGCGAATGGCGTGATTCAAAACTGCGGTGGCAACGCGATTAAAGCGGAAGCCGGCAGCCGTCCCATCATTTCCAATACCAGCCTGGCGGGCAACGGCACGGCTAGCACCGGCTATTACACGGTGCAAACGGACGCCTCTTCCGTGCCGAATCCTTCGCAAGTGACTTTCGCGAACAATCGTCTGCAAGGGGTGCAGATTAAAGGCGGCACGTTGGGTGCGGATGCGACTTGGGAAAATTGGGCGGCCAACGCGCCGTATGTGGTTACGGCGGATGTGAACACCGGTGAGGGTGTCAAATTGACCATTGAACAAGGCTCAGTCGTCAAAGTGAGCGGGGCTTCATTCCACTTCTTTGGCCCAGTCGTCGTCGATGGCACTCCGTCAGCCATTACGTTTACTTCAGTCAATGACGATTCCATCAGCGGGGACAGCAACGGCGATAACGGGACGAATCAGCCGGTGGCGGGGGATTGGAAAGGGATTTATCTGGGGTCAACCGCCGCCCAAACCCTGTTCAATCATTGCGCTATTCGTTATGCGGGCGCCAACAATCTGGGTTATTACCATTCGGAATACGTTTATTCGGCGCTATACGCCGATTCCTGCCCTTTCACGATCACCAATAGTGTCGTGGCCAGCAGCGCGGCCAATGGGATAACGCTTTGGTCCAGCCCAGCGGTTATTCGCGATAATCAATTCCAGGATTTTGAAGCCAATAGCTATGCCGTGCGTTTGGTGAACGTATCTGAAGGCGTCATTCCCGCCATGAGCGGCAACACCGCGGCGGGCACCGGCATATTGGGGGTTTCGATTCCCGGCGGCACCATGTCCAACACGAACACGTGGAACAAGCCCGGGGCCAATTTCCCTTATTTCCTCAATTCCGAGCTAACTCTTGCGGAATCGGGCCAGTGGAATTTGGATCCCGGCGTCACCATCAAGAGCGCCAATCAGCGAATCTTGGTGTATGGAAATCTGCAAGCCTTGGGCACGGTTGCCGAACCGGTGGTGTTTACCAGCCGGAACGCCGCGCCGGCGCCGGGGGACTGGAGAGGCATTTATTTTGGAGAGACCGCCGGCCGGTCGTTGTTGCGCCAGACGAAAGTGTCCTACGCGGGGCAAAACAACGTGGGCTATGTTCACGCGCAATATCGCTACACCTCCCTTTATGTTGACGGTTGCAGCCCGCAGTTTGACCACCTAACAGTGGCGGATAGCGCGTCCAATGGCGTGGAACTCTGGGCGTCGCAGTCCAGTTTTGCGAGCCCGACCTTCTACCATTGTGGCGGCCACGCGTTCAAAGCGGAGTCCCAAAGCCGTCCCACCCTCACCGCGCCCATATTCCAAGGCAACGGCTGGGCGGACACTGGGTACTATACCGTCGGCATGGACGCTTCTTGCGTGCCGGTTCCCTCGAATGCGACTTTTACGACCAACCGGATGTCGGGCGTGCAAATCTGGGGTGGCACTTTGGATGCCAGCGGCACCTGGAATAACTGGGCGGCCAACGCGCCGTATGTGATCACCAAAGATGTCTCTGTGGCCGACAGCGCCACCTTGACGGTGGCTCCCAGCACGGTGGTCAAAGTGCAAACCTCACGCTTATGGGTCAACGGCCATATCGTGGCCGATGGCACTGCTGGCAAAATCAACTTCACTTCCTATTTGGATGACGCCTTAGCCGGTGATTCCAATGGCGATTTTAGCACCAACGCGCCCGCCGCGGCGGATTGGATGGGTATTTACCTCGCCCCTTCCGCGGGCAGCCCGTTGTTCAAAAACTGCGCCTTCCGTTATGCCGGGCGCAATAATTTGGGGTTTATCAACGCGGCTTACCGGTATGCCACCGTGTATATTGACGGTTGCACGCCGACCTTCGAAAACTGTGTCATTGCTGACAGCGGACTCCATGGTTTGGAGTTTTACCGCAGCACGGCCATCGTCAAGAACTGCCAATTCAGCAACTTTGGCGCCGATGGTTATCCCATTGTGCAAAACACGCTGGATTGCCATTTGACCCTCTCCGGCAATGGCAATGCGGGAACCGGTGTGGCGGGCATTGCCCTGCCTGCGGGCACGATGGCCGGCAATGTAACGCTCAATAATCCCGGCACTGGTCTGGCATACATGCTGAATGGCGACTTAACCATCGCCGAAGGGGTGACCCTCCGGGTCGACCCGGGTGTGACCTTTAAAGCCGGAGCCATCGGGGTGTATGTCTACGGCACCTTGCTCGTCAACGGCAGCGCTACGTCACCGGTGAAATTTACCAGCAACGGGGCCACCCCGGCGGCGGGCGATTGGAAAGGCATTTATTTCAGCGGCACCGCCGGTAACTCCGTGCTTAATTATGTGGAAGTTTCCGCCGCTGGCCGAAATAACCTCGGTTATATCCACAGCGTGTATCAAAAGGTGTCTCTCTACATTGACGGTTGCAGCCCGCGCTTCAATCATTTGACCATCGCCGACAGTGAAGCGGACGGCATCGCCTGCTGGGCCTCGCAAGCCGAATATTCCGGTTTAACCATTCGCAATTGCGGCCGGTATGCGATTCGGGCCGAATCCCAAAGCCGTCCAGCTATCTCGGGGGTTACCTTCGCGAATAACGGATTTGCGGATGTGGGCTATTATACCGTAGGCATGGATGCTTCGTGCGTCCCGGTTCCTTCGGGAGCCGCCTTCTCGGGCAACCGCAAAACGGGAATCCAAATTTGGGGTGGAACCCTTACGGGCAATGGCGAATGGAAAAACTGGGCGGCCAACGCGCCGTATGTCCTCACGGCCGACACTTCGGTGGCCAGTGGCGTGACCCTTGCCATTGAAGCGGGCACTACGGTGAAAGCTCAAAGCAGCCGCTTCCTGGTTAATGGGACCCTGTTAGCGGATGGAAGTGATAGCCCCATTGGTTTCACTTCTTATCGCGACGATACTCTGGGCGGCGACTCCGACGGGGATAACTCAATCCCGGCGGCGGGGGATTGGCATGGCATCTATTTATCGCCGAACTCGGGGCAATCCGTGCTGGCGAATTGTGCCATCCGCTATGCGGGGGCCAACAATTTGGGATACATCCACAGCGCGTACCGGACCACGGCGGTTTATGTGGACACCTGCTCGCCGGTGATTAGCAATTGCGCTATCGCTTATAGCGCCGGCCATGGCATTGAGCTGTTCTCCAGCTCGGCCCAGTTAACCGGTTGCTCTTTTATGGATGCCGCCAATGGGTATTATGCGCTCGTATTTAATACCCTGGATTGCTTCCCCACCATGAGCGGTAACACCGCGGCGGGGCAAGGCTATCCGGGCATCAGCATTCCGGGAGGCACGATTGGCGCCAGTGGCACCTGGATGCGTCCGGGAACGAATTTCCCCTACTATCTGAATGGCGACGTCACAGTGGGTGATCAAGCGACCTTGTACATCGCGCCGGGGGCAGCCCTTTTGACGGACAACAAGGGTTTCTATGTCAACGGCACCTTGTCCGCGGTTGGTTCGCCCGCGTTGCCTATTCGGTTTGATAGCCGCAAAGCATCGCCCGCGCCTGGCGATTGGAAAGGCATCTATCTCGGCGGCGGGGCGGGGGCCTCGCGGCTGAATTTCTGTATCATCGCCAACGCAGGCGCCAATAATCTGGGCTATTTCAGTTCCGGTTATCGGCAAACGGCGATCTACGTGGATGGCAGCGCGCCGGAACTGGCGAGTTTGGAGATTCGCAATAGCTTGGTGCATGGCATCATGTTCGCCGCTTCCTCCGGCAGTTTGATCGACTCGCTGGTGGCCTCCAATCAAGGTGATGGCATTGTTTGCTTCAATGGCGGCACGCCGCAATTGATCAACAATACGATTGTGAACAGCGTGGGCAGCGGAGTGCATGCATATTCCGGCAGCCCGGTCATTGCCAACAGCATCGTGGCCTTCAATCAAACGGGCATTTACAATGAAAAAGACGCCGGTGCGGCTTCCAGCTATAACTGTGTTTCCGGCAATAGCACCGCCAATTACATTGGCCTCTCCGCCGGAACGGGCGATATTTCCAGCAGTCCCAATTTCGCGGGGGCTGCGGCTGGCAACTACCGCCTGCTAGGCTCCTCGCCTGGGATCAACGCGGGCAACAGCAGCTATTGCCTGGCCACTTGGCTGGACCTGGATGGCAATTTGCGCTTGAGCAATGGCAACGTAGATATGGGGGCTTACGAATACAATGGCATCGCCGCCCAGCATGTCATTGACGCCATGATCCGCAATGCGGGGGATGCGGAATACGCGGGGAGCGGCACCACGGTTTTGGAAAATCAAACCAAGACCCAAACGGCTGCTTTGGGCAGCACTGTCACCTTCCAATTCAAGGTTAAGTATTCGGGCAACATTGCGGATAGCCTGCGGGTTTCCGGTCCTGGCTCCTACCTTGGTTGGAGTGTAAAATATTTCAGCACCTTAACGGGTGCGGTGGAAATCACCTCCGCCGTGACTCAGCCGGGCGGCTGGCTGGTGAGCGGATTAAACTCTGGTGATACCTTTGAGTTGCGCGCCGAAATTACTCCCGCCACCACGGTGGCCAGCGGCACTTTCCGCGATTTCCTGGTTAGCGTCGCGTCGGTCCAAGATCCAATCCAAGGCGATATAGTCCGCGCCCGGGTTTATACTCCGGCCAAGACGACCCCGGGCACTTCGGTGTACCAAACGACCTTTGTGAACCCCGCGGGTTCCGAGTGGTCCAATGGCCACATCGAGACCACGCCGAACGGTGCGCGCCCATTCCTGGGGCAATTTGGCAACACCAACACGGTGCTGACATTGACCGGTTTGCCCGCGCACTCGGCCATTACCTTGGAATATGATCTCTATGTGATCGGTCCGTGGGATGGCAATGGCACCGCCGGGGGCACGGGGATCTATGCCGTGGAAGTTGTGGGCACCGGCGCTTTATTAAACACCACCTTCAACAATGCACCGGAAACCGGCGCCGCCAATGGCCAAAGTTATCCGCAACCTTATTTCGCCTCGAATCCGGCCCGCACCGGCGCCGCGGAAACCAATGCACTCGGGTACACCTTGGATACGGTGTACCATTTGTCACAACCCTTCTACCATACGGCCAACAGCGTGAGCATTCAATTCTCCGCCACGGGCTTGGGCGAAGGCGAAACCTGGGGCTTGGCCAATTTGGCCGTATACGTCACAGCAACGGATTCCGCCCCTGCCACGCTTAAATCGCTGGGCATGAAGTCCGATGGATTCCATATTCTCATCAGTGGCAACGCGCAGCAAACCTATCAACTCCAGGCTACCGCCGATTGGGTAAACTGGACGGATTTAGGCAGCGTGCAGTTGCAGTCCAACTCGGTGGAAACGGTGGATGCCACCACGCCGCGGCCGGCTAAACGGTTCTATCGCGCCTTGCAGATTCCTTAATTCACTTATTCAAAACAACACGCCAGGCTGGGGGGCAACTCCCGGCCTGGTTTTTTTATGGGGAAGTGCCGGCAGATTCCACCGCTACTCAATAAATGGGGAGGATAAAATCTTGTCTTTGGCGCGAAACATGCTATTCCCTTTGCGCAACGCCAGTGCGGCGAACATTGCATGCAACGGGATACCATCATAATCGTGCCCACTTATAACGAGCGGGAAAACCTGCCCATGCTCGTGGAACGCATCATGAAACTGCCGGTGGCGGTGGATTTGCTGGTGGTGGACGATAACTCCCCGGATGGCACCGGAAAACTGGCCGATGAAATCGCCGCCAATAATCCTCAGGTAAAAGTCTTGCACCGCGCTCAAAAGGCTGGCCTGGGACGCGCCTATTGCGCCGGGTTCGAATGGGCTCTGAAGAACGGCTACGAGTTCATTTTCGAAATGGACGGTGACTTCTCCCATAACCCCGACGAAATCCCCAATTTCCTCAAAGCCGCCCAAGACGCGGATTTAGTCCTCGGCACGCGGTACCGGAATGGGATTCGCGTGATCAATTGGCCTTTGAAACGGCTCATGCTGAGCATGGGTGCCGCCAAGTACGTGCAGATTGTCACCGGCATGCCAGTGACCGATCCCACGGGCGGCTATAAATGCTTCCGCCGCCGCGCGCTCGAATCCATCGATCTCAACAGCATCAAATCTAATGGTTACAGCTTCCAAATCGAGATGACGCACAAGATTTGGCGGCAAGGCATGCGCATTGGCGAAGTGCCGATTGTTTTCACCGATCGCTTTCAGGGCACTTCCAAAATGGCCCCCGGCATCGTGTACGAAGCGATCTTCATGGTCTGGCGTCTGTGGCATCAAAATGGCTTCCGGCGGAAAGTGCGTAAGAAACCCCAAGACCCAAGCCCGAAATCGAAGAATCCAAGCGTAGATGTGAAGGAAACGAATCGCGATTCGAAGTGAGAATCGGTTATTCGTAGTTCCCGCGCTTATTTCAACAGCCGCACTCGGTAGAATCGCGGCAATTGGGAGTCCAAAGTCAAGGGCACCTCACAGCTCTCGTTTTGAGTAGTCGCCACGAGGGGGTTCGCCAGCGGAGTAACCGGGATGAAACCACCGATAACGCCGACCGCTTGCTCAATCACATAATGGCCACCCGGCACGGCGGACCATTGAACGCGGATGGTGTGCGTGCCTTTCATTTCCGCGGAGATTTTGAAAAGGGACTGGGGATTTAGCGGATCGGTTCCCGCGGCCTTTTCCTCCGCATCCGGCATGCCATCGCCATCGGTATCCACCGCCGGAGCCGTGAGCAATACTTCGATGCCTTCCAGCTGAGCCGGCTGCATGCCTTCGCCGGAAAACGAATAACCCAGGTAAGAGCGGTCCAATTGGCGCCATGGCCGGGTCGCATTGGTGTCGATCAAGCTGCCTCCAACTACGGCCCCCACTTTAAGGGTGTCACCCAACTGAATGCCTCCCAGCGCACTGAAGGGCACCGCCAACACCATGAAATCGGCGTTTTGTTCGTGCGTCACGGGATTATGCTGAGGAGAGCGATTAAATTGCTGCAGGCGGATGTCCGGCACATCCGAAAACGTGGCGTTCAAGTAAAAGGCTCCTTGGCCAATATCCGCGTTCATTCCCCAGCGATAAAACGACCGTCGCTGGCCATCCGCGCCTTCATCGCCCAGCACCACGCCTACGCTGGGCGCGAAGTTGGCAAAACCGAGATTTTCCAGGAAATCCAAGCCCTCACTTCCCTGGGTTTCCGGCGACCAAACGCCATCGCCTAAACCCGCCAAATTAGTTACCCCCGGCAGGCGGGGTGATTCGAGGAATAAAAACACGTTGTTGCTCGAGTAAAACATCGCTTGATTGAAACCGAGGTAAAGCGTGTTGGAATCATGGTTCACGTAAAAATTACCCAAATTGGAAAAATCTCCCGCCACCGTGCGGAGCGGCGCGCCCGCGAAATCGAATTTCTGACCTTCGAGGTTGCCGTACCCATCCGGCGTGCCCGCAAAAGCCAAGGTGGGGGTATGCCAAGTGGAGCGATAGAGCTGGCGCGCCGGCGCGGTGCGCCCCAGATGCATGGTGTCAATCGTCTGGCCGTTCATATCCAGGGCTCGCAATTCCAGATAATCCGGCTCCACTTGCACGTGCAGGCAGTGGTACTGTGCCGAGAACTGGCAGCTGGAAGCATCCCATTCGCCACCGAAATAGTACAAAGTGCCCCCGGCGCCGCCCGAGATCACCCCGTGGGTGCCGCCTTGTGGATTCAAGCGTTCATACACATGTTCATGTGCAGTAAAGATGGCCTGCACTCCATAACGCGTGGCCAGTTTGCCAATGGTATTCTGAAACTCTAACTCATCGCGGATGCCATTGGAATTATAGTCGTCATCCCGGTGCGGACCGGAGGAGCGAAGGGCGTTGTGGAAAAAGAGAAATTTCCATGGTTGCTGAGTAGCCGCTAAATCCGCCTCCAGCCAGCGGTATTGGGGGCTGCCTTCCTCCCATTGGATGCCCACGCCTAAATCGACATCCAGCACCACCATATGCGCGCAGCCTTGATCAAACGAATAAAACTCTTCCCCGCCGGTCACCGGGTTGGTGGGGGAATAAAACACCGCCGGAAAATCCACGAAATTGGCGTATCGGTCGTGGTTGCCATATAAAAAATACCAAGGCCGCCGCGCCATGTCCGGCTGGTACACGCTGAAACATTTCAAATCGGCCCGCCCCAGCGTGAATTGCGGGTAGACCACATCCCCCAGATGCATTACCAAGTCCGCCGGAGAAGCCCGCATAACCTCGGCAATCCGGTATTGCCCTTCGCGCCCCATCCCGGTATCCCCCAGCGCCAGGAATGAGAAACCGCCTTGCGCGCGCAGAGTTCTAAAGCGGTAAATGGGTGAGATAGCCGTTTGTTCTCCCGCCCCACTTTTCACGCGATAATAGTAATCCGCCCCGGGAATCAGGCCCTCCAAGCTAGCCACATGCACGTTGGTGGCAGCGGGATCGGTCCATATCTTCCCTAAACTGGAATCCAGACCGTATTCGACTGTAGAATCTGCGGCTACTGGGGTGTGCCAGATGATTTTTACCCGGTTGGTGCTGGCATCTTGCAAGAAAGGGCCGCGCGTGAAATTGGCTAGCAATTCGGCGCTGAGAAAAAAGTCCGTATAACCCATGCCCGCCGTGTGGACTTGTATGGCGAGTATGTTTTCTCCCGTTTGCAACAAAGCGCGTTGGGCGCTAAGGTCGATATCCTCCGCCACGCTATCCGGATGCAAATTAGTGGCAAAGGCACTAAAGGGGACTTCCGAGCCTTCCGGAAATCCTCTCCGGGCTACTTCTACCCCGTTGAGATAAGCGACCATCCCATCCTGGTAGTCCGCCCGCAGGACCAGCCATTGGATTTGAGCGGGATCAGTAACCGTGAATTTCTTGCGCACCCATAAGGCCCGGCTGTTGCGCGCCCAAAAATCGGTGATCATGGTTGCCCCATCGGAATAGCCAAACCCCATCCGTCCGTTACCCCAGCTATTGTCATCAAAAGCCAATTGCCGCCAAGCTTCTGGCGTTGGCCCGGGATCAGCGGCAGGTTGCCAATAGCGCCAATATTCCCCGATCCTAACCAAAGCGACATCATCCCCCGCGAGTCCCGTTGGCAATAGCCAGCCCAGCGCCAGCCATCCGGTGACTATGAGGGCGCTCCAGCGGCCTTGAGATAACCAATGGAACCAATGCATTCGCGTATATGAAACCCAGGGTTAACCGAGTAGACGGGTGTTTTCCTGGATCAAGCGCAGCATAACCTGAGTGACCGATGACGGCGAAGTTTTTTTGCGCCAAATTTTCGCAAACCGTCCCCTCAGGAACGGGTCCAGTTCTCGGTGGCGCTAGGGGAAAGGTCTTGTTTTCAATTGTAAGTGGTTGATTGAAAGATATATAAGCCTAAACGGAAAAGCGCGCCCCCAGGCTTGTCAATCCCGGCGGCGCTCTGTCACAATGGAGCCAATGTCAGCGGTTATCGCCATAGTCGGCCGTCCGAACGTCGGAAAATCGGCCTTGTTCAATCGTATTGTCGGCAAACGCATCGCCATCGTCCATGACGAACCGGGGGTGACGCGCGACCGTATTTCCGCCGAGGCCGAGTGGCAGGGGCGCCCGTTTACTTTGATCGACACTGGCGGTATCGGGGTGGCGCGCGGGGAAAAGGAATTGGATGTGCTGTCCAAGGCGGCCTTGAACCAGGTCCAAGTGGCCATTGAATCCGCGCACCTCATTTTCCTCGTGGTGAACGTGCAAGAAGGCTTGGTGGCTTTAGACGAAGAAGTAGCCCGCCGGTTGCGCGCCTGCGGCAAACCGGTGTTTTTGCTCGCGAACAAAGTCGACGATGGCAGCAAGGAAAACGACATCGCCGAGTTCGCCCGGCTGGGGTTCGAGCAGATGTATGCCGTCAGCGCCATTCATGGCCGGGGCATCCCGGGCTTGCTCTCCGCCGCCATCAAGCAATTGCCCGCGCCGGAAACTTTGGAAGCCGCCGCACCCGCCGCCGATGCTGAAGAACATCCGGAAGCGGCCAGTTTGAAAGGGCCGCTCAAGCTGGCCATCGTGGGCCGCCCCAACGTGGGCAAATCCAGCCTGACCAACGCGCTTTCCCAGTCGCAACGCGTCATTGTCAGTCCCATTCCCGGGACGACGCGCGATGCCGTGGATGTTCCCTTCGAGGTGGAAACCGACGGTGTGCGGGAAAAATACGTGTTGATCGACACGGCCGGTTTGCGCAAACGCAAACACCGCGACAACGCCATCGAATGGTACAGCGTCACCCGCGCGGAAGAATCCATCAAACGGTGCGACATCGTGCTGTTTGTGCTGGACGCCCAGGATGGCATCATCGAACAGGATAAAAAAATCGCCGACCTCATCGTGCAAGCGAAAAAGGCCTGCATCGTGGTGATCAACAAGTGGGATTTGGCCGCGCCGGAAGTCGCCAAAGCGCAGGCCGAAGCCGCCAAACGCAGCCATGTGCGCCCGGAGCACGGCACTCCCCACAAATTGACCACCCTGGCCGAGTTCGCCGGCTGGGTGCAGGATCGCCTGTTTTTCCTGGATTACGCGCCGGTCATCTTTGCTTCGGCTAAGGACGGCATTAACATGGATCGCCTGCTCGAAGCGGTGCGCTTTGTCTCCGCCCAGTTGCGCCAAAAGATCCCTACCGCCGTGTTGAACCGGGTGTTTAAAGACGCGATTGAAGCCCGCCAGCCGGTCAGTGCCCAGGGGCATTTCCTGAAACTGTTCTACGCGACCCAGGTGGAAATGGCTCCGCCTACGTTCCTGCTGTTCGTCAACCGGAACGAGCTCTTTTCGCCAGCGTATTACAAATACCTGGCCGACCGCATGCGCCAGGCTTTCGGCTACGAAGGCTGCCCTATCGTGTTAAACCCGCGGGCGCGGCCCAAAACCGTTGAATCGGTGCGCCGGAAAAACCCGCCCAAGGACGCCAAGAGCGATAAGGGCCGCCGAAAAAGCTAGCCGCTGGGGAAGTCGGCGGCTAATTTGTGCCCCGTGTTTCGACCTTGCATTGACCTCCATCAGGGGAAGGTAAAACAGATCGTGGGCGGCACGCTGCAGGATAGCGGTTCCGGCCTGCGGACCAATTTTGTCTCCGAACATTCCAGCGCTTGGTTCGCCGAATTGTACCGGCGCGATGGCTTGACCGGCGGCCACGTCATCATGCTCGGTCCCGGCAATGAAACCGCCGCCAAGGCGGCGCTCGGCGCTTATCCCCAAGGCCTGCAAGTCGGTGGCGGCATTACGTTGGACAACGCCGCCGAATACCTGGAGGCGGGAGCCTCCCATGTCATTGTAACCTCCTGGGTTTTTCGGGAAGGCCAAGTAGTATGGGACCGCATTGAGTCGCTGTGCAAAGCGATCGGCAAGAAACGTCTCGTGCTGGATGTGAGTTGCCGTTTGCGCGATGGCCAATATTGGGTGGTCACGGACCGCTGGCAGAAATTTACCAACCAAATGGTGGATGCCGCAGTGCTGGAGCGAATGGCTGCTTTTTGCGATGAATTTCTCATTCACGCCGTCGATGTCGAGGGGTTGTGCCGGGGCATTGATACCCGCCTCGTGGAATGGCTGGCCGCCAACACTCCTTTGCCCACAACATATGCAGGGGGCGCAAAGTCATTAGAAGATTTAGAAACGGTGACGCGCCTCGGACAGGGAAAGGTTGACCTCACGATCGGTTCGGCTTTGGATGTATTTGGTGGCACGGGCGTGCGCTATGACGATGCCGTGGCCTACAACCGCCGCGTGGCGCAAAAGTGATTTTCACAGATTCCGTTGCGGCGAGCCGCCTACTCGTAGCGCAGCGCGTCGATGGGATCCAAGCGCGAAGCTTTGCGCGCGGGATAAAATCCGAAGAAGACACCAATCGCCGCGCTGAATACAAAGGCCACAATCACCGATTCCGGTGAAATTTGAATCGGCCATTGCATTTTGCTCGAGATGATTTGCGCGCTGCCTATGCCCAGCAAAATTCCGATCAAACCGCCGGTTAGACTCAAAACCACAGCCTCGATCAAGAATTGCTGCAAAATATCGCCCCCCCGCGCGCCTACTGCCAGGCGGACGCCAATTTCGCGGGTGCGTTCCGTCACGCTTACGAGCATGATGTTCATGATGCCAATGCCGCCGACCACCAGCGAAACGCTGGCGATGGCCGCGAGCAACACGGTCATTACCCGTGACGTGGCGGTGGCCATTTCCGTGATCTCTTGCTGGGTGCGAATGATGAAATCGTCGTCCTTGCCGAACGTGATGCGGTGGCGCTGGCGGAGCAAGTCGGCGATGCCATTGGTTACTGAATTGACCACTGAGGCGTCGGCGGCTTGCACATTAAATGAGCGGAAAGAGGTGGCATTGGAGAGGCGCACCATGGCGCTCGTATAGGGCATCAGCACGATGTCATCCTGGTCGCTGCCCATCATCGACATGCCTTTGGGGGAGAGCACGCCAACCACCGTGTAGGGGGCCCCTTTGACGCGCACCGTCTGGCCCACGGGATCGGCATCCGCGAACAAAGTCGTGGCCGTGGTTTTACCTAGCACTACAACTTTGCGGGCGCCTTTCACATCGGCCTCCGTGAAATTCTCGCCGCTGGCCACCGGCCAGGCGCGAATATTCACATAATCCTCGCCAACGCCCATGATTTGGGTATTGGAATTCTGGCTGCCCGCCGCCACTTGGGCAAAAGACCGCACTTCCGGGCTGACCCCCGCAATGCCGGGGACTTCTTTGCGCAATGCGGCGTAGTCCCCTTTCGTCAAGGAAGGTGCACTGCCGAAGCCCATGGAAAAACCGCCGCGGCTCACGCTGCCGGACATCACGAGAATCACGTTTTGCCCCAATTGCGCGATTTGCGCCTCCACTTGCGACTTGGCCCCGTTGCCAATGCCCACCATGGCGATCACGGCGCCGACCCCGATGATGATGCCCAGCATCGTCAGCAACGTGCGCATGGGATTGCGCTTCAAGGCGCGCAAGGCCAGTTTCAGAATGGCGAGAATTCTCATGGGCTAACTGGATAATTGGATGGCTTGGTGCTCTTGTTTGACTTTTTCAAGCTCGGCCGCCGCGTCCAGCCGGTCGGTTACCGGCAGATCCGAAACGACCCGGCCGTCGCGCATCACCACTTGGCGCAGGCAGTAGCGCGCCACATCGGGTTCATGGGTGACCATGACGACGGTCATTCCAGCGCGGTTCAATTGCTGAAAAATCAGCATGATCTCGACGCTGGTCATGGTGTCCAGGTTGCCGGTGGGCTCATCCGCCAACAGGAGGCGGGGTTCGTTGACCAGCGCGCGGGCGATAGCCACGCGTTGTTGCTGGCCGCCCGAAAGCTGGTTGGGATGATGATGCGTGCGCTCGCCCAACCCCACCAAACTCAGGCTTTTCATCGCCCGCTCCCGCTGTTCATGGGAACTGATGGCCGGCCGCGAGTAGAGCAAGGGAAGCTCCACGTTTTCAATGGCCGAGGTGCGGCTCAACAGGTTGAAACCTTGGAAGACGAAGCCCAGCTTTTTGTTGCGATAATCGGCCAGTTCGTCACGGTCCAGAGTGTTGACTTCGACTCCATCCAGGATATAGCGCCCGCCGGTTGGCCGGTCCAGGCAGCCGATAGTGTTCATCATGGTGGATTTGCCGGAGCCGCTGGCGCCCATGATGGCCACAAATTCGCCGGGCATGATGTTCAAGCTAACCCCGCGCACCGCCGGGATGTCCACCTCGCCGGCGCGATAGGTCTTGATGAAATTCTCCAGCTTGATGATAGGTTCCATGGCCGTGTGAGGCTCGGGGGTTAACGGCGTGGGCCGCCAAATGGCCTGCCAAATGGATTGTTGGCTGCCGGAGCGGCCGTGGCCGTGGTGGTGGGCAACGCCAAGCCGGTGACGACCGTGTCGCCTTCTTTCAAACCCTCAAAAATTTCAGTAAAAGCGCCGTCCGTAGCCCCAGTTTTGACGATGACTGGTTTCAGCGTTGGCACGGGGTTGCCTTCAACTTTATCCAGCAGGTAAACCGTTTGAGTCTGAGGCATGTCGGGCCGGCTACCCAGGTTGCCACCACCCATCATCCCCATGCCCATGCCGCCCCGGCCACCGCCACGTTCTTGCATGCGGGCGCGGAATTGTTCGCGTTCCTCGGGGGACATGCTTTCAAAGCGCCGGCGGCGTTCGGCGGGATCCATCCCGCCCCGGCCTTCCGGCCCAGGGCCGCCACTGTTGGCTGCCATTTGCGGAGCGCCTTCTTTCTTCTCCGCGGTAGCTGTTGCCGGAATGGCATTCGAAAGCACTACGGCATTTTCGGGCGGCCGGAACCGCAAGGCGCCATTGGGCACGCGCAGCACCCCCGATTTGCGGGAGGTCACGATAGAGGCGTTGGCCGTCATGCCGGGACGCAGTTTTAAATCATCATTGCGCACGCCAACAATCACCATGTAGGTGACCACGTTTTGGTTGGTGACCGGCGCGAAGCGCACTTGCGCGATTTCGCCCGTAAAATTCTGGCCGGGGTAGGCTTCGACCGTGAATTCCACCGGCTGGCCTTCTTTGACTCCCCCCACGTCGGCTTCCGAGACCATGGCCTCAATGCGCATTTGGCGCAGGTCATTGGCAATTTGGAACAAAGTGGGGGTGCTAAAGCTGGAAGCCACCGTCTGGCCCACTTCCACCGCGCGGGAAATGATCACGCCATTCATCGGCGCGGTAATCGTGGTGTAGCCCAAGTCGACTTTGCATTTTTCCAAATTGGCTTTGTTCATTTGCACCGAGGCTTCGGCTTGGTGCATCGTGGCCACGGCTTTGTCGTAATCGGATTTGGAAATGAGTTTGGCCGCCACCAGTTCTTTAGCACGCTCATATTCCGCGGTGGCCAATTCCAGCGAGGCTTTGGAGTTATCAAGCTGGGCGGTGGCTTGGGTGACGAGGCGTTCGTAAGTCGAAGGGTCGATTTGGGCGATCACTTGGCCATTGGTCACCTTGGAATTAAAGTCCACGCGGATGTCGGTAATAATGCCCGACACTTGGCTGCCCAAGGTGATATTCGTCATGGCGCTGATCGCCCCGTTGGCGGTGACCATCTGGGTGATATCGCCCCGGCCAATGACGCCCGTCCGGTATTCCGGCGGTTTTTGCTTGGCCGATACAAAACGAGTGTAGCCGTAGTAGCCCGCCGCGCCAGCGACGGCCAGGATTACTAGCCACTTCAAGCCTCGGGTGAAGGAGTTTTTAGCCATGGTCTTAGTCCGTTGTAGTGCGTCTAAACGCCACTTTCACCACCAATGACGCATGAGTTCCCCGCCTGGTTACAACTAGCTATGGCAAAATGCGTGATTTTCCAGATGCCCAGGGTTAATCCGCACCCCCCCCCCTTAAGGGTTTCCGGACCGAAAAACGCGTTGCGAACGCCCCCTCGGTAGACTAACCTTTAACCCAAGAGTAGAACTTAATCCATAGGAGCTATAGACCATGAAGCGAATTATCGCATTATTGGCCTGCTTCGGTTGCCTGCTGGGGGCCCGGGCGCAGGAGAACTCATTGCCAACGATTTTTGTCAAACCGTTAGACGGCGACATTTCCCAAATCATGGGTTGGCAACCCGCTCTAGGCGAAGGCCTTGCGGAAATGATCATCACCGAGCTGACGAAACTCAACAAGTTCCAGGTGCTGGAATCCACGGCTTTAAACAGCTTGAAGGATGAGATCAAACTGGGCGACGAAGGCTATGTCGATGCCGCTGAAAAAGTCGATAAAGGCGGGTGGAAGGGGGCGGACTATATGTTCGTCGGCAAAGTGACCCGCTTCGGATCGAATAAGAAAGGGGTGAACCTGGGTGGTTTTGTGCCGGGAAGCTTGGGCAATCTGGGAGTCAAAACCAGTAAAAACGATGTGCAAATTGATTGGCGCATCGTGGATGCCGCCACGCGGGCGGTGATCAAGGCCGGTTCGGCCACCGGCACCCATACCGGAATGGGCTTTGATGTCGGGGTAGGCGTCAACGGCCATGGCGGCAATATTGGCTTTAAGAACGAAGACTTTATGAATAGCGCTTTGGGCAAAGCCACCGTGAAGGCGCTGACCAATATCATGACCGCCGTGTCCGCCAGTTCCTTGCCCGCCACCTCCGGCCGTCAAAACGCCAAGAATAAGGTGGCCAAAGCCCAGAACGACGCTGCTGAGCAAATTGCCGCCGCCGCCAAGGCCCAAGCGGATGCGCTTTTGAACGTCCCCGGCAAAGTGTTAGCCGTGCCCACCAAAACGGTGGTGATCGTTTCTTTGGGTTCAGGCCATGGATTGAAGGCGGGCGATAAGCTGGCGTTGTTTGAAACCGTTGACACGAAAGACGACAAAGGCAACGTGGTGTTCTCGGAAGAAAAGGAAGCCGGGGAGGTCACCTTGGAATCGGTGCAAGCTGACCGCAGCAAAGCGAATTATGCCGGCACGGCGGAAGTTAAGGTTGGCTGGGTGGTGAAAAAGAAGTAACCTGCGCGCGCCTCCATTAAGGAGGCAGTCAACAAAAGGAATACCGAATGAATATCGATATGAGCCGGCGCCGTTTTTTGAAGACGGCCGGCGCCGCAATGGCGGTGGCGGCGGTTGCCACCCCCACTGGTCTGTTTGCCGCGGAAGAGAAAACGGTGACGCTCGCCTTTGTGGGCGGAGCGCATATCCATACCCCTGGATTCATCGATCTCGTTTCCAAGCGCAAAGACGTCAAAGTGAAATACGCCTGGGACCACGATGCCGCGCGGGCGGAAAAACGGGCCAAAGATCTTAAATGCCCGGTGGCCACGGACGCCAAGCAGATTTGGGAAGATCCCGAAGTCCAAGCGGTGGTGATTTGCTCCGAAACCAACCGCCATCCGGAACTCGTGGCTTCTGCCGCCAAGGCCGGCAAGCACATGTTTGTGGAAAAACCGCTCGGGTTCACCGCCAAAGAAAGCTACGCCATGGCGCAAGCCATCACCAAGGCGAACCTGCTGTTCACCACCGGTTATTTCATGCGGACCGACCCGAAACATTTGTTCCTCCGCGACGAAATCGCCAAGGGACGTTTTGGCAAGATCACCCGCATCGTTGGCTCCAACTGCCATAGCGGCTCGCTCGGCGGATGGTTTGACAGCGAATGGCGCTGGATGGCCGATCCCAAGATCGCCGGCGTCGGCGGCTTTGGTGATTTGGGAACGCACATGCTGGACATCATGCTTTGGCTGGCGGGCGGGGTGGTTTCCGCCACGGCTGACATCAAAGTGGTCACCGGCCGCTATGGGGATTGCGACGAATCGGGCATGGGCTTGCTCAAGTTCCAGAGTGGCGCCACGGGCTCGCTCTCGGCGGGTTGGGTGGACATTGATGATCCCGTCACGCTGCTCATCAGCGGCACCGAAGCGCATGCGACCATCAATCGCGGCCGTTTGTATTATCGCTGCAAAAACGTGCCGGGCGCAGATGGTGACAAGCCTTTCACTGGCAATTTGCCGCCGGGATCGCCCGCGCCGCTGGACCAATTCATTAACGCCGTGGCCGGGCACCAAAACATGCCGTTGGTCACGCCGCAAGAAGCCGCCGTGCGCGTGGCGGTGATGGAAGCCATGTACAAAGGCAATCGCTCCCGCAAGTGGGTCAAACCCGCGTAAAGTTTACCTTTAATAAATTCAAAAGGCCGTTGCTTGCGGGCAACGGCCTTTTTTAATGATCGGAAAAGATCGCGTTTATTTCGCCGCCGGTTTCAAAGGCAAAGCCGGCTGCGGCATAACCACTGCGGGTTTAGCCACCGGAGCGGGGTTTACAGCCCTGGCCGGGGCAGGTGCGCTGGCAGTCATCGCCGCAAACGCTTTTTCCACCCATTCAGCCGCTTTGGCATCGCGCACCAAGCGGTCTCGGCTTCCTAATACCACCACGATCACGCGCTGGTTGTTGCGGGCGGCTGACACCGCGATGGAAAAACCAGCCAGCGTAAAATAGCCCGTCTTCAAACCATCGCAGCCGGCCACACTGGTCATAACGTGGTTATGGGTCCGCATCATGATGTTTTTTCCCGGGACATTGGCGCGGAAGTTATGTTCCCGCGTGGAAGTATAGCGCAAGGTGTCGGGGTATCTGAGCAGTTCGCGGCAGAGGATGGCAAAATCGCGCGCGGTCGTGACATCCGGCGATTGCCCCGCTCCCGGCGGCAAGCCATGCACGGAGTGGAAGATCGTGTTGTTCATGCCCAATTGCCGGGCGCGTTGATTCATCAGCACCACGAAGGCTTCGGTCGAACCAGCCACTTTTTCGGCCAGCGCCACAGCTGCGTCGTTGGCGGATTGCACCATCAAGGCATAGAGCATTTCATCCACGGTGAACGACTCGCCTTGCGCCAAATAAACTTGCGAACCACCGGTTTTGGCCGACTTGGCGCTGACTGGCACGATGTCTTGAAACGAAAGCTGCTTTTGCTGGATTTTTTCCAAAATAATCAACAGGTCCATCAACTTAAGAACGCTGGCTGGGTAACCCGGCGCTTCCGCTTTATCCGCGAACAGGACGCGCCCGGAAGCGGCGTCGATGGCGATGGCGCCGATGTAAGGGTCTTGGGCGATGCCCGTCTTGGCGGGTTTAGCCGCGGCGGCGGGTTGGCTTTTGGGGGCGGCTTTGGTTGCCGCTTGGCTAGCCACTTGCCCCGTCCAGCAAAGCAAAAGGCTGCCGATCAATAAGGGTAAAATCCGTTTCATAATAGGCTTCATCTATCTGGAAATCACCATAGGTCAGCCCGCCCGGGGAGCAAGCAAATTAGCGGCCTGCTCGATTTCCGTCCGACCGTGCCACCAAAAATATTGCCGAGACTAATGGATGGCGTAGATTCTCTCCATGCGTTCATCCCATTCCCATACCGGCCGGCGGAATTTTCTTAAAACCGCAACCGCCAGCCTTGGCCTGGCCGCCTGGTTGCCGGAGCAATTGCTCGAAGCCGCCGAAACCCCTCCGCCGGCGTCCGCCAATCGGATGAAGTTGGGAATGGTCACTTATGAGCTAGCCAAGGATTGGAGCGTCGAATCAATCATTCACAATTGTGAAGCCGCCAAATTTGAAGGCGTGGAACTACGCACCACCCACGCTCACGGAGTGGAAATCGGTCTTGGCCCGCGCCAACGCGAGGATGTGAAAAAGAAGTTCGCCAATTCCTCGGTGCAATTGATGGGCTTGGGCAGCGCGTTCGATTTTCACACGCCCGATCCCGAAAAACTGCGGCTCGATCTGGCCGCCGCCAAACAGTACATCCTGCTGGCTCATGATGTCGGCGCGAGCGGAATCAAAGTTCGGCCGAATGGCTTGCCCAAAGAAGTGCCCAAGGAAAAAACGTTGGCACAAATTGGCCGCTCTTTGCGCGAATTGGGCGAATTCGGCATCTCCCTAGGCGTGGCCATTCGATTGGAAGTTCATGGCGCGGAAACCTGCCTGGTGCCGAATATCAAAACCATTCTCGATGCCGCCAATCATCCCAACGTGGGCGCGTGCTGGAATTCCAACGACACGGATTTGGCGGGGGATGGTTTTGACGCCAATTTCAACCTTATCAAAAACAAGATCATCGAGGTGCACATGCGCGACTTGTTCCTGGAAAATTATCCTTTCCGCAAGTTGCTCACGGGCCTCAATGAAATCGGCTATCGAGGGTTTTGCCTGGCCGAAATCCCCGGCAGCCCGGACCCCGTGCGCATTATGAAATACTATCGGGCCTTGTGGCTGGCGTATCAGAATTTGCTATGACCTGGCCGGGGGGGCGAGGGCTTGCCGCGAGCGCTATTCATCCGCCTGGCGAACGGCATTATTGAGTTATCGCCCGGTAAAAACGCTGGGAATCATTAGTCGCTCCGGGGTCCTTCACGGTGTTGGTTTCGTTCGTCGAAAACAGATTGGTTAACTGGGTCCAATTGGTAAAATCGACCGAATATTGGACTAGGTAATTGAAGCCCCAAGCGGACTGCAAGTTGAACTGCGTTCCAGTGGCGGGAGAGGAAGTGATATTCGTTAGCAGAGCTATGGGTAATTGATCCGTGGCGCGGCGCTGGCCATCGAAATCCAAGTTTTTGCCATCAATGGAAACCGTGCCCACGAATGTCGCGATTCCAGTGGCATCCAACGGCGGCGTGGCGGTATAGGAAAACATGCGCGGCTGATCATCAAAAAACGGACCCCATTTGACTTTGCTGACCACCGCATCCCATTCCCCCGGCGGGCTGATATTGGAAATCGTCCAGCCATCCGGATGCTGATCCTCCACCGCATAAACCAATCCATTGGTGGCGGGAGTTACCGCGAGTTGCACGGGCATCGGCTGGCCCGGTTGGTAAATGTCCGCCATCGTTGCCACGTTGGTGTGCCCAGAAGTGCCGGAAGGATATTTGGTGATGCTAGCCACGCCGTCGACGGGCAATTCCACCGTCCCGGTATTCACCCACCACAAAGGCGCGGCGATGATGTTTGAATCGTACTCATAATATTCGCCGCCCTTCCATAGCAGCGCGGCGCGCGTGACGTAATCCAGCGGGATGGGATTGGGGCCCACCGTCCAAGTAGCTCCTTTTTTCCAGGCCGCGCCATATGCGGTGAGGTCGTTGATGGTAACCATCCCTTGCACCGGATTATAATCCGCCGGGTGCGCTGGCATATAGACCTGAGTGGCCGTGCCGCCCACGGAATTTTCCCAGACGTCGGCAGTGGCCCAGCCACTGAAGCCCACCACCCCGGTTTGGTTTAAGGGAGGCGCGATTTCATAGGTCAAAACGCGCGGCGCATCATCGAAGAACGGGCCGAATTTGACCAGCCAGTTGGCGGAATCGAGCTCGCCGTTGTCACTGATCTGGCCTAAAGTCCAGCCTGCGGGTGGGCCGTCTTGCACGGAATAAACCGTGGTGCCCGCCGGGGGGGTGACTTTCAAAGTGACCACTTGATTCTCTCCGGGTGAGTATCCCGCGGGCAAGAAGCGTTGAACGAAGCCCGACCCCGTGCGCTGGACGTTGCGCCGATACATGGGCCAAGCGGAAACCGCTGGTGAAAGACCGGCTTTCAGCTGGTAAAAATATCCATCATGGGAACCAAAACTTGTGGAACCGTCCCAGTTGATGATGGGCGAGGAGACGATGCTGCCGGAGGTGGCGAAAGTCCACACCGGCGCTCCCGAATCGGCCTTAAGGGCGTAGAGTGAGCCGTCCAGTGAGCCGAAAATCAAAGTGCCCGCCGCAGTGATCGTGGCGGCGGAATAAATCGCCCGAGTGGTGGTGTAGGACCATTTTTTAGCGCCACCGGAGGTCAGCGCGTAAAACTTAGAATCGTCCGATCCAAAATAAATGCTGCCATCGCTTCCCAAAGTAGGTGAGCCGTTCACCTCGCCCTGAGTGGCAAACGACCAGAGATTGCTGCCTTTGTTGTTGAGGGCGTACAAATAGCCGTCCCGCGAGCCAAAATACACGGCTTCGTCCGCGCCGATCGCTGGAGAGGAATAAATGGCCCCGTGAGTCGGGTAAGTCCATTTCTTGGTGCCGTCCGGTTTCAACGCATAAAAAATTCCATCGTAAGCACCGAAATAAATCGTGCCATCGGCGCCGATGGCGGGCGAGGATCGGATAGGTTTGCCGACATTATAGGACCACAGCAAAGTGCCGTCCGAATTCAAGGCGTACAACTTGCCGTCTTCGGAGCCAAAGTAGAGATGGCCATCGGCGGACAGCGCCGCCGAGGAATAAATTGAGCCGCCGGTCGCGAACGACCACAACTGGGTGCCGGCAGATGAAACCGCGTAGAAGTTTTTATCCACCGACCCCATATATAGATTGCCCTTAGGGCTGATGGCCGGAGTGGCGTAAATTTCGCCCTTAGCCGCAAAGGACCAAAGCACAGCCCCCTTAGGACTGATGGCGCAAAGCTTGCCGCCACCGGTGCCGACGTAAAGGGTGCCATCGGGCGCGATCACCGCTGAACAGTTAATCCCACCGATGTTCGTCTTGATGTAGTTGGTGCCAAAAGTCTGGGCCGAAGCGCTGGCCGCCGCCAGCAGGCTGAAAAGCAGAAACGCCAACACCTGCGGTGTCCAGCGGAGCCGACTGCCATGAACCGGCACGTTGGTTTTCATATTTCTAAACTAAGGTAACTGGATGCGTTGCCAAGTAAAACTTGGACCAAACCTCATCGTTTGACGTCCGCCAGTTGCCGCAATTCATATGCCACTTGCTGAATGACCGGCGTCCATGGCCCGGGCTGTTTTTGACGGAACAGGCGCATGGTGGGATACCACACCGTATCGGGCCGGTTCAGAAACCAGCGCCAGTCCGGCGCGAACTGGATGAAAGTCCAAACCGGCTTGCCCAACGCCCCCGCCAAATGCGCCACGGAAGTATCCACCGCAATGACCAAATCCAGCTTTTGGATGATTTGGGCTGTGTCCAAGTAATCCCAGGTATGGCTGGCGAAACGCACCAGGTTAGGGATCCGCTCGAAAAATTTGTGGTCTCGATCGGGCACCCGGGCTTGCAGGCTGTAGAAAGTAACCCCGGGTGTTTGCAGCACTGGCGCCAAATCTTCCAAGCGCAAGGAGCGCACCGCGTCGTCATGATGCGTGGGATTACCAGCCCACACCAGGCCTGCACGCAGATGGCCCGCAGGTGCCGGGGGCAGATCATCCTTGCGGGGAGCGCTTAAATAAGGTGATTGCCGGGGTATCGTTTCCCAGTTGGTGCCGAGAACGTGGGGCAAGCTAACGAGGGACGAGTAATAATCGAATGCTGGCAGGGGTTCCCCCACCGCGATCACCGTATCCGCGACCGCCGAAGCGGTGAACAGCCGTTTTAATTCCGGCCGGCATTCCAGGATCACCCGGCCGGCCCGCGCCTTGGCCTGTGGGATGAATCGGAGAAACTGGATCGCGTCGCCAAAACCTTGTTCCGCGTGCAAGAACAAGGTTTGACCGGGAATGGATTGGCCTTGCCAATGCGGTTGCGCATACGGCCGCGGCGGCAGGGTTTTCCAGCGGATTTCGTACTCCCGCCAGCCTTCCTCCAACCGTTCTGAGAGCAATAACGCAATGGCTCGGCTGTAGCGTGCGAGGTGAAAATCGGGCTTGATCGCCAGCGCGCGTTCATACGCCTCGATGGCTCCCGGCAGATGGTTTAATGAACGCAGGGATTTTCCAATATTTTGCCAGCTTTCGTAATCGCCAGGATTCAGCTTCACGGCTTGGCGGTAACACTCCAGGGCCTGCTCGATCTCGCCATTTTTAAAGCGCGCGTTGCCCAGGCTGTAATAAGTGTCCGCCCGTTGCGGGTCTAAGAAAGTGGAACGCGCAAAACTGGCGATGGCTTGCGGGTAATCGCCCAAGCGATGGTAAACACAGCCCAGCGCGGTATGCGTGTCGGCATGCATGGGTTGCAGCTTGGCAGCCGCCTTGAGCCATTGCGCGGCTTCCTCCTCGCGTCGAATCTGGTGCAATACTAAACCCAGCAAATATCGCGATGGGGCGTCCTTCGGATTCGCCGCGGCCAGCACCCGGCAAATGGCCTCGGCCTCCTCCCAGTGCCCCGCCTCATGGGCTTTGCTGGCCGCCAGGAATAACTTTTCAGCTGACTGGGAATCGATGGAGGGCTTAGCCATAGTTGTGGGTATTCCTCACCGCAAAGCGAGCATTACCTTTTTAATTTCCTTCATGCGGCCATCCGCCGTTTTTTTGGTGAGCCGGGGGAACTTGCCTTGGGCCATCAGATAGTCCCCATTGCGCTTGAGCATCAATTTGGCGCCACGCGTTTCCACTTCGCTCAAGCCGGCGGCGCTACCCAGCAATTTTAATTCGGCCGCGCGAAACAAGAATTCCACCGGCGTGGGCAGCAGGCCAAAGCGATCGCGCGTTTCATCCTGTAACTGTTTTAATCCGGCCAAATCGACAACTTGCGCCAGCTTGCGGTGGAATTCCACGCGCTGCCGATCGTCCGAAATATAGGCAAAGGGCACGCAGGCCAAAGCGCGCGAGATGGGCACATCTTCGGGTTCAGGCGGCGGCTCGTCTACATAGGACATCACTTCGCGGGGCACTTGGATTTGGACCAGGCCGTTCTTGGCCCGTTTGGTGGGCGCAGTTGGTGGCGGATCGGCCTCTTGTGGGGTGAACGCCAGAAAATCGAGCCGCAACACCGTTTCGATGCGCTTAGGAATGGGTTCGCCTTTAAGCGAACTAACGCTTTGCTTGAGCAACTGGCAGTACAGCTCAAAACCTACGGCCGTGATGTGTCCGCTTTGTTCCGGCCCCAGCAAATTGCCCGCGCCGCGAATTTCCAAATCGCGCATGGCGATCTTAAACCCGCTGCCCAGGCTGGAATATTGCTTGATGGCGCCGATGCGCTTGCGCGCGTCGCTCAGCAATCCGGCGTGGCGCGGCAGCAGCAAATAAGCGTAGGCTTGATGCTTGTAACGGCCCACGCGGCCGCGCAATTGGTAAAGATCGCTCAAGCCAAACCGGTCGGCGCGGTCGATGATGATGGTATTGGCATTGGGGATGTCCAAACCGCTTTCGATAATGGTGGTGGAAAGCAAAATGTCCGCCTCGCCGTTGACGAATTGGGTCATGATTTTTTCCAAATCCCCGGCGTCCATTTGGCCGTGACCCACCACAATGCGCGCGTCCGGCGCCAGCGCCTTGAGTTTCTGCGCCATGGTTTCAATGGTCGACACGCGATTGTGCAAGAAGAATACCTGGCCCTGGCGGTTTAGCTCTCGCTGGATAGCGTCGCGAATGATGCGCTCGTCGTATTGGGTGACGATCGTTTCCACAGGCAACCGGTCATGCGGTGGGGTTTCGATGGCGCTCATATCGCGCGCGCCCATCAGCGCCAAATAGAGCGTGCGCGGGATGGGGGTAGCGCTGAGCGTGAGCACATCGACCATATGGCGCAAGCGCTTGAATCGCTCTTTGTGCAACACGCCAAACCGCTGCTCTTCGTCGATGACTACCAGGCCTAAATTTTTGAATTCAATATCGCTCTGCAACAACCGGTGCGTGCCGATCACAATATCCACCGAGCCCGATTGCACGTCGGTGATCACCTTGCGTTGGTCACGTTTGCTGACCAGCCGGGAGAGCCGTTCCACCCGGATGGGATAATCGGCCATGCGCTCGCGAAAGGTGTTGTAATGCTGCTGCGCCAGGACGGTGGTAGGCACGAGCACGGCCACCTGGCGGCCGTCCATGACGGTTTTGAACGCGGCCCGCAGCGCCACTTCCGTTTTGCCAAAACCCACATCGCCGCAGATCAAGCGATCCATGGGCTTGGGCGATTCCTGGTCTGACTTCGTCTCCTGAATGGCGCGCAATTGGTCCGGCGTTTCCTCAAAGAGGAACGAGCTTTCGAATTCGCGCTGCCACGGAGTATCGGTTTTGCACGGGTGGCCCTCCTGGGTGGCGCGCGCGGCCTGGATGGTTAATAGTTCGCCCGCCAAATCGCGCACGGCCACTTCCGCCTGCGCTTTGGCCTTGATCCATTTGGTCCCGCCCAAGGTGTTGAGCGGCGGACGCGCTTTGCCGGCGCCGACATACTTTGAAACCAAGTGCGCCTCGGCGATGGGCACGTAAAGTTTGGGCGCGGGCTGGTCGGAACTGCTGGGGGCGAATTCGATGGCCAGGCACTCCATGGTTTCGCCCGCATGGCTTTCTCCAGTGCGACGGCCCGCCGAAACAGGCATGGTTTGCAGGCCCAAGTAACGGCCAATGCCGTATTGAACGTGCACCACGTAGTCACCGTCTTCCAAGTCCGAAAAATCGATATCCAGCGCGGAACGGGCCACGGTGGCGCTGGGGGATTTCAAGCGCCGGGGGCGGGGCACTTTGTAGCGGCCAAAGATTTCGGCGTCCGTCACCGCGGCAAACTGGGCGGGTTCATTGACGAAACCTCGAGTCAACGCTCCGAGGCAAATTTCAGGAACGATAGCCGCGGTGGTGTCTGCCGGAGCCGTTTCGAGTCCCAATCCATAATCCGTCCAGATTTCCAGGAAGCGTTCGCGTTCGCCCGCGTTGTTGCAAAACACGGTGACGCGGAAATCCTGCCGCAGCCAGCGATGCATTTGCGCGAAGAAATCGCGCCGCTGGCGCTCGGCAATTTCAGGATCGGGCGCGCGGGTGTCCAAAGGCCGGTAAGCATCCAAGCTGGCGAAGCTTAGATCCATCGCCTCTGGCTGGTCGATTGCGCTATCATGCAACAGCAGGGAAACCATGCCGGGCGCTTGGGCGCGAGCCTGCAACGTGGAATAGGCAGACAAGAAGGGATCATCTGCTGGAGCTTGAGCTGCTAGCCGGGCAGCGTTTTCCTCCAAAGCATCCGGGTCCAGCCAAAGGACCAGTGTCGGGGAGGGCAAGTGATCAAACAAAGTGCCCAGCGGGTGGGCTTGGGCGGATTCGCTCGGATCGGTTGATTTCTCGAATCGTTGTCGCAAGATCCCCAATTCACCACCGGCCGACAAAGTAGTTTCCGCGATTTCTTCGCGGGAAATTTGGGTTTGCGGATGGAAATAGCGCAACGACTCCAGTTCATTGCCGAAAAACTCCAGCCGTACCGGCCAAGGACTAGCCAAGGGATAAACATCCAGAATGCCCCCGCGCAGGGAGACTTCTCCTTTCTGGGTCACTTGGGCCTCGGGCTCGTAGCCTTGGGTTTCCAGCCATTCGGCCAGTTCCAGCGGGTCCAACGAATCGCCGCGTTTTAAGTGCCGGGTGCGGGCCCGCAATTCCGCCGGACTGAAAGTCCGTTGGAGTAGCGCGGCAATGCTGGTGATGATCAAAGGCGGAGTTGTGGCGCCTGGCCCCAGAGCGAGCAACGTCTCCAGCCGCTCGCTGATCACATCGGCATGCTGCAATTTTCCCTCGTGCGGCAGGCTTTCCCACGCGGGGTAAAACAGCGTTTTGCGGGGTGAGGGATTGGTCTCGGCAGAGGTTGGATTGTTTGCGGGAGCGGATTGGCCAGCCAGAACCTGCAACCAGGTTTCCACGTCTTGTTGCAATAATTCCTGGGTTTTCAAGCCATCGGCAATGGCCACGATGGCATGCTGGGGCAACCGTAATCGCAACCAGGCCACCAAGCCGGGGAAAGCGGCCGCGCTGGCACTGGCGGCAAGCAACGCTCCGCCTTCCTCCATGCGCCGCAGCAAGTCCTGCGTGACGGGAGTGGCTTCAAAGGCGTCCAATAAAGATCGGTTCACCCGTTTTCCCCGCCTAACCTCTCACCGCTTGCCGGACTCCGTCAAGAGCCGAACCCACGCCATAGTGAGCTTCAGCCATGAAGTTCCAAGTGCCCGCTGGACCCAGGAACATGATTAGGGGCAAATTGACAGGTCCAATAAATCATCTTATAATCAGATCATAATGAAATTAATTGCCATTCAGGATTTGAAACGCCCCCGCCAGCTAAAGGCGCGGCTGCAGGCGGAAAAGGAATTGCTGCTGACCAGCGATGGCCGTCCCGTGGCAGTTATGGTCAATGTGGATGAATTGGATGATCCGGACTTGCTGGCGCAAGCTTTGCGTGACACCCGGAGCCGGCTGGCTTTATCGCGGATTCGTGATGCGGCAACGGAGTCCGGGGCGGCCAAACTGAACTTGGAGGAAATCAATCGGGAAATCGCCGCCGTTCGCAAGTCGCGAAACACAACCACCCCATGAAGCCACAGGCCGTGATCGACACCAACGTGGTGGTCTCCGGTTTTTTGTCTCCCCTGGGCCCGCCAGGCCGGATTGTCGATTGGCTGCGTGGCGGGTGGGTCCGAGCCGTCCTGGATGAACGGATTTTTGCGGAATATCGAGAGGCGCTGGCCCGGCCGGTTTTTCGTTTGCCGCCCGCGGAAGTGGCCGTGGTTTTAGCCGCCATTCGCCGCCAAGCCATTCAAATCGAAGTCAAGCCAGGGGTGCTGGCTCGCGGATTGCCCGATCCGGATGACGCTCCGTTTTGGGAATGCGCCTGGCAGGCCAAGGTTCCATTAGTCACTGGAAATCTCCGCCATTTTCCGAAATCGGCCATGCGAGGAGTCCGCGTGGTTACACCCGCCGAGTTTATTTCCTCCCTGCCGGAGACACATCCTGAAGAGTAAACCCATCGCTTCCTCCCGGCTTTTCCGTCAGAAAACAAAAAGGGCATGCTCATCGCATGCCCGTGAAAGGAATTAACCGAGGTTAACGGTTTAATCGAAAGCGTGACCGGCGCAGCAGAGCACGTCTTTGACTTTGTGGCGGACCAGCGCCTTGACGTTTGCGCGGGCCGGGCCGAGGTATTTGCGCGGATCGAATTCTTTCGGGGTTTCCGCGAACACTTTGCGGATGCCCGCCGTGAGGGCGATGCGCAGGTCGGTGTCGATGTTGACCTTGGTGCAACCGGTGCGGCGCGCCACTTCGATGTCGGATTCAGGCACGCCCTGGGCGTCGGACATCTTGCCACCGTACTTGTTGACTTCTTCGACCAATTCCTTGGGCACGCTGGAAGCTCCGTGCAGAACCAGCGGATAGTCGCCCAAACCGGCATCCATGAGCGCTTTCTTGATGGCTTTCAAGCGTTCGAGATCCAGGTGCTGGGTGCCTTTGAATTTGTAGGCGCCATGGGAGTTGCCAATGGCGATAGCCAGAGAATCCGCGCCGGAGGCTTTCACGAAAGCCACCGCTTCTTCCGGATTCGTGTAGACGCCACCCTTGGAATAACCGCCGCCCTCTTCGCCGTCGTCGTGCTGGGCGCCGACCAGCTTGCCCAATTCGCCTTCGACCACACAGTTATGCTTGTGGGCGTATTCGACCACTTTCTTAGTCACTTCGATGTTTTTCTCCATCGACAGATGGCTGCCGTCGATCATCACGCTAGTGAACCCTTCATCGATGCATTCCTTACACAGTTCGAAGGTATCACCATGGTCCAGGTGAACCGCGATGGGGATGTTCGAGAGGCTGACCGCAGCTTCAATCAGCTTCTTCAAATACACCGGGTTGGCGTATTGCCGGGCGCCTTTGGAGATCTGGAGGATCAGGGGAGCCTTCTCCTCTTCGCAAGCTTCAACGATCGCCTGCACGAGCTCCATGTTGTTAACATTAAACGCCCCAAGCGCATATTTGCCTTTCAGCGCCTTGGCGAACAAATCTCTGGTATGGGTCAGTGGCATAATTTTTCTATTTCTTATGTCTAGTTCAATGGCTCAGTAGAGCAATTGACCGCCCATATTAAGTAGCCCCTGGGAAAAAGGAAAACAAAAAAAGACGGTGCTTTTTGGCGTGGTCCGCGTCGATTTTGCTTCCGCCGCCCACTTTCACGTGTTATTTTCTTGCCATCCTATGAGCAAAAACAATCAGTACAAGTTCTCCTTCGGCCCCTGGAATATCAGCGAAGGCTACGATCCTTACGGCCCCGCTACCCGCCAACCCCAAGATTTCGATTGGAAACTCGGCAAACTCAAAGAAATCGGCTTCGACGCCATGATGTTTCATGATGACGATGCGGTGCCCGATTTGGACAGCAAATCCCCCGAGCAAATCCGCAAAGAAGCCAAAGAACTCAAGCGCAAGCTCGATGACGCCGGCATTATCGCGGAAATTGTCGCCCCTCGCCTGTGGTTTAGCCCAATGACCATCGACGGCGCTTACACCAGCAACGATCCCAAGGCGCGCAAATACGCGATCGAGCGCTCCAAGAAGTGCATCGATATCGCTAACATCCTGAAGTGCAATCTGATCGTTCTCTGGCTCGCCCGCGAAGGCACCTACATCCGCGAGTCCAAAAACTGCCGCACCAGCACCGAGTATTTAGTGGAAGCGATCGATAAGATGCTGGCCTATGACAAGAAGGCTCGCATTGCCATCGAACCCAAACCCAACGAACCGATGGACCACGCCTACATCCCCACGATGGGGCATGCGATGGCGATTGCCCATAAAACCTGCGATCCCAAACGCGTGGGTGGTTTGGTGGAATCCGCCCATGCGATCCTCGCGGGCTTGGATCCGGCGGACGAAATGGAGTTTGCCATGTCGTTCGGCAAGCTGTGGTCGGTGCATTTGAACGACCAGAACGGCATGAAGTTCGACCAGGACAAGCCGTTTGGCAGCAATAATTTGCGTGGCGCGTTCAACCAGGTCCGCGTGCTCGAACGCAATCAATACGGCAGCAAGGGCGAATGCGTGGCGTTTGACGTGCATTCCTTCCGCGCTACCAAAGATGAGCATTGTGTCGATCACTTGGCCAACAGCCGCGACACCTTCCTGCGCTTGGTGGACAAGGTCCGCTCGTTTGACAACAAGGCCGCCCAAGCCTTGATTGCGGATCGTAATTACCAGGAACTCGATCAAATGGTGATTGAGCACTTGTTGGGGAAGTAATTCTTTGAAAACAGAAGGCGCGCGACGGTCTCGGAAACGACAGGCCGTCCGCGCTTTTTTATTTTTGGGCAAGGACTTGTGATGGTGGTGCGCGATGTTATCCTTAAGGTGATGAATTATTTATGCCGCTAAGCTGCCGTTGCCTGCTTGGTTTCTGTTACCTGTTGTGGTTGAACGCCCAGGTAATGGCTGCTGATGGCCGCGACGCCAAGCCTGCGGCTTATCGCCGCCACGTCCTGCACGCCGACCAAGTTTGGCTGCTTAATCCGCCTCGGGGTGAACGCTTCGACGCCTCCGGTTTGTTGCGTACCCCAACGGGAGATTTGCTCACGGTGAACGACCGAGGGGCGGAGTTATACCGGATCGTTTTTGGGACGAATGCCGCCGAGGCCAGTTTAGTGCAGTTGAGCGAATGCTTTACTGCCAGGCAATTGGCGCCTTTCGCGGCGCAACGGCATGGGCGCTTCGACGGGGAGGGGATTGCTCAGGATAAACAAGGCCGGTTGTATCTTTGCGAGGAAACGGACCGGTGGATCATGCGCTGGGACCCGCAGTCGAAAAAAGTGGAACGTTTGCAGATTGATTGGACTCCGGTAAAACGGTCTTTTTCGGAAGATCGCAATGCTTCTTTTGAAGGCATCGCCGTTGGGGAAAATCGGCTCTATGTGGCGAATGAACGCCAGTTGGGCGTTATCCTCGTGGTGGATTTGGACTCGCTGAAAATCGTCGATCAATTCAAGGCTTATCCACCGGGCAAAAACGCGCGTGACGTGCATTATTCGGATCTCTGCTGGTTTGACGGCGCCCTGTACGCCATTTTGCGCGAGAGCAGCTTGGTCCTTAAGATCGACCCAGTTACCCACAAGCCGCTGGCCGAATATGATTTTCGCGATTTGGAAGAAGCCAAAGGCCGGGCCTACCGCAAGTTTTATCCCACCAGCGTCATGGAGGGGCTTTACGTGGAGCGCGACTTCATTTGGTTGGTAACCGATAACAACGGCTTCGGGCGCGTCAGTAAACCGTACGACAGCCGCCCTTCTTTGTTCCGCTGCCCCCGGCCAAAGGATTGAAGCCAGGGGCCTCCGCCCGCTGCCTTGCCTTTTTGGCCGTCAGCCGGTACAACCTAGGCGGCAGCTAACTGCCATAACTTTGAAAGCACTCGTCGAAACCGCAACCAAGAAGACGGAACGCGTCTTCCTAGTGGGGGTGGAACTCAAAAGCCGCCAGTCCTGGGAAGTGCGCGATTCGTTGAATGAATTGGCCCAGTTAACCACCACGGCGGGAGGCAACGTCGTGGGCGAAGGCACCCAGAAATTGGAAGCCCCCCAGGCCAGCACTTACATCGGCAAAGGCAAAGCGGAAGAGTTCGCCGCCGAAACCCAGCGCCTCAACGCGGACACTGTCATCTTCGACGATGAGCTCGCCCCGGCCCAGTTGCGCAACTTGGAGAAGATTCTCAACTGCAAAGTGCTGGATCGCACCGCTCTCATTCTCGATATCTTTGCGCAACGCGCCCGCACGCGGGAAGGCAAACTGCAGATCGAGTTGGCGTTGCTGGATTATTTGCTGCCCCGGTTGACGCGTTTTTGGGGCCACTTGTCCCGGCAAAAAGGCGGCATCGGCATGCGCGGGGAAGGCGAAACGCAGTTGGAAACCGACCGCCGCCGCGTGCAGGAGCGCATTTACAAGCTAAACCAGGAACTGCGCGAAGTGCGCCAGCAACGGTCCACCCAGCGCCAGGGCCGCCAGCGCAATCTCTGGCCCCTGGCATCCATTGTGGGCTACACCAACGCGGGCAAATCCACACTGTTCAACGCGCTCACCGGGGCGGAGGTATTGGCGGAAGATAAACTCTTCGCGACGCTGGACCCCACGACCCGCCGGTTGCGATTGGAAACGAACCAGAACGTGCTGTTATCCGATACGGTCGGTTTTATTCGCAAATTGCCGCATCGCCTGGTGGCCGCTTTCAAAGCGACCCTGGAAGAAGTAGTCCAAGCTGACCTGCTGGTGCATGTGGTCGATGCCAGCCATCCGCAAGCCGAAGAACAAATCTTAGCGGTCAACTCCGTGTTGGAAGAGATTGGCGCCGGCAGCAAACCGACGTTGATGGTGTTTAACAAAATGGACCGATTCACGGATGGTTCCACCGTCCTGCAGGTCAGCCAGCACTTTCCGCGCGCGGTGCGGATTTCCGCGAAAACGGGGGAAGGATTTGAGGCCTTGCGGGCGGAGATCGGGCTGGCCTTGCGGCCGGTGCGGCGGTTCATCGAATTGGCATTGCCGCATGAAGCTTCGGCGGTGATCGCCCGGTTGCATACGTTGGGTGAAGTGGTGGAGAAAGATTATGACGGCCCGCAAGCGCGGCTCAAAGTGCGCTTGCCTCCGCATGTCATGGAAGAATTTGCGCCGTACGTGGTGCGCGATCTGTAACTCGTACTCACTTTTATGAAAACCAAACCTGTCACTGTGGTTGCCCGCCTGCGGGCCATCTCTGGAAAAGAGGAAGAGCTTAAAAAAGCCCTGCTCGATTTGATTGCCCCCAGCCGCAAAGATCCGGGTTGCATCAACTACGACTTGCACCAATCGAGCGAACACAAGTCGTGCTTCCTGTTCCACGAAAACTGGGAAACCAAGGAATTGCTGGATAAGCACCTGTCCACTTCGCATTTGAAAGCCTTCATGGCGAAGAGCACCAATCTGCTAGCTGAGCCGCCTCAGATCACTTTGTGGGAGCGCATTAGCGATTAGTCCTCCGGCGGGAGCATCCACTTAAAAAGTAAAAACCAACGGCGGTTGGCTTAAGGGCTAGCCGCCGTTTTTTCGTGCGGCACAATTTGGTGGCGCCCCAGCCAAAGCACTAGGAGCGCGCCGCCCGCCAGGGTGGCCGCAAACCAAAAAACATGGTGCATTCCGCCGCCGGCGCCACCGACTATGCGGTTCACCGTAAAATTCGCAAACAGCGGCCCCACTCCAGAACTGCACAATAACATGAGCGACTGCGCGGTGGCTTTGACTTCTTTAGTCGCGAGGTGGTCGATCAAGATGCTGATGCCGATGTAGTAAAAAACCACCGTCATTCCCACCAACACATAGCTGGCCAACAGCCAGGGCAAACTGCCCATGAGGGCGAACATGCATTGGCGGAGCAGCAACATGCCCGAGCCGATCAGCACCGAGCCCGCATACCCGGTAAATCGCAGGATCGGTTTGCGGTAATAAAAACAGATCAATTCGGCCAGGACCCCGATGCTTTGTGCGGGACCAATCCAAGCACGGTTTAATCCTAAATCACACAACCGCGGGGGTGAATAATAGGACTGGATGCAAAACGAAGCGGAGACCAAAAAGTAGGAGGCCAGCACTATCAAGTACCCCCGGTTATGAACCAGCCGTTTTAGCGCTTGAAAATAAGTCAGCTGGGGACCGCCTCCTATGGCTTGGGCGCTGCCCGGAGGGGTGTGGGGAATGCTAAACGAAGTTAAGGCCATCAACAGGCAAAGCCCCATCGTCAAATAGACGATGAATTCGTAATTGGCCACCGGCCGCCAGGCCAGGTAGAGGAATATCGGCAAAGAAGGCACGATCCACCCGGCCGAACCCCAGGCCCGCAAGGGGGCGAAATCTTCCACCGGATTCTTCAGATGCCGAAAACACAGGGCGTTAACCAAGGTGGGCGCGGGTTGGAAACAGGCGAAAAAGATGGTGAACGTCACCAGAGATCCCCAGAAAGAATGAAAGACCGAGAATAACCCCAGCGCTAAGGCTGCAATTCCGTTCATCACCGCGAACAAGCGATTTAGCGGAATAAACCGGTCGCCGATCATGCCCCACAGGAAGGGGGCGAATAAAAGGGCTGCCGAATTGGAGAAGAGCACCAGGCTCACTTGTGCCACACTCAATCCGCGCTCGCGCAGCAATACGGAAATGAACGGAATGATGGCGCCGCCCACCCCGTATTGGAGGATCATGGCGGCGGTTAGTGGCCGCCACGCGGGTGAAAAATGTTCGGCTTTCAAGGCGGCGAATCGCGGACATTAATGCATGAAGCCCCGCCTCATTCCGGCGTTTCAACCTGGCTGTCACGGCCCGAATGCAAGCGCGTATAATCGCGGCATACGCCTCGTTTGGACTGGGCGATAAAGGCCAGCACTTGGGCGCATGGGCCCTTTGCATATTGCGCCACCGCCACGCGGGTGGCCGCCGCCAAGTTCGTTTGGCTGCGGAAAAGTTGATGATAAAGCCGCTTTAAATCCTGGCGTTCTTCTTTGGAATAACCAGCCCGGCGCAAGCCAACGGTATTAAGGCCGCAAATGCCGTTGTCGCCGCGCGCCATCATAAACGGGGGCAAATCCATGCTGATGGCGGATCCACCTTGCATCATGGCCAAAGTGCCGATGCGGACGAATTGGTGCACCAAGCAATTACCCGAGATAAAGGCCCGGTCTTCTACCTGCACATGGCCTCCCAGCAGGGCGCCGTTGGCCAAAATGACATGGTTGCCGAGGGTCGCATTATGCGCCACGTGGCTATTCACCATTAAAAGATTGTGCGATCCCACGACCGTTTCACCGTCCATTTTGGCGGAGCGATGCACGGTGACAAACTCACGAAACACATTCCCATCGCCTATGCGCAGCCGCGTGGGTTCGTTCTGGTACTTCAAATCCTGGGGTGCGTCGCCAATCACGCAGCCGGTGTGGAACAGGTTATCCGCGCCGATCGTGGTGTGGCCGGTCAAATGCGCGTGCGGTCCCACCCGGCACCGGGGACCCACCTGCACGTGGGCGTCAATGATCGCATAAGGCCCCACTTCCACTGTGGAGTCTACCACCGCCCGGGGATCGATAATCGCCGTCGAATGAATCATGATACTCTATGCGGAGTGCGCATCTGCTGTGGCTTGCATCGATTCGATCACGATTAAGCCCAGAATATTGCCTGGGCCATCGGCATGCCTGCGCCGCCTCCGACAGGGGGGCATTACACCATGCCTGTGGCAAAATGTCACGAGGGATGAAGACTCGACGCCCACCCAGCATGCGCCCTACAATGGCTCGCATAGTGAGTATGGAACAGCATTTGGAGCGGCTTAGTAACTGGCAAGTTCCAGCGGCACTGCACCGCATCTTGTTGGAATCCCCGGAGCTGGATCGGGCCTATTTGGTGGGAGGCTGCGTGCGTGACGCCCTCTGGCAACTGCCGGTTAAGGATTTTGACATCGAGGTCTACGGCCTGGAAAGCCATGCCTTGGCTAAAGCCCTGTCACGCTGGGGCCGGGTAGATTTCGTGGGCCAATCGTTTGGGGTGTTAAAACTGACGGTACCTTCCGGCGAGGTGTATGATTTTTCCTTGCCCCGGCGCGATTCCAAAGTGGCGGCCGGCCATCGCGGGTTCGACGTGGCGGTGGAGCCGGAAATCGATCCCCAAGAAGCTTCATCCCGCCGCGACTTCACCTTTAACGCGCTGATGTATAATTATCGCCGCCGGGAATTGCTCGATTTTCACGGCGGACTCTCCGATTTGGCGCAGCGCGTTTTACGTCACGTCAGCCAGGCGTTTGTGGAGGATCCTTTGCGCGTGCTGCGCGGCATGAATTTTGCCGGGCGATTCGAGTTGAAAGCCGCGCCCGAAACCATCGCGCTGTGCCAATCCATTCACGAATCCTTCCGCGAACTCGCCTTCGAACGGGTGCGGGAGGAATGGTTCAAATGGGCCACGCGCAGCCGGGTGCCTTCGGCCGGGCTGTGCTTTTTGGCGGACACCGGCTGGATCGCCCATTTTCCGGAAATTCAGCAAATGATCGGCGTGGCGCAAGACCCCGAGTGGCATCCCGAAGGGGACGTTTGGACTCACACCTGCCACTGTTGCGATGCCTTGGCGCGTTTGCCTGCCTGGCAGGCGGCGGACGAGGAAACCCGCGCCGTGCTGATGCTGGCGGTTTTGTTGCACGACTCGGGCAAACCCATGGTTACGCAAAACGCGGTGCAAGAAGGCCGGACGCGCATCGTGTCTCCTGGCCATGACAACGCGGCCCTGCCATTGGTCGAATCGTTTCTGGCGCGATTGGGCGCCCCCAACACTTGGCGCGAACGGGTGCCGCGGCTGGTGCAGCATCATATGGCGCATTTGCAAACGATTACGGACCGCGCGGTGCGCCGTCTGGCGCGCCGGTTGGAACCGGAATCCATTGAAAATTTGTTCCTGGTGATTAGCGCGGACTATGGCGGCCGCCCACCTAAACCGGCCACCGTGTCCGAAGCGGCAGCAGCCCTAAGAACGCGAGCCCAAGCAATGCAATTGAACCGCCAAGCGCCTCAGCCAATCCTCATGGGCCGGCACCTGATCGCTTGGGGCTTCGCTCCGGGAAAAACGCTTGGCCCGATTCTCGAGGCGGCGTTCGAAGCTCAGCTGGACGGGGAATTTCACGACTTGAATGAGGCGAAGAAATGGTTTGAAGCACACTATAATGCGCCCGCTCCAGACCTGGCAGGTCCGCCAAAATCAGATAGCCCGTTGCGGTGATGCCCTATGCAAAGACCCCAATTCGGCTGGATCGCAGCGCAGGGCATCGTGGGCGGAAGCGCCCTCTGGATTGCCCAATACTCAGCCATGTCGGGGTGGGGTCTTTTATGGCTGACGGTCATGCTTGCAGGTGGAATCGGTTTATCCTGGTCAAATAAAACAGGCGGGACATGTGGCAAGATATTCTTGCTGGTGGCCGGATTGGGGAGCGCGGGATTGTTGGCCATCTTTGCCACTGAATTTATAAACCTGCCGCAAATCGAACTAGGCAATCTCGAAGTCGCGCTATTAATGGCTGCTGGGCTGGCGATTGGGGGGTGGGTCGGCGCCAGCGCGGGCCGGTTTTGGGCACGGATACTGAGTGCCCTATGGGCCATGGTGGCGGGAATCATGTGGGTGTTGGCGGGATACCAGCTCAATCGTTTAGGTTTATTCTACGCTGGCTGGCTTTATTTTATTGCCCTATTGATCGGGGTGCGGCTGGCCTTTCGGTGGCCGTTTTGGACGGTGGCCTCATTTCACAGCCTGATTCTGTTCATGTTGATGTTGCCATTGGTGGACTGGCTTGCCATCCCGAAAAATAAAGGCGCGATACTCATTTCTGAAAGTTACTCTTTTCGCGCCGCGACGCAGAAGCCCGAACAATTCGCTCAATGGTGGAATGAATTCCTGGCCCAATGGAGAGCCATGGGGAGAGCGGTCTACCAGCGCGATCGTCAAGGGTTTTACCCCGCGAAATTACGGCCGAATAGCCAAGGGGCTCTTTTCAATTGTCCCATCGCCATAAATGGACTCGGATTTCGCGGGGCTAATTTTACTACGAACAAGGGAAACGTTTTTCGTATCGTTGCCCTGGGAGAATCGACGACGTTTGGCTGCACGATTGGGGTAAATGACCAGCCATGGCCGGTAGTTTTACAAAGGCTCATTACCGAACGGCTTAAACCCAATCGTCCGGTGGAAGTCATCAACGCCGGAACGCCCTCCTATCTTTTGGCCCATAATCTGCGTCGATTGACCAACGAGATCCTTGCGTTAAAGCCTGATCTCATCATTTCCTATCATGGATACAACGGTTTTGACCGTTTGATTTATGACAACCTGGAGTTGCACCGCGAGCGCATCCCACCCCCCTTTCGCCCGCGCCCGATCCACTTGCTGGCAAAAATCGAGTACCGGCTCAAGATCGCCCATTTTGTGCGCAGTGCCCGTCAAATCCGGCTTGCCACTCCGATTCCCTCCGACCCACTGGCCACGCCTTATGCCCGGGATTACCGGCAATTGATCGAAATTGCCCAGGCCCATCATATTCGCCTGGCCATCGGCAACTTTGCCATGGCGGTGAATGCGTCTAGCCCGCCCGCAGTGATCAATTTCTATGAAGGCGTGTTTCCTCTCATCAGATGGCAAATCCAAGCCAATGAAGCTCATTCGCAAATTGTTGAGCAATTGGCCAAACAAACTCCGCAAGTCACTCTGATCAATACGCATCCCAATTTGGATGGCCACCATGAACGATTCATCGATGTGGTGCATCTCACCCAAACTGGCCGGGATCAATTGGCGGAGACTATTTTTAGCGGACTTTCCGATTGGCTTAAGGTGGAAATGGCCAAGCCGGCGCATCCATGACCAGGATCAAGCCTGATCTTCAATAGTTAACTCACTCTCATCAGGGTTGTTTCATACTGCAAGATCTACCGAAAATCGAGTTTTCACAGGTCGGAAGCAAGCACGTCAGAGAAAGCATTTGGATGTGGAATGATGTATATTAGCATATATTATATATCCGGAGCGGATGGAATGCCTTGGCTTGGGCGTTGCCTTTTTAGAAACTAATGATCCCGGCGGGTTGCCCGGGAGAGGTGTGTTAGGTATGTAATTTATTATAAGTCATATGCGCAACAAGTGAAGGTCGGGAGTTTCACGTGATCGGGCGGAAAAACCACGATTTTGTGGAATAAGGGTTAAAATAGAGCAATTTTCTTGAAAGAAAACCTCATTTGCCAACGAATGGATAGATAGTGCAAGAATTGCCATCACAGATTGAGCCCGATTTTCTGCCGACCCGGCAGACGCTGCTGAGCCGTCTCAAAGACTGGAACGATCAGGATAGTTGGCGGGATTTTTTTGAAACTTATTGGAAGTTAATATTTTCCACGGCGATTAAGTCCGGACTAAATGAAACCGAGGCGCAAGAAGCGGTGCAGGAAACGGTGATTTCCGTTTGCAAGAGTGTGCCCGATTTTCAATACAACGCGGCCAAGGGTTCGTTTAAGAAGTGGTTGCTCACGATTACCCGGCGGCGGATTGCCGATCAATTTCGCAAACGTGATCCGCGATTACAAGGCAAAGTGCGGGCCCCGGATGATTCGCGGCAAACGGGCACTTTGGAGCGGATTCCCGATCCGGCGGTGCCGGACTTGGATGTGATTTGGGACGAGGAGTGGGAGCAAAACTTAATCGAATCGGCGGTGGAACGGGTTAAGAAAAAGGTGGATCCCAAACAATTTCAAATTTTCGACCTCTATGTTTTGCGCCAGTGGAGCGTGGCCAAAATCAGCCAATCGCTGCAAGTGAGTTCGGCCCGCATCTACCTGGCCAAGCATCGAGTCGCCGCTTTGGTAAAAAAAGAAATTAAAAATATCGAGTCGCGAAGAGGGATGGTGAAAACCACTAGGCCGGCTTGACAAAACCGCATATGACGCGCTTAATGCAGTGGTTATCTGACGTAGCCAATGGATGCTGCTGGAAGGGGTTAGCCAACAGGAGGAAGCGTCTATTCCCCCCCATGGCCATGATGCAAATCCGGCGGCAAATGCTGCGGAAGATTATGAGCCAACACTATGAGCGCCAAATCAAATCGCAAAGGCGGCAAAACACCCAAGCCGCAATATAGCCCACAGCCCAAAAGACGCCCCCGCAAACGGGTGGGGGATGGAGATCCCAGTCCAAGCGAAAGTCCCAGCCCAAAGCCGAGCCCATAACTATTCCCAGTTGCAAAATTGCTGCTTTTTAAATAGTTATTGCGCTAAGTTAGGGGGATGAAATTGATGGGGCTATCAGAGAAAAATCGTCCTCCAAGCAAATTGCTTTTGACTTGCTCTCTTTCTCCCGGTGACATTGTAATGATGACCGCCGCAGTGCGGGATATGCATCGTTGTTACCCAGGTAATTTTATAACTTCTGTTCGGACCAGTTGTCCGGAAATATGGGATAATAATCCATATGTTCACCCGATTTCCGAGTCCGAAAACGAATTTAAACAAATTCAATGCGAGTACCCATTAATTAATGATAGTAATCACCTTCCGTATCATTGTATACATGGATTTATACAATATCTAAATCAAGCGTTAAATATTAATATAAAACCAACGGTATTTCGTGGTGATATTCATATATCTGATGTGGAGAAATCGTGGTGTTCACAGGTGTGTGAAATAACTCAAAAAGAAATTCCCTATTGGATAGTGGTGGCGGGTGGCAAGTATGACGTTCCTATCAAATGGTGGGAAAGCCGTCGCTTTCAAGAAGTTGTAGATTATTTCCGGGGAAAAATCCAATTTGTGCAAGTCGGCGAATGGGGGCATCACCATCCCCAACTCGAAGGAGTCATCGATCTGCGAGGGAAGACTGATATGCGCCAGTTAATTCGCTTGGTTTATCATGCGCAAGGAGTGCTCTGTCCAGTCACCTCGTTGATGCATTTAGCGGCGGCAATCGAAACCAAACGGCCTAGGCATGGCTCGCGGCCCTGTGTGGTGATTGCCGGTGGGCGTGAACCGGCCCATTGGGAGGCTTATCCAAACCACCAGTTCATTCACAATAATGGTTCAATGCAGTGCAGTAGTCTTGGGGGATGCTGGAAAAATCGTCACAAAGCGCTTGGAGATGGCAATCGCAGGGATGGGCCCGCCAGTCGCTGCATGAATGTGTCCAATGATTTGCCGCGTTGTATGGACCTCATAACCGTCGAAGATGTTGTTCGGCGGATTGAGTATTATTTTCAAGGTGGGGCAATACAGTATTTGCGTCCGATGGAATTTGCGTTAGCGCAGAAAGCCGTAGTGCGTACCCGATCCAATTCTTTTGATAAACAACCACTTTCAATTCATAGTGCTCGCCTAGCTCTGGAACAAAAGATCAAGACGCTAAATGAGTATCCCGAAACGAGTAAAGATCGCGGAGTAGTTATTTGTGGTGGTGGGAAGTATTTTTCTCATGCTTGGGTATGCATTAAAATGTTGAGAAGTATGGGATGTCATTTACCGGTCGAACTTTGGCACTTGGGAGCCAAGGAAATGCCCCGCGAATTGCAGGAATTGGTAGCGCCATTAATGGTTAAATGCGTTGATGCCCACCTCATTCGTCGACGGCATCCAGCTAGAAGTTTGCGTGGCTGGGAGTTAAAACCATATTCCATTCTTCATTCCTCATTTAAGGAAGTATTGCTGTTGGATGCGGATAATGTACCCATCCGCAATCCCGAATATTTGTTTGAATCCCAACAATTCATTCAAACAGGTGCGGTTTTTTGGCCGGATTATGGCCGCTCTAAAAATGCTATCCCAATTTGGCGCTGTTTTGGTTTAAAAGTTCCCACCATTCCTGAATTTGAGAGTGGGCAGATATTGGTGGACAAAAAGCGATGCTGGAAAGCTCTGGAATTAACCATGTGGATTAACGAAAATTCCGACTTTTTCTATCGTTACTTGCACGGCGACAAAGATACCTTTCATCTTGCCTTTGCCAAACTCAAAACGTCATTTATCCAAATCCACACCCCCATTGAATCGCTGGATGGAGTTATGTGCCAACATGACTTTGAAGGCCGCCGCCTCTTTCAACACCGCAATTCGCACAAATGGAAACTAAAGGGATCAAACCGGGCGGTTCGCGGATTTCTCTTCGAAAATCAATGTTTGAATTATTTGCATGAATTAAATCAAAAAATTCCTAATTATTGTGCCTAATAGCTGCTGGTTACCCTGAGGGCCAATTCGCGATCCGCCTTGTGTTGATTTTATTAGGCGTTTGCTCCATATACTATGGACGTCGACTCGTAGGAAATATTTATGGAGCCAAAACCGTCAAACTCAATCGCGTCGAACTGGGGTGTTTCCTCCCAAGAAAAGGCAAATCTCTCCAAGTTACCTTCAGTTCCTGACCATTCACTGATCCGAAAAATCGCAGAAGGTAGTTATGGTGAGATTTGGCTTGCTCGCAACGTCTTAGGCACGTTACGCGCAGTCAAAATCTTGTATCGCAAGCGGTTTGATCACGATCGACCCTATGAGCGCGAGTATGAAGGAATTCAAAAATTTGAGCCTCTGTCGCGCTCCCACGAGGGGTTTGTCGATGTGTTGCAGATTGGCCGCAATGATGCCGAAGGATATTTCTACTATGTGATGGAATTGGGGGATGATCGGGAAAAAGGTCAAAGCTTCAACCCGGAATCGTACCAGCCCAAGACTGTGGCAAGTGAAGTGGCCTCACGGGGTCGTTTACCGATTGAAGAGTGTTTGCATTTGGCGCTGACGATTACCGATGCGCTGCGGCAGTTGCATGAGCACGGGTTGACGCACCGGGACATCAAGCCGTCGAACATCATCTTCGTCAATGGCACGCCCAAACTGGCAGATATTGGGCTAGTGGCCGACATTGGGCATGACCGTTCTTACGTCGGTACCGAAGGCTTTATCGCGCCGGAAGGCCCGGGGACGCCGCAAGCCGATTTGTTCAGTCTGGGCAAGGTGCTCTACGAAATGAGCACGGGGAAGGATCGCAACGATTTCCCGGAGTTGCCGGATAATTTCGATTCGTTTCCGGATGCCGAAGCATTTCGGGAGTTCAACGAAGTGGTAATTCGCGCCTGCCATGGAGATCGCGACCAGCGTTACCCTTCGGCTCGCAAGATGTATGCCGAATTAGCGGTGATCATCAACGGCGACTCCGTTCGCCGGTTGCGCCATTTAGAGCGGCGATTGACTGTCATTCGACACGTGGGGTTTGTCGTCCTGTTTATTCTTATCATCGCCAGTGTGGTGGGATATCCGATATATCGCGAATTTCAGGTGCGGCAAAAAGATAGATCACGACGGGTTGGTGTCAGCATAGCTGAAGGAACGGCAGCCATGAATTCCGGGCATATGCCCATGGCTTTGGCCTCGTTTGCAGATGCTTTGAAGTTAACCGAAGATCAGAACCCGAGCGAAGAGGACAACCGTTTGCGTTGCGCTACCACTTTTGCCCAATGCCCCAAGTTAGTCCAAATGGAGTTTATGGACTCTAAAGCTAACACCGTGGAATTTCACCCTGGTGGAAAAAATGCGCTCATCGCCGTTGATTCAAAATATGTCAAGTTCCTAGATTTGTCGCAAGGTAAATTTATGCCTTTGACTTTGGCTTTGAGCCAATTGCCTTATTGTGCGAGGTATAGTCCGGATGGGCGGATGGTTGCGATTGCTGGATATGATAACATGGTTCGGGTATGGGATGCCAACACGGGTGATAAGCTCCTGACTTTAAGTTTTTCCAATTGGGTGTCTTGTCTTCAGTTCAGCCCCGACGGCCGGCAAATCATTACGGGACCAAAGAAAGGCCAAGCGCAAATATGGGACACCAACGGTCTTCTTATTACCCAATTGCCAGGTCATGCCGACGACATTCGTGCGGCCAGTTTCTCTCGCGACCAGCGGTTCGTGGCCACAGCATGTCAAGATAAGATGGCGCGGGTTTGGTCTAATGCTCCTCCATATCCTCTGCTGCATATTTTCCCGCATGAAAGTTGGGTGATGGGGGTCACTTTTAGCCCGGACGGTAAATATCTGGCGACTTCAGGGTTTGACCATCAAGCCCATGTGTGGAATTTGGCCAACGAGGAGGAAATTACTCCTGCCATGCCCCACAAAGATGGCGTAAGACACGTAAAATACAGTCCGGACGGACGCTATATCCTGACGACCAGTACCGATGGCGCGGTTTGCCTCTGGGACGCCAAAACACATTTGCCGATTCCCCAAAACAGCTTGCTCCAAAACACCGACCGGGCAATGGACGCTTCGTTCAATCCTGAGGGCAATCAAATCCTTATCGGTTGCAATGACGGCACCCTGCGCATTTGGGACTATGCTAATACGATTAAGACAACCAATGTTGCCCCGATTTATTTATCACCGGACGGTAGTAATTCCGTATTCATTTCTGGAAATACGATGAGGGTTATCGACGGCCATAATAAGACTAATATCTCATTATTGAGGGGGGAGTATCCTGTGGGAAAAGGGTATCAATTAAGTGGTGATGGCCGCTGGCTGGCCGCTTTCGCCAACGAGACTCATGCTCAATCCCAGCTGTACTTGTGGGACTGTCATAATCCCACATTGCCCCCTAAATCCATGCTGTTTCCTTCCCCTATTACCCGGATTATATTGGCGGAAACCGCTTATTTGGCTTGCGTGTTTCAAGAAACAAATTTGCAATTCATCAGCGTTCCCGCTTGGGAAAAACTGGGCACCAATCTGGCCTACAAAGCAGAAGTCACCCAAGTCGCATTCAGTCAGGGATCAAAACGCGCCTATGTTTGCGCATATCGTAGTTTGCATACCCTGGACCCTCACTCCACCCAGATTCTTTTGCCCACGCAAATATTCCCTTTGCCTATTTGTGGCCTGACGTTTGGCCCCCAGGAAAAAACCTTTATTGCCTACCTATCCACAAGTGGCTCCGAAGAATGTTTTGCCCAGTTGTTTGACACCACAACCCGCCAGCCGTTGGGACCGCCGTTGCGTCATCGCGATGGGGTATTGAAAGCGGTATTTAGCCCTGAAATGGATCGAATTGCCACGGGCAGTGAAGATTTTACCGCCCGAATTTGGGATTTAAAAACTGGAAACCCAATCGTTCCCCCAATGCCCCACGGACATCAAGTGGCAGATGCGGCTTTTTCTCCCGACGGCCGCTGGTTATTAACTTCGAGTGTTGATCGTTATGCCCGATTATGGGATGCCGCCACCGGTGAACCCCTAACTCCTCCCATAGCGTTTCCCCATATGTTAGCTTACAGCCGTTTTCTCGGTGATAATTACCACCTGATGGTGGGTAATGCGGCGTATTGCGAGTCTTACGATCGTCCTGGCAATGGATATTGGACAATTTCACTTCCCAAAGATCAGCGACCAGTTAAAGATTGGCAAAATATTGCTTCCCTCCTCGCAGGTGCTTCATTGACCTCTTTGCACGCCCAAGACAAGCAAGCCCCCGAAGACCGTCGACGCAAACTGCAAGAAACCTGGCTGGCGATGAAAGCCAAATACCCCGAGGATTTTCGCACCACCGAACAAGATGTGATTCGCTGGCACGAACTGGAAGCTTTGAAATCCGAAAAAGCGAAAAATATGTCGGCCGTCCGGTTTCATCTCGAATGGATGTTAAAACATGATCCTGCCAACGCCTTTGCCCTGCAGCGCATGAGTGAAATCCGCAATAAAGATAATGAGCAGTCTGCCCGGTGAATCCTGCGATTAGGCTTCCGTCGTGAAATGAGGTTGAGGGATCCAGACAAGCATGAAGCGGGCCTTGATTAGGCATTGATTTAAACCGGTTTCCGCTCCATCCTGCCGACAGCTCAT